>Ga0208375_1000696_pt1 | contig 44902 bp, 33 predicted proteins | sample RifOxyD1_FD_184038 | JGI IMG/M metagenome (GOLD analysis project Ga0208375, IMG submission 184038) | Soil microbial communities from Rifle, Colorado - Rifle Oxygen_injection D1 (SPAdes) | ecosystem: Environmental > Terrestrial > Deep subsurface > Rock core/Sediment | place: Rifle, Colorado... | reverse complement strand
AACCCGCCGTCTCTACAACGCCGAGCCGGCGCAGCAGCCCCGCAAGCCCGACATCAACCGCGATCGGAAACACGCCGCCCGACACGAACGCAAGCCGGATGTCGTTTACGCGGACAACTTTCTTGTCGTTTATGTCCACGATCTGCTTGTCGAGAATATGGCGGTTCAGATAAATCGCATTGGGCGGCGGCTGCACTTCGGTGACGGACCTGCAAACCACCTGGTACTTGTGATCCTCCTCGCCGATCGTGAAGCCTTCCCAGTCGAGAATGCGGCTTTGCCCGTCCTTGCCGCGCACCAGCCCCGCGATTATCCTGGGCTGCTCCTCGCCCAGTGCTACAAGATCCTTGAGTGTGCCGATGCAAGCGCCGCCGGACACATGAACATCGGCATTGACGAGACTGCTCACGTAAACAGAACGGAAGTTCTGCGAAAGGTGTTGCGACAGCGAAGCCAAGATGCATCTCTCCTTTTCTGCCCATTACCACAGAAACGGATTTACAAAAATTATTTTCACGCCTTGCAGAAGCGAAGAACATAAAAAACCGCGGCAACGCCGAACACGGACGAAACCACGAGGTTGGCCTCCGGGGAAACCAGCCATAGAAAGCCGCCGCCCAGCGCGGCGACCGACACAATTACATCGCGGATGAGATAATACGCGCCGTATACCGTGGCCCTGCTTTGGTCGCCGGCAAGATCCAAAATAAGCGCCTTGCGCGTCGGCTCGCCAAGCTCCTTCATCCCGCGCACGGCAAAAGCCAGGGCCAGCATCCAGAAGCTCCTTGCAAACATGAGCACCAGCGGAAAAAGCGCGAAAAACGCGAACGTCAGCGCGACAAACGGTTTTTTGCGGCCGGTTTTCTCGACAAGCCAGGCGACCGGTATGTACACCACCATGGCCACAATCATCTCAAGCGCGGTGAGCCAGCCAAACTGCACGGCCGAGACGCCCGCGTGCTTCATGGCCCACACGACAATGAATGCGTACGGGATCTGCTCGCAAAACCGCACCAGTATGTCGCTCACAAGGAGATGCTTGAGGTCCGGGTCCATGGCGGAGAGGATCTCCAATGGATTTTTCATGCCGCGGGCGCCCACGCCCGCGCCCGCGCCCGCGCCCGCGCGCAGGGGCTCTTCGATGAAACGGAGCTGGAAGAACATCCCGGCAAGAGCAAGGATGAACGAAATCATAAAGGCCGCGCGCACCCCTCCGGTCTCGCCCCACGCGGCAATGCACGCGCCGCCAAGCAGCGGACCCAGCGCCTTCGGAATCCGCCGCACGATCGAGTGCATCGACACGCCCATGGTGCGCTTTTCTTTTGGAAGCATGCCGGAGATGGCGCTCATGATTGCCGGCAGCGATACCGAAGACCAGCAAAGAAACAACGCGGAGCCCGCAACGGCCGCCTGCCAGGCCGGGATCAATACAACTACGAGATAACCGGCCATCGCAACGGCGTCGAATATAATGAGCGATCTGCGGTAACCGATGCGGTCGCTGAGCCAGCCGCCCGGAAACGAATAGAGCGCCCCAAGAAGGTTGGTGAGACCGCCGAGGATCCCGACAGCCATCGCGCCCCCGCCAAGCGCCATTATATAAACGGGTAAAAACCGCTCGCCCATGCGCTCGCCGAACTCAAGCAGCACGACCGCGCCCAGAAGCGCGGCGATGTTTTTACGGAGTCCCAGAAACCCGGTCAGCGACATTTTGCGATAATCGCGTCAAATCCCTGCTTGAGACCGCCGTGGATGCCGGCAATCTCGCCGTCCGTCCAGTCGCGCCGGTCCTTGCGGATGAACGACGTCTTGTCCACGCGGTTGTCAAAACGCCCCAGCGGCAGATGAAATTTTCCGCCTCCTGACGCCGCGGTGATCGTGACAGTGCCGGGCTTTTCGGAGGTTTTTTCGAGCCAGTCCATGTCGTCGCAGCCGTAGTCGTTCATCATGACATCGATCGGCACGCCATGATGCAAGATCGACCCCTGGCCGTCCGGGCGGGCGCGCTCGAAGTTCTTGCGGCGGGATTCTTCGGGCGTGACCCACACATAAAGGATGCTGGCGTTTTTGAGAATAGCGGGTGACAGCATTGAAACCGAATATCCGTACCCGAACGGCTCGGGAAGCGGCATCGGCGAGCCTTGGGCTCCGCCGCGGGCGAACTCAATCACCAGCGTGCGACCTTCGAGCTTTTCATCACTGGCGGCATTGCGTTCGTCAAGGATGTGTCTGGCTTCTTTTTCAAGCGTGTCGGCAAGAGCGTTCCTGGTGGCAGCGTCAAGTGACGAGCCGGGGCCTGTGGCGCCCGCTTTTCCGGCCGCCGCATCGAGCCTGGCAAAAAGCCATTCGGCCGCTGACTTGGGATGCGTCTTGTTGTGCGCATACAGATTTACATGATCTTCGTTCAACAGTTCGACAAGCGTGCCCCACTGGCGCGGGTCCTTGAACGGCTTGTCAGGAGTTATGAAATATATCGACGGCTTGCCTCGCCCGATCAATTCCTCGTCCACGCAGCGCATGAAATGCACATAGGGATAATCATCAAGCTGCACCGTGGGCCCCATATGGAAATCCTTCAGGCACACTTCGTCCGAAAGCGTGGACATATACGTCCTGACCTCCGACTTGCCGGAGGCCGGAAGAGCCAGAAGAAGCACTGTTTCAATAATATTTTTTTCGTTCATGATTCACTCCCGCGCCAAGCAAACAACAACACCATGCCGGTTGACAAGAGTTTTTTATGGAGTTAGCCCATATATATGTCAAAAATAAGACCATTCAGGGCTTTCAGGCCTCTTCCGGACATCGCCGCCAAGGTGGCAAGCGTACCCTATGACGTAATCAATACAAAGGAAGCGCGGGAGCTTTCCAGGGACAATCCGTTTTCCTTCCTGCACATTTGCAGGCCGGAGATCGACCTTACCGACGGCATCGACATCCATAGCGACAAGGTTTACGAAAAGGGCGCCGAAAACCTCCGCGCGTTCATCGCGGGCGGCACGCTTTTCAGGGAGGATTCGCCGGCTTATTATATCTACCAGCAGCGCATGGGCAATCACGTGCAGGCCGGACTCGTGGTATGCAGCAATGTCCAGGAATACGAAAAGGGCCTGATCAAGATCCACGAACTCACCCGCAAGGACAAGGAAGACGACCGCACCCGCCACGTTTCCACGCAAAACGCCAATGCCGAACCCGTGTTTCTCACCTACCGCGCGGTGCCGGAACTCGATTCCATCATCGAGCGGTCGCGCCGCGACCGTCCGGTTTATGATTTCACGTCGGTTGACGGGATCGGGCACGCCGTGTGGGTGCTGAAGGACCCTGCGCTTGTCGATAAAATCACCGAGCTGATGTCAAAAGTCGATGCGCTTTATGTCGCCGACGGCCATCATCGCACCGCCGCCGCCGTACGCAACGGCCAGGCCGCGCGAAGCAAGTCCGGTGGCCGCGCTGACGACACCATGGAACACGAGTGGTTCATGGCGGTCCTGTTTCCGCACAACCAGCTCAGGATCATGGGTTACTACCGCGTAGTAAAGGATCTGAACGGACTGTCCGAACGAGAGCTTCTTGCCCATGTCGGCGACAAATTTTCGGTTGGCCCCGGCACCAGGGAAGAACCCGCGAGTCCGCATCATTTCGGGATGTATCTGGACAAGAAGTGGTATGAACTCAAAGCAAAAGAGGGCTCCTTCCAGCAGGGGGACCCGATATTGTCACTGGATGTTTCAATCCTGCAAAACAACTTGCTTGATCCTATTCTCGGGATCAAGGACCCGCGCACCGACAAGCGCATTGATTTCGTGGGCGGCATCAGGGGCACGGGTGAACTTGAGAAACGCTGCCACGACGACTGCAAGGTTGCCTTCTCGCTCGCGCCCGTTACACTTGAGCAGCTCATGGCCGTGGCCGACGCCGGCAAGATCATGCCGCCCAAATCGACCTGGTTCGAGCCCAAGCTCCGCAGCGGCTTGACCGTACGAGTGCTATAAAAAAGGTGTCCGCCAACTTTTCGGAAAGTGTCCGCCAACTTTTGGTATATGCAGCGCATTAATTTGGACCATTTTAGTCCAATGTCCCGACATATAGGGACACCTTGTTCCGAATCTAGTTGCTGCGCGCCACGACCGCTGTTATACGCCGCTCATGAACTTGGGAGAAATAAACGCGGATCTTGACGGCAAATCGCTGCTCATTGATGCATTCGCAAGCCGCAAGAGCCGCAATCCCAACTACTCCCTGAGGGCGTTTGCTAAATTTCTTGGCATAAGCAAAACCGCTCTTTCAGCCGTACTTTCCGGACGCAGGCGGTTTTCCCGCAAAGCGGTGGAAACAATCTCCCGGAAACTCATGCTGTCGCCCGCCCAGAAAAATATTTTCTCAAAACAGATGCAGGACGCAAGAACCAATAACCACGACAATACGGACCAGGTTGACGTGCGCGAATATCTGCTTTTGCAGGAAGACCGGTTCAAACTCATTTCGGACTGGTTTTATATGGGAGTGCTGCTGCTGGCGCAATTGCCCGACCACAAGGCTGACGCAAAATGGATAGCCGACCGGCTTGGAATTTCCGAGATCGAAGCGCATTCGGCGCTGGGCGTCCTGGCCCGGCTCGGGCTCATTGACATCCGCGCGGGCAGGATCGTGCGCACCTCCCCGGCCGTTTCCGTCCCCGGCGGAAAGCCTTCCGAATCAATCCGCAAATACCACAGGCAGAACCTGCGCAAGGCCGAAATCGCGCTCGATGAAGAACCCGTTTCGCGCAGGATTTTCAACAGCATCTGCATACCAACGCGGCCCGAGCGGCTGAAAGAGGCCGCGCGCATCATGGATGAATTCCAGGAAAAGATGTCCGCGCTCGCAAGTGACGACAGGGCAACGGACATCTACACGCTTGCCATTCAATTTTTTCCAATCACGAAACAGGAGAACAAGACATGAAATCAAAAATCATTTCAGGCGCGGTGGCGGCACTGGCACTATTGACCGGCATGACCGCGGCACTGGCCGCCAGCGGCGGCGGTGACGGCAAGGTCGGAAACGGCGGCGACGGCTGCGCCGCAGAGTTTGCAGCAATCGGACTCAATCTGGCGCGGATGCTCCCGGATCTCGGCGTCAGGGACGTCAACCAGGATGAATTCCAAAAGACGGTCGAGAAAACGCCCGTCGTGGTCACGGAAAAGGATTTGTTTGTCCAGGGCAAAAAAGTGCAGGCGATCAACGATCCCGACAAAAAGCTGATCACGATCAACAAAAGCCTCTGCGATCCTCTTGCCACCCCGCCCGCTTCAAAAGTGATGGTGGTGTTTCATGAATATCTTGGCATCATGCGGCTCGAAAAATCCGGCGAATACCGCATCTCTTCGTCGATCTCAAATCTTCTCACCGACGGAACGCTGGAACTTCTTACGAGCGGGACAAAAAAACCACGCAACTTCCGGGTGGACGGGGTTTGTATTCCGGTAGAAGATGTCATCCGGAATGAAAACATAGCGGCTGACAACGGTTCCGCAGAGCATCTGTTGCGTTATTACAAACATGGAGCCTATATCCGCAACATCGCCCACAACGATCTGGACGCGGACTACATCTTCGTTGAGGGCTCAATGGATACCTGCAAAATGGCCGTGGAGATCATACGAAAAAAATTCCGGAAACAGGTGGTTGAAAAGTTGATGCGCGATTTTGCGTCAGGAGATTCGAATGCATCCTTCAGGGCCCAATCAACCCTTCAAGTAGTCGGAGGCAACCTCGACAAGAGATGGATTAGCTATTCCCCAAACACCACATATTTTTTATGGGCTACTAATATATGGCTTGTCTCACACGCCGCGGAATGGGGAAATCCCGGGCTCATGAAATTGATCGTGGATGCCAACTGGCATGAACCCAGAACTGACTGGAGCAAACCCGCCGACATCAATAACGGACATTATGACGATTCCCTTTATTCGGCCGTCAGACGCGCCGCCCGGGAATTTCAGAAGTTCGGCGCATCAAAAAAGTATCTGCAATACCTCCAGGTGATGCAGATCCTGCTCCGCGCGGGACACGTGCCCAACGATCCGGCAATCGTGAGTTCAATCTCAGACTACAAGCAAGAAAACTTCTGCGGACAAAGCGATTTCTGGGACATGCTTACGTCTCCCGGCAATCCGTACCCGGCGCAAAAAATGGCGGCTTACGGGTCCTCCTGCGGCGTATGCGGCGGCAACGCTGACGCGCTCAAAACACATTTTGCATCCATGATCACCCGGATGCCGGCCAGAGTGCGTTTGGACGCGCTTTCATTGATGGCTCAGGCGGCGAAAACTGTCGCCGAAAAAACCTGCATCAAGGGCCTTGGCTGGAAAGAAAACAAAAAAGACGCCTATATCGCGATGTTCAATTCAATCCGCTTCCCGGATGACAAGAACAAATATACTGAATTCAGCCAGGCCGTGCAAAAAGCCTACGACGGCGGCAACTGGAACGATGCGATTGACTGGAACAGTATTATCGATCCAAACGGCGGCGACGGCGCCACGGACCGTCTTCCAACGCCGCTGATGTACGCGGTATGGAAGGGGGACATATTTCTTGTTCGTCTGATGTTGTCTCAAAAAACCGGCGACTTGCATGGAAAATACTCGTTTTGCGCAAGCAATGGCAGCTCTTGTTATGAGGATTTTTCATTGCTTGAGATGGCTATTCTGGAAGGAAAAACTGAAATAGCCAAAATGCTGGTCGGCGCCGGGATGGGCTTGAAGGACATTTCCGGAATATACCCGTTTATCCTTTATGGCGACCACACCGGGGCATTCAAATTTCTCATGGAGCTTGGAGTTGATCCCAATAATTTTACCAACGCACGTATCGACAACATCTCTCCCCTTCATTACGCAATTTATATCGGCAAGGAAGAAAAAGCACTGATCCTGCTCGATCACGGCGCCAACCCCAGAGTGGCGGCAGACAAAGGAAGCGACGGACTGGAGCTTCCGCCGCATGGAGGCATGCCGCCGATCCATCTGGCCGTATACAAAAAAATGTACCGCCTGGTCGAAAAACTTGTCCAAAAAGGAGAGCGTGTTGACAGGCTGGTGGACATACCGGACGAAAACGGCCCTGACAGTTGCATACAAAGAAAGGGATTTTACACACCTCTTATGTATGCGGCCCAGGCCGGCGACCTGGAAATGACAAGGCTGCTCATCAGGCTGGGGGCCAATGCAAACGCCAGATATTCTGGTGAGGTCTGTTATTATCACGACCAGTATTCCTATAAGAAAAAATACTCGCCATATTCCCTATCCGCTGCGGACCTGGCCGAACGCAACGGCCACTTCTGGGTGGGCAAGTTCTTGAGAAAACACATGTCGCGAAAGCCGTGACGCGCCCGCGTGATCAGCCGGGTGCCGGGGATTTTCGCTTCTGGCATTCGGGGCAGATGCTGTGCGTGAGCTGGGTTCCATCCTTTTTGGCAAGGTAGTGTTCCACGGGATGCCACGTTCCGTTGCTGTCGCGGATTTTTTTGCACCATGCGCAGATCGGCAACAGCGTCTCGAGCCGGGATATCTCGTCGCGCGCGCTTTGCAGCTCCTTGATTTTTTGCTGAAGCTCCCATCGCGACCTGAAATCCGACAACCGCATCCCGAGCATGAGATGATTGGTCAGCACTCCGAACGCGCCAAAAGCCACAAACATGATCCGCGCCAGCATGATGTCCTGCTCGGTCCACGCGCTGCCGGTTGAATAACGGAGCAGAACGGCGAAATAAACAACCAGTGCCGTTACGATGACCGCGAGGACCCTGGTAGGAACATTCGAATAAAGCGTCATGATCAGAATAAAAACATAACTGCAAACAAGAATATCCCATCTTGTTTTGGTAAAAATCAGAATAAAAGAAACACCGGCTATGGCCGGAATAAAAGTCAATGAAGCCATCAAAGAGATGAGCGGCGCGGACTTCAATCTGCCGGTCAGCCAGTAAATCAGAACGGCCCCGGCCACGATTCCAAGCCTGATTACGATCGCGCTTGCTCCGACGGAAGACAGATATTTGATGTCGGCGGGCAGAAGCAGAAGCGATGCCAGATAAAAATAAAGCAGATATTTCTGATATATACGGCTTTTTTTTGCGACTTCTTTTTCGTAAGCCGCGCGCATCGGGCTGCCCCTGGCAAAGCTCATTGTTCCTGTTTTCTGGATATTTTCCGAAGTCATATTGAGTTCCTCAGAATCCCCCACCTCACGAGCGCTCCTGGATCACCGCCGGCCGCGGAAGCACATCCTGCTGCAAAAGCGCATCCGGCGCCACCTGTTTCGCGTACCGCCGCCCCGCCCTTCTTGTCAATAAACACATAATGTGTCGGCCAGCCCGAAAGACCGTCGAAAATATGCGTGGCGTATAAAACCGCAAGGCCATGTTTTTCGTTTTCCCGCTTGAGCCAGTCCAAAAACGCCCAGCGGCTTACGACATCAAGATGCGACGTCACTTCGTCAATCAAAAGGAGTTTGATGTTGTTCCGGAGCGCAAGGAGCATCTGCACGCGCCGGCGCTGGCCTTCGCTTGTGCGGCACATGCGCCAGGCGGGATTGATTTCGAGGATTTCCATGAGTTCGCGCTCACGCCGCGGATCAACGCTCCCGCGTCCGTATCGGATGAGTTCTTCGACTGAAAGGTCCACATAAACCGGGAAATCCCCATCCACAAGCGCCACGTCCCGCGAAAGCGAAAGATCTTCGAACGGCCGACGGCCAAGCACGCAGAGCACGCCTTGTTGCGCGGGCTCAGGCTGCCGCCCGTTCGGCACAAGATGCTGCCCGGCGATAATCCTGAGCAACGTTGACTTGCCCACCCCGTTGGCACCGACCACCAGCGCGCGCGCACGGGGCGGAAGCTCAAGCGAAAGACCGCTGAAAATCTTCCGCGCCCCGGCACCCGGGTAGGAAAACACGAGGTCTTTAATGTTTACCGTCATAACGCTGCGCGCAGGCGAAAAGTTGGCGGACACTTTCCGAAAAGTTGGCGGACACCTTTTTAGAGCCGCATCTCCGGCACATTATCCGGGATGGTCATTTTCGCGGCGGTGGCCTTGCGGATGTCTTCGACGCTGACGCCCGGTGCGCGCTCGCGGAGCACCAGTCCCTGCGGCGTCACCTCGATCATGGCAAGCTCGGTCACGATCTTTTTGACAACGCCGACACCCGTCAGCGGCAGCGTGCATTTGGGCAGTATCTTGCTCGCCCCGTCCTTTGAAACGTGCTGCATCGCAACCACCACGTTGCGCGCCCCGGCCACGAGATCCATCGCGCCGCCCATGCCCTTGACCATCTTGCCCGGAATCATCCAGTTGGCCAGGCTGCCCGATTCGTCGACTTCCATTCCGCCAAGCACCGTCAGGTCCACGTGCCCGCCGCGGATCATGGCAAACGAATCGGCGCTCGAAAAAATCGATGCGCCGGGAATCAGCGTCACCGTTTCCTTGCCGGCATTGATGAGATCGGGATCGACCTTGTCCTCGGCCGGAAACTCGCCCATACCGAGAATTCCGTTCTCGCTCTGGATGATTACCGTCATTCCCTTTGGAATATAATTTGCGACCAGGGTCGGAATGCCGATACCGAGGTTGACGTAATAACCGTCACGCAGTTCCTGCGCGATGCGCTGTGCAATCTGTTCACGTGTAAGTGCCATGTGCGGTTCCTCCTCAGCCTTTCCGTACCGTGCGCTTTTCGATGCGCTTTTGATAGCCGGTGCCCTTGAAAATACGCTTGATGTAAATGCCCGGCACATGAATCTGGTCGGGATCAAGGCTTCCGACCGGAACAAGTTCTTCAACCTCGGCGATGTTGATCCTGCCGGAGGTCGCGATCATGGGATTGTAGTTGCGTGCCGTCAGGCGGAACACGAGGTTGCCCATCGCATCGCCCTTCCACGCCTTGACGATGCCGTAGTCTGGACGGAGCGCGCGTTCAAGCACGTACTTGCGTCCGTCAAACTCGCGCACCTCCTTGCCCTCGGCCACCAGCGTGCCCACGCCGGTCGGGGTGAAAAACGCCGGAATCCCGGCGCCGCCGGCGCGGAGTTTTTCGGCCAGCGTGCCCTGTGGAGTGAGTTCGACCTGAAGCTCGCCGCTCAAAACCAGCGATTCAAACAGCTTGTTCTCGCCCACGTAGCTTGCGATCATTTTTTGGACCTGCCGCTTTTGCAACAAAAGTCCGATGCCAAAATCATCCACGCCCGCATTGTTCGAAATGCAGGTGAGGTTTTTCACGCCCTTTTCAACGAGGGCCGTTATGCAGTTTTCCGGAATCCCGCAAAGCCCGAACCCCCCGAGCGCGAGCATCGCGCCGTCGGGGATGTCTTTCACGGCCTCATGGGCGCTGCTGACCACTTTATTTATTGCCATGGCGGCATCTCCTTTTGTTCGTTGCAATTTTACAAGGACAGATAATCACAGCCGTATTGGATTGCATTAAAAATTTTCGGAAAAATTCCCGGTGCAGCCACCAAGCGTCGCTATACACGCGTATCGTTAAACAACTCTGAAAATCCTGTTTTCCAGTGATGGCAGGCCACGCCTTCTATTTCCCTGGACACCTGGTCTTGCGACCAGACACAACCCTGCCTTTTGCGGATGGACCTATGAAACGGCGGGAGGGTAAATCCAACCAGGGTATCTTCAAGGATCTGGAAAAAACTTTTGACCGTCTGGTCTGAAATGCCGACATCCTTGCTGATATTGGAATAGTTGATTATTTCCCCGTTCATCCGGGCGACGACTTACAATATCCAGCAATTTTGGAAATTTCTGGATTTCATCTATTATGACATATTCATATGTTTTGCTTTTCAAGTGAACAGACAAGGCATCAGGAGTTTTCCCGAACCTTTCTTCATCTTCATCAGAAAGAAGATCAATCCAAAGCGAATTTGTGTTTCCAAAGAGCTGCCTTATCAGGCTGGTTTTGCCCGTGCCCCTCGCACCAAAGAGAATCAAATTGCTGTTTTTACATAGCTTTTGCGCTCGGTTAACCATACTTCGAAAGTGTACGCCATATTCGATGTATGGTTAACAAAAAAAAACAACTTGGGCACAAACTTGTTTTGTCACCCATGCGAACGTTCCTTTTGTAAATAATGGAAGTATATAATGCATGCCACGATTATTAAAATGCCAGAAATCTCGAAATAACCAAGCCGCTCATCGAAAAACATCCTGCCGACGATGCCGCCAAAAAGCGCATATGCCGGAGCCGCAATCAAGGCCGACAGCAATTCTCCGCCCGTAAGTGATGTAATAAAGAAAAACTGGGACATAACCGACAAAACCAAAGCAAAAAGCATGTTGCTGCTGCCCAAAACAGTGTAATCAAAATTCCATCCATTGAATAACAGAAAACACCCCGAGAATACGATTCCTGACACGGCAATGGACAATTGAACCGCTGATTTTGGCACTTCATTCAAACTTCTCGCGCTAATGCCCGCAAGCGACCATAGCAACGCAGACCCGAAAGGTATCAGCAGATAGACATTAAAAGCATCATTTATCCGGCCGCTGTCGGTTCCGATAAAGCAGGAAATTCCCAAAAAGGCACAAAAAAATACGATCAAATATCTGTAATCCAATTTCATCATTCCAAAGGCAAAGAGAATGAGCGGAGTAAGAATGATATGCATGTCCCCGATAATGGAATTGAGCGCCAGCGGGACAAACATGCCAGCAACAAACAGCATGATCGATGCGATTGAATCAGACAGTCCAATTGTCACGAGCGCAGGAATTTTTTTCTTTATGATCCCCCTGGAAGCACTTTTCTGGTGAACCAAAAATAAAATTGAAACAACCATGATTACAGCATATTTGAAAAATGAAATCAGCGCCGGAATCTGCCTAGAAACACTCCCACCGACACCAATGGCCTGCCAGCGCATATAAGCTTGCGCAAGATTAAGCGTTAGAGCTGCAAGCAGCATGTATGCCGTTGTTTTGAGTTTGCTAAAAATTGTGGATTCGCTCATTTTTTCATCTTTTATCCACCTACCGCACAACCGGCACAAACCCCGCCATGCATTTTGGAATGATCTTTACTTTCATCGCAAGACACCGGCTGGCGATATCGCAGTTTTCAAAATGGCTTGTGACAAGAAAAAACTGCCCGCACGCAATGCCCGCAAGATCAAGCCCGGTTTTTTTTGAATTTGCAAACTCGTAATCAACAAGAAAAACCCTCCGCCCGCCGTCATTGCCGCCGCCACTGTTGACACCACCGACACAGCTATTGCCGCCAATGCCGCTACTACCGCCGCTCCCGGCGAGCCATGTTTCAAACTGCTCCGGCGAGTACAGATTTATGAGACCGGAATCTCCGGACGCAAAGCGTTTTTTCCAGATACCGTGTATCGACTCGTCATCGTCAACCGCAACAATTTGATCAATACCGGACAAATTGATCGATGACGCAAACCATCCGGGCGGCTGCTCGGGCGGAAGCTCAACCGATATCACCGTCCCGCTGCCTGCATGCGAAACCATCCTGAGCGCCCCGCCCCACGATTCGACCGTCTTTTTGGCATGAAAGAGCCCGAGCCCCGATCCCCCAGCCTTGCCAAACGTGACGCCGCGCTCACCGAGCCTCTGGCTTATTTCTTCCGGAATACCCTTGCCATTGTCCTCGATAAGTATGGCGGCCTTTCCGGCGTTTTGCCCCGTCCTTATCGAAACCCACCCCGCGCCCTCTATCGCTTCGACCGCGTTGTTGATCAGGTTTGAAAGCAAACGCTTGAGTTCGACCAGCTGAACGCGTGCGAACATCCCATAGGAATCGCCGGCCAGCATGTATTCGATCATAATGTTTTTCCGCGAAGCGTACCCGGCGCGCTTTTCCGTCACCAGAACATCCGTAACACTCGACAGCATGACAACGGAAAAGGGCTCCGTCGAAAGAGTAAAGTCCGTGGAAGCCATGATTTCTGCCGCATCCGGATGTCCCTTATACCGCACATCCTTATTGCGTACGTCCCCATGCCGCACTTCCTGGCCGCGCGTCCCGATTTCCCGGTTTTTATTGACCAAAATATTTGCAATATCGCGTATCCTCGAAATCGCCGTCCTTAGCATGTAACGCTCGTCCTCGGGCAGCTTTGCCGCCGATCCCGACACCGCCTCCAGCGCGGCAAGCGGGGAGCGGATGTCGTGGGCGACCTGGGCGGCCATTCTGCCAAGGGCCGCCTGTGTTTTTAATTGATCCCACTCCAGAATTTTTTGCCGAAGAGACTCGAGTTCATGGACCGCAAGTTGTTTGTCAGATGACAATCCTTCCTGGAAAGGTAAAAGTAGATTCTGTAATTTTTGCAAAATTTTCCAAAATAAAAACAAAGCGGATACGACGAAAACAATGGACATTAATACAATAAAAACAATGTTACGCACCCCAACAAACCAAGGCACTTCATATTTAATCAAGCCACCGCTCAACCCTGCAGTAGGAATGCTAACCACAGACACCAGCGCCCCGTGCGCATCAAACCTGGAGCAATCAGAAATCATCACCGGGTATGAGAGAACAACTTCTTGACCATGACAGATCCCAGCCCTTTTTACGGAGAAATCATTCATTGCCATCAAAAGCGACGCCTCAATCAACGATCGATTCTTTTGCAAAATCCCGAATTCAGTAATCTCAGCCAAACGCCTGATTCCGCTTACCCGCTTGTTGAAATCAAGATATCCAATTATGCCAAGATAAAAGATTTGAACCAGGACTATCAGGAAAACGGCCACCAATAGCGGAGTGCGGGCGTTTTTTATGATCCAAGCTCTCAAGGAAATCATCGACATCACTTTGGTGAATATATATTGAATCTATAGTCGTTTCTTGTTCTAAGGGTATCACTGACAGCTATCCGATCACTCCTATATGCAACTGCTCCAAACAAAAACCCAAGATGTACGAACGGAACATCTCTTAACACGGCTTCGGATACACGACGATAATGTGAATCCAGCTTGTTGGCATCAACGAATGATCGCCCCTCTTCAAGTAGTTTTCCGACTGATTCGCGGTAAGTTATCGGAGAATATATGGCGCCGTCTTTTCCTAAAGCATGATAAATGCCATCAGGATCACTATTGACGACTGTAATGCTGCCAAAAATCAGATCCGGCTCAAATGTTTTGTAAAGCATTGAATACCGTTTTTTCAGATCCACATATCCAGAATTTCTCGTAAACTTCATTCCAAATTTTTCAAGCGCAGGCTGCAGCCTGTTTGTCGATGCGGCCGTTATGTAATATACAGGCCGATCATTGGTAGCATGGATCATCTCGTCAATAAACTGAGCCCCTTCATCGATAATCTGCCTTAGGCTTTCTTCTGACAGTCGGCCCGACTGAAATGGAAGATATACCTGCAGATCCGGCCTGAAGAAATCTGTCGAATAAACATCGGAAGCTGAATTCAATACAATTTCTCGCGCTATCAATGATTGCAACGCCATGCGATATTTGGAATTTGAAAAAAACCGTCTAGGAAGACCATTGACATCCAATATCCGATGCGAAGACTCCTGCCCACTAAAACAAGCAATTGGAGAAGAATCCTGATCACACGATGTCAGATTTGCGGTTTCGGCAAAAGCAAAAACATCAATTTCTCCGGATGATAAGTGTTTTTGCGCATCACGCTGGTTTATGGACATGACATGGATCTCGCCAAAAGCCGGTTTTTCTGTTGAAAAAGCGTTTCTTGTCAATTTGATCCTCTTGCTTTCGGCATTCTCTTCCATGATGAACGGACCGGTTCCGATAAAAGCGCCATTAACCAATTTATAAACAGCAAGCCGCTTTCCCGAAAGATGGTCAAGACCGATACGAAATGGAGTTTGAAATCGAACTTCAAGCGTATCATCAGAAAGCGCCTTAACTCCTGAAAGTTTTTTGGTTTTACCAAAATTTGCAAATCCTTCGACCTTGTACAGGACATCTCTAAGACTGTGATTTGCCGCTTTTATTTCAAGCTCCAACCCGTTCTCCCATGCCTTTTTGAAATCTTCTGCCTTCAGGCTCGATCCATCGGAATATTTCCTTTCAACATCAATTTTAAAAGTAAACACCCTATAATCAGCACTTATGACCCACGATTTTGCGGCGAGGGGTTCGATAATCCCGTTCGCCCCGCGCCTGACAAGCGGTTCAAATTGATTCTCAATCAATGCCGCACCGTAAACTGTATGCTGGAGCGGCGGTATCAAGGATCCACAATAAGACGGGTAGCCCACCCGGAGCACAGTATCTTGCGTATTCCTGCTCAGGATCTTCATCGTATAAACCACCATTATAATAAATACCCCGGCCAGCATTACGCTGGCCGGTTTTATTTTTTTCATTTTCTTCTTAGTGTCCTCTTATGGATCAGGATCACCCGGATCCACCACTTTCCGCGCCACCACCTCCATGCCCCTGAAGGGGGGCATCAGGATTATCCAATCCGGCAATATGAATCGCACTGCTGGCCGCAAAAGATATCCCCGCAACAGGAATGACGGTCAATACAACAAGCACCATCTTGCGAATTGCATGTAGGATTATTGTAATCATATTATTCCACCTTTCATTTCATATCCAGCAACCTGGATCTGGTTCAAAAAAACTTCCACTCTGTGCAAATGCAGCATTTCGGCTACCGCCACATTTACGATAATATGTGCAATCACCACATTTTCTGATTTTGCCTTTTCTAAGCGATCTCATCATTTGATGATCCAAAAAAAGGTTCTTCAAGCCACTTTCAATAATATTTCCTAAAATATATGGAGAACGGCTGGACACTTTGAGATTGCCTGCATGATCGACAATCACCCCCTGAAACCCAAATTTGTCGTGCATGCCAAGACCTTGGTCAATCAGCACAAACAGCGGCTGGTGTGTATTTGTGTTTATCTGATACCGCTTGGAATTTAATACAATCTGTTCATAAGCATTTTTCAGTTCTGCCGGACCAAGAACCCCGTCATTTCCAAAATCCACAAGTTTTTGCGCACGTCCTTGTGAAATCAGCCTGGTAAAATTCATCCCCTGAACACATAGTTTTTTCGCCAGACAGAACAACTCCTCTATCTGTGAATGCGTTCGCCTTGAAAGCGTCGTTTGGATAAACACATCAATACATTCTTTTCTTAGTGATTCGACACCAGAACACGCGGCATCAAAAGATCCCCTGCCTCTGATAAAATCATTGGTGTCCGCCGTGGCGCCATCGAGTGATATTTGAAATTTAACATCGTTTTTTTTGAAAAAATCAAGGCCACGCTCTTTTACAACCATTGTCCCATTTGAAAGAACCGTCACTCGCGCATCCGGCCATTTTTTGCGTATTTCGAGAATCAACGGCTTAAGGAACGAACACATCAGTGGTTCGCCACCACAAATCGTAAGCGCAGGCTTTTGCCAAAGCTTCCGGCATAATTCACCGAATTCATTCAAAATATGCAACCATTCCTCAAGACCTAGCAAGTCGTCCGCTGAATGATTTTCTTGATAACAATGCAAACAATGTAAGTTGCATTTATTGGTTATATCAATCTGCATCACCAGTTGGCGCTGACCACCAATCCAATCAAGCAATACATCTGTAAAATATTTTTTGATTTGAATTTTCATTTTGTTGTCAAAAGAAGCACTTGATGATGCAAATAGCATCTCTGGACTCGACGCGTCAAGGCGGCCCCCGATTTTCTTGTCCATAAACACCTTCCGAAAAAATATGTTTTCGATGAAATTTGCACCCACACCATTTTCGCCTCACCTCGTCTTATGCCCAAAAAACACTTGCCGCATAATTTTGCGCAGATACTTGCACAATTAATGCCAAGGGTCATTTCATGTAACTATGTAAATATATTGACTTGAAATCCAAGTACTGTGGGGACATTCCCACACCGGTGCCGACATGCGCCCGCGCACCCTATTAACATTACCCGTTATTTCTGGGTGGCTGAGCGCAGACCATAGGCTGTTTCACCCGTGCCCCTTTCTCCGCTCAAATCAATCCAGTTTGACCCCGGCGGCTTTGTTCCAAATACCGATTCCAACGCGAATAATGTCGTTATTCATGCGGTTAGTACCCATATGGAACCGGCGAAAATGGCAAGGTTTTAGACCGCCGGTTCCATCTATGATGAAAACAATAAATCTTTCATTATTGTTCCGTCCCACATAACCGACGACAGTTTTCGTAGAGTCATTCCCACCTGACCGGCGACATGGGGCCGCAGTGCGCCAGTGCCGAAAAACCACCATCTTTGGGGGCGGATCGGTTCCGACACCACCCTCGCAGACCGACTGCAAAAACCCAAAATAAAAAATCTTTATGATTTCTACAAAAATTAAGCCGCCCTGTAATCCGAATCACTGAATCTTCTGCTTAGTGACTTAAATAGTTCGTCAATATCCATGGAACGTTTTACATCTACAATTGCAGTAACCTCAGGCACTTTGATCAGATCCTTGACGACTAGTGGATTTAGAGCAAATGGTTTGGACGTAAAAATTGATGCATCTTTTGCCGCTGCGACAAGATCCAGATCTGAATTGTCCAGCAACACGCATCCCGGGTATGCAGCTCCACGGATTCTATGAATGCGCGACATTATCGGCGAATTTACATCGTATAAGTGCGTGTCATTGGTGCCGATAGGGGTAATCTTGATTTCTCCGGCACATACCGCCACATGTGCACCAGTGCGCCCAAGCACTCGGTACTGATCCTTTGATGCAAGATCACGGGCCGCACTATCTATAAAATATGCACCTAAAAGGCATGATTTATCGTGACCGAGCCGCTTCAGTACGGGGTTTTTAAATTCCTTTGGCGAAAGCAGCCATAAATCATCCCCGCGAACATCAGTCGTAATGAGTTCAAAAGTGTCTTTGACGGCAAGCCATAGCGCATAAAGATCTTTGCGATAGTCAGCAAGTACTGAAAGTAGCATTTTGGAATTTCTAGCGCACTCATCGAGATTAGTAGTTTTTACTCCGTCTGCAGAAATGATTATTCTACGTCCCTTGATTCCGGCCCCCATCAAACGGCCTTGCTTGTCAAGACTCTCCACAACAATGCCGGAGGTTGCGGCTAAAAGAATCTTCATCGTTTTTTCATTTTTTTGGGCACTTGATTCATTGATGGCGGCAAGAGTCTCCAATAGTAGACTTCCGATCATCTTTTCAATAGTACGCTGCACTAATATATTTATATGCCTATCTGCCTGCAATGCGATCACCGCAACAACGCGGCCATTTTGAATCAACGGTACTATATAGCATGGCTTTTCAAGCTTCAGTGTTGAATCCAGATCGGCCTTACAGAAAACATCAGGATAGTATAACTGTTTTCCTGAGTTCGTGACTTTCTTAAGTGCTGTTCCCAGGGGAACGGCGTTTAAATCACGCTTGAGTCCATCGGAGCCCTCAGATGCGAGCAGAATGCCGTCATTATTGTCATCAATTTGTACAATCGACACTCTAGAAAATATGCACTTTTCGGCGACAACGCGACAAAGAGCGCCTAGCTTTTCAAGACCATCATGAGCTACTTCGACTCTTTTTCGTATTTCGTCGGCAGCAGCACTAGCCAATAAAAGCGTCTTGGAAAGCTCACGATTCCGAATGACCAACATAACAAATACCAGGCAATAGATGTAGGGCCTCGTATAAACAGAAGATGCAGTATGGAAAAAAGAATACTGCAGAGCATCGACCAACATAAGAGGAATCGCAACAATCAGCGTGGCGGCGAATATCAAGTCAGAAGGATTAAAAACAGATTTAATCCAGCGCAAATTGATACTGCTAGCTCTTATAATAAATACCATGAGAGTAACAACACCTTGAATCAAATGACCGGGCGCATGTTTTTGCATGAAGTCACTGGTTGCAAAAAGCGTTTTCAGACTAATGATCCAGGCAACAACCGAGACGAACAATAACACTTTATCAAAGCGGCATTTGTTTTCGTTTGATTGAAAGGTATTAACCAGCTTACTTGTACGAATCATTTCAGTAAAAGCAAACACTGCAGTTGCCAATACAAATATATGAAGACGATAATAGTTTTCAGCAGATATCAGCCATGGAATTGCTGCGCGCGGCAACTTAACCATTGAAATACAATAAGCCGCACCACAAATCACAAAGACACTCATTGCCAAGGGTGAAAACTGAAGTCCGAAATTAAACCGATTTTTTTTCTGAGTTGCAAAAACTGCCAACAGCAAAATTAAGGAGACTAATGCCATTCTCCATGCAAGCGAAAAGAAAACAATCCTGAAAGCAGATGAAGATGGAACGATTGAGATGTCACCTTTACTGATTATTCCAGATTTTGCTTGCAAAAAACTATAAGATTCAACAGAAATTACTATATTTTTTGCACCAACATATTTACTTAAACCGTAAACCCTTGGAATAAAGCTCGCAAAAAAGACTTTATCAAATAAATATCCGGTTTGCCCAATTAATTCTTTTCCGACATATGTTTTATCTGCATCAACAATTGAATCGACAAAAATAGCATCCCCGTGCTTTATGGAACCAAGGGTTTGAATTTTACAAACCGACCTCATCTTTTCAGTTGTCGAACAACGAATATTATTAATAACAAGATTATCATTGGCGAAGACAATGCAATTAAAAAAAAGAAAAAATAAAGCGATAATGATGTTTATCACCCCGCAGCCTCCGCATTAGAGATTTGGTGGCGGCATCGCATATCTGAAAAACACAATAGATTATTTGAAACAAAAGATGGCATTAAGCATGTTGCCAGAGAAAGACAACGGCCTGGATCTACATATGAAAATCCGTTTTTAAATCCATCAAAACAAGAAAACACATAATCCAAAGAAAGAGCTGCACGTTTACATTTATTCTGAATCAAAACGTTAGTAATACTTTCCACTGCTGATGTAATAAAATTATTATTTCCGCAAAGTGATTCATCAAACACATTTACATGCGCCGAATTCAAAACCGAAAACGGATTCATTTCATGTTTGCTGTGCAAAATTTTTACAAAACCAACAGGATTATTGCCATCGTACAGCACAAGGCTCTGCATGGTGAAGTGATCATGTGATTCTTCTTCGAGACTCATAACTGCCGACCGAAGAACAGCTGCGCCATATCTCTCCACCATTTTGTCACTTATATATTTTTGTGTGTCGGCATCGACCTCACTGATGGTTTTTAAGACTACCGAGCCTGTGTCGTCGCTTTTTTTCAGTTCTGACGCCCAGAACCAGTGACGGACAAAAGTAAGAAGCTCGGGGTGGTCTTTGTTTTCGTTTATAAAAACTTTAAAAAACCTGTTATGCCATTTTTTTTTGTTGTCATACCATCCAGATACCCAGCCATGTTCAGCACGACTCATCAAATATGCCGGGATGGACATGTACAAGGCTTCTGTTGCCGCCAGCGCAGATGGATCGACCTTGACAGCTAGTGAATGTCTGAACCAGTGGTTATGCGAACTTTGAGTGATCGAATATGTGCCTTGGTGTGCATTATTGATAGATGCAACTGGCTGGAAAAATCCTTCGCTTTGAAGATTGCTGTTCCATGCGGCTAAACAATCATTTTTAACCACAGAAAGCTTGTTGTCTTTCAGAAGATTGACATATCCAAAATCTTCAAGACATTGCCATGCGGATTCTGGATTTTCTGAGAGTTTGACGCAGGAGTTTATTAACCCTGATAAAACATAGAATCTCTTTTTCATTTCTCCATCAACACCCGACATAACAAGCTGAATGAGATTGTTACGCGAACCAACAACAAGTGCATGAATATTAAGGCGGTCACTGCCACATCCAAACACAATATCAAATTCGCTCCATTTTTCAGGTTTCTGTATCTCTGGACACTCAATGCACATACCAAGGTGAGAGAGATTAATGATTTTGCCTCTAGCCTTGACAGGAGAAAGAATATCAACATCCATCACTACATCAGAGCGGGGTACGCTCCGCCGCATAATTCGATCTGCACTTACTGGAAGCTTGAGGGCCATGGTCTTGTCTTCATGCCCAATGATTTCTGATTCAAAAGCGAAACCGGCTCCGCGTATATATGCTTTTACCAGCACCTTGCCGCCGACAATCTGTATCACGTCATCAAAAGTGCATGTAAAAAACGGAGATGCATCAGCAAAGCCAAGCGGCTTTACATGTCCGTGGAATATATTGTCTTCGGTCACAACCACTATGGAAACCGAGGAATCCATTTTCAAGGGGACATGCAGCCTTTGTATTGCTGAAGCATCCATTTTGTTTTGAAGGTCGGTGCTGAATTCGGGATCACGAATGCTGGATGACGGAAAAATACGATTTCCGCTGAACAACCATTCTCCAATATAATATCTGCCGCCGCTTAAGCCTTCGAGATACAGCATCCCGCTGCCGACCGGGACGAATTCACTTTTACACAAAAATCCATCACTATCGGGATACAGGATAATTGATACTGGATCACTGAGGTGATTGCAGAAAATTGCTTTTATGAATTTATCCGGCTGCACGCAACAGATTCTCCTCTTTGACAAATGCTGCAAAGCACTCTTTGGCCGAATGAATGAGGCTTATGCGGGTTTCGAGCTGTAATTCCGAAAACAAATACTCTAACTGTTTTATGTCAATACTGGTGGAATCACGTGACGCCGCTTGAATCATTGCTGCCGTTTCAGAAAAAGCCAGTTCGGGCATTATGCCGAAAGGCCATGGTGCACCGGCTTTCCTTGGCATGCAAAAATACTGGCGCTTTTGCTCCAATAAATCCCTGATCAAGAAGAGATCATTGAATTCTAAAACAATCTGCTCCCACTTTGGGTTGAATACGATATTTGAAAACATTGCAGAACGGATGACACGAATACGGAAATGGATGCTATTGGTGGACTTGCTTGCAAGCGCATACGCGATGTGTGCACGTTCCCGCAGTTCGTCTGATGAACTATCCGGAAAAAGCAGGCTCATGAATGCCAGAGCACCGCTCTTTGATGCTTTTTTGATTTCGTTATCAAGGAGCTGGCCGTGAAAAGCATTCCATGCATTCAAGGTTTCTATTGCCAGCCCTTCAATATCAATTTTCGGGCCTGTGGGCATGTTTGTTATTGAAAAACTGAATGATCGCACGCCTTGTTGCTTGCAAATGATTTTATGAGTCAAGGAACTGGACGGTACGCCAACAATAATCTGGCCGAAGGGGATGCCCGCGCTAACTGCTTCATCAAAATATTTTGTGGCGATTGAACCATCCTGTTCAACAATGATACAAATAGATGAAGTAGCATTGTTTTTCAGAAATGCTGCGGCATCTTCATCTGATTCAGGTATATTTAGCTGTGCCTGCCACCCCTTGATGGTGAATTCGGCATAGATTTCAGAGTTGATTTCTTCGCTTGAACTAAAAACAACAAAATTAACCCCACCTAGGATTGCTTCAATACCCATGGGAAACCCCCTTCATTATACATTTCGGAATTTATTGGTAGAAATGTTAAAACCGTGTTCTTTCCCCACGCTTATGCGCTTCTGCTTAAAACCGGTTTTTTATAATGCCCAGCCAAACCGCGTTAACACCATGAAATGCTAGCAGTTTTGACGATGTTGTGATCAGCTTTAAACTGTAATCAAAATGCCCATCCATGACTTGAACTCGCCGCGCATGACAGCAGGAGAAGGGTCAGCCCAACCTCCAAGACCCCCTCCAAGCCCCCCCACCCCTCGCCAAAAACCAATCACCTAACCCTTTCGCCAAACGCCGTCCCCTTTTGGAAAATATCAGAAAAATTCAAGTCATTGATTATAACCAGCTCAAGGGAATTGGCGGCGGATTTTAAGGTCACGTTTTTTGAGGCGGCCCGGAAGACGCGCTCGACGGGCGGAAGCTTCTGTCCGGAAAACACGCTCAGCATTGCAATTGATTTCCAGGTTTTGCTCCATAGCCCGCCATGTCTGACGGGCGAAAGCGGATGATTGGCGGCAAGGTACACCCTGACAAGGATTTTGATTTCATCCTCGTCCCGCCCCGCTACCGCCTGCAGGAATTTGACCTCATCAAGCAGATCCGCTTTTGCGCCCGCCATTGAACCGATGAAAATCCCGCAGATCATGCCCGAAGGAGAAACCCTTTTCCCGTCATAACGCCGGCTGTTTATATAAGTCCGCTCAATCAAGGATGCCTTGTGTTCATTGTGGATTTTTCTGAACCGCATCATCTGTTTGAGCCTTGGAAGTGTTTCGATTGCACAGCGTTTCAGCAAATCCGGACTGAACTCCTGATAGGCCACCGCCGCATCCGCCCGGGGCAGGCTTGAATCGGCCTCGCTTTTGACCGCCGAAAGCGCGCCGAACTCCCTTTGTGAAGCCGCTGTTCTTTTCTCGATATAGGAACCGATTTTTTTCTCCAGACCGTATAAAAACCCGATTTTTTCCTGCAGATTTTTCATGGCATCCAGATCCGCCCGGCCCACGTCCGCCAAGGGGATGCTCCTGCCGATGCCATAGCCGTCTGCTACAATTCGCGCGCTGAATCCGGGCACGACACTATCCGGATAAACCCGGTAGATTTCAGGAATCCTTTCCGGCCCCGGCTCGCCGGCAAACAGGAGCTGCGGGACAATCATGAATGCAAATGAAATCAATACTGCTGGAATGTTCATTTCAATTCTCCCGAATACACTTCCTGGACTGACAGGATTTTTTTAATGCCGCCAACGGAGGAATTCCATTGATTCGGCATTTCAGAAGAATAACCGGCATCTCCTTCGATCAGCTTCGACCAGAGTTCGTATTTGACTTCAATTTCACCTGAAGAATTCAGCTTGACCGCATCTTTTGCCGTTTTCACGAGGGGATATACCTCATTTATCAGATATCCAACGGACTCTATCTCGCTTTTCTGCCTCTCCTCGAAGATTTTTGCCAGTCCCGCCAGGTATTCCGATTCCCTGATCGCGAGCTTGATTCCGACGGCCGCCTCAAGATCCTCCAAAAACCTCTGTTTGAGGATTTCATATTCTCCCGACAGGAGCTTCACCAGATTTTCACCGGCCAGACGGATTGCATTGACCTGGAATTTCATGTTCCGGATCTGTTCTGAAATCCTGATGCCGCTTCCGGATATATCATCAGGCAGGCTCACATCACATCTCCTGCCGATGGTTGCCATGGCGCTGTCTGCTTCGCGATTTATTGTTGTCTCCTGAATTGAATATATTTCATCAATCAGGGATTCCTGCCTCTGCTGCTCCCTTGTGTTTGAGTACAAGCCGGAAATATAGTCGGCCACAAAACCGGCTGCCGCCCCGATTGCGCTGCCGATGGCCGTGCCGATCCCCGGCAACAAATAGGTTCCGACAATTGCACCACCGGTAAATCCCGCCTTGCTGCAGGTAAAACCTGAGCCGTTGTTCACGCCGCCACTAAAGCCTGTAAGACCGGCGTCCGAACCATAGCTTACGCTGACATATGCAGAAAACTCTCCGGGATTTGTATTCAGAACCTGCTTGTTCGGGGAGATTTTTGTTTTAGGTGTAAACACCGACCGGGGAATCTCCAGGGCGCGCGGAGAACACCTGTTCAGCCAGGACTGTTCAATTATGCCCAAATCGCTGACAATAACGCCGGCAATATCGACGGCATATCTGGCATCATCAAGCATCTGCCTGAGCGAGACCGCTGCAGATTCCACGTCGATTCCATTGGCAATATCAACCTTGAGCTTCAGCCAGTCATCGGTAATTCTTTTTACAACGACTGAATGCTGTTCGGCCCTGGACCGGAGATAAACGGCTGTCTTGGTGTGATCCTCAAGACGTCTGAAAAAATATCCATCGACCATGTGATTATATGACAATGAAACGAGAGCGGGATAACCCTGTTTTAATGTGTCACGTATCTCCGTCAGTTTTTTTGTGTGTTCATTATCGTCAGCCGGGGCCGATACCGGCCGGACCAAAACCGACAACAGCAATAATAATGCGATCAGGCCTCTATATATCATGCTTGCTGCCGTAGGCTGAAAGCCCCCATGAAGGACCGCCGCGATATACATCGCCGCCCGCACAATACTCTGCCGCGCACTCATTACAGACAAAACTCATGCTAAAAAAAGATTCTTGTATTTGGATTTTACCGGCCGGAGAAGTTTTTAATAATCTCAAATCCACACTATCATTATCGTCAAGATTCAACTGAGAAAACCTGCCGGCATCCAGCAGGATTTTTATTTCACCCAGAAATTTATTGAACCCCATATGGAACTTGGCGTTAAAAAATTCCTTGCAAGTAGTGCAATTATTAAACGTGACTTCCTTTTCTTTTTTTATCTCAACAATAAACCGGTTTCCATCCTTCTCGATAAAGCGGGCCAGAACCGGAGTATTTGTTGGCACCGAATACAAGTCCCTTGGCAGGATACATAAATACTCACCGTCTGCAGACATGTTGTTTTCGGCCAGAAGATATCCCACCACGCGGTCAACAAACCTTACATACATGTATATGTTACGCCCGATGACCGTATCCGGCAGGCTCTTGTCTTTTCTGATTATATTGCCTTTTAAAAAATCATTCATGACATCCTTCTCCATTCATCAATCAAACATCATGCTTGCTGCCGTAGGCTGAAAGCCCCCATGAAACATTGCCATGATATGTATCACCGCCCGCATGATACTCTGCTGAACATTCATTGCAGATAAAATTCATGCTAAAACAATCGGGCAACTCCTTTACATAATTTTTCAGAACCCCAAGCGACTTCAAGTCATTATAACGAGTAGAATCAATATCAATTTGAGAGAACCTGCCGACGTCCAACAGGATTTTTATTTCACCCAGATATTTATTGAGCCCCATGCGGAACCCGGCGTCGAACAATTCCTTGCATGTAGTGCAATTATTAACCGTGACTTCATGTCCCTTTTTTATCTCAACAACAAACCGGTTTCCATCCTTCTCGATAAAGCGGGCCAGAACCGGGGTGTTTGTCGGCACCAAATACAAGTCCCTTGGCAGGATACATAAATACTCACCGTCTGCAGACATGTTGTTTTCGGCCAAAAGATATCCCACCACGCGGTCAACAAACCTTACATACATGTATATGTTACGCCCGATGACCGTATCCGGCAGGCTCTTGTCTTTTCTGATTATGTTGCCTTTTAAAAAATCATTCATGACATCCTTCTCCATTCATCAATCAAATATCATGCTTGCTGCCGTAGGCTGAAATTTCCCATGAAACTTCGGCATGCCGTAAATCACCTGAAATCGCATATTTTGCCCCGCATTCATTACAAATGAAATTCATTGCGAACGACTCTGGCAACTCAAGTTTGTCGACAGGACCAAGCTTTAATTTATCGACCGGAACACGATCAAAATAATCAGTATATATTTGTGATAGTTTTTTTTCATCCAGTACTTTCTTTAAATCCACAAGAAAGACTCTAAGGTTTTCGGGGGATAAAAAACCATAAACACTCACCAATGGTCCACAAGACGGGCAATTGTTTTTGATTACTTCCTTTTCTTTTTTTATCTCAACAACAAACCGGTTTCCATCCTTCTCGATAAAGCGGGCCAGAACCGGAGTATTTGTCGGCACCGAATACAAGTCCCTTGGCAGGATACATAAATACTCATTGTCTGCAGACATGTTGTTTTCGGCCAAAAGATATCCCACCACGTGGTCAACAAACCTTACATACATGTATATGTTCCGCCCGATGACCGTATCCGGCAGGCTCTTGTCTTTTCTGATTATATTGCCTTTTAAAAAATCATTCATAAAACCCTGCTCCTGTGTCAATCAAATATCATGCTTGCTGCCGTAGGCTGAAATTTCCCATGAAAGACCGCCGTGATATGCATCACCGCCCGCACAATACTCTGCCGCGCACTCATTACAGACAAAACTCATGCTAAAAACAAATTCTGGTATTTTGATTTTACCGGCTGGAGAAGTTTTTAATAACCTCAAATCCACATTATAATTATTGTCAAGATTCAACTGAGAGAACCTGCCGTCGTCCAACAGGATTTTTATTTCACCCAGAAATTTATTGAGCCCCATATGGAACTTGGCGTTAAAAAATTCCTTGCAAGTAGTGCAATTATTAACCGTGACTTCATGTTCCTTTTTTATCTCAACAACAAACCGGTTTCCATCCTTCTCAATAAAGCGGGCCAGAACCGGAGTATTTATCGGCACCAAATACAAGTCCCTTGGAAGGATACATAAATACTCATTGTCTGCAGACATGTTGTTTTCGGCCAAAAGATATCCCACCACGCGGTCAACAAACCTTACATACATGTATATGTTACGCCCGATGACCGTATCCGGCAGGCTCTTGTCTTTTCTGATTATGTTACCTTTTAAAAAATCATTCATAAAACCCTGCTCCTGTGTCAATCAACATTTTTGGTCTTTATTAGCCCTTTTTGGACCAACTCCAAGACTTTATCATGAGGGATAAAAACCTGCCCCTTGCCTCCGGAAAAATATGTCGAAGCTGAATATTCAACTCCATTAATTATGTGCGGACCAGCCTGATGCCCGGTAATACCCTCAAACACCCTTCCAATCCCCTCATCCGGAACTCTCAGAATAGAAATTTGTTTAAAATCATTCCAAATGGGAAGAATTGCATTTTCATTCATCGCCTGTTTGTAGGAAAAAATTTTATTTCTTATCCAAAATCGTCCCTCTGCCCCGCCAAAGCGATACAAAACTTCTCCACTCGTTGGTGTCACCTCCCAATATGTCTTGCCTGAAAAAGAACCTATTGTATCAAGATATTCCTTCGTTATTTTCTCACTTTCACCAACCTCCGGCAACGACCCCTTGCCGTAATCCAAATGATGGTTGTACACTTTCCCGACTTTTGAACGGCCGAACAGATCGCCATTGTTTGCCTTAACGGCCTTGACCAGGGCTGTATCCAGGTCAAAACTGTTCTCGCTGAATTCACGAAGAAATTTTCTGCCGGCTTCTGAAACCAGCTCTGCCGGCACTTGTTTGGATTTTACAAGCGAGATTGCGATATCCCGGGCCATTTCCGGATGCAGCCGGGCCAGATTGCCAAGTCCGGCCGCCTCAAGTCTTCCTATTTGGCCGGCTGCCGCCGAAGATCCGGCAATACTTTCCACGGAAAAGCCCAGCGCCGCACGCGAAACCGGCACCTTGAATATACTCACCGCCTTTGTGCCGTAAACAGGAAGAACAAACGTGGCGATATCAAACGTCAGCCGTCCAAGCATCTCGCCACGCGCCTCGGGAGAGCCCGTGATGAGGTCATTGACCTTGTCCTTGATGAAATCCCTGATGCGTGCCGCGGTTTCCGGATAATTTACAACCGCCTTGTAGATCCCGTCAAAAGCCGAAAACATGACTTGCGTCAAATCTGCGCCCGCAAGAAGTGCGGCGGTCTCGACAATATCCCTTCCGCCATTGTACAAACCCTGAACAAACCCCTTCAAATACCTTTCGGCGCTCACCAGCCCGCTCATCACTTCGCCATACGGACCATGGGCATCCCTGTATGCAAACTCATCTGCAATCTTGTAAACAAGCTTCAGCTGCCCCACTGAATCACTGAACCTCCGGCAGCCCGCCTGGACACTTTCATTGCCCGGCGCCGAAGCGCACAGGAATCCCGCCATTTCCTCCGCCGCAAGAATTCCGTTCAAGCTGTTTCTTATGGCCACGCCCTGCCCGGAATGAATTCCGGTCTTGAGCGAAAAATCAATTTTCTTTGCATGTACCAGCCCCGAAAACAGCCCTTGGGAGTCAAGATATTTCCGGTACAACTCCCTCTCAAGATAATCCGACACCTTGTCATTCAGGCCGCCATTGATGGATCTTCGCTCCAGGATTTCCGTGTTGATTCTTGAAAATTCCACGCTTGCCGCAATCGGATTGGCGCTGCTTTCGGCCGCCCTGAGCCCTGACATCAATGAATCAAGCTCCTCTTTTTGAACTCCATGGGGAACGGGGGTTTCTGCGGCGTAAACCGGAATACCCGAGGCGGCGCCGTGCATGAATGCGTTAACCATCCCCAGCGCATACTGGTAGTTTTCCCGGCTTATTGAAGCATCCGGCTTGTGATTGCCGACCGCCTCAGAAAGTGATTTTTGAAAATCCAGATAAAACTTCCCGGCCTCGGGACTGGCGCCCGGATTGCGGTAGTAGTTCAAAGCCCGGTTGAACAGGGAACTGTCCGTATTCAGGAACGGGGTTTGATAAAAACCGGTTTCAAAAACAAAATATATTCCACCCGGGCCATAACCGGAACGTCCGTCCGCGCTTGGATTAACCGGCCGACACTTTCCGGCCATGCAGCTTTGCCCTGGCGCCTGGTTGTCGGCAAAAGCCCAGGCGGCTGTTGACATGCCCAGCAATAAAACCAGTAATTTCACAAAATTCATTTTTTCACCCCCAATAAAAGCCCCAGAGACCTGAGATGAATCGCAAGATTGTTTATATTCACATCTTTCTCGTCCGGAACAACATACCCCTTGACCATGCCGGCGCTTTCGTTCAGCCTGTCAACGGCCGGAAGCGTGGCAACGATTGATTTTGGATCAAGCCTTGAACTGCCTACGATAATCACATCATCCTGATCCGCATAAGCATGATTGATGCCGAGAACCTCATTGAAAACCGCGAAGATCCTGCTGAACAGCCCGTTTTTTGAAACCAGTTCAACCGGAATTCTTGCCTTGACCGTGCTTATCAAGGAACGCACATGCGGGGAGGAAAGATCGTGATCCACGGAAAAACCCATTTTGATTTCCTGGAAGATGTTGCCGGGCCGCTCAAAACCGGCGTCTTTTCTGCACGCACCCAATGCATAATGATCAGAAATCCCAAAAATATTCTGAAGAAGCTCCAGTGACGCCGCATGCTTTACTGCATTATATTTATTGCAATAACTCATCGCCTGATTCAGGCAGCCGGCCACCTGCAACCTTGAGATACCCACCCGCTCCCGGAGTTCATCAATCACGGCGGAAAGATTGTCGCTGGTTTTCAGTTTTTCGACCAAAGCCACCGCCCCTTCCGCCTGCGCAAGCGCCAGCCTGGCAAGAGTGGTGAATCTGGATTTTTGGGATTCTTCAGTCAATTCCCTGACCGGATTTATGAAGTGCTCCCGCCATGCCGATACAATTTTTTCTATATATCCGTTGTCGGCGGATCTCAGCATTTCAATTATGTCCGCGTTGCCTGCATCATCCACCAGCATTTTCTCTATCTGCGCCCTCGTGACACTTGAGGTTGTTGCAAGCCTCAGCGAATCCTCCAAAAGCGAATAGAGCGTCCTTTGAATATGAAATCTGAACCACGAGTTTTGAGTGATCGCTCTTTGTTTTTCAAGGGCGTTGAAGGTTTTGAAGTTTATCTCACTACCTACACCATTTGCGCCCGCCCCGCCCACGGGGCCACCCCGACCGGCCGGTCCTGCAGTTCCGGAAGAACCATGCTTTGAAGAAAGCTTGAAGAAAACGCAAAATGCCGTATCCCCTGTTCCGCCCCTGCCCGGCTCTCCGCCTCCTCCAGCATCACCGCCCGGACCCCCTGCGCCTCCGGTTCCTGGCGCGCCCACAAGCAATGGAGCAACCTGTTTGTTGTTTGAATGAGCATCGAAAAATCCGAAGAATGAATTTACTGCCGCAGCCTTTCCGCCCCTTCCCCCCGCGCCACCACGCCCGCCGATGCCGCCACCCCCGCCGTCACCGCCCTGCCCGCCGTCTCTTTCTATGAAAAAGAAACAGCTCGATTCACCTTTTCCGCCCGGGCCTCCCGCGCCGCCCCTTCCGCCCGGACCACCCCGGCCTCCCGCGCCACCAGTCTGCCCCGTTGCATCAATAACCGCCCGGCCTTCAACCATGGCTCCAAACATTGTAATGGCCTGTGGATTTGCCATGCCATCCGCGCCCTGTGAACCAGGTCTTCCGGTTTCAGCGGGAGTTCCACCTCTTTTGCCGTTTCTCATCGCCTTTAATTTGTGCTTGTCAATTCCAGCGCCGCCCATATGTCCGTCAGGTCCGGGCGCGCCCATTGCGCCAGCCGGTGCTTGCGCATTGAATGCCTGAATCCTTCCGTCATGGCCGAATCTTATTTTCTGTGCGTCTATTACCAGCCTGTATCCATTTGTAACCAAGGTCCCGTTGATCTCCACTTCATCGGCATGAATGTCCGTGTTGGCCGGCAACACATAGCCCTGCCCGTCAACCACGAACTTGCTATACCCGCCAACCCTTGCGCCGCCAGGATACAAAACCGATGGAATGATTTCCTCCGCACATGCATTGAACAAAGGATAAAAACCAAGAAATATTGCAAGCACGCTCCTGTTCATTGCTTACCAGTCCCCTTTCCCGAACCCCTTGAATCCAATAAATCCATCCGCTCCGGCCGGACCATCAGGATTTACCGGGCCATTGGCCGCGAAAGCGGCCGAACAGGAAGAGGTATCAAATTCGGGCAATGGCTCTACCGACAGATCGGAATCGGAATGCGCCAGAAGAAGTCCGGCCACTTTCTTGTCGGCTTCATATGAAAGATATTCTTCAAAACACCGGCTCAGGGTCTCGTAGCCCAGACACGCCTCCTTGATCTTGTCTTCCTGGTCAATTGCGATCCCGATCAATTCCGTGGGATTCAGAAAATATTTTTTAACAACCCCGTTCTGCAACCGCGCAGCCTTTTCCCTGATCTCCTGGATATAATGCGGGGCCGGATTAAACAGAAAATACGGCCTTTCGCCGGCGCCGGCCTTCCGCCCGTCCAAATCAAAATTTCTGAACAGCTTGACTGCGCGCGGGATGGAAATTCTGGACTCACTCGACGCCCCCCCCTTGATAACAGGCGCGCCTTTTTGTCCGGGACCTCCCAGACCAAGCACCACCGGCCGGAATGATTTTTTATCATCCTTCACTTCCGCACCAAAGGCGCCTCCTGCAAATCCCCTCTGTGGCGCCACTGTCGAACCTGTTCCCGGCACCGCCTGCCTCAAGGCAAGATGCACAACGAAATAATGGACACCATTTCCATACAAGCCAACCGGCGAATCAACCCGGTAACCCAGAACAACAGGAATCATCAGCGCATCCGGCCTGCCCGCAGGGTTTTTTTCCTGCTCCAGCGGAGGGTGTTCCCTGTCAGAAGACAAATCAAAAAAAGAACCGTCAAACACGGCTGCTTTGATCATGATGTTTGCTTCCGGGGCGATTACCACGGAATCAAACGGCATTTTTATCAAATCCTGCTCGACAACAAATGTTTGTCCATGGGCTTTGACATAATAACACCCCGGAGAAAAATCATTTTTAAAAAATCCGGCAATTTTATCGGGCGACAACCGGATTTCCCGGACCCCGGACGATGAAAGCATATTGCAGAATTCCTTGATATTTTTTTGCAGCTCCTGCTTGTCGACACCAAGTCTGGTCTTCAGCCTGTAATACAGGGCTTTTTCAAGTTTATCGTCGGGGATAAAACCGTAATTCTCACTGAAAACGCCTGATATCCTCCTGAAATCATCCCCGAGGCGGTAACGCAGCCACAGCGCCTCAAGACTTTGCGTCGAATACGCTTCAAGAAATTCAACCGATTTATTGAAATCACCGACAAACGACCGCTCCAGTTTCCGTTCCAGTTTTTCGCGCCACTCAAGCAGCCTCGTAAAATCCAATTTTTTCTTTGAATGCCGCTGAACCCCTTTGGCAATTGATAACATTATATTGAAGTGATTCCATGAATCAAACCATCCGGGCTCTGCGGACTCCTCAAAATAACCCTCAAGAACCTCCAGCAGCTTCATATAGTCGGACCCGGCGCGCTCATTGTGCCTTATCATCAAGGCAATTCTTTCATCAATTATTCTCAGCGTATTTGCATAACCAGCCAGCCGGATGGTCTGCCTCAGGTTTTCAGGACCGGCCAATGAATTCAAAAACACCCGTGGAACCAGGGCAAGCGTGTTGCCGGATATCTTCCTGTGAACATCAAGCAGCTCGAACAGCACAGGATGACATGCATTGTTTTCACAAAGACTGTCCGAAACGCGGGCCCAGCCGGACAGCGGAATGCTTTCAAACATTTTTTTGCTGTTATGGTCCAGCGCGGTTCTGGTTTCAAAAACAACAAGTCTTGCCATCAATAAAGCATGGCTCTTTTCGGTCTTGGATTTTTCATGAAGAATTTTCAGCAGGCCGGATACGACGTCGCCCTGTAGGGCGACATTACAATTCCGTTTTTCTCCGGCAACATACTCATATCCGTTCTGCACGGACAGAACAAATCTTGCAAATGCTTCAAAGCCGCTGCCGGAACAAGAAGAGGCGTGCAGCCCAAAAAGCTCCCGGGATTCTTTTTCATCAAGGGATGCCACCATTGCCGGTTTGGAGCTGAGTTTAATCCAAAAATCGGCCCAGACAAATCTGGCATTTGCCTCCTGTTTGATCTTGTTGACGGCCGAAATCCGGTCAGAACTGTTTTCAAGAAGCGCCACTGCTTCATCAGCGGTCAGTTCATGCGCCGGCGTGTTTTCAAACTTGCCGGTAAGAGTGACGTTTCCGCCCCGGCCACATGCGAAAACGCCAGCACTTATTATAATGAGCAGCATTGCAACTGGTGTCTTTTTGCTCCAGAACATTCTTCCTCCGGGATTGCTCTGAACGGCATAGCAATTACCTTGCCAGATTTTGTGGCCTCCCGTTTGCATATGCGAACCCAAAATAGATTGATTTTGCGCTGAAAACGCGAAGAGGTGGCAATGTCAGATTATAAATTGAATAAAAACAGGGTTGTTTTGGCACTAACCGCCATTATTGGTGTCCTGATGACACTAGGCATTATGACCCCGGCTCTTGCAGAAAACGCGGAAACTGACAAAAATACGAGCCTCAATACGCTCGATTACGGCCGGTTGTTCATGATCGAAAGGCGGGAAGCGCCTACAAAAGCGTGGCTTGCAGCCATCAGTTATAAATACGAGTTCAGCAACCCGTACCTTTCGGTTCACGGACTGTCACTCGGCATTGACCGGCAGATCTGGCAGTTCGGAACGGCCGGAATCAGGGTTTCCAAATATTTCAACGTACAAAACAAACTATACCGGACCATCAGCGAAAAACTCCAGAAGGATTCAATAATGCAATCCGTGCCGGAGCCCGATTCGTCGGCTTATGCAACGATCTCGCTTGTTCCGCTTTCGGGGCATTGGAGTTTTTTCAATCATTCATCCCTGCCGGTTGAACTCTGCATTACCTTTGGCGCGGGCACGACATACCACCAGACATCCACCTGGCGCCCCGCGCTTCTATGGGAACTCAAACCCCGCATCATGATTACAAATTTGCTCGGCCTTGAACTTGGCGCCGGACAGGAACTCGAAGCCCCGTTTTCTTCCGATCCCGCAACCCGCACACAAGCCGGGGTCGGCCTCATGGTGAGGCTCTGATGAAGACAAAAAAGCTCATTGCCGCGGCTCTTGCGGCCGCAACATTTCTGGCGCTGTCGTCAAACGCGGGCACTCAAGCGATTGAAAGCCTTGAGGCCGTTGCAGTGAATGACCCGGCCTATGTTGACGCCCTTGCCGAACTCCAGAAAATCCATTATGCGCACGGAGAATGGCAGAAGTTTTTTGCCAATGCGATTTTTTACCGCCAGCGCCTGCTCGACAATGAAACTGCGATCAAACGCAATCTGAGAGCGCGACCGGTATCACTTGAGATACTGGCACTGGCCAGACACTGCCTTTGGAGCGAAGCCACCGCCCTTGCCGTGCTTGCGCGCGCTGCAGCCGCCATGCACAGGCCTGCCGAGACCGCGGAGATCGACAAAACGATTTCATATCTGCGGCTGCAGCACGCATTTCCAGAAGCGGCCATGACAAACGGCCAGAGCCGCACGGGCAGTTCCATTTTTTCGAACACCATCCTGTGGCGGCCCGGAAGCGGTCTCCGGCACATCCAACATCCGAAAGTGCTCCGGGTCGTTGTCGAAAGCCGGTGCGCAAAGTCATGATCAACGTCGTTGCCGCACTCATGCTTCTTGCGATACCGGCCAGCGCCTCCAATCCGCTCATGGCGGAAGCCCTCGTCGGACTGGAAAACGGCGACAGGGCCGCGGCCTATCCAAAAATGGAAGAAGCCTTCCGGGCGGAAAACACCATGGACGGCAAAGGCCGCATTGCCGCGATACTTGCGCAGGCACCCCAGGAAAATCTCTCGCTTCAGAAAAGTCTTTATGCCCGCTTTGCCCTCGATCACGCGGACGGAGCAACCACCGCCCTCAAACTCCAAAAGCTTCTCCGGATCGTGGCAGATTCATATTTTGAAAAGGCCCTGTTTCCGGAAGCCGCCGCAGCATATGCGCGGATACTGGAAATCAAAAATGGCTCACCGGACATTGCCGGATATGCCATCCATCAGCTCGGGTGGGTGTATATGAACCAGAAAAAACCCGGCCAGTCGTTCGAACTCTGGCGCGCCCGGGCAACCGGCGGCGGGCTGAAGGATCCGGGTTTTGCCGGCCCGCTTGCAAAGGACGCCGGACGCGCCTGGGCCGAAGCAGGATTTGCCGGTGATCCGGCGCCATTTGTCGAAAAAACAGAGTCGGCGCTCCGGGCACAGTTCTGGGAAGGCGCAAAAACCGGTCTCAAGCGAAGCGGCGCTTCCGCGGGTTGCGGCATGATCCGGTGGATCAACGGAAAAACCGCATCTTTTGTGTCTCTTGATATGATCGAATTGTCGTTCAAATCCTGTCTGTCGGAGTTTTCGATTAAAAGCCCGGACGGCAAAAGGCTTGTGGACTCATTCATCGCCATATCCGGCGCCCTGCCCGACGCGCACAAGGCATGGTCACACTCAAAACTGCCACTCATCATGCTTGAAGGCGCCGCCTCAAAAGAGCAGACGGTTTCACTGCTAAGATTGTACGCAGCAAAACCCGTTTCGGGCGTCATGGCAGGACACCTTGATTCACAGCTCAAAAATGCTTCAAAGCACGAAGCCATAACGCTCCTGCAGGAGTTCGTGCCGCTTGAAAGCGATCTGGCGCTTGCCCACATCAGGGCATGGTCGGCGCTAAGGCAGGACCTGCAAATTGCAAAACGTTACCTCGGCGTGCTCAAGCAAACACTTGCGACCGCAGGCGGGCATCCGGAACGCCAATATAATGAAGATAAAAAAGCTGTCGCATATCTGTTGCTCGACGCCGGGGACGCGGCAACAGTGCTCGCGGAGCTTGATATGCTTGAAGATGCGATTGCCGCAAATACAGCTGCCGCCGCCAGAGTGGTAACCGCCGCCATGGACGAACCTGCGCTGCTCAAAAACACCAGTGCCTCCCGCCGCACCGGTATCGCGACATACGCAAGACTGTTAAGGGCCATGATTGACGGCAAAATGATCGACGGCAGGGACCTCGACAGGGCCGCCCGGCCCGCCCTGGTCAGGCATCCCATCCATGCCGATGCCTTGAAATTGCGCGACCTGATCGCCAGCGAACAACACTTTCGCACACTCGAATTAAAAAGACCGGACCAGCGCAAAATCAAAGCGGTCCTGTCCGCCAATATTGCAAGACTGAAGAAAATGCTCGCAGACGCCGCATCGTTTCGCTGGCATAACGGGCTGCTGCAAAAAAAATCCGCGCTTTTGCTCGACTCTTCGGTCCGGCTGTTTGCCGACCTCATCGACTCGCTGGGCGCCGATCCGCAGCTCGGACCCGAAGGAGCCGGGCAGCTCAAAGCCCTGGCAGAGATGGTCCGCGCTTGGCGGACGGAGGCACGCGGATGAGAACAAGAATGGTTTTAGCGGCAGTTCTTCTTGTGTGCGGATCAACAGCTGCACTTGCGGCGCAAAACGCCGGGCAAAAAACGATCAACATCGGTGATCTTGAGGTACGGGGCGAAGTGCGCCGGCCGATGCTGCAGTTCGTGGATTCCGACAGACAGACAATGGAGTCGCTGGCGGACATGTCCCGGACCGAATTCGAAAAATATGAAAGGGAACTTCTGGTTCCCGCACAGGCAAAAGGCGGTGTAAAATGAACGTCACAGCAACCCTGAGAACGTATGCGTCCTCGCTCGCGATACACCTTGCGTTTCTGGCGCTTTTGTTTGCCGCTTCGGCACAAACCATGACCTCAAAAACGGTCAGATTCGATGTCATCATGGAAATGGCGGATGATTCTGCGGCATTGATTTCCGGAAGATCCGCCAACATGCCGACCGGGGCAGGCGGAGCAATTGCCGCCTCGAAAAAAGCCGTAAAAACCGATTTTTCATCGCTACTTTCCAAGGCTGCGGGCGCAAACTTTACAAAATCCGTCAAGGCTCCTGCAAAAACCGAACGGGCTGCCCCGCTCTTCAAATCAGCCTTCGGCACATCGCTTGGCGGAAAACGGCTCAGTCTTGAATCGCTTGTCGACGCGGCCCGCGGCGCCGGAAAGATCCAATGGAAGGAAATCGAAAATGAAAAATCCCCGCTGCGCGAAGCCGATATGGAACGGATAGCAAAAACACTGTCGGCCAGACAGGGCGACTTCAGGGATTGTTTTGAAAAAGCGCTCCTGAACGATCCCTCGATATCCGGACATGCAAACATGGTGCTTGCGGTGGCCGGAGGTGGCACGATCGAATCCACGAAAATTGAGTTCAGCGGAACCGGCTCCGGGCCGGGCCTTGAGCTGCTCAAGTCCTGCCTCTCGCTCGTAAACAGCAGGATCACCCTTCCGGCCACGCTCGCGGACCAGCGGGTAAGGTTCGGGCTGCTGTTCAAATCATAGGAAACACGAACATGAAAACCTCAATATGCAAAACCGGCGTTGCCCTGCTGATGGCGGTATCCGCATTTTCGTGCGGTCAGAACGGACGGATCAATCTAACCCACCAGGTTACAGGGCAGGCAGAACGGCCGGCGCCCCCGATGGACGGGGCACCCGCCATGGAAGTGGCGGACAAAATCAACAAGGGTGATGCGACGCTTGAACAGGGCCTTCTGAAAATGCGCTCACTGCTCATGGCGGCTTCCAATAACGATGCAGGCAAAAGCCTCGATGCTTCGCAGGATTCAACATCGGTAAGTACGATTGCCGAAGCGGTATTCAAAATCAAACGCGGCGAACCTGTTTCCAATCTCGCCGCAATTCTCGGCGCGGCGGCGGTAAAAGGGGACAACATCGACAAGACAACGCTGAACAGTCTGTTTGCGTCGCTGAAAAACCGTGAAGCGGATACCGCTTTGCATCAGGACGCATTTTTGATCAGATTTCTCATTCTTCATTATCTCAACCAGATTGAAAGACGCGGCTTTGCAAACGCAAGCCCCGTGATCCGCAGTTATTTTTCCGGGCGGATCGAAAAAAAACTCCAGTCACAAGCCGCCGCCCGCGCCATCATAAACGAATACGCGAGCCTCAGCGAACTTGCGGGCCTCATGTCACCCCGGCTTGATGGATGGTTCCACCGGATTTTCTTCAAGCCGCTCGATCTTGCTGGCATTGATGAATGGACAAGCGGCGCCAGAAGGGTCACAAAAAAATTCATCTCCATCTGGTCGCAGGACCCGCACGGAAGACTCGCCCTGACGCAACGACACGTTGATGCCGCGATTGCAAACGCGGGATCCATCATTTCCATGATCCGGAATTCAAATTACGATTCTGCAGATGCATTCTGGACCGCCTACCGGCCGGCTTTGGAAATCATCGACGACCTCAACGGAATCTTTGACCGCGCCCTGGCAAGATTTTCATGGAACGTGGATATGAAATCATGGTCCGGCCTCACCGACGAACGCTGGCGCAACGTACTGAAACCGCTAAGATCACTGATTGCGGACACGGCTGTTGCAGTACCCGGATCATTTTCCGATTCCTCCGTACTTCCAAAACATCCGCTTACAAGGACCTATCATGAACAGGCGCTGCTGCTGGCGGGCCGCACCCCGACCACTCAGCAGACGCTCAACGAAAAATCAAAAAGCTTTCATGATGCGGTAACAACGTTTTCCGGCATGCGCACTCGCGCCACGAATCCAGTCGAGCGCCGGATTTACGAATATATGAAACATTATTACAACGTCGAACTAGGCCGGCTTCATCTCGCAGGAAGGCCTGCGGAGCCGGAAAAACATGAACAGATCAGGGACTACGGCGCCATTACGTGTGAACTCAAGCGTGCCCTTGCCAGAAGATATCTCGAAAGGCTCCGGAAGTTCGGCATTGATCCCGAAAACTGCGACTGGGGCAGCGATAACCGCGTATATTTCCTGATTGCCGGGATCGCAAAGGAGCTTGTCGAAACCAAAACCGACACGACGCTTGAATACCGCTACGCAGGCGGCGAAAAAGAACTCGAAGTCACCCCGGGCATCTACGAGTCCGACATGCATGTTGACATGCATGTGAGGGCCATCAGTTTTCATCCTCTTGCCATGATCCATGCGCCCGGAAAAAACATCAGAATTCATGCGGGTTTTTCCAAAGTAGAGGACGCGTGGATCGACGTATCGGGACTTCCGGCGCCAGGGCTTGCGGCCACGGAAATCGAAGCAATACGGCACAACACCGATAAAGGCAGGATCCCGGCGGTGTTTGAAGGAATTTTGCTGGCACGCAAGAGCGACAACTATATCAAGCTCGAACACATCAACACCTTTGACGAACGCGAAAAACGGAAAACCTCATTGACAAGATACAACTCCGATGAGCTGGCCATAATGTGGGGGTTCAAATACTGGAACCCCGGACACAACAACAGCTGCGAACAGGGGCGCCCTCCGGCTGACCCGGGGCAGGCTCCATCCGGCCAGAACGCAGGCAGCATTATCGTAAGCTCGAATCAAAACAGCGTCTTCATGGGGTTGCCGCTGCTTGTGTCTGCCGGCGGAAACGGGGCACCCGGCGTGCCGGGACTTGAGAGCCCGCAATGCGTGAACGGACAACATGTTGTACTGAAAAAACATGCGATAAAACATCCGACCGACCACACCGGACGATTGGTTGTAAATCCCCACGAAAAAGACGACGACAGGAGATATCTCCGTTTTGACATGGCCAGAAACGGAAACTGGGGCGCGCTTGTTGCCGAAGTGTTTGACGAAGAAGCCAATATCCCCGCAGGCAACGGCGGACCTGGCGGCAACGGCGGACTTGGCGGAAATATCGCAATCCCGGCATCATTGTCCCGATCAGCGGCAACCATTATCAACGCCAAAGGCATCCACGGCCGCCGTGGCGCGCCAGGCAGTTGTGAAGGAAGGCTTGCAAGCCGGTTCAGGGATTTTCACACCAATGCCTACCGGGAGGACGCAAGATGAAGCGACTATTTTTTTTACTGGCAGCTCTTCCGGCTCCGGCGGCAACCGCGGCTGATTTCACCCCCCCTGCGTTCCAGAACTACACGCAGACCGCGGAGCAGACAAAATCCCAGGCGATAACGCGCCTTGCATTTGAACCGCTTCTTGAGGTCAACCACAACCGCGGTGCATTCAGCACTTCGTTTGCAGTCGAACTGCCCGTAAACCTCGCAGGATACAAGGAACTGAGGGTGGTCTACAGCTCGCAAAACGGGGAAAACAAGGGACTTGGCACCGGCTTGTCGTGGGACCTGCCGCAAATCAGAAAAAACAGCCGCCTTTCGTTCAAGGTCCCGTTTGCAACAAGCGGCACGCTCGGGGCGCATGAGCTTGTCAGCACCCGCGAGGACGCCGCGAAGTTCATAAAAATCATAGAACGCCTTCGCGGACGCACCGGAGCGGACGAAAACATCGAAACCTACCGGCCCATGCTCGAAGACAGGTTTACCCTTTTCGTGCGCATTACGGACAAATCCCCCGTCCCGCACACACGCGCATGGCTCGCGCTTCTTGCAAACGGCACAAGATGGCTTTTTGATGCAAGCGGCATCCCCACAGCCTATTTCAGCACCTTTGACAACCATGTAAAATTCACGTGGAAGGACGGGCTTCTTCGTTCAATCACGGATTCAAGATCAAACACGCTTGCCGCAATAAACTATGGCAACGCTCTCCAAAAGTATCCCTCCTGGACGCCGCACGGCTGGTTTTCGCTGAGCAACGGCATCGACTCGATCATTCTCGGCAACAGGACGCTCAGGTTCGAGTACGACGGATCTTATCTCACAAAAGCAGCCTATGACGGGGGCACGTTCCCGCTGCTGGTCGCATCGTATTCGGCCCAGAATCTTGAACATGAATCCGCGCCCAACGGTTTTACAAAATACGACAAGCGCATTCCCTACAGGAAGGGCCCTGAATCAAGCATCGAAGCCTATCCGGCAAGCGCGATCAACATGGAGTATCTTGTGGATCTCAACAGCGACGGGCGCACCGACCGGGTCACGCTCCATCGTGAGACGGAAGACGCAAATTTCTACAGGCTGTTGTCGGCCTGCACGAAAGACACCAAGCAAGGCAACAGTCTGGCGCAAAAAGACGAAGCCGGGCTTTACAGAAAACCGTTTCTGGACAACAGCGCTACATCTGCACGCATCGAAGTCGCCTATAAGAACGGCGCCGGCAATGATACCGTCTGGAAGCTTGAAAACTCACTCCTGCCGGGATCAGAGATAATCCCCTCTTACAAAGAGGCCGCTATAATTGGAGCCGCCGCCCAGAACAATGCACGAACCGATCACTATTGCTCGATAATCATCCACCAGAAAACCCTGTTCTTCGTTGATTTGAACAACGACGGCCTGAAAGAAATGATCGACTGCGGTTTTGATTCCGAAAAGTTGAGTCTTCCGATTGCCGTTCTCGACAAAGTTGATTACAAACTCCGGAACGGAAAATATTTTGAAGACCCGTTTCGGGATCCCGGCGATGATGCAAGGGTATATGTGCAGGAGTTTGATCCATCGAAAGTGCCGGATTTTTCAGAAAAGATGACCGGCAACTGGATTCCCGGACTTACAAGATGGAGAAAACTCGACAACATGCCGTTCAAATGCCATCGCGGCAGCTTGTTCCTCGATGCCAACCGCGACGGTAAAACGGATGTGCTGACGGGCGGCACGCTTTACGCCGGGTCGGATGATCCGGCCGGGTTCAAGCCTGTAAGCGTTGACCCGGTTTCCTTTTTCGAAAAAGGCGATTCCACGATCGAGCACATAATTGAAAAAAGAAGCACCGTTGATCCGAGAATCGGACATGAGATATTCAAGGATGGCAAACCCGTTTCAAACGATGCCGATCTGACAAAGCTTGTTGTTGTCGATACCGACGGCAACGGTCTTTACGAAGTCCGGCAGGCCCGCGGCATGGAAACAAATCCGGTGACAGGCAGGTATGAACTCGTGCGTGACGGCCGGACCGAAACAATGACTGCGCCGCCCGCGGCGCCCAGACTCATGACTTCGCTCAAGTCAGCATGGGGCGGAGAGACAACCATTGACTACGCATTTCAAAGCGGCATCTGGACAATCAAGAAAGTGACAAAAAAACCGGGCGGCATCCAACCGGAAATACAGACGGATTATTCCTATGAGGGTCCGGCAAGACACCGGTTCCACGGATATTTCACGGGCTTCGGCAAGACCACCGAACTGACGACGCTGCTTGGCGCCGGATATTCCGCGCAGCTCAAACCACGATTTCTGGAGCGCAGGTTCTACCGGGACAAGGGCGACGGAGCCGCGCTGTTTTATTCACGCGCAAGGATCACCGGATTTCCGATGCTTGAGCGCATTTTTGATGCGGCCAACGGCAATACGCTCGAAAAGGAAACCACGCACGAACCGCAGTTCATAAGGCTCGGCCCGAATCGCATGCTCCCCGTCAACAAGCAGCTCAAGGAGATGCAGTTCCGCCCCGGCACCAGAACCGTGATCGACATGAGGGTGGAAAGCGATATTTATTTCAACGATAATGATGCCTGGACGCATGATCTCGACTCAAACCGGTTGCTGCCGGTCAGACGCTCAGTCAACGAACATGGAGCGGGAATTCCAAGCGTTCACAGCGATTCATTGCTCAATTACCGCAAATTTACAGAATACGCCTACTTCATTGACGAGTCACAAAACACCCGGATGCTCAAAACAAGAACAGTGCTCGACAAGGATGACAAGCAGTACAGTGCCGCTCTTGCCGTCGAGTACAAAGAGCCCGAGTGGGTGCCGGTGCGTTCCTGCCTGGTCCTCAAAGACAAGCGCTGCACAAGCTACGGATATGATCCGCTCGGAAGGCTTGTGACGATCACGGGATCCAAGGGCGACTTTCAAAGGGCGGTTTACAGGGGGGACAGCACTCTGCCGGAAAAAATTGAAAACAATATCGGATCACACCTGCTGGCCTACGAGCCGTTTTTCGGACTGCTCAAGCAATACACCACGCCCGATGGCGGCATCTGGCTGAGGGCACACACGGTTGACGGCATTCTTTACAGGCTTTCGAGCCAGGACGGCGCGCGGGCAAAACCGGTGACGCAGTTTGAAATGAGCATCAATACTTCAAACAAACAAGTCAGGGCAAGTCATCAGGACACCGCTGAACTCTGGGGCATGGATGGATTCGGCCGCATCGAGTCCATCGTCACGGCTTATGGAAGCAAAGAAGTTTCGCATCGGGGTACAACCGTCTTCGGCACCGGCAACGAGGTCCTGACAAGAACAAAAGCGGTCATGGGCCCGGCGGATTCAGGCATCATCCAGTACCGGGCCGCTTATGATTCCCTGGGGCGCATCACAAGCGAAGAGGATTTTCTTAACGGCAGCAAGACCGTAGCCTACAAGGAAGGATGCCGGACCGAAACCCTGAACGGCATACAAACCAGATCCGTCTGCACCAACCTGTTCGGCCAGACGCTCTCGCAGTCATCAGGAAGCGAAGTCATCAGCTATCATCTGAACGCCGGGAACGAACTTCTCGGCATCAACGAGGTCGGCACGGACTGGAGCATGAACGGGTTCGGCGAAGTGACCGCGTCCGCCGCTGGTTTCAGGCACACGAACTACGCCGTGCCCGCTGGCGCAACCCCTTGGGCCAGGCGCTCGCGTCTCACCACGCATGAACCGTCAGGCCGGTTTGCAGGCACGCTTACGTCATTCGGCAATGACTTCAGGCGGCACCTGGACCCGATGGACAGGGTTTATCTTGCCGGAAGGTTCACGGGCGGGACAGGAGACGGCGGTCTTTATTCTGCCGGAGACACGAAAGACGTGCGCGGCTATGCGGGGTCTTTTCTCAAATCGCGCGAGCTGTACACGCTGGACGGCGCTGAAAGAAAATTCGTATCCGAAACCTACGATCACTCTCCGCTTGGATATCTCAAGCAACTTTCCACGGGCGGCACAAGCATCAACACGGAGCATGATGGTTTTGGCCGCATCACATTCTCGGGCATTTCCGCCGGCGGCCGCGAAATAAACAGGACATCGTTCAAATATGCTGCGGGCAGGCCCGTATCGCTGGACGTGGAACTTATAAAAAAGAACGGCATTACTGGTGCAACCCTTGTAAAATCCATTACACGCGATGCGCTCGGACGCGCCGTGACGATGGAACTTGGGAACGGCGTGACAATCATAAACAGTTATCGCGATCTTTCGGCCCGTCTCGAAAAAACGACCGTCTCAAAAAACGGCCGGGTGATCTGGCAGGAATCGCTTTCGGAAGACCCGAAGTCCTATCAGATCACCGGCAGGGCAACGACCGGTCTTGCCGGAAGTCCGGCAGACACCTTCAAATACGACCCCGACAACTATACTCTCACGTCCCATCCGCGTTCAATCAGCCCCGGCGCCTTCAAACGTGACGAAGCAGGCAGCGTCCTCAGCATCCGTAACGACGGGTTTGAGTGGAGCG
>Ga0208375_1000694_pt1 | contig 44936 bp, 50 predicted proteins | sample RifOxyD1_FD_184038 | JGI IMG/M metagenome (GOLD analysis project Ga0208375, IMG submission 184038) | Soil microbial communities from Rifle, Colorado - Rifle Oxygen_injection D1 (SPAdes) | ecosystem: Environmental > Terrestrial > Deep subsurface > Rock core/Sediment | place: Rifle, Colorado... | reverse complement strand
GACCAATATCAAGCTACAGTAAAGCTTCCGGGGTCTTTCCGTCTTGGTGCGGGTAGTCGGCATCTTTACCGACATTGCATTTTCACCGGGCTATTGGCTGAGACAGTCCCCCAGTCGTTGCGCTATTCATGCGCGTGGGAACTTACCCCACAAGGTATTTCGCTTAGATATGTTAATCCGCCTTAGGCGGACGGCACTCTTTGTGCCCTGCATGTCGCCATGCAGCTCGGACTATATCTTCTTCTCTCTTATTTTGACGCAAGAGATGAAGTCTGACATATAGTCTCTGAGGATTTTAAGACTTGTTTATACTTTCTTCTATTCATTGTTTGAAGCAAAGATCGTACTTTTTCTAATCCTTTTTCAGATTTATGTTTTCCGCAAATCATCATTTTAATAATTTTTCGGAATACTTGAAAATCTTTTTGCTTATAAGTTTTCAATCTATTTCTTTCAAAAAAGGGAATAATAATTTCGTTAAGATCGTGGATCGGTCTGACACAATATTTCAACATTTGTTCATGATGGTTATCTCGTCGAGTATTAAGATTTATGTGGCCGCATTTGAAAAATCTTTCAATTTTTCTTAATGCGTCACGACTTTTCTCGCCTTGACTCACCACAAATTCTGGAAATACTTGCCAGCCATAGTTGTTGCGAATGATGCTTACGGTAAAACATCCTTCGCCATCAACAAAACCACTGATCCAACCTTCAAGTCTTAATCTTTCCTGCTGATTGTCTGCAATAGAAGCTTTATCACTCATGGTAATATCATACCATAAGTAGCTCTATATTCTTAAGGATTTTATCCACAGATTTTCCAGCAAATAGTCAGATTTTATAAAAGCAGCATTACCTACTTTTAGACAGTTATAGTTACTGCCGTCGTTCACTGGCGCTTCGGGCGTCCGCACGCAGCGCGTAAGTCAAAAAGTTTATAAAGTTTGTAAAGTTATAAAGTTTTTTTTACTTTATGAACTTGATGAACTTTTAACTTTATGAACTACGCGCCACGCACGTTCACCGTTAACGTTCCAGCACCGGACAAGCGTCACCCCGTATACAGCGCCTTTCGGCTTAGCACGGAGTTGTGTTTTTGATAAACAGTCGCCAGGGGTTCTTTAGCTGCGTCCCTCACCAGTTTTGGCATCAAGCAAACTATTATTTATTCGCTTGAATAATTCTATTTTTGCATTTCCATGATTTTTTAATCTTTTCTCTCGAATTACGGCATCTAATTTTGTTCTATATGCTTCAGCATAAGTCAAAATCCATTCTCCCATTTTTCTAGTAGTAAATTTTTTACCACCACAATTATGGGTTTCAAGTTTTTTCTTTAAATTGGAAGTTAAACCAATATAAACTTCCATAGTCTGATTATTTTGAATTATATAGATAGTTCACATGAAAATTATATAACATGCCAAAACTGGTGAGGGAAGGCCTTATTCCGAAGTTACGGCCGCTTTTTTGCCGAGTTCCTTAGCCAATAATCACCCGTTCGCCTTGGTCTTCTCGACCTGCCTACCTGTGTCGGTTTGCGGTACGTGTTCAGTCCTCCTTCCGCCTTTCGGCGGACTTAGAAGTTTTTCTTGGAAGCGCGCTCAAGTAAATTTCATCTTGCGATGATTTTCACAATACTTGAATTTGCCTTGCGGCCGAGCGTGGATTTTCCTGCGCTCAATTCTTATATTGCAAATGTTGAATCCAATAACACACTTACTCTACTGCGCTCCGTCACTCCTTCGAAAAGGACTGAAGGGCCGGAATATTAACCGGCCATCCATTACGATCGCCCCGCCTTAGCGGGACTTACGCTTAGGTACGCCTAACCCTCCGTTGATTGACATTGCGGAGGAAACCTCAGGCTTTCGGCGGTCCGGGCTTTCACCGGACTTGCGGTTACTCATCCCAACATTCTCCCTTCTCAACGCTCCACCCATCTTCACAGAAAGGCTTCACTGCGTTGAAAATGCTCCCCTACCGCGCGCACAGCGCGCAAGTTACAAGTTTATAAAGTTTTTAAAGTTATAAAGTTTTTTACTTTACGAACTTGACGAACTTTTAACTTTCAACTTGTGCGCTGTGCGCACCCACGCTTTCGGTAGTAAACTTAGCCCCGTTAAATTTTCGGCGCACTTTGCCTTATTGCCTTGCGGCAACATCGAGTAGTGAGCTGTTACGCACTCTTTAAAGGATGGCTGCTTCTAAGCCAACCTCCTACCTGTCTAAGACAAAATACTTCCTTTTCACTTAGTTTACATTTTGGGACCTTAAGCGGTGATCTGGGCTCTTTCCCTCGCGTACACGAAGCTTTGCCCTCGCGTACTCACTGCCGTATATTCCACAGAGGTATTCGGAGTTTGTTTGGTAAACCTACCCATAAGGGCACGGCGAACCATTCAGTGCTCTACCCCCTCTATTACTATACGACGCTGCCCCCAAAGGCATTTCGGGGAGAACCAGCTATTACCAAGCTCGATAAGCTTTTCACTTCCAACCACACCTCATCCGATGATATTGCGCTATCAACCAGTTCGGGCCTCCACTCTTCTTTCGAAGAGCTTCACCCTGGGCATGGTTAGCTCGCCTGGCTTCGGGTCTTATCAAAACTGCATATCCAACTCAAATTTTTAGAAATTAACGATTATTTGACAAAATACAAGCTAAATGCTAATATCTTATTAGGAGATTAGCATGAAAAATAGAAATTTGTTCTTTGGTATTTCTTTGTTGATTTTAGGTCTCTTGCCCATTTCTAATTGTTCTTATTTCCATGTATTGTCGCAACTTATAGTTGGAATCGGCGCGGGAGTATATCTTGAAAGATTTTTCCGGTCCCAATAACAAGCTGTGTCAATCATAACAGCAACCTTGATGGTTGCTTTTTCTTTCCAAAAATTTGAGTTGGAATTCGCGCTTTTAACACTTGGTTTCCCTATCCATTCGTTCCAAAGGAACTTATAGTTAGCAGTTTAAATAAACTCGTTGGGTCATTCTTCAATAGGCACACGGTCACACGCTCCGCGCGCAAGTCATAAGTTTATAAAGTTTGTAAAGTTATAAAGTTTTGAATTTACTTTATGAACTTTAAGAACTTTCAACTTTATGAACTGCGTGCGAAGCACGCTCCCGCTCTTTGTAGGCATACGGTTTCAGTTACTATTTCACTCCCCTCACCGGGGTGCTTTTCACCTTTCCCTCACGGTACTTGTTCACTATCGATCACTAAGAGTATTTAGCCTTATCCAGTAGTATGGACAAATTCACCCAAGACATTCTTATCTCGGGCTACTCAGGTAACAATACGAAAGTCCGATTGTTTTCGCTTACAGGACTATCACCTTCTTTGGTCGGCCGTTCCAGGGCCGTTCTGCTAACACTCGGATTTGTAACTTTCTATTTCAAATCATATAACACGCGACACGCAACATATTATTGTTACATGTTTCATGTTACATGATTTAAAAAATGTACTGTCCCTATAACCCCCGTCATTAATTATTGCTAACCAACAACAGGTTTAGGCTGTTCCCTTTTCGCTCGCCGCTACTAAGGGGATCTATTCTATTTCTTTTCCTCCGGTTACTGAGATGTTTCACTTCACCGGGTACGCATCTCGCTTGCGCGAGATAACACAGGTTTACTGTGCTGGGTTTCCCCATTCGGAAATCTCCGGATCAAAGCCCGCTAGACGGCTCCCCGAAGCTTAAGGCAGTCACGCCACCTCCTTCATCGCCTCTTAGTGTCAAGGCATCCTCCGTACGCCCTTATTGTTTACCCGCCAAAATTTTTCCAAATCTCGGCAGGTTCAATGAGTAATTATTTTGATTATTTTGTTGATTTATTAATGCTTTATTACCCGTTCTGATCCTGACTTGTTCAGGATCTAAAAACATATTCAATTGTCAGGGTTCTTTCCATTTGCAACCAGTAATTGTTCCCCCCTCCCCATTGCATATCTTTTAGAGGCCCAATTATTGATCGCAAAAATTGATTTTTATCATCCACGGGCAATAAAAACACCGCTGAAAGCGGCTTTTGAAATTAACACAAAAATGCCAGTTAGTTTCAGCCGCTTGTTATTACAAATTGTAGTGAATTAATCATATGTTGTTGTATAGAGATTGTATCAAAACATCCGTGAACATGTCAAATGACCTGTTCACGGATGGTGGATATCTTTTACTATTTCTATCTTTTAAACCAAAACGCTTTCCAGCAGATACTTAATTTTCAACCTGTAAAAATAACCTCCTGCGGTAAATCCGGCCACAATTAGCGGCAGATATAAGCCCCAAAACGAAGCGCCGGTTTTGATATCAAGAGCGCCGGCAACAACGCCTATAACTATGGCAACATCCGAAGACCTAACCGTAGAAACATTATCCGCGCCGGCAAAAACATAATTAAACAAAGTGCCTGAAGCTCCCGAATTTACAGTCGCATAAAGTTTTACAATCGCTTCCTGATAGGGGCTTACAGAGCCTATATTGATTCCGGAATCGGTTATTCCGTTTTGAATTAAAATGCTGTTCAAGCTGGTAGTGCCGCTGATGTAAGACAGACCGGAAGGAAGCGGGTCGCGCACAAATACATTATTAAGAGTAATGGACGAAGAATTTCTGACACGCAAAATAAATTCAATCGTATCGCCCCTTGCCGCGCTGACGCTTGTTTTCTCCTGCATATCTCCCTTGGAAACATTTCTTTCAAATTTTTGGATTGTTATGTTTCCGCTAACTGCCGCTTGATTCCTGTTTACAAAAACCAAGGCATTATCGCTCACCGTGGAGGCATTATCGGCGCTTGCATTAGCGGTATTGGTGATAGTCGTGCTTCCATAACTGAAAAATGTTTCGCTTTCAACTTGCGCCCTGAATCTTACCAGCACAGAAGAACCGGCGCTTCGGCCGCCAATGTACAATCCGCCTGCCGTTATTCCGTCAGAAGTATAATTGCCGTCAATGGTGGTACTGCCGGAAATATATCTTAAACCGTTGGGAAGATAATCGTATGCTCTGATATTGTTTAAATAATAATTATAGGCATAAATGCGAATGGAAAATTCCACCGTTTCACCGAATTGAGCATAAACAGAATTAGACTCGCCGCCGCCGGACGATACATTTCTGACATCTTTAGAAATACTTAAATAAGCATACGGCGTAGGCGTAGGAGTATATGTCGGAGTCGGAGAGGGTGTGGGTGTGGGCGTGGGAGTTGATGTCGGGGTCGGGGTCGGAGTTGGTGTGGAAGTCGGAGTAGGAGTGGGTGTTACCGTAGGCGTAGGCGTAGGAGTCGGAGTAAACGAAGGAGTTGGTGTTGGAGTTGGTGTCGGTGTCGGCGTTGGGGTAGGGGTAGGAGTAGGAGTGGGGTCATCAAAAATCCGATAAACTCTTACTTTATAAATCTCTATGCTTTGAGAATCCCTGCTTTGCGGTTCAAAATAAATCGCTCCGCCGGCATATTTTACCGGAGTACCGGCGATATTGGTATAGGTTTTTATGTCTTTTTGAATTTGCTCGCAGTTGTCTCTGTCTTTTCTCCTGCCGCCGCTTCCGTTCAAATCGGAAATATTCCTGAAATCCACGCTTGTTCTCACGGTCATGGTTTCATTGGTTTGAGGTCCGGTTCCGTCATAAAAACCATAGTGCGCCACAATATCTATCAAATAATTTCCCTCCGGTAAACGCAAAACGGATTCGGGAATATAAAATTTCCGATTTCCCTGCCCGTAAACGATAGCCAATTTTTTTCCGCATTTGATATCGGTGTTTCCGACAAAAGAACCGGCGCCAATCCAGCCCGTATCAACGCTTGAAGCATTAGCGGTAAAAATAAAATTAAAACTGCCTAAAATGCTTAGAAATATGCTCCCAATTAAAATTGTCGCGTATAATTTTTGCATGTTTTTATATTTTAACATACTATTTTTTAATTGTCAATTTAATTATTTTGGAGCGACGCGGCAATCATTATTCTTTCTTTATCGGAACCTACCGGCCAACAACTGCCCAAAATAAGATCGCCCCCGATGTTTGAACTTATAAGATCTTTGGCTGTACCGATTTTCTTGTTTATCACGGAAAAAACAAGCCGTCTGCCCTTGTAATTAACGAAAATTGAATCGCCTATCTCAAGTTTGTTCAGTTTAGAAAATACGGAAGAATATTTCCTCCACGGAAAATTGGAAGAAGAATGACCGATGATAACGGCGCTTCCCTCTCCCGGCAAAGCGGATTCCGGATACAAAACCACCCCTCTTTTTAAATCATTCAAAATAATATTCGCATCCGTTGACGCGCTTCTTATAATAGGCGCGGTAATATTTATTTTGGGAATGGAAATATTATCCGATGATTCAACGGCGGCATTGCCGAAATTGTTGTCGGCATAATAGTTGTTGTTGTTTTGTGAATAAGCGCCGGCATTATTCTCTGCATTTTCCCCTCCCCTTGCGGCATATCCGTAGATTGCGCGAAGTTCAGCGGTTAATCTTTCATTTTCCGCTATTTCCTTTTTTCCATTATTGAAAATATTAAAATTGAAACTGTTAAAAATTTCTCCTCTGTTCATAAACGAAAACACAGCCAAAAATATAGCCACAAACAAAATAACCGCCACTTTTATATCTTTAACCGAGGCCAAATTAAATCTGTTTGCCGTGAGTCTATGGAATCGGCGAGTTTCAATAACAAGCCGATTCGGCAAGCTCACGGCAAGTTGGTTGCGATCCTCTGTTTTTATAAAATTAAAGTTAATCATATGGTTCGTTTGGCCATGACGGGATTATTGAATTATTATTTTGCCGAATGAAAGCGCGCTGTCATTTAGAAATATCAGCATAATTCCGATTGCCATTAGCGCAACCGGCTTTAACATAATGGCTGAAAATCTTAAACTGGCCGCGGCAAGCATCTTAATCAAAAGCAATCCGGCGAATAATCCTACCGCCAAACCGATTAATTTATTAAATAAACTTGTTGATTCATAGGCGACCGATGACGGTTGTTGATCGTTCAAGATTGATTCGGCCGATTTTACTTCAGGTCGGGTGGCGTTTACCAAAGCAACCGGAGATAATTTGGGACTCGCCTGCGAGGCTACGCCCGAAAGGCTCGCTTTTTGTTGCGGAATTAAAGTTATTGTTGATTTGTATTCCGGTTGAGGGCTTGGCGTTTTTGAAAAAATTTTTGTTTTTGCCGTTTTGACGCCAGTTCCGCTTGCAAGCGGTTTGCCGAACATCTGCACCGTCATCGCGGTTTTTTCTCCGTTTAGCGCGCCATATCCGACCGCAATTCCTATTTCCGAAAAATCATTAAGCAGAACATTTTTCCGGTGCAACTCCGAAGCCATCCACGCTTTCATCACTTCGTTGCTTGAATAAAAATTCATCGCCAAATTTTCCCCGGCCATGGTGTAATTATAATTCGCTTTTTGAAGCCAAGACCACGGAGTCGCGCCCTGCGGAGAATTGTGGGCAAAATAATTATTCTTAAACATATCGGCAAGTTTTAATTGAGCCGCGGCTTCAAGGCGGGAACTTACCGCCAGAGGCTGGTTCCCGTTTTGCCGTCTCTCTTGGTTTGTAAGCTGATAAATATCCGACTGGGAAAGCTGGCTGTAAATATCGGCGCCGAGATAATTGCCAAACGAAATCACGCTCAAAATCTTAAGTCCAATTAACAAGCCGGCTACTAAGAAAAATAGGTCATTTTCAAGAATTCGGGGTTTAAAGCCGTTTTCCGCGCAAGGCGTTAAAAATGTCTTAATTGTCTGAAAAAATCTGTTTTTGTTTGAAAAATCAATCATTTTCCCTTGTTTTCCTTTGTTTTATAATACTTCTATTCGCTATCTTTAATTATACCACAAAATTCATGAAATGGGAAGGATATGTGCTGGCAGGATACCCAAAATAATAGGAACTTAGCGGGGTTGCGACTTTTTGGGCACGGCGTAAATTCCTGCCACCGCCCTTGGCGGGGCCCCGCTGAAAGCGGTGGCTGGCGGATTGTCTTTCACTCGCAGGCGATTCCCGCCGAAGTTCCTCGGCGTGAACCTTCGCCTTTCCCCGTCGGGCTCCGTAAATCCCAAAAGAGCCGCAACCCCGTCCAGTTTCCTTCAACACAAAGTTTTGATTTGAAGCTGATACTCTGCCGAAAAAGGTCAAAGAAAAAGCACAAAGATTTTATTTAGAAATCTGATATTTCCTACATATGTTGGATTCGTCAGATGTAGGAGATTCAAAAGCGAAGATTTATTCAGTTAACACTTTCGGTCCGCCGTGAGTTATTACCACCGTGTGCTCAAAATGCGCGGATAGACCGCCGTCCTTAGTGAGAAAAACAAACCCATCTTTGCCATCTTTTATCTGCCATTTTCCGGTCACCACCATCGGTTCTATCGCCAAAACCATACCCGTCTTTAGTTCAAGACCGGAACCGGCTTGGCCATAATTTAAAACCTGCGGTTCCTCGTGAAGCTCACGGCCAATACCGTGGCCCACCAAATCCCTGACAACATTAAAACCATTTAACTCAACATATTTTTGAATTGCCGAACCGATATCGCCCAAGGCATTTCCCGCCTTGGCTTTTGAAATTCCTATGCGCAACGATTCTCTCGTTACATTGATTAATTTTTCCTTAAGAGCGTTGTCCGATTCTTTGCCGCCCGGAATTAAAACCGTGAGGGCAGAATCAGTATGAAAACCCTTATGAATGATTCCGAAATCAAGTTTGAGCAAATCGCCTTCTTTTAATTTCCTGTCGGACGGCACGGCGTGGACGATTTCATCATTGACCGAAGCGCAAAGAACCGCCGGATAACCGCCATAACCCAAAAAAGACGGCTTCACTTTATATGACAAAACAAGCTCTCGGGCGAGCTTTTCTAAATCCTCCGTGGCAATTCCAGGCCTTGCCTCTTCCGCCAATCTTTTCAGCATCTCCGCCAGCATCCTGCCCCCCTCCCGCATTATTTCTATTTCTTTTTCTGTTTTAATATTTATCATTTTATGGCCGATGCCAATCTACAAATAAACGCTAATCTACAAATTATTAGAATTTAAAACTCTTTTCGGTTTTAAGTATTTATCTCTAAAATTCACAAGTAATCCTAATTTTAATTTTTTCGTTTCAAGGTATTTTTTCAATTGATAATAATCTTTCTTTTCTAAGATTGATTTGGATTTAATTTCAAGCACAATTTTATTATCAACAAGAAAATCCAACTTATAAAAAAGATATCCGCATATTTGATAAGAAAGTTCCGAGTATATTAATTTTTGCGTGTTTTATAAATTCCTTCTTTATTTGTTGATTCGCATTACATTTGTAGATTAGCATCGGTTAGTATATCTTCAAATACTTTTTCAATTGGCTGTTCACCATTTACCTCGATTACTTCATACCCCTTTTCTTTCAAAAACGCCAGCACCGGTTCGGTTTCTTCAAGATAAGTTTGATATCTTATTTTGATTGTTTCCGCATTATCCAAAAAGCGGGTGATTATCGGACTGCCGTCCTTCGGGCATTTTTCAATATTTTCAAACTCCGGAAAATTGGGGATGGGATGCCGGTTTTTCTCGCAAATTCTTCTTTTGCTGTTTCTTTTTACCGATTCTTCTTCGGTGAGTTTTATGTTCAACGCTCTGATATTCTCTCTGCCGTATAATTCTTCAAAAATAGGCAATTCATTTTCAACTTCAAAAAGCGTGCGCGGAGAGCCTGAAAAAACAATACCCTTGCCCTCGCTAGCCAATTCCTTAACCCTATCTATTATCCATTCAAAAACTAATCTCGGCGTAACCAACTTTCCGGATTTCCAATTTTCTTTTTCCGCCGTTATCACCTTGTCTGAAGAATCGGCATTCTTAAATTTTTCCTCAATAATTTTTGATGTCTCAAAATTAAACAACCCGAATTTATCGGCTAACATCTCCGCCTGCGTCCCCTTCCCCGACCCAGGCGGTCCGATGAGAATAATTATCTGTTTTGCGTTCATATTGTCTTCATAATATCATTTTCAAAACACAAAACAAAAAGCAAGAATAAGAGGTAATGTGCGCACACAAAAGCTTTTAGTATTCGTACATTGAGAGTTGGGCGTCTACCTGCTTCATAATCTCCAGCGCCACCGACACCACAATCAAAATGGAAGTTCCGCCGACGGAAAAAGCCGTGATACCCGAAAAACCTTGAACGATATTAGGCAAAATGGCAATCAAGCCGAGGAACAACGCTCCAACCAAAGTTACTCTGTTTAAAAGATGATTTAAAAATTGAGAAGTCATCGGACCGGGCCTGATACCGGGAATATAGCCTCCCTGCTTCTGAATATTTTCCGCTATGGACTTGGGATCAAAAGTAACGGCGGTATAAAAATAAGTGAAAAGAACCACTAGAATAAAATAAAAAGTGGAATACCAAAGCTGGGATTGAATTATTCGGCTTATGGCGCCGGCGATATTGGAAATAAAAGCGATATTGGAACCGGCAAAAAAGTTAGCCACCATTCCGGGAAACAACAAAATTGAAAGCGCGAAGATGATGGGAATAACACCGGCATTGTTTACTCTCATCGGCAAATAGGTGGATACTCCCCCGTATACTCTTGAACCTCTCACCCGTCTTGCGTAGTTTATCGGAATATTTCTTTGTGCTTCGGAAATATAAATAACCCCGACAATAACCGTTAAAGCGACCGCAACAAAACCGATATAGGCAAAAAACTTGCTGGCATCGTAGGTAAAAAGAGTTTGTTGGACCGAAGCCGGAAACCTGGCAACGATACCGGCCAAAATTAAAAGAGAAACTCCGTTGCCGATATTTTTTTCCGAGATAAGTTCTCCCAGCCACATTAAGAATAAACTGCCGGCAACGACCGCCGATATGGCGGAGACCCAATCAAGCAAGCCAAGTTGGCCAATAATATTTTGGCGGGATAACAAAACCAAAAAACCATAGCCCTGAAGAGCGGCCAACGGCACGGTTAACAAGCGGGAATATTGATTAAATTTCATTCTGCCGGCTTCACCTTCGTATTTATACATCTGTTCAAGAGACGGAAAAATCATCGTTAAAAGCTGCATAATGATGGAGCCGGTAATATACGGGCCCAAACCGAGCATACCGAGAGACAAAGTTGACAGCGAACCGCCGGTAAAGGAACTTATCAATCCGAAAAATTGATTTTGCGCAAAGAAATCTTTAAGACGCGAAGTATCTATCGCCGGTATCGGAATATTGGAAACAAGGCGGGAAATAATCAAAAGCGCAATCACAAAAAGCACTTTGTTTCTAATATCCGGCCTCTTAAAAATTTGAAAAATTTTACTCATTTATTCTATCGCGCCTCCGGCTTTGATTATTTTTTCTTTTGCCGAAGCGGAAATTTTAACGCCTCTAAACGAGAGTTTTTTCTTTAATTCTCCATCACCCAAAATTTTTACGCCGACTTTTACGCTTTGAATTAAGCCTTTTTCCAAAAGTAATTCCGGAGTTACCGCCTGACCGTCATCAAGCCCGTTTAAAAAACCAAGATTAATTACTGCCGGCTTATCGTGTTTTAATTGATAAAATCGGTGTTTGGGATGCGGACTGGAGTTACCCGGCTTCTTGGAAGCTCCTCTTAACTTGGGAAACATCTGCCAAATCCTGTTGTCTCCGCCCCTAAATCCGGGCCTAACGCTGGAACCAGCTCTTGATTTTTGACCCTTTGTTCCATGGCCGGAGAAAGTTCCCCGCTTACCGCCGCGCCCAACTCTTTTTTGGGATTTTCGCGGTGTCTTTGATTGTAATTGATGAAGTTGCATATTATTTTGCTAAAGGTTTTTTGGGCTTGATTTTCTTTAACGCTTCTATCGTTGCCATCGCAATGTTTAACTTGTTGTTCGTTCTTTTAAGCAGTTTTCCGGTTAAGCTTGTAATTCCCAAAAGCTTGGCGACAACTCTAACCGGACCGCCGGCTTTAACTCCACCCCGAGCCGGTTTCAAAATAACTTTCGCGCTGGAATATTTCGCTTCCACTTGATAAGCAATCGTGCCTTCTTTAGTCAGCGGAATCGTAATTAAAGTTTTTTTAGCGCGATTAAAAGCTTTCTGAATTGATTGAGCGACATCTTTTCCTTTGGCTATGCCGACGCCAACCTTGCCCTTTGTATCGCCGATAACAATAGTGGCTCTGAAGCTGAATCGTTTTCCGCCCTTGGTTACTCTCGCAACCCTTGCTATATCCAAAACTGTCTGTTCATATTCTGATTTTCTGTCGGCATCGCCAAACTTGCGACCTCTGCCCCCTCTGCCCCCTCCGCCCCTGCGATCTCGGAAACCGGCTGAACCCCGATTTGATTGCGGGGCCGTCGGCAGTACCGGTTGCTCCGGCAATGCGGTGGCTGTATTTGGTTGTGTGTTTTGATTTTCTTCCATTTTTTAACTATATTTTAATTCCTCCCTTGCGTAAACCGTCGGCAAGAGATTTAACCCGACCGTGATATTTAAAACCGCCCCTGTCAAAAACCGCTTCCTTAATATTCTTTTCTTGCATTTGGATTGCCAACGATTCGCCGACCTTAAACGCTCTTTCTGATTTCTTGGCTTTTGTTTTTTCTTTTGTTTTAGTTTTTGAAATCATGTCTGACGCGCTAACAATCGTTTTTTGATTTTCATCGTCAATAATCTGGGCAAAAATATGTTTGTTGCTTTTAAAAACAGAAACTCTCGGCCTGACGGCGGTTCCGGTTATAATCGCCCGAACTTTTTTGTGTCTTTTCAGGCGTAATTGTTTTTTAGTGCTTGTTTTATTCATGTTGATAATTAAGAAGTTGCCACAGACTTCTTGCCGGCTTTCTTAATTATTACTTCGTCATTATATTTAATGCCGCTGCCCTTATAAGGTTCCGGTTTTCTTTTTGTCCTAATATCGGCGGCAACCTCGCCAACCAATTCTTTATTAAAACCGCTCACTTTTATAACATTTTTCTCCACTTTAAAACTGACTCCTTCCGGCGCGGTAATAGTAATCGGATGGGAATATCCCAAGTTTAATTCCAGTTCATTTCCCTTTACCGCCGCTTTATACCCTACACCCTGAAACTCAAGAATTGTTTCAAATCCTTCAGTTACACCCTTGATCATATTTGCGATCAAAGCCCTGGTTAAACCCCACAAAGCGCTGCTGTCTTTGCCAACATTCTCCCTTAACTGAATTTTTATAATATTATTCTCCATATTCACATCCAAAGCTCCGGAGATGGTTCTCTTTAATTCTCCCTTCGGTCCCTTAACAAATATGACGCCATCTTCTATTCTGATTTCAACACCGGCAGGGACATTAATTATTTTTTTACCTATTTTGCTCATATTTAATAAATTTCAAACATTAACTCTCCGCCCAAGTTTTTCTTCCTGGCTTCCCGCGAACTCATTATACCTTCAGGCGTTGAAATAACGGCCATTCCATAACCGGAACGAACCAGCTTAATTTCTTTTGCCTTTATATACATTCTTCTGGACGGGCGGCTTATAATTTTTATACCGCCAATCGCGCCTTCGCCGTCAGAATACTTTAAAGTCAGCAAAAGAAATTCCGCTTCGCTCTTTTTCATTTTTTTATTTTTTCTGTCAACTTCCGCAATAAAACCCCCCTCTTTAAGAATACCCGCTATTTTTAATTTAGCCTTAGAAAAAGGAACAAAAACCTGCTCGCTCTTAACCGCTTGAGCGTTTTTAATTCTTATTAAAATGTCTGAAATTGGATCGGTCATAATATTCTACTAATTACGAATTGGTACGAATTTACGAATTTTTTAAATTACTTATTCGTATATTCGTTTAGATTCGTAATTCGTAGGAAATTACCAGCTGGATTTTTTTATTCCGGGCAATAAACCCTGACTGGCTAATTCTCTAAAATGAATCCGGCATAATCCGAATCTTCTCATGTAGCCGTGCTTTCTTCCGCAAATAAAACATCGCAATACTATGCGCGTGGAAAACTTGGGCTTTTTATTTGATCTTGCGATTGTAGATTTTTTGGGCATAAACGGGGTTTACCTTAACGATGATTTAATTGGAAATCCTAAAAGCTTTAATAAGGCTGTTCCTTTCTCTCTATTCTTGGCATCGGTAACAACGGTTACTTCCAAACTAAAAATATCTTTAATGTTTTCGTAATTAACTTCTGGAAAAATGCTTGATTCTTTAATGCCAAGATTCAAGTTTCCCATTTTATCAAAATTCTTCGGCTCAATTCCCCTAAAATCCCTTGATCTCGGCAAGGCAACTGAAATTAATCTGTCTATAAAATCATACATTCGTTTGCCTCTTAAGGTTACGGCGATTCCAACTTCCATGCCCTCTCGAGTTTTAAATCCGGCTATGGATTGTTTGGCTTTTTTCATAACCGCTTTTTGGCCGGAAAGCAAAGATATATCCCTTTTAACTCTTTCAATGGCTTTGTCGTCTTTTAAAAATTTGCCGATACCGGTATTGATAACCACCTTTTTTATTTTGGGAATCGCCATAATATTGGCAATGCCAAAATCTTTCTGTAAGACAGGAGCCGCCGTTTTCTTATATTTTTCCAATAATCTTTGCATATTTATTTTAGCGAGCGAGGGGCAAAATGGAAATTCTTATTTACATTTTGTCCGAGCGAAGCTAAAAGGGTGAATACTCCGCCGCTCTGCGGCGGTATCAAGGGGCGAAGCCTCCTCTTGATACCTCGCGGCTTGCCGCGAGGAGAATTCATTTGGTTCATTATTCTAACACAAGTTTAATTATTTGAAAAGCGTAGTCCTATACTTCGGCTTCGCATTTTTTGCAAATTCTCACTTTATTTTTACCCTCTACTCTGAAGCCCACTCTTGTCGGTTTTCCGCATGATTTGCAAACCAAAGCTACGCTCGGCACGCTGACGGCGCGTTCTTTATTTATGATTTGCCCTTTCTGACCCTGTTTTCTGGCTCTGACATTTTTCTTGATCATGTTAAGCCCCTCAACAATAATTTTTCGGGCCGTCGGCAAAACAACGGAAACTTTTCCGGTTTTGCCCCGATCTTTTCCGTTAAGCATTATTACATTGTCTCCTCGTTTTATCTTCATAAAACTCCTCTACTAATTACGAATTGGTACGAATTTACGAATTTTTTAAATTACTTATTCGTATATTCGTTTTGATTCGTAATTCGTAGGAAATTACACCACTTCTTCCGCCAATGATGCAATCGTGTTAAACCCTCTTTCTTTTATTTCTCTCGGTATCGGACCAAAAATTCTTCCTCCTTTGGGTTCTTTTCCATCCAGTATCACCACCGCGTTATCGTCAAATCTGATATAAGTTCCGTCTTTTCTCCTGAAAGATTTTTTCTGCCTTACGACCACCGCCCGTAAAACTTCTTTTTTCTTTACTAATTTTCTCGGTTCGGCAACTTTAACGGAAACTACCACAATATCTCCCAATTGGGCGTATCTTCTTTTTGATCCTCCAAGCACCTTGAAAACACCGACCTTTTTTGCTCCGGTATTATCTGCGACATCTACTATTGAACGAGGCTGCAACATGTATCATGTATCATGTATCATGTATCATGAACAAATTTTTTATTTTTGTTGCATGTTATATGTTACATGAACTGCGCTTATTTAGTCTTGCCGGCTATAATCCATCTCTTTTCTTTTGACATTGGCCTTGTTTCTTGAATAGTCACCTTATCACCCGTATGGTACTGATTATCGGGGTTATGAGCCTTAAATCTCTTGCTTACTTTATAATATTTCTTGTATTTTTTGTGTTTTTTCAAAGTTAAAACTTCCACCACCGCAGTCTTGGACATTTTATCGGATACGACTTTTCCCGTAATTAATCTTAATTTTGTTGTTTTTTCTTCCATGGTTTTAAATTATGTTTCTTAATTCTTTTTTCTCATTTCCGTTAAAATCCTGGCAATGTCTTTCTTTGTTTTTTTAATTTGGCTGGTATTCTTTAACTTTTTATCGGCAAGATCAAATCCGGCCTGCATCAATTTGGCTCTTAATTCTTTTAATATTTGCGACAACTCTTGTGCGTCTTTATTTTTAAAATCGTTTTTCATAATATTATCTCTTTATTATCCTCGTTTTTATCGGTAATTTAAACGCTCCAAGCCGCAACGCTTCTCGAGCCAAAGTTTCTGATAATCCGTCAATCTCAAAAATAACCCTGCCTGCTTCAATGGGAACTATAAAATGGGAAAGGGCTCCCCTACCTCCGCCCATGCCAACCTCTGCGCTTTTGGCCGTTCTCGGCTTATCAGGAAAAACTCTTGTCCAAATTTTACCGCCCCGTTGAACAAATCTTGTCATAACGCGCCTTGATGCTTCCAATTGATTTGACTTAATCCAAGATGACTCGCTTGCTTTCAATCCAAAACTGCCAAAACTTAACTCCGTTCCCCGCGAGGCTTTGGGTTTTAACTTTCCTTTATGCACTTTGGTATGTTTTACTCTTGCCGGTTGTAACAATTTATCTTATTAGCTTGTTAATTTGTTAGCTTGTTAATGAAACAAGATAGCAATATAACAAGATATCAATTTATTTCTGAAATACTTCTCCCTTATAAATCCAAACCTTAATTCCCACTGTTCCATATGTGGTCATTGCGGTTGCTTTTGCATAATCTATATCGGCGCGCAAGGTTTGCAACGGCAGATTTCCTTCTTCCAAATGTTCGGTTCTGGCTATTTCGGCGCCGTCTAACCGTCCGCCCAGTTGAATCTTGGCGCCCTTGTTTTGTTTATTCGCCATTATTTTTGATAATGTCTGCTTCATTATTCTTCTAAAAGGAATGCGTCTCTCTATTTGTTCAACTATTGATTCGGCCATAACGCTTGCCGATGATTCCGGATTTTTAATTTCTTGCACTTCAATGCGAATGGAAATTTTATTTTTTAAAAGTCCGCGAATCTTAGTTTTTAAATCTTCTATACCTCCCCCTCCCCGCCCTATCAACAAACCGGGCCTGGCGGTATAAATTATTATATTTAAAATATCCGTTCCTCGTTCTATCTCAATTCTGTCCACGCTGGTATTTTTTAATTTTAATGACAAAAAATTTCTGACAGCAACATCATCTTTAAGATAGGGGGCGTATTTCTTGCCGCCAAACCATCGGGACGCCCAATCCTTTTGTATTCCTATCCTAAATGATGTTGGTGAAATCTTATGACCCATATTTCTGATATTTAAACATTTAAATATTTAAACTGTCGTTATACTGCTTTTCGTTGGAACAGCCGTTTTCCTAATTTGCCTATTACATTTCCCTTTTTCCCTAATTCTGATTTTATTTCTAGTTTCTTTGTTTCTGTTTGTTTCTCTTCTTTTTCTGTATAAACTTTTTCAGATCTTTTTGGTTGGGCGGATTCTTGTCTTTTAAGACCGGGAACCTTCTCTGCCAGAACAATCTTAATGTGGCTGGTCTTCTTTTGAATCATTGATGCTCTGCCGAATCCTTTTGGTCGAAAACGCTTTAACTTTACCCCCTCGTTCACAATAAAATCTTTTATAAACAGATTGTCTTTCACCATATTAAAATTATTTTCTGCATTGGCAATGGCTGAATTTATGATTTTTATTATACCTGATGCCGGTCTTTTTATTACATACTCAAGATGAGCCAACGCTTTTACGACACCTCTACCTTTAACCAAATCAACAACCGCCCTAACTTTTCTTGGAGCCATTCGAAACTTATTTAATTGGGTCGTAACTTGTGCCATGATAATTATCTAATAACTTATAACGAAGAACTAATAGCTGGATTTAAGTTTTGGTTTTGAACTATTAGTTTTGCGTTATCTTATGCCGGTTTCTTTTCTCCTTCTTTTGGCGCAACTTTTGCCGCCTGCGCCGCTTCCAATTCTTTTTGCTTTTGAGCCGCTTCCAACTCTCGCTGCATTCTTCCTCCGTGTCTGGTAAATTTTTTCGTTAAAGAAAATTCTCCAAGCTTATGTCCAATCATGTCTTCCGTAACTAATACCGGGATATGGATTCTGCCATTGTGCACTCCAAAAGTAAAGCCGATCATTTCGGGAACAATCGTGGAATCTCTTGACCATGTTTTAATGATGACCTTATCCCCAATCTTAAGCTTGCCTATTTTTTTTAATAGTTTTTCGTCAACGAAAGGTCCTTTTTTTATTGATCGCGACACTTGCTATCTTGCTATCTTGCCATCTTGCTACCTTGATTAACAAGATAACAATTAACAAGATAACAATTTACTTATTTCTTCTTCTAACAATAAATTTTCCCGACTTCTTTTTCTTGTTTCTTGTCTTTCTGCCACCGGTAACTTTGCCCTGCGCGGTCTTGGGTCGTCTTGTGCCTCTTCCCTGTTTCCCTTCTCCTCCACCATATGGATGGTCAACTGGATTCATCGCTGTGCCTCTTACTTTCGGTCTTCGCCCTAACCATCTTGATTTGCCGGCTTTACCCAAATTAACCAAATTATGTTCGGAATTTGATAATTGACCTATGGAAGCATAGGATTCTCCCGAAATCATTCTTGTCTCCGATGACGGCATGACTAATTGAACAAAACCCGCTTCGTTGGCTAAAACCATAGCGCCCCCTCCGGCAGACCTGACAAGTTTGCCGCCCTGATTCGGGAAAAGCTCAATATTATGAACGGTTGAACCTTGGGGAATATTTTTTAATTTGATTCTATTGCCCGGTTTTATTGGGGCTTGCTCGGCTGTAATGACTGTATCCCCTACCTTCAAATCTTGCGGAGCCAAAATATATCTTTTTTCCCCGTCTGCAAAATGAATTCTCGCGATTCTCGCCGTTCTGTTCGGATCATATTCTATTGCAAACACCTTGCCCGGAATATTTAATTTGTCCTGCTTAAAATCGATTTCTCTATATAATCTCTTAACTCCACCGCCACGATGAGGAGCCGTAATACGCCCCTGATTATTTCGGCCAACTTTTTTGTGAAAACCTCTCTTGAGAGACTTTAAAGGATCAATTTGGGTTAATTGAGAAAAATCGTATCCTTTCATTTGCCGCCTGGATGGGGTTGTTGGATTGTATTGCTTCATAATTTTACGCTTTTGCCTGTTCTATGGAATAACCGTCCTTTAATGCTACTATTGCTTTTCTAAAACCGGCTTTAAATCCCGGATGTTTTCCGATATCTCTTCTTTTCTTGGGTAAATTAATAATTCTGACATGTTTTACTTTTACATTAAAAAGATTTTCCACCTGTTTCTTGATTTCGTTTTTGGTTGTACTATCATAAACCTTAAAAACATACTGATTTATCCCTAAAAGATCAGATGCTTTTTCACTTATGTAAAAACTCTTTAACACGCTAAATCCGCCCTGCGCTCCGGCCAACTTTTCCAAAGGCAAAGACGAAACAATCTTTTTATCGTCTTGTTCCGATTGTTCTTCAACGACAGTTTCATCGTGCGCATTCTTTTTCTTGTCTGTCTCTTTTTTGTTAAAAATATTTAACTTCATAATTTTACATTAAAAATCTATAATTATTTCTTTTTCAAAATATCTACCGCGTCCTTCATCAATAACAAATATTTTGAAGAAAGGATCAGCAAAGGGTTTATATTTCTGGCCTCAACGGTGTTTAGGGACGGTAAATTCTCGGCCGCTCTTTTGATAACGCTGTCCAAAGACGGCGTAATCATTAAAACACTCGGTTTATTTTTGCTTTCTTCAAATAATTTTGAAAAGTTTTTCAAAATTAAAGCCATTTCTTTGGTTTTTGCCTGATTCAACTTAATCTCGTCTAAAACTAACAATTGCCGGTTCTTCGCTTTTGAAGATATGGCCATTAACAAAGCCTTCCTTGCCATTTTCTTGTTTATTTTCTTTTTAAAATTCCTTTCTTTGGTCGGTCCGAATGTGACGCCGCCGCCCTTCCAAATCGGAGAACGGATTGATCCGTGCCGCGCTCTGCCCGTTCCTTTCTGCCGCCATGGTTTTTTGCCTCCGCCCCTTACTTCCGATCTTCCTTTTGCGTGCGCGATAACCTGTCTTTTATTTGAAATTAAAGATGTGACAACTTGATGCAATAAATCGGCATTAAGTTTTAAACCAAAAATAGAATCGGGCAAATCAATCTTGCTTATTTCTTCCGCATTTTGGTTGTATAATGGAAACTGCATCTTGCTATCTTGCCATCTTGCCATCTTGCTATCTTGATTAACAAGATAACAATTAACAAGATAACAAGTTAGTATTACTTCTGACCTTGTATCATCACCAATCCCCTCTTATTGCCGGGGATCGCTCCCCTTACGGCTATTTGAGAATTTTCTGCATCCACTCTGATAATTTCCAGTCCCCTTGTCGTTGTTTTCGCATTGCCCATTCTTCCCGCCATTCTCATTCCTTTCAAGGTATGCTGAGGAAATCTTTGCCCGATTGAACCGACATGCCTCTGAACGGATCTGTGGCCGTGGCTGGCAGGCATACCATGAAAACCGTGCCGTTTTACCGCTCCCGCGAATCCCTTGCCTTTTGAAATACCCGTCACCTTAACAATGTCTCCCGGAACAAAAACAGAAACTTCATTTTTATCTCCGACTCTTAAACTTGCATCGGCCTCATTGACCGCAAATTCCCTGACATGCTTAAACTTGCCTAATTCTTTAAAATGTCCGACTTGCGGTTTTTTTATTTTATTTTTTTTGCCGGTTCCAACTTGAACCGCTGAATAGCCGTCTTTTGCGGGAGTTTTAATTTGAGTCACGATATTCGGCTCAATTTCAATAACGGTAACCGGAACCACCGCTCCATTTTCTTGAAATATCTGCGACATTCCTATTTTTTTACCCAGTAAAAATTTGGCCATTTTTGCAAAAAAAAATCCCAGTTTTAGCTGGTTTTTTAACGCTAAAACTTATTTCTGTTTTTATTAAATTGGTTTTATATTTCTTAAAACCACTATTTTCTAAATCAGGCGATATTCAGCAGTGTATTTTTATCCGCCTCCGCCAGAACGGGCGGATGGAGGAACCGGTTCGTACACTATATATAGTGTACGATTAAACCGGATAAATTCTTCTATTGATTACGGCCTTATCTCTCCTCCCCATTTTTATCAAATACGAGAAGGATCGTAAGGAAATAATTACATCTTTATTTCAATATCCACTCCCGCCGGCAAATTCAAGCTCATCAGCGAATCAATTATCTTGGGCGATGACGCGGTAATATCTATAATTCTTTTATGCGTTCTCATTTCAAATTGTTCTCTTGAATTTTTATCAATAAAGGCGGAGCGATTGACTGTGTATTTGTGCGTTTCAGTCGGAAGAGGCACCGGTCCGATCGGCTTGCCGCCGTTTCTTTCAATGGTTTCAACAATCTGTCGCGCAGATTTATCTATGATCTTATTGTCATACGCTCTAAGTTTGATTCGTATTCTTTGATTATTATTTTCCGGTGTCTTTTTGGTTGCCATAAACTTTCTTTAAAGAACAACTGTCCCTCACCAGTTTCTTAATAAAAACTGGTGAGGGATAAACTTATTAGACATTTATTTTTGTCACTACTCCTGCGCCCACCGTTTTGCCTCCTTCGCGAATGGCGAATTTTTGTTTCTCTTCCATGGCAATTGGAGCAATCAATTTAACTTTCAAATTGGCGGTATCGCCAGGCATAACCATTTCCGTGCCTTCCGGCAACATTACTTCTCCGGTCACATCGGTGGTTCGGAAATAAAATTGCGGCTTATAGCCCTTAAAGAATGGGGTATGTCTTCCGCCTTCTTCTTTGGTAAGAACATATATTTCAGCATCAAATTCCGTATGAGGAGTAATGGAACCCGGTTTTGCGATAACCTGCCCTCTTTCAATGTCTTCTTTCTTGGTGCCTCTTAAAAGTATACCGGCATTATCCCCGGCCATACCTTCATCAAGCTGTTTGTTGAACATTTCTATTCCAGTAATAACAGTTTTTGCCGTCGGCTTAATACCGACAATTTCCATTTCGTCGTTTAATTTAACTTTTCCTCTTTCAATTCTTCCGGTAACAACGGTTCCTCTTCCTTCAATGGAGAATATGTCTTCAATCGGCATTAAGAACGGTTTATCAATGTCTCTGACCGGATCAGGAACATATTCGTCAAGCTGTTTTACCAATTCAAGAATCGGCTGAACAGCCGGATCGTCTTTTGATTTGGCCTCAAGAGCTTTTAATCCGGAACCCCTGATAATCGGGGTCTTATCTCCCGGGAATTGATATTTATTCAAAAGTTCCCTTATTTCCGTTTCCACCAAATCAATCATTTCCGGATCGTCAACCTGGTCAACCTTATTTAAAAATACCAAAACATAAGGTACACCAACCTGCCTGGCAAGCAAAATATGCTCTCTCGTTTGGGGCATCGGACCGTCTGACGCGGCAACCACTAAAACAGCGGCATCCATTTGAGCGGCGCCGGTAATCATGTTTTTGATATAGTCTTGGTGTCCCGGAGCGTCAACATGAGCATAGTGTCTTTTGGGCGTTTCGTATTCGGAATGGTGCAAAGCGATTGTAATTCCTCGCGCTCTTTCTTCCGGGGCGCTGTCTATCTTATCAATGGTTTCTACTCTGGCGCCATAACCCTGGTCTTTATTCATATCTAAGACATGCAAAATAGCCGCCGTTAGAGTGGTTTTTCCATGGTCAACATGACCGATTGTGCCGACATTTAAGTGCGGCTTTGTTCTCTCAAATTTTCCTGCCATTTAACTATTTACCGGCGGATAGCGACTAAATAGCCAGTATCGGCTTAAAAACCCGATGCTAACTACTATGCCCTATCCACTGGAGATTTATTGCCATTTTTTAATAAATGGCATTGAAAGCGAAGCAAAAGAGAAAGCCATCTTTCCCTTTTGATCAAGCTAAACAATTAATTAACATTTTAATCTAATGACGATAATTAGTCAACCCCGTAGTGAATTTTTCGATTGCCTTCGGCTTTTACCCGTCTTAAGGGCGGGTATTCGAAAAATCTACTACAGGGTCAATACTCGCCAATTTTTCTTCATTTTCAATCTCATTCTTAATGGCTAAAATATCTTTATTTATTCTTTCTAAAATTTCTATTTCTTCTTCTTTGGGTTTTTGCGGCAAATCAATCGCAGAGAGGGTTTCTTTAGTTTTGCCGTTGCCGTTGGCCATCTGGCTGCCGTTATTAATCTTTATTTCTTTTTCTTCGCTTTTATCTTTTAAAACTAATTCTTTGTATGTTTCATAATCCAGTATGACATAGGAAGGATCGCCGTTATCTAAAACCAAAACCGCGGTAGATTTTTTTAAAAGTTTTTTCAGTTCGTTAATGTCCATTATTTTTTTCCTTCCTTGATCAGCTCGACAAAACTTGCCGGCACCGGCTCATAATGATCAAACTCCATATTAAAGGTTCCTCTGCCCTCAGTCAATGATCGCAAAGAAGTCGCGTAACCGAAAGTTTCCGACAAGGGCACACGGGCATCAATAACTTTGAGGTTAAGCGGGCTACGGTCGGCAATACCTAAAATTTGACCGCGCCTTGAAGCCAAATCGCCGGTCGTTTCCCCCAAAGAACTTTCGGGAGTTATTATCTCTATTTTCATTATAGGCTCAAGCAGTACCGGTTTAGCTCTTTTTGCCGCTTCCTGCAAAGCGGTTGAAGCGGCAATTTTAAAAGCGATTTCCGAAGAATCAACTTCATGGTAAGAACCGTCGTACAACGAGACTTGCATATCAACCAATGGAAAACCGGCGACTACTCCTTTTTCCATTGCTTCCTTAATACCTTTTTCAGAAGGAGAAATAAATTCTTCCGGTATGGCGCCTCCTTTAATCGCATCAATAAACTCATAGCCGGCGCCGCGCTCTTTCGGTTCAACCCGCAACCAAACATGACCGTATTGTCCGCGGCCTCCTGATTGCCTGATATATTTGCCTTCCGCTTCGGCGGTTCCCATAATAGTCTCTTTGTAGGCCACTTGCGGACGGCCGACATTGGCCTGGACGCCAAATTCCCGCTTCATTCTTTCAACAATAACATCCAAATGCAGTTCGCCCATGCCGGAAATTATCATTTCCGCCGTTTCCTCGTCGCTCTTTATTCTGAAAGTCGGGTCCTCGTCGGAAAGTTTTTTAAGAGCCAAGCCCATTTTTTCCTGATCGGCTTTGGTTTTCGGTTCAATGCGGAGCGAGATTACCGGCTCCGGCACATCAATTCCTTCTAAAATTACCGGATTATCCAAATCGCACAGAGTATCGCCGGTCTTTGTATCTTTCAAACCCACCGTTGCGGCAATATTACCCGCAAAAATTTCTTTTATTTCTTCCCTTTGATTGGCATGCATGCGGATAATGCGGCTGATTCTTTCTTGGTTTCCGGTGCGAGCGTTTAAAACATAGGAACCGGAAGTAAGTTTTCCGGAATAAACACGGAAATATGCAAGAGATCCGACAAAGGGATCGGTCGCAGTTTTAAAAGCAAGAGCCGCAAAAGGCTGGTCTTCTCCGGCAGAAATCTGTTTTTCTTCTCCCGTGCCGGGCAGAGTCGCTTTTGTCGGAGGAATATCCAACGGAGATGGAAGATAAAAAGCTACCGCATCCAGCATTAATTGAACCCCTTTATTTTTAAGCGCCGAGCCGCACAAAACAGGAAATATTTCATTATTAATCGTCGCTTTGCGGATAATTTTTCTCAATCTCCCAATTTCGATTTCTTTGCCGTCCAAATATTCTGACATCGCTTCATCATCATGTTCAACGATTTTTTCCACCATAATTGCCCGCTCTTTCTTGGCCTGTTCAAGCAGTTCGGCCGGAATTGAACCTTTGACGACTTGTTCTCCTTTTTCTCCGTCAAAAGTCACATATTCCATGGTTATTAAATCAACAATGCCCTTGAATTTATCCTCATGTCCGTCCGGAATCTGCATTTTGACCGCGCTTGGGGACAGCCGGCCAAGTATTGTCTGAAAAGAACGCTCAAAAGAAGCTCCAAGCCGATCCAGTTTGTTTATAAAACAAATACGGGGAACCTTATAGTCGTCGGCATATCGCCAGTTGGTTTCCGATTGCGGTTCTACGCCGGCCACGCCGTCGAAAACAACCACTGCGCCATCAAGAACGCGCAAAGACCTTTTGACTTCAATGGTAAAATCAATATGTCCCGGTGTATCAATTATATTCAACTTCACCTTTTCCGCTTCTTTGTCAGCGGCGCTCGTGGGAGACCAAAATGCCGTCGTTGCCGCCGCTGTAATGGTAATACCCCTTTCTCTTTCCTGCTCCATCCAATCCATTACCGCTTCACCCTCATGTACCTCTCCTATTTTGTGGGAGATACCGGTATAAAAAAGAATCCTCTCCGAGGTCGTTGTCTTTCCGGCGTCAATGTGAGCGATGACACCGATATTTCTTATTTTTTCAATGGGATAATCCGCCATCTACGAATTACGAATTGGTTACGAATATACTAATTCAAGTAAACCAGTCGTTTAAATTTTATACCGCTTTTATCAAAATTTGCTAAAATTGCTAATTTTTTATTAAAGCTTTTTAAATAATTATTAACCTGATCAATGTTTTTCTTTGAAAACTTAGCTTCTTTTTTAATTTCTAATATCACCTTATCTTCTATTAAATAATCAAGAAAATATTTGCCAATTATTTCGTTCTTAAACTGAATAGGCAAATAAACTTGTTCCTTAAATTTGATATTATTTTCTCTTAAAGAGATTGCGATAGCTTTTTGATAATGACTTTCGCTATATCCAAAACCAAGTTCATTATAGACATCAAACAGTATACCCACAATTTTATAACTTAGGTCTGGATATACTAGATCTTTTCTTCTGACTTCTGTCTGCATTCGTATATTCGTACAAGATTAGTAATTCGTAGATTACCAGGCGAAATGGGCAAAGGCCTTGTTGGCATCCGCCATTCTGTGGGTGTCGGCCTTTTTCTTTACCGCTCCGCCTGTATTGTTGTAAGCGTTTATAAACTCTTCGGCTAACTTTTCTTTTGCCGGTTTGCCCTTCTGGGAACGGACGACATCAACGATCCATCTTATCGCAAGGGTCATTTTTCTTTCGGGTCTGACTTCAATAGGCACTTGATAATTGGCTCCGCCAATTCTGCGGGACTTCAATTCAAGATCCGGACCGGCGTTTGCGGCGGCCTGTTCAAGAACTTCAAGGGCCGGCTTACCCACTTTTTTCTCTGCCATTTCAAGGGCGCCATAAACTATTTTTGTCGCCGCGGCCTTTCTGCCCTCAAGCATTATCTTATTTATAAATTTGGAAACCAAAATACTTGAATATTTCAAGTCCGGTTTAACTAAATTTTTTTTCTTAATTGGTCTTCGCATTTGCTTAACTAACGCGACACTAACACACGAATTCGCTCAAATCTACGAATTCTATTCGTAACATTCGGGTGTCATTCGTAATTGGTGTCGCGCTACTTGGGTTTTTTCGCTCCGTACTTTGATCTCTGTTGTTTTCTTCCTTCTACTCCCGAGGCATCTAATACTCCTCTTACTATATGATATCTCACACCCGGTAAATCTTTAACTCTTCCTCCTCTTATAGTAACAATTGAGTGCTCCTGCAGATTGTGTCCGATTCCGGGAATATAAGCCGTAACTTCCATGCCGTTGGTCAAACGAACCCTGGCAATCTTTCTCAAAGCCGAGTTCGGTTTTTTCGGAGTAATGGTTCTCACTTGAGTGCAGACCCCCCTTTTAAACGGGGCCGGGTAAAAAACCGGCCGGTTCTTTTTGGAATTAAATCCAAATATAAAAGCCGGCGACTTGGTTTTCGTTTTGGAAGATTTTCTCGGACTTTTTAAAAGTTGTCGGAAAGTAGGCAAAATAATACATTGTTATCTTGTTATCTTGTTATCTTGTTTCTAAATTAGCAAGATAGCAATTAGCAACATAACAAGGTTGCGTCGTTTTATTCAATAAAATAAGACCCTTAAGGTCTGAAATAGTATAACAAAACAAAAAAATTATTGCAAATTCTTAAAACTTATATGTGTCTTCTTTTCTGCGCTCAATCTTTAAAATGAAAATCCGGCCGTTTCTGATTTGATAGATTATTCTAATCTTGCCTTTTCTGACTCTAAAAATATCCATTCCGCCCTTGAGCTTTTTGAGATTTAAATTATCAAAACACCCCGATTGGAGCGCCTGAATAATTTCTTTGAGCCATTCCTTTTCTTTCTTGGTAAACTTATTAACGGCTTTTTCCAGTTTATTCACATTACAAATATTTCAGCAATTCTTCGGCTGAAATACCTCTTTTTCTGATTTTTGTGAAATCAGCTACCGTTTCCCAAAGCCCTTCGTCTTCATCAAAAGAAGAAATCTTGAACAAGGGTTTTGATTTTTTTACAACGATAAAAGTTTGACCCCTCTCTGTCAGAGAGGCATATTTCTGCATATTTTCTCTTAATTCTTTCAGTCCCAAAATTTGTGTTTTCATAATGCATTAAGTTTATCTTAAGATAAACTTGGCGTCAAATATCATAGTGCACAACTTTTTCCCATGACATTTCTTATATTTCTTTCCCGACCCGTAGATAACACGCTTCGCTTAATTTTACACCCCTCCTCCGACTATAAATCTAAACAAAGAATATATGAGAGGCAAAACAATTGGAAAAATAAATAAGAGAAAAATAAGCAATAAGACAAGATTGTACCTGTACAAAGCCACTTTCAGCCGATTAAACCTTGCCGGCAAAAACGACATTAAAAGCCAGTGGCCGTCCAACGGCGGAATGGGAAAAAGATTGAAAACCGCCAAAATAAGATTTAAGAGAACAATAAAAGAAAAAAGCTGCGGAACAAGCGAGGTGGAAAAAACATCGGGCATAAAACGATAGCTCAACCCGAACAACAACGCCAACGCCAAATTGGACGCCGGTCCGGCAAGCGCGACTTTAGCGGGGCCGTATTTGGAATCGGTAAGATTGGCGGGATTATAAGGAACCGGTTTGGCATAACCAAAAATAAACGGCGACCTCACAAAAAATAAAAATAGCGGCAACAGCACCGAACCGAACATATCCAGGTGCTTAAACGGATTTAAGGTAAGCCGTCCGAGATGCTTGGCGGTAGAGTCGCCAAGACTGTTGGCCATTAGTCCATGGCTCAACTCATGAATGACAACCGAATATATTAGCACTACTATTTGAAATAAAATCAACAGTAAACTATCCATACAAAATAAGAATTAAACGCTCTAATCTTGATATGATAACAACTTTAGTGTAGAATGTAAAACATCAAGTGAGAGAATAACCTTTGCTATCTTGTTAGTTGCTATCTTGTTAATTTAAAACAAGCTAACAAGCCAACAAGCTGACAATAGACTGCCTTGGCTACCCGCTGTCCGCAATGCGGCAAAAAAAGAATAATGGCTACAAGACGCGTGCTTTTACGCGGTCATTATAATCCAACGGTTAAATCGCCAAGATATCCCAATCTTCAATGGGCCAAGATCCCGGACAAAACAGCCTCCGCCGGCCACCGCTTTCAGCGGGGCCCCGCCAAGGACGGTGGCTGGCGGAGAGTTAAAATCTGCACCGACTGCATCAAAACACTCAACAAATAATTCAAATATTTTTGCCTTAGCTCTTAAATTTAACCCGGAAAACAAGGAGCGAGAGGAAAAACTCTCTGAAGAAGAAAGCAAAGTTTATGAACTTCTTATCCCTCAACATAAAGCTTCCGCCATACAAATGGAGCAATTTACGGAACTGTCCGAAGAAACCAAAAAATATTTGACTGAAAAAAGAGGGAAAGCCCGCCAATCTTTGGCAAATCATAGAGTCAGAGATTTAATATTGGAAGAAATTGAATTGCAATTAAAATTTTTTATGGATTTTGCCGATAAAAAAGAAAAGGATACAATCGCCAATAAATATGAAACCCTGCTTGATCTGATATCGTCTTTGCGCGATGAAGTCGGAATGAAGTCGGATCGCTATCTCAAGAAGAAAAGAAGGCCAACGAAAACGACAGCGCTTTCAAAACTCTTAGGGAGGAATTGCCAAAATTATTTTCAGAAGAATTAATGATTTAATCCTAATTTAACGGGCCGGAGTATGCCGGTAGTACGCGTCCATGGGGGTTAAAGTGCCAGTGGCACTTTAACGGGAATTTTAGAAAATTTACAATTTTCGTCGTCGCGGTCGGGACGGAGTATGCCGGTAGTACGCATCCATGGGGTGGATGTAGACCGGGTTCGATTCCCGGCGTCCCGACCATGGCGACGAAAAATTCAGAATACGCGACAAAACCAAAAGCTCCCCGTCTATTTTTACAAAGTCTTCAGCTCTTTTGAAAGTGGGTCCCGGACCAACAATTTATCGGAATCTTCAAGAGAAGTTTCGCCAAAACTGCCGGATCACAAAGTCCCTGACAAAATAATTTGTTCTAAAGCTTTGAAAATAAAAGAGGAGCTTATCCTTATTTTAACAAACGGCTGCAAGTTGAATAGTTGATATCTTTACCCAATCTCCGTCCCCGCCGCCACTTCTTTTTCGGGGATAAGAATCACCGGCTGACCGTCGGCATTGCGCGCGGCGAGAAGCATCCCATTGCTGGTGAGACCCATCAACTGGCGCGGTTCAAGATTGGCGACAATTAAAATTTCTTTGCCGATTAAATTTTCCGGCGCATAGGACTTGGCGATTCCCGAAACCACCTGCCTTTTCACGCTCTCCCCCGCTTCGTTCTTGTCTCCGCAATTAATTTCTAATCTAAGCAATTTTTCCGAATCCGGAACTTTTTCGGCTGAAACAATTTTCGCCACCCGCAAATCTACTTTTTTAAATTCTTCAAATGTCATATTGAGTTATTATTAAAATAATTCCGCTCCGACCGCATACCGCTTTTCAGAACCGATAGTCCGCAACTTCCTGCGAGTTGCGTCTATCTGCATTCTCGGCTCGCAACTCCGACACCTGCTGGGTCGGAGACCATGCTTGCTCGCCTGTGAAAGCTTCTTCAAAGGGTATGCGGTACTCCGCGGGATTAAAACAATATTAGACGGGGGTTTTTTGAAAAAATTTTAGTTCTATAAAAACAATCTGTCATTACGGAGAGGTCGCACTTCTTAAAGTAACTTTCGCAGTCCCTCACCAGTTTCTATCAAGAAACTGGTGAGGGACGAGAATGTAGATGGTGATTTCTCGCCGGAAGAAATCAACTATCGGTACTTTAAGGGGTGCGGTCTCAAAGTAATGCTGGATAAACTTTTCAATTAAGTTGCCACAAAAACTAAAATCTGCTATACTTAAATCATAATTATTTAATTTCAGTTTAGTAATCAAATATAAAATCGTCGCTATTTGGACGGTTTATACACGATGCACTTAACTTTCAACAACAATGTTATTAGGATTAAATCCTCTTTTGGAGGCAGTTTTAGCGGTGGCAGGGGGCTTTGTGGCGGGTTATTTGTTAAGGCAATTAATCGCCAGCGCAAGGGTTAATCAGGCAGAATCAAGAGCGCAGACGCTTTTATCCGACGCCAAGTCCAAATCTCAAGATGTCGTCATTGAGGCCAAAAATACGGCCTTAAAAATCCTTGAAGACGCGAAAAAGGAAGAAAAGGAAAGAAACGCCCAACTTGCAAGAATTGAGAATATTCTCACAAAAAAAGAGAGCGAATTAGAACATAAAGAACACGACATCCAATCAGAAAAAGAAATCTTAAAATCAAAGGCGACGGAATTAGTCGCCGTTAAGGCCGACCTTGAGCAAAGCCGCGCAAAACAAATCGCGGAGCTTGAAAGAATATCGGATTTAAAGCAAGATGACGCCAAAAAAGAATTAGTCGCCAAAATTGAAGAAGAGTACAAGGGCGAAATCTATGAGAAAATCATAAAACTGGAACGCGAATCAAAAGAAGAATTGGACAAAAAAGCGCGGGAAATTCTCGCCGTCGCCATTCAAAGATATTCTTCTTCGCATATCGCCGATGCCACCACAACCGTAGTCAGCCTGCCTTCCGATGAAGTAAAGGGCAAAATAATCGGCAAAGAAGGAAGAAATATTAAAACAATAGAGCGGCTGACCGGAGTAGATGTTATCATTGACGATACGCCGGAAGCTTTGGTTATTTCCGGCTTTGATCCGGTAAGACGCCAAATAGCCAAGTTGGCGATTGATAAACTTATAGCCGACGGGAGAATTCATCCGGCCAAAATTGAAGAAATGGTAGAAAAAGCAAAAACCGAAATAAACGAAAAAATAAAAGAAGCGGGGGAAGCGGCGCTCTTTGAAACCGGCGCCGGAATAGTGGATCCGAAGCTCGTATATCTGCTTGGCCGATTGGCGTTCAGGACAAGCTTCGGCCAAAATGTCTTATTGCACTCCATAGAAATGGCGCATATCTCCGGAATGCTTGCCGCCGAGCTTGGCGCCGATGTCGCTGTTGCCAAAAAAGGGGCATTGTTCCACGATATAGGCAAGGCCGTAGACCATGAAATCCAGGGAACCCATGTTGAAATAGGAAGAAAAATACTTCAAAAATTCGGAGTGGACCCCAAAGTAATTTTGGCGATGGAAGCGCATCATGAAGAATATCCTTACGCCACAATTGAATCGCGCATAGTTCAGTCTGCCGACGCAATTTCCGGTTCAAGGCCCGGAGCGCGCAGAGATACCGTGGAAATATACCTCAAACGCCTTGAAGACCTTGAAAGAATCGCCGGCTCGTTTGAAGGAGTTGAAAAATCATACGCTATTCAAGCCGGCCGAGAATTGAGAATTTTCGTTATGCCCGTAAAAATTGACGATTTAAGGGCAATTCAATTAGCCAAGGATATTGCAAAAAAAATAGAAGAAGAAATGAAATATCCGGGAGAAATTAAGGTTAATGTGATTCGGGAAACTAGAGCGATAGAATACGCCAGGTAGTTGCGTTGGCAGTATGGCTTTTGGGGGCACGGCATAAATTCTTGCTAGAATTTTGCCTCTCGCTCGCTCCGTCGAGCTGTGCAAGTCCCCCAAAAGCCATACTGCCAACTTTCACTAAATATCCACAGGCCCCTTGATTTTATTAAGAAAAACAAGGAAAATATAAACAAATTAAGAACATAGTAAAAACTCGCCTTAAGGCGAGACAAGGAAGGGAGGTGCGCATATGGCAATCACAAAAATAAAGTTCGCCCAGATGTTAGCAGAAAAGATGGGTGTTAATAAAAAACAGGGCTTAGAATGGCTTGATGCTTTTATTGATGAAGTCACCAAAGCATTGAGATCGGGAGAAAAAGTTAACATTACCGGCTTCGGTATTTTTAAAGTTTCCGACAGGAAAGCCAGAGAAGGCAGGAATCCGAGAACGGGAGAAGCCGTTCATATTCCGGCTTCCAAGAAACCAAAGTTTACGGCCGGCAAAGTATTGAAAGAAGCCATCAAATAGGACTATTTGATTTTTGTACTATCTTAACGGCTCAACGAAAAATTCGTTGAGCCGTTGTTGACTCCAATTATTTTTATTGTATCCTTACCTTAATCAATGGACATTAACAACAAGGAGGAGGCATGAACCCTCCAAGAATAGGCATTATTTTCCCGCCCGAATTTTGGCGATTGCCGCTGGAAATCGGCGCCGCCCATTGTTACTTTGTTGAACAACAGAAAAGAGAATTACCGACACCGTATGTTTTTATCGGTTCTTCGGCCGGAGGCATTGCCGCCGCTTGCAGTGTTGCCTGGACAGAAAGCCATTTTTTGTACTTGCGCCGGGTAATCAGAAATCTCAAGCCCGAACAAATATATAAATCCACCCTTAGGGATAAAATAGCGGGAACATTTTTCATTGCCGATTCCGCTTTTCATTTTTTAACTTCCGGCGAAAAATTCCCGTGGTGGAAAAAATTAATATTTGCCGGCGGTTCTCTCGGAACCAAGATCGGCGTAATTTATGAAATACTTAGGGCACCGTCCGCTTTTTCAAACGAACCTCTGCTTAATTTGCTGAAAAAAAATTTAGATTTTGACGCTGTTTTTAATTCTCCGATAAAACTTGAAATTTTAACTTTAGATAAGGAGACAAGAGAAAAAATTATTTATACGAATTACATTGCAAGCGACAAAAAACCGGAACGGCTGATTGACGGACTCGCCGGAACCTCGGCTTTGCCGTTAATTTTTCCTTGCCGTCAAAACGGAGAAAAACTTATGGTTGACGGCGCCGTGCATCCTTTGAACACAATGCCGTTTTATCGGGCTTTAGAAAATGATTGCGATGTCATAATCGTTCTTCAATTTGCACCTTTTAATGATAAGGAACTCTCGGGATGTACGGCCGGTCTAAAAATAGTAAGCCAATGCTTTAATATCACGACCTCTGAAATTGGATCTATTTTACTCCGAGGTTTTATCAATCGAAATCAAGACCTTGAGGCTAAAAATAAAATTGAATCTCTAGTCGGAGAACTTGGAGCGCTTGCGTCAAAACGAACCAGTTGGTGGAACAAATTAGGACTTTCAAAAAAAGATGAGTTTTTTACCAAGATTGATGAGATCCGTAAAACTTGTTCTGAATTCTCATTTACAGAAATGAAAAATGTTAAAATCTTAGTAACAAAAATTGATCCTAAGCTATTACTCCCCCTAAGCATTCATAAATTCAAACCCGAACAAATGAAGCTGATGCTTGATCTCGGATATGAGGCAATGGGTCCTGTTTTAGATGATTTAGAAAAAATATTAAAAGAAAAACCGTCCTGCGCATAAATATGCAGGCCGGTTTTTAAATTAAATTTAACTTGCATATTTTTTAAAAGAGTAGTATGTCCAAAATAAGCATCTTAACAAAAAGGGGTAAGATAAATGCGAAATTTTTTGACGATTATCTGCGTTGTTTTTTATTTGGCTTTTCCGGTTTGCGGCGAAGAAATTTGGTTTTCGCCCAATGGCGGGTCGAAAGATATGATTCGGCTGTTCCAGCATCCGGAAGAATGGGAAGCCGCAAGACAACAAATTACGGTTTTCGGGTTTTTAGATCTGCATCTTGATGGCACCCCGGAAGGCGCATACACCCGGATCGGTCCGAATGTTTTAAAGAATTTTCTTGACAAAAGCACTGTGCCTGGCGGGCCGTTCAAGTGGCTCAATGACCAGGGAATAAAAATCAATTTGGAGTGTGGCGCGGTCAAGGCCTGGAGTTGCGAGGACATTATGCGAGCGGTAAATCCGGTGCTTATAGCGATAGACAATGTGGCCAAAAACGGTGGTGTGGTCAGTTATATAACCATCGACGAGTCTTTCGCCGGTGGTATGCCCAAGCATTGGGATTGGGGATTGGAAACTTGCAACTTTACAGAAGAACAAGTTGCTGACCAGTTGAAAATTTTCGTGGATGCCGTCCATGAAAAATATCCGGATGTGCAAATTGGTTTTTGGGAGCCATGGCCTTATGTCAGCGAAGAGCCCGACTATAGCACCAAAGAGATTCAGAGATTGTTGTTGCTCTTGAAAAGCAAGAGCGTACCGGTACCGTTTTTTTCTCTGGATTTTGATCATTTTTACGCCTGGCAACTGGGTCTGGATGTAAATGCAGAACTCCGAGATCTACAACAATTTTGCAGGGAGAACGGCATTAGTTTTGGAGTTAACATCATTGGCGAGGACGGCTCTTCTAATGAAACCTACGCATATGGCGTTGACCCGCCGACCATTGACGGTTGCGGCAAACAGCATACACCGGCTATCGGGGCAATCCCGTTGGCGGTGGAATTGAAATCGGCGGTTGGAATGCCGGATAGGTTGATATTTGAAAGCTGGGTTGCTTTTCCTCCGGCTTGCCCCGTGGACTTGCGATTATACCCCGAGAATTTACCGGAATGGAATCCGGTTTCACACACCGGGCTCATCCGATGTCTCGTGGAATATTTCCGGATTCCGTAGGATTTAAAAAAAATTACCCCGTCAGCAATGAGCTGGCGGGGATTTTCTATCGCGAATACCGTGGACAGATATTCAAATTAATTTACGCAAATCTTGGGCTAAGGACGAACATAGAAACCAATAGCGATGCCTCGTTTCACTATCGGGATTTCCTGTTCGGAAAGATAGAATGTAGATTGGATCCCGACTCCGGTTGTTTTTCCAATCAGCTTGAATGGCAGGATGTAGTCGGCGCCAAAAACAAGGAAAACATTTGTGCGCGGAACTACCGTGTTTTGGCGGCCGGAGAGGTCCACAGGCGGCGCGCCGATATAGAGAACTGATCCGGTAAACGCCAATTTCTCGGATGTCCGCAGTTTTCCGGCAATTTCTCCGCCGTAGGCCGGAATAAAGGCTTTCTTTAATTGGCCAACTCCGACCTGTTTGCCATTGGAATATACTTCCGCGGTGGTTGCGGCATACACGGAACCGACCAAAGCGCTTATCTGCGCGTTGGAACCGTTAAATTTACCGAAAACGGCATTAACCGAAAGAAATCCGGCGTGCCATTTATCCGTGGCATAGACCTGCCAAAAGTCATTTGCCATAACTTCTTGTTTCTGGCTGGCGTACCAATAACGGATGCCGGCTCCAAAACCGACCCCGCCGATTTTCCGCAGAGTTTTTCCGGCTGATATTTCCGTTCCGAAATAACTGTCGGACTTTCGCGAAGCGAATTTTATTTGTCCGAAGACGAAACCGTTGATGCCGCGCATACCGGCGCCGGCAATAAAGCCGGTTTGCCGCAAATTATCGTTTTGCTTAGCCGGAGAATTCCAAGGTTGCAAAGAGGAAAAGGTTGACGCGCCGATGGTCAATATGAATTCTCGAGGCGTTTTCTTTTTTGGCCAAATTTCCGATTGTGTCTGGGGTATTTCACGAGGTTGGGTTTGGGGCGACGAAAGCTTGTCTTGAGCGCCGTTGAGAGGCTGTGTTTGCGGAGCGGCTGTGGGTTGGGTTTGGGGCAAGGGCTTGCCCTGAGCGCCGTCGAAGGGCTGTGTCTCTTGCGCGGATAAGAATGAACCAAAAACAAGAAAAACAAACAAAAATCGTTCAACGAGATTTTGAATCATACGACCTCCCGATTTGTTTTAAAAGAACAACATAATAATTAGATCATATAATAATAAATCTTAATCGGTCAAGATTGACCCATTTTATAAAAAGTGGTATTTGAAAAACCATAGCGAGCACTTTTAAAATAAGGAGTAAGCAGTGTTTGATATCGCGGTAATCGGCGGCGGTACGGTTGGTGTGACCATTTCATTAGATCTTATAAGCAGAGGATTTTCCGTCGTGCTGATAGAAAAGAACAGGGGGCTTGGCCTTGAAACCAATGCTAAATCGCTTGGCTTGATTCAGGGCGGATTAACTTATTTAAAAAGCAACCGAAGATTGGTAAAAGCTTCTTCATTTGATGTATGGCTTTTGAAAAACATGTTTCCCGACCTGCTTAAAAAACAAGAATTTGTCATTCCCATTTTTGACTGGTCAAAACATTCATTGTGGCAGTGGGACGGATATTTATCCGAATATGACAAAATCGCCGAAACAAGAATGCTTCCCCCACATTCTATCTTAAATAAACAGGAAGTTCTTAAAAAAATTCCCAATCTAAACTCGGACGCAAAAGGCGGAGCGGTATTTTACGAATGGAAAGTTGAACCGATAAAATTTTTGAGAGAAATTCTTTTAAGAGCGACTGTCCAAAACCAGAAAACCAAATTCACCATCGCTGCCAATCAAAAAGTTTTAGGATTTTCTAAAGATAGCAACGGAAATATTATTTCCGTAAATTGCAACAATATGCACGGGGATATTTTTTGGCCGGTTCGTTTGGTTATAAACGCCGGCGGTCCGTGGTCTCCCCAGATAGCGAAATTGGCCGAAGTTGAATTGATGCTTCGCCCGACCAAAGGAACAAGTATTTTTATTCAAGGCATGCCTTTTTCTTACGGTTTGATCACCTTTGATAAAAACGGAAAATATATTTCTATTCTGCCTCTGTTTGAAGAGCAAAAAACTTTAATCGGCCCGACCAACTCGGACATTTCACAGGAAATTTACGATAATCCGGGCAAGGCCATGGCTTCCGCGGAAGAACAAGAAGAACTTTTAAAAGTGTTTAATGCGATATCTCGTTCAAAATACGAAAAAGAAAATATCGTGGGAGCGCAATGCGGATTGCGGCCCCAATTATGCCATACCGGCGTAAAGCCCGAAAACATCAGTCACGACTTTGCGATTTTAGACCACCAAAAAGACGGCGTGCCCAATTTTTGTTCGGTCGTCGGGGGCAAACTTTCCGTTTTAATGAGAATGGGGAAAGAAACCGGGGATTTTGTTGAAAAAAAATTCGGCCGCGCGCCCGATTGGCGGCTTCCGGCTCTTCCAAACTGCGATGACAAAACCAAACAACTGATTATTTCGGGTTATAAAAAGAAATTCGCCCGAAATCATTGGTGGATAAGCGGATTTGCCTTTACAAGCTTGTGGGCCAAAATCCGCCTCATCGTTCCCGTTATCAGGGCATTCTTGAGAAGAAAGAAAGGAGAAAAACAATGATAACAATCGGAGCGTTTCAAGAATTGAAAAATAAATTCGGACAAAGATTTAAAGACAGTCCGGCGGATAAATTAACCTTCTCAAAAGATAAATGGCTGAAACTGAAATTCATAGAAAAACGGGAAAAACCGTTTTCCCATTTGGCCGACGGCGTCGTGGAACCGGCCGGAACGGATGAAATTCAATGGCTGGTTCAATGGGCGGTAAAAAATAATGTTCCTCTGATTCCAAGAGGAGGCGGTTCCGGAGTTTGCGGAGCGGCCGTTCCAGTAAACGGCGGAATTGTTATTGATATGTCTTCTCTAAACAGAATTTGGGGAATAAATTACGCTGATGAATATATCTGGGTGGAATCAGGAATAATGGGAAATCAAATTGAAAAAGCGCTTCAGGTCATTACGCCGGAAAATTTTTACTTAAATTATCAATACACTTGCGGACATTCTCCCGCTTCGTTGAGCATTTCAACTCCCGGCGGCTGGATCGCAACCAGGTCGGCCGGACAATTTTCAAGCATTTACGGAACAATAGAAGACTTGGTTCTGGCTATTGAAGCGGTCAATGAAAAAGGGGAGAGAGAATTAATAAAAGGCGATGACCTCAAAAGATTCTTCAGAATGGAAGGCTCTTCCGGAATTATCACCAAAGTTAAAATGAGAATTTTTCCGGTATCGCCGTTCAGGCAATTCCTCGCTTTCCGTTTTGATGATTCCAAGTGGGCTATGGGTATCGTTAAGGCTGTTTCTCTCTTAATGGAACGACATGAAAACACCGATCCTCATTGCGTCGTCCGCTTATATGATTCTTTAGATGCCGCCGTTAACGGTCCAAGAATAAGAGATAGAAGAACAAAAAAGGCAAACTTGGCGGAACGGTTTTTGCTCAAATATCCGACATTTCTGAATAAAATTGCGGCTAAACTTGAAAAGAAAGGGAAAATACAGCCACTGTTGGTAGTGATGATTCAGCCGCCGCTTGATTTTTACCGTTGTACCAATGAGCAACTGTCCAATCTGATGGCAGAAAAAGCGTTTCAGTTCAAAGATATAATCTCAAGTTTCGGAGGAACATTCGTCGGTTCTGACCTCGCCGAGGCCTGGTATAACAACAGATTCAAACTTACATACGAAAATGTTGAAAGAAGATTTGAAAAGGGGATTTTTGTTGAAACTTTTGACACAACTGTGCCATTGGATTGCGTATTGGAAGTTTATACGGCTGTCAAAAATGCCGTATCCGGCTGCGCCGTGGTTTTGGCTCATTTAAGCCACATTATAAACGAGACCTGTTGTATTTATTTTACTTTTGCCGGAAAAGGAAGAAACTTGCAAGAAACCGAGCTTCTTTACGACAAAGTATGCGATAAAAGCGCGCGCGCCGCGATTGACGCCGGCGCTTTCATTACCCATCATCACGGCATCGGTCTTAAAAACATCGGATATGCCCGATATGCTTACGGATCAGAATGGTTTATGGAAACCCGCGAATTTCAATCCGATATTTTTAATCCCAAAAAGTTATAGTACGCACCCCCGTCACAACGGGGGTTTTGATTGTGGAAAATGAGAGTTTTTGATATGATTTTTTTATAAACCGTGAATGTTTAAAAATAAAAATTAAATTTTGATATTTTTGTTTATAATCCGCTTGAACCCATATCTACTTATTGATACACTATGTTAGATGAATCGATACAAAGAACAAGCAGAAACATTAAGAAAAGCGGGATACTCTTACGGAATGATTGTAGAAAAATTAGGAATTCCCAAGAGTACGCTGAGCAATTGGCTTAGTAGAATTAAATTTAAACCCAATAAAGAAGTATTGGAAAGAATTGGGAAAGGAAAATTAAAATCTGCTCTTTACAAGCAAAAATTAAAATTTGAAGATATAGAAAAAATGAAAGTAAAAGCTGCAATTGATGTTGGAAAACTGTCAAAAAGAGATTTATTCATGCTTGGTATAGGATTATATCTAGGAGAAGGAACTAAAGCACAAGAAGAAATAAGAATAGTGAATGCTAATCCTACAATAATAAAATTAGCAATAAAATGGTTTAAAAACTTTATTGGGGTCAAGTCTTGTCATTTAAAACTGGCAATTCATGGATATCCCGATCATATTACTAATGAACTTGTGGCTTTTTGGTCAAAAACATTAAAAATATTGCCTAAACAATTTGTAAAAACAAGTATTGACATGCGAGAAAATAAGTCAACATATAAAAAAAGGAAGCTTCCTTACGGCACGGCCCATTTATACATAAAAGGTGGGGGAACATTGCATCCGGGTGTCAAAAGTCTGCATAGAAAAATAATGGGTTGGATAGAAGCAACAATAAAACAAATATAATTTAACAAATTTATTTTTAAGTATTGCGGGTATCGTATAGTGGCAATACGCGACTCTTCCAAAGTCGAGCCGGGGGTTCGACTCCCCCTACCCGCTCCGAATAAATTAAAACCGTTCTGATAAGGGACGGTTTTAATTTATTGCATAAGGTCAGATACATATTGCACTCTTTAGTGAATAAAAAGAGTGAGGATATTTAACAAATTCAGGAATACCAGAGGCTTTTTAAGTACCGGCCATAATGCGCTACGCTGGGCATATATGGTCACTGAAACGGCTAAGCATCGTCTTAGAGTATTGGTTCATTGGGAAAAATACGGCATCCAAGCTGCCATGGATGCCTTTTGCATAAAGAAACGCACCCTCCACAATTGGAAGAGGGCGCTTAAGGCGGGGTTTGGTAAAGCTGAGTCTCTCAATCCCGGCAAACGGGAACCCAAGACGAAGCGTAAGCGTATCTGGCCATTGGAAATCCTCAACGAGATCAGAAAGATTCGCTGGCAGTATCCTAATCTTGGTTCAGAGAAGGTGTATCCGTTGCTATTGGAATTTTGTATTGAAAAGGGGGTGCTTTGTCCCAAGCCAATCACCATTAAACGACTGATCAAGGACTTGGGAGGATTAAGAATGGCTCCTCAGAAGGTATCTCATTTCGGCAAGATCAGGCCCCTAAAACGCAGAAAAGTCATTAGGAAGCCTAAAGACTTAAGAGCGGAGTATCCGGGCCATGTAGTAGCTTTGGATACCATTGAACGCTTTGTGTCTGGTATGCGCCGCTACATCATCACCTTTGAGGACATATATACCCGCTATGGCTTTGCCTGGGGAACCAAAAGCCACGCATCATTAGCCGCCAAGGAGTTCTTTGGACTATGTCTAAAAATATTTCCATACCCAATCACATTCGTATTAACAGATAATGGCTCAGAGTTTGCCAAGCATTTTGCGGAAGAATTAAAGCAACTCTATCTGGTGCATTATCATACCTATCCCCGGACTCCCAAGATGAATGCTCACTGTGAACGGTTTAATCGCACAATCCAGGAAGAATACATCGACTACCACATACATGAACTTGTCGATCCGGAGATCTTTAACCTGGGCTTAATGGACTGGCTGATTTGGTACAATACAAGACGCGTGCATTACGCGTTCAAGAACATCTACTCACCCGTACAATTCATGCTATCATTACAAGAACAAGTTAATTTCTCTGAAAAGTGCAAATGGAGGTGGCCTTATACATTTTCTTGATAAACTCCTAAAAAACGATAAAATAAAATACCATGATATCGCCAATGAAAAAGAATATGAGTGGGTTTTTGAAGACGAACCGTGCACTATCTGCCGTTCTCTGTTTTGGGCGTTATTTGAAAAATTCAGATCGGTTGAAAAAATACTTGAACTGGTTTACGCCCGCCCCTATAAATTTGACCGGCGGTTTGGAGAAGGAATAAGCGTTTTTAATCCGGGCGATCCGGAAGAAAAACAAACAACGCTGACCGATAAAGAGCTTCAGGAAAGAATTAACAGAATTTTCGGAACAAGTAACGCGGTCCGTTATATATTTTCTAGATATGCCCGAACCAATAACGGAATTTATGTTTTGATGGATGTTAAAGACTGCAACGAAAAAAGATTAAAAGCGCTTCATAATATTATCAGCGAAGGCGTTCATCGGGTAGACAACATCGAAGAAGGAGTAAAGTCGCTTTTTATCGCCGTAATGAATCCGGAAGATCAAGAAGCGGTACTGGCAAAAGGGTCATTCATTGACAGAATAGAATTCATAGAAATACCTTATGTTATGGAAGTTCCCGTGGAAGCGGAGATCTACCGCAAAATTTTCGGAAAAAACATAGACGCGAATTTTCTGCCGAGAGTGCTGGACAACTTTGCCCGCGTTATTATTTCAACCCGCGTATATCCGGAATCAAAAGCCATTCAGGAATGGATAAAAGATCCGGGTAAATACAAAAAATACTGCGATGAAAAATGCTTGCTTCTTAAAATGTCTATTTACGAGGGCATAATTCCGACCTGGCTGTCAGATGAAGACAGGCAAAATTTTAACGCAAGACGAAGACGAAATATCATCAACGAGGGCGACCAGGAAGGAAAAAGCGGGATTACCGGCCGCGATTCCATTAAAATATTCAGCAACTTCTTTTCTCAATACGGAACCAAAAACAGGCTGATCACCATGGCCGACCTGGGCTTTTTCTTCCGCAAGAAAATAGATAAAATATATCAAAATCAAATTCCAGAAAAGTTTATCGAATCTCTTCTTAGGTTGTATAACTATACTGTTCTTCAGGAAGTTAAGGAGGCGCTTTACTACTATAATCATGATCGTGTTTCTCGGGATATACAGCATTATTTGTTCGCCATCAATTTCGAGCAGGGCATCACCGTAAAATGTAGTTTTACCGGAGAAGAAATTGAAGTAACCGAGCATTTTCTAAAAAGTATTGAAAATTTTCTGCTGGGAGCCGAAGTTGATGAAAACAGACGAACAGCATTTAGAAAAGAAACGCAAGAAGAATATGCATCGCAAACCCTCACCAAAGAAATAAGAATTGACAACCTTCCCATTACTTCCGCGACTCTTTATCAAAAACTCCTAAAAATGTACACCTGGAGCTTGAAAGAAATGGTCTTGGAACCATTCTTGGATAATGAAAATTTTCGCAACGCGATTAAAGCTTACGGAACCGAAGAATTTAAAACCTACGACAAAAAAATCCAAAACGATGTCGCTTTCTTGCTTGCTAATCTTGAGAAAAAATTCGGTTATACCGAAAGAAGCGCGAAAGAAGTATGCATTTATGTTATTGACCATAATCTCGCCAAGAACTTCAAGAAGTAACAGAGCAAAAAAACCGAAACCTCGATTTTTATCGGGGTTTTTCTATTGGTCGGGCTGCTGGGAGTTGAACCCAGTCTAACTGCTCCCAAAGCAGTCGTACCACCGTCATACGCCAGCCCGTTATAGCAAGGGATAGGCTCGTGCTACCGTTGCGCTTCGCCCCGATTTTACTTTTTTTATTTTAGCGAGCGAGGGGCAAAATGGAAATTCTTATTTACATTTTGCCCGAGCGAAGCTAAAAGGGTGAATACTCCGCCGCTCTGCGGCGGTATCAAGAGGCGAAGCCTCCTCTTGATACCTCGCGGCTTGCCGCGAGGAGGATTCATTCTAACTCAAATTAAGGGAAAAGAAAAATAAGATTGACAATAATGATTGACTGATTATACTTAAAATATGAATAAAAAAATAACGATTGATGCTCTCGCACGAATGACTCAAGATGAATTCTCTCGTATGGGTGAGCGTTTTGATATCATGGATGCCCGTTTTGATAAGGTTGATGAACGGTTGGATAAAATGAATAATACGCTTAAAACTGTTCTTGATGTTGTTTTGGAAATACCATCAAAGAAAGCTTTTGAACGCATGGAAACTAAAGTTGAAGCAAATGATGTGCGACTGTCATCCGTAGAAAGAAAAATCAGTAATAAATAATTTGCGCAATTCAAAAAAAACAACGCAAAACAAAACAAGCAAGTTGCTTGTTTTGTTTTATTAAATTGTCCCCTTGGCAGGAATCGAACCCGCATCAACGCCTTAGAAGAGCGTTGCTCTATCCATTGAGCTACAAGGGGATTTTTTAACAAATTTTACCATAAAATTTGTTAAAAGTAAAACTTTTAGCGACACTGTTAATTATCAACTTTACACTAACTGCGCTAAATATTAAAATTAACTGAATGAATCCCGAACGAGACAGCAAGAGCGTGTATATACAGGTTTTACTTATGACTTACGGAAACGCCTTAATGAACACAATGAAAAGAAATCAACATACACAAAATACAGAGGTCCATACGAGCTCATTTATTATGAAGCGTGTCGAAATGAAAATGACGCTCGCCAAAGAAAAAATATCTTAAATCAGGCACTGGCAAACGCTATCTCAAGAGCAGATTAAGGCGTTTCCTGTCTCGTACGGGATGAACAGCCATCTCAAATCATATCTTATTATTTTGATTGTTGCCGTGGCGGCGATTTTTGGATTTTTGCAATGGCAAAAATATCAAACTGTCCAAGCTCCGGCTGAAAAACCTGCCGGAATAGGTAGCGATCTTTATCAGCAAGCTGGAAACCCAGCCGATAATCTGCCGGCTATAAATCCTTTGGAAAATAAACCGGACACCAATCCGCTCACTCAAACAAATCCGTATTCAAACATAAAAACCAATCCCTTTAAATGACGAGACAAAACAAAATTTCATTTATTATTCTTTTTGTAGGTTTGGGATTCTTGTCTTTTGTGGTTATCCAAAAAGCGCTGGCGGATGTTTCCAATATTAAGTTTCCGGTTGCCGAATTGGGCGGCTGCACAAGTGAAACCGAATGCCGAAGCTATTGCGACAAGCCGGAAAATGCGCCCGCTTGTTTGGATTTTGCCGAAAAGAACAATCTGATGGAAAAAGGCGAGCTTGAAACAGCCAGAAAATTCGTCGCCTCGGGCAACAAAGGCCCCGGCGGATGCACCGGCAAAGATTCTTGCGAGACATTTTGCAATGACATTTCCCACATTGAAGAATGCGTTTCGTTTGCGGAGCAAAACGGACTTATGCCGGAAAAAGAATTGAAAGAAGCAAGACAGGTTCGCGATGCCATCAAACGAGGTATTAAACCGCCGGCTTGCACAAGCAAAAAAGCTTGCGACAGTTATTGCGAAGCCCCCGAACATATGGAAGAATGTATTTCATTCGCTATTGAAGCTGGCTTTATGCCCGAAGCGGAAAAAGAAAATGCGCAAAAAATGCTTTCGGCCATCAAAAGAGGCGTTAAACCGCCTCCCTGCAGAGGCAAGGAAGCTTGCGACCAATATTGCCAATTACCCGATAATATGGAAGTTTGTATGAATTTTGCCGTAGAGGCCGGTTTTATGCCCGAAGCGGAAAAAGAAAATGCGCAAAAAATGCTTTCGGCAATTAAGAAAGGCATTAAGCCGCCAAACTGCAA
>Ga0208375_1000693_pt1 | contig 44973 bp, 62 predicted proteins | sample RifOxyD1_FD_184038 | JGI IMG/M metagenome (GOLD analysis project Ga0208375, IMG submission 184038) | Soil microbial communities from Rifle, Colorado - Rifle Oxygen_injection D1 (SPAdes) | ecosystem: Environmental > Terrestrial > Deep subsurface > Rock core/Sediment | place: Rifle, Colorado... | reverse complement strand
AAATTGTGCCTGCCAGCATGAATAGATTATTCGGGCTGTCATGAAAAGCCCCTGAGCATCTATTAGACCGTCTTACATGGTTTCAGGTGCAGAATTTACAGCGAACTTGGCGGTGTGGGGTTGCACGTATCATCACGACTTTGAACCGTCTGTCGGTAGCTGCCCGATCCTTTAGACAGTGCATACACCAGAAGCGCGGCCTGATCTCTGGTTTATGGGCAAGTAAAATGTCCTTTTGTTCATCTGGAATGTGTATTGATAGCATAGTTTATCCCTTTAATGTGCTAATTTAGCTTTTAGTTTAGCCTTCTTGGTAAATATCTGTTTTATTCTTATCAGATATTCTTGTGAATACCGAACGATTTGATTCTGCGATTTAAGCCAATCCACCTTTTCATCCCCAATCTTAGCCCTCAGTCTAGGCTCATATTCCGCTAGGTTCCCAGACTTCCAGTTATTACATATTGAGCAAGCCTTGTGGATATTCCACAGATTAAACCTTGTAGCTGATGATGCGCCAACCGATCTAAAATGGGAAGCGTGCCATTGACCTCCCCAATTTGCAGGTTTATCACAAGATATACATCCATCCTTAATATCCCGAAGCCTGACATAGCGATTTATGGCGATTTCAGCTTGCTTCCTATACCAAGACAAGGGACGAGCCTTAATAATCGCTTGGCGGCGTTCCTGACGCTCTTGTTTAGCCTTTTGAGCGTCTAGCTTGACCCTCTTTTGTAAAGATAACTCGATTGCACATCCAAAATCACAAACTTGCTGTAGTGGCTTGGTCGGGGTAAAGCTGATTTTACATACAGCGCATTTCTTAGCCTTTGGCTTCATTTATTTATAATATCTTGGATACCAGTTAGCACATGGCGCATATTACTGGCACTTATAGCATCTATCGTCATCCCATTTTCCTTTAATACCTTTGCGGCTTTTTTGAAATCAGGTTCAGGGAAAACTTCTAAAGGATAAGCGGCACACCATTGTTTTATACGCTCAAGTTTATCCATTAAATGATCGTATTCCTCAATCATCGTGTCACGCTCTATTTGCGCCTTAAATAACATTTGCTTTTCTTTATGGTTCATATCTTAACTTTTAGCTTCATTTCTTATAGTCCCTACACGCCTTTATCATCCGTATTTCTTTATCTGTGCCAAGAACCGGATAAGGCTTAGTTTCACGCTTCCTACAATACCATAGGCCATTAGATACCCAACGCTTTGAGCAGGTGGAGCAGGTATTAGCCTTGGTCATGCAATTTAACTCTTTTTTGTGTTGCGAAAGCCAAAGCTAATTCCAGCAATTCGCTAAAGTCTTTTTTGCTCATTTTTGATGTGCGCTGTCCCAACACCACGAAGCCACCATCCAAGCCCGGCACAATCTTTTCTTTTTTCAATGACGCAGTAAATATGTCTTTCCAGTTTTCATCGGTTAGCTTCTGCCCGTACCAGTCAACCTGTGCGCTAATCTCACCAAGCATTGCCCATAGTTTTGCATTCTGCTCCAGGTTCCTTGTGGGCGGCTCAATCTTTACGCTATATCCAGCGTATTCTGGCAGCATACAACATGCGGCAGCCGTGCGTCTGGCTGTATCATGGCTCAATATGAAGTGGCGGGAGTCGCTCATGGTGTAAAACATAGTCCTATAGTGGAATGGGCACCTTGGTGGTGTCTAAATTACGTTAGCCATCACTAGGCCGAAACAGCCACCTTGAGCGATCCGGCCACCGAAACAATGGCGTCTTTCGCTGCCTTCTCGATGTTCTTGGCGATCACCTTGTTGATGTCATTGACCGCCGCCTTTGCCGCTGACTCCATCGAGTCTTTGATGTACATTTTCATCAGCACGGTCAGTCGCGGCCCTGCGCTGCGAAAGTTGTACGAATCGCCGTTCTCAGATTTATTCTTGCCATTCGAATCCACGTCTTCGCTCATGTAGGATTCGGCACGGGCTGCAATGTATTCCTTGAACGTCATTGGCGGCGTATTCGGTTCGCCGTAACGGTTCGTCTGCCGCATGTCGGCCTTCTCGATCATTTCGCCAACCCTCGGGACCAAATGCACCGCAGCCAGCGCAGCAATCTTTTCATCGACCGCCTTCTGAATGCGAACCTCGATTGCCTTCTTAAACCGCGATTCGTAGCGTGTCTCTTCTTCGGTATCCGGGTCGAATCCGCTGGTACTCAGCAGCACTTCGACCGCCTGATCCACGATCCGGTCGCCAAGGGTTTCCGGGCTGATGCCGAGTGCTTCGAGTGTCTTGATGTCCATGTCCATTCCTTGTAGTTGTCGCCAGCGGTTGGGGTGCTGGCTAACCCGTCAATCAACCCGGACGGCTTTCAGCCGCCGGTTATTTCTGCGTTCGACCCCTGCTGTTTTTTCAGTGCAAGCCACGTTGCCTGACTGAACCATGTTCTATCATTACAAAGTTCGCATTTAACGTGCATGCAAGGAATCATCCCCGCAAGTTGTGGGTGTGTCCTAAACACTGGCTCCCCGCCTGCACCACTATTTGAAACCCATACATGTTTGCATTCTTCCATTTTCATTCTCCGGTTAAAGTAGGGGTCGAACCCTACGTTCGAGCGGACTGCATAAAGCGCAGCCCCTCAACTACACGTTGTGCGTCATTCGCATAATCCATAAGCCGATGCGCAAGCTGTTGATTCTGGCAGATCGCCCAGTAGATCAAACTGCTTGCCACCGTGTGTTGTTTTTGCCCATTCGACTTTTGTATCAATAGTTTGCTTTGACGCTTCTCTATTGGTCATTTTTGGTGCTGCAAAAAATGTTGACATTCCACGCTTGCTTGCCATTGCAACCAAAGCCTCCCACTCGGCAATTCGATTCACATGTTCGGGGAATCGTTTGCTAATCTGTAGCAACTCGCCCTTTCTCGCGTTGATACAAGGCATACATCCCACTCTCCCCATGCCCTGCGTATAAAGCGGGTTTGATTGGACGCCACGCGATTTTGCAAATGCAAAGGTATCCAGCGCAGTCCAATCAACAATAGGGCGGAATGTCCAAATCCCGCCGCCGATACGTTCAACTTTTTTAGCGTTTTTGCGGTTTTCGCTTTCGTCCCTGCGCACGCCCTGCCAACTCAACACTTGATACCCCGCATCAATCAAATCAAGTTGAAATTCAACAGCCATGTTGCGCTTCAGTTCTTCGGTGCAGAACTGCGCCTTCCTGCTGGGGAATCGCCCCTTCCACAAGCACAGATCAAGGAACGGATTGCCAGTTGGGTGCAGTACAGACAATGCGCGACGCTTTGCTTTGTTGCTCCAGCGCAGCCGCTTACCATCTTTTCGGCCTTTGCGCTGGTCTCTAGCTATGAACATGCGCTTGCGCGCTATTTGTTCGCTGAAGTCGGCCTTGAGCCGGGTGATGGTGATGTCCAGAGCCTGTTCCAGATAGGCGAGGTATTCATAGACAGCCTCATGCTCATTGCCGGTGTCGCAGAAAATCGGCTCTATGTTTTCACGAGTGCAATTTTCCATTGCGAGCAAGAGCGTTGCTGTGCTGTCTTTTCCTCCCGAAACAGAAACAACGTGCTTTATCATTAAAAACATATCTCCGTAGTATTGACGCACAACCCATCATTCCAGCGCACGGGCAAAAGCGGCCCGGCGCTGAATTCAAACGTTACTCGCCACTAGCCTTCGATTTGTTATCCAGCTTCAAATTCTTACGCATCCTGTTTTCAATCTTCCTTTGCTTTGCCCGAAGTTCCAAATCAGCATATGGGTTTGATTTGTTCATCGCTTCGTATTTTATCTCTGCATCAGTCTGTGAGATGCGATTGCCCTCCGCAATGATACTTATGCGTTCTTGGTCGTCTTCGGTCATGGTTTAGGTGGGAGGGGCATCCAATGGGTAATTTCTTCAGCACTTGCTTTTGATGAGGTCATCCAATCATTATTCCAGCGACACGACATAATTACATACACTCTTTCCTCTGCATCAGGCAACCTATCCTTAACGCTTATCCATTCGTTATGGGCAGCGATACCGGCTTGGTAGTCCCATGCTTCCTTTGCTGACATATAAACAGGATCAGATTTGTTATAAACTGACCGATATTTAGCGCGATATGGTTCTTTGAAAAACCAATCATCAAAAGTTTCAAATCTTGCTCTAACAGCATCCACATCGCTCTGCTCGGATGCACGAAGTTTTTTTTGTTTGAAGTTTTCCACATCCATATCTCCAAATGGCTTACTCATGCGGGTATTTCCTCATTTACTTTTATTGATTCAAGTTCTGATAGTGGGGGGCGGCACCGACTTGGATGTTTTCTTGGTTCATTTCTCACCCCTTCACGGTAGGCACATCAATCCATTCTGACCATCCAAGTGGAGCGTTTTTCAAATCTCCAGTTTCATCCAAGAATGGTTGATTCTTTAGGCGGTATTGCAGCTTCTTAACGGTTTTACCAATATTCTCACCATACTCAGGGGCAGGAACCACGCATTCAATATAACGAAGCTCAATCATCTCTCACCCCTTTGTTGTAGAGCGCATGAGTTTCTTCACCGCTTTCGTTTTATCGTCCTTGCGATGGTCAACGCCAAGAGCGAAATATCGTATCTTGTCGTTTTCCATATCAAGCCAGTTTGATAATTTCGCAATGTTTGACCCCGCCCTAAATGGGATTGTTTTGTCCGTGCTAACCGCGTTATCTAACTGGTGCAAGTATATCAGCACGGCATCACTTAACTGTTGCAGGTCTTTTTTTAGTTTGCGCTCTAACTTTCCGCTCAAAAGGGACGCATTAACAGCCGGGTTATTTTTCTCATCAATCATCACATACTCCCCTTAGATTGGCGGCACATCGCCAGATGCTTTCGCCAATATCCCGTATGGTGCGTAAAACTCCTCAAACTCTCCGTCCCACGACACAAAAGAGCGCGTCCCGTCGTGCATCGCCCAATGCTTTCCGCATCGAGTACATCCCACCTTGCGCGATCCGTGGTTCAGAACCCGCTCAACAATGTAGCGGTGGCCGAATACTGCACATATCATCTCTCACCCCTTTGTTGTTCAATACGCCTCTGCTCACCACAAATAGCCTTGATACGGCTTACAGATAGTTCGTAGTGCTTGGATAACCATTTCTGACGTTTTCCATGAATGAAATGGTCGTATATGGATCTGTCTCGGTCTCGGTATAGTTGTTGGGGTGTAATCATCGCATTATCACCACAGCACTAGGAAAAGGCGCTGAATTTTTGGCATTGCCGAATTTAAGCCTTCCCTTAACAAAACGAATTTCGTGCTTCATTGCGTAATCATGCCACCACTTTGTGTCTGTTCTTGCTGGCACTAAGCAGACAACTGTCGCGCCTTGACGTGCAGATTCATCAGCCTTCTTCATCCACTTGCCAATCTCTCGCCCATAGGGAGGATTCATCCAGCAAACACCTTTCCAATATCGAGTTAATCCGTCAACTTCCAGCGTAAAGTATCGCGGACATTTTGTGTTTTCGCTGTTAGCGCATACATCAAGCTCGAAATGAAATTCATCGTTCAACTTGTCAAAGAAGTCTTGAGGAGTAGCATGTAAATCTGTTGCACTTGAGAAGTGTACATTTTTCATAGGTCCATTATCGTTTATCTAGGTACTGCTGTCAATACCAAAGGTATCATCCGTAATACCTATCTATCTAAGTCCCCAAGGCTAGATGCACCGTTGTTGTGGTGTAATCATTTTTTAAGGCCACCCTACTTTGTTGCAAAATTCTTGGTAGTCCTCGACTGTTTTTGTAGCCCATTTACCGGGGCTTGATTTGTCATTGCAATTTGCCGCTCCTGCACACGCTATCGCCATATCGCGCCACAGAGTTAGCAAATCATTTATATGCTGTTCAAGCCGCGCTTTTTCTTTATCAACTGGTCTGCGGCTTGCTAAGTATTCGCTATACTTCATTCCCGCTCCCAATGCTTCAATGCCTCTTTTGCTATGTCCGTCACATATTCCATGCTTAATGTGTCTTTTGAGTGTACATCAGCAATCATCCGCAATGCCGCACCGAATCTCTCCAATTTATCAGCCATATTGCGTATGTCCTCTACCGCGCATGGCTCACCATCTGCCCATGCACGGATACGCGATGCTATTTTTATCTCTGGAGTTTCAATTTCTTGTTTTTCACATTGAACTTCAATATCCCATCCGTCCGCCATTTTAGAACCCCACCTTGTCAAGTTCATTTGTTAAGCGTCTTATTTCTCTGTTTAAGCGATCAATTTCAGAGAACATTTCCGCCGAAAATTTAACAAAAATTAACCGAGTTGGCGTGTGTGCCAAGCTATTGGTGATTGCTTCGATACGCTTGCTTAACTCATCATAGTTTTTCATTCTTATCCTTTTATCGACTGTTTTTAACCTATTTTATCCTTTTGCCTAACCTAACTTTTAAGGCGCGTCAGTATAGATTCATTATCGTTTATCTAGGTACTGCTGTCAATACCAGATTTATCATACTCGTTTCATGCTTCAAGCGTAATAGAATAAAGCATCTTGGAATAATTGAAAGGTACTACCGATAGATTTAATACTCGGCACACAAGCCATGCACTTAGCCCTCCCTAGCGAGGCTCCATGAAGGCTTTGATTGATGGCGGTTGGTGCTTATACCCAACATTCACGGCATTTCATCTCATCCGTTACTACTAGCTTTGCAAAGTATCCCACCACTACAGCAGGACTAGGCATGTAAGCAGTACAAGTCAGTACCTATGCGTTCACCATCATTCAAAACCCTTACGGGGGATCATCCACTCATTATCAGGTGCAGATTAAGTCTGCTAGGCTCCTAATGGCATTGTGCTTTAACCTGTTTCGCGGCATGTGATGATCGTTTCTGCCAGCCCCGGCTTGTGAGTTAGGGCTATCTTGCTATCTGTTCTGAGTGCGCCCGATGTTAGGCCATTTGCTAACCCGCTCTGAGGTGGGCTGATAGTGCTTAGTGAAGGTGGCTTGTACGCTACCACAAGCGATGATGCTGTCAGTTGGTCTCCGGTGCACCATTTGCCCGTTTTTCAGATTCAGCCACGGTCAGACGATGAAACAGGCGCGACAACCTAAGCATGTGTTTGCGACCAGCTTTGAACTTACCAACTGAAGTTGTGGATGTAATACAAAACATACCACCACGGAATCTCCGTTTTCTAGCCTGCCGTTCGCGCAATCCTAAAGTTTTCCTGCTCATCGTGGACGTTACCTCGTCATCCTACTCATCTGCTCACACCTTCACAAAACACTATCAGGTTAGCGGCCAATAAAAAAGCCGCTGTACGAGGGGACGTAAGCGGCTTAGTTGGTGTTTCTATGACGTAAGCGGCTTTAGGTCAACCCGTAGATAAATGAGAATCGTGCGGGTTGGCTGACACTTTCTGTCAACTCCGCTCATTTGTCATACCGTTTCCAAGGCGGTAATGTCAGAATATTAAACGATGTGATTATAAATTGCAAGCTAAATGTGAAAAAACCCCACCTGATCTAAGTGGGGTTCCTTCGTCCTATCATCCATCTCGTCTGCGGTTTCTTAGAACGCTCTGAGGGGATGTAGGCCAGCGCATTTGAACTTTATACGCCTAAGTCTATGAAACGTCAAGCTAATGAACAGAAAGAAGGCTACCCGTTTAGATTGGATAGCCTTTGAAACTCCAGTAGGGGAAAAGACCTGGAGGTGGTTTGAAGTTGGTGGCCGGTGCTGATCTCCGGCTTTTCGGTCGCTATAATGAATTTCCGAAGTCATCACTATACTCGCTGCGCTGCGTATCAGCCTACGCATTCACCAACACGACTGAGGACTAAACGACCATTGTCAAGTCGCTTCCCTGCACGGAACTGTTTATGCAGAACAGCAATCCTCATGCGTCTTGATGCTTACTCTTTAATCGCCTCAATCTTGGCTTGGCGCAATAACTGCCATATTCTAGCATTTGTTACATTATTTTGATTCGCTAGAGCTTGTATAGCCCCCCACTTAGGCTCAATCGCGTCAAATTGAGCCAATAACGAAGCCCTACGCGCCTTTGCTTCAAGTATTGTTTGCTTCATTTTCATTGTAAAACCTCCAACTGATGAGGCATTGTCGCATATTTCAAATAAATGTGCAAGGGGTATTGACAAGGGGTTTAGAATATGGATAATAGAGTCCGTAGCCTAATACGAGATAGGAAACGCAGTAAACCGCTAATGAACATTACTTGGGGGAATTGAGAATGTATACGAAGGGTAAGTGGAGTGTTGAAAAAAATAGAAGTTGCTTGACCATTCGCAGTGAGTTTGGTTTGCCTGTCGCTGACATGTGGAAGAACGGAGATAGTGCTGAAGATACCGCAGCCCGTATCGTCCAATGTGTAAACGGATGGGATGCCCTCAAGCAATCGCATGATGAACTGGTGGCGGCTTTGGAGTTGGCAGAAAAATATCTGGTTGACCGCAATATTGACAAAATTGGCGTAACTGGTCGAACTGTTGTATTACCGGCAATTCGCGTAGCCCTTGCCAAAGCCAAAGAGGTGACAAAGTGAGCTATCGTCAAAGTACAAATAAACGCCCTTTCCTGTTGTCCTATTGCTGGCACATGGATTGGTCAAGGATAGTACCTATCAGTGCAGTGTTGGTGGTAAATAACGCAATCCAGAGACACTTTGGGACACAGTATTAAAGCGTAGGTGTAGCAGCACCGGATCGAACAAAACCTGAGAAGTATCAGCGAAACGCTGGATCGGGTGGAATCGTAGTAGATACATAACCCGCGCCAGTATTGAGTTGTAGGCATATTGCCGGATTCAAATGAAGTAAGAATTGCCGGATGGATGAGATGGTGAGGAGAGCTAAACCTGCCCCTCTTGCCTTGTGCAAAATACCATTAAGCACCATCCGCCAAAAGCCTGTGCATCGTGAGTATTCAGGCCCATTACTGCACTTAGGTCAGCGTGCAGTCAGCATCGGCCATGCGTTGTGTTATAGCGGATTACTAAGTTCCGAACTGAAAACCCGAATCACAGCCTGTGCCAATGCAGACCATCATTGGCTCAAATTTAACTTATGGGGGAATCATGCTCATCGAAATAAAATCACGGTTTGATTCAAGAGTAATTTTTTCGCACGACTGCGAAAATAATAGCATCAAATTGACAGTTGAGGCTGCCGTTAGAATCAGGGCGAATCTGGACGGGGTGTATCTGGCCGGGGCGTATCTGGACGGGGCGAATCTGGCCGGGGCGTATCTGGACGGGGCGTATCTGGACGGGGCGAATCTGGACGGGGCGAATCTGGTCAGGGCGAATCTGGCCAGGGCGAATCTGGTCAGGGCGAATCTGGACGGGGCGAATCTGGACGGGGCGAATCTGGACGGGGCGAATCTGGCCGGGGCGATATATGGCATCGCCACACTCACTAAGGGCATCCTGCAAATCCTCGGTCTCCGTTGGTCTGTGATGATTTTCGATGCACATATCAAGATTGGATGCGAATTCCACTCTACGCAGGAGTGGATTGATTTTGATGATGAGAAAATTGCAAAAATGGACTCACACGCCGCCGAGTTCTGGAAAAAGAACCGTGAATTGATTTTGCTTGCGGCTAAAACACACCAAGGGGGATAACATGCAAAACAAACTCAACAACAACTTCGCAGCCATCTTCGGAGATGTGATCCGTGTCGCCAATAACAGCCAGAAGATCATCGAGGATGCCACCGTGTATACAGAGCGCAGAATCTATAACGATGAACCAGCCTTCGCTGACCGCGCGGAATGGATGGATTCACATCAGATTGCAGAAGAACGCAGAAAGCCAGTCAATATTGCGACGGTCTGCAATCACGATGAAGAGTGTCTGCGCCGGATAGCCGCTGCGGGATGCTGTACCTGTATGCCAGAGGAGGCGTAAATGAAACCACATAAACACGCAGCAGTAATTAAATTATGGGCTGATGGGGCTACTGTTCAATATCGCCGTGGAAGAAACCCAGAAGGTGAGTGGACTCATGTATCCGGAAACACTCCATCGTGGAGTGGGGGTGAAATATACCGCGCATCCATAGCAGAGGTAGAGGGCAAGCCTGTGTTTGAGGGGGATACGCTTTATTTAAAAAAAAGCGGCGCAGAATGCGTAATTTTTGGAGTAACTAATTACCCGAATTTTGCCGACGATTACTCTTGGAATCCACCCAAAAAGACCATCACTGTGACGATACCAAGGCCGGATAATGAGGTGAAAATTTCAACCTATTATTATCCAGCATTAGCCTATACTAATCCAGATGACCAAGCGGCAGCCATTGAGGCGATTAAGGGAGCGATGGAATGAGCCGATCATCTGAATATGCAGCAGAGCAAGAACAACGTGAGAATCTGTCTGGGAACGACATGTTTGAATGCCAGCAATGGGAAGATATGCAGAAAGACTTGGAAAAATATATTCCATTCAATCAGGATTTTGAGAAGTTTGTTGCATCACATGAAAGGAATGAAAATGTCAGTGCATAAGAAATTGATGGAAGCCCGTATCAGGCTTCAAAATACCAAACTTGAAAAGACCGGACACAACAAGTTTGCAGGTTATTCATATTTCGAGTTGGGAGACTTCCTTCCTGCCGTGCAAAAGATATTCGCAGAGATTGGGCTATGCGGAGTGATAAGTTATGGTAATAATGATGATGACCTTGCTAGTTTGCAAATTACCGACACAGAGGATATGACATCTCTGTGCATCTATTCCCCGATGGCTGAAGCGAACCTGAAGGGTTGTCACCCAATCCAGAATCTCGGCGCAGCACAGACCTATCTCAGGCGTTATTTGTGGGTTACAGCCATGGAAATAGTCGAGCATGATGTGTTGGATGCGACTACCGGACAAGATTCAAAGATAGTCAAATCCGTCCCCGCAAGCGTCTGGGACACCATGCCAGAAGCCAAGCAACGCGAATTGCAGGGAATTGTTGATAGCGTCAGGGCTTGCATGGAAGCTGACAAGATGGATGATGCGTTAGGCACGTTGCACGAAGTCACAGATGCAGACGAGAAGATAGCTTTGTGGTCAAGACTGGATTCAAAAGAGCGTGCGGCAATCAAGAAAGCACAAGGAGAAAAGAAATGAGTGACCTCAACCAGTGTTCGTTTATCGGAAGGCTTGGTAAGGACGTTGATGTTCGATACATGACCGATGGCAAAGCTGTTGCCAGTTTTTCTATCGCAGTTGGTAGCCAATGGAAGGACAAGTCTGGAGTTAAGCAAGAATCTACCGAGTGGGTGAACATCTCTGCCTTCGGGAAGTTGGCTGAAATCTGTGCTGAGTATCTGAAAAAAGGCTCCCAAATCTATATCAGCGGGAAGATGAAGACCGACAAATACAAGGACAAGGAAGGCGTGGAGCGTTACTCGACCAAGATTATCGCTGACAATATCCAGATGCTTGGTGGGACAAACTCTGGCAGGCCGGATGTTCCACATGATGCGCCAGTGGCAACGAAGCCGATAGCAAATGAACAAAAGCCTTTACCAAAAGGGTTTGAAGATATGTCTGATGATTTGCCATTTTAGGGAGAATAATCTTGTCACCCAAAAGACCCCGGAGTACATCCGTTTGTTTGGGGCATAACATGTGAGTTCAGCGAGGCCGCTTCTGCGGCAGTCCCTCTTGACCGCCGGGTTGGGCGGCTTTTTCAACGGAGAATGATATGTCACTTTACTATATAGAAGAAAAAGATGAAATGGAACTTTCTGATGTAGCTAATGCTATTGATGAAGCTGGATTTAATGTCGGAGCATTGCGCGTTCGACAAGCACTGAATGAAATAAATAGGTTAAAACTGGCTTTATCAGATATTGCTGGAATGTACGACGATAATTTACCAGCGAGTAGAAATAGCATGGCAATGTATGATGCGTCATGCGTGGCGAAAGAAGCCTTGACGCATAACGTATCTTCGGCCCCATAAATACACCATGCTCACTTTGATAAAACTCTTGGCACCGTTCTCCATTCTCGCAGGGATGGTTCTTGGCTGCGTGATGTATGCGCTGAGTCTTGCCGAGCTTGATGTGAAGGCAAGAGACAATGATATGAGTGCTTGCGAAGATGTCAGGGTGGTGCAAGCGGCGGCAATCGCTAATATGCCTATTTGTAAGCCGATTAAGGGTAAATTTAGGAGGGTAAAGAAATGAATGACGGGTACGAAGCATTTAGACCATTTTCTTTTGCTGGATTAAATATTATTGAGTCTCGCACGCCACCAAAGCTAAGACTGCATGATGCGGTTCCAATGAGTGATGCTTTCCGTGCAGAAATGAACGCTTGGCTGCTTGATATGTTTGGCTATCAAGATAATCCGGTGCCAATAGGCATGGCATACCTGTTTGGCAATACTGTGGTAATGCGGCCAGAAATGGTCGCTAGGCTTGCAAATTTAACATCATGAGGAGAAGAGAGTTGGAGTTTACTAAGCAACTCGCCCAAGCCAACGAAACTATCAAAGGACTCCAATCTGCCGCAAGGTTCTGGCAAGACAAGGCTGGCGATATGTCGGAGCAGGTTAGGAAACTGGAAGCAAGCCTACGGGAACAACACCAGAATCAACTAGATTTACTAGAGCAACTCGCCCAAGCCAACGAAACAATAAAAGAATTGCAGTCAAAACTGAAGGGAGTATAATTATACCGTCAGTCGGTGGAGACCGCGCAAGTTGAAGGTGCTAACTCACTGGATAGCTGACACCACTCACTCACTGTTAGTTAGGACACATCATGCTTACACAAGAAAGATTAAAAGAGATTTTCCACTACGATCCTGAAACAGGTATTTTCACTTGGCGCGTAAAAATATCCAACTGTATTGAAATTAATGACGTAGCCGGACATAAAGCAAAAGATGGATATATTCATATTCATTTATCTGGTAAACATTATTATGCTCATCGCCTTGCATGGCTTTATGTATATGGTGTGTGGCCCGCAAGCTGCATAGACCATCGAGATCATATAAAAAGCAATAATAAGTTTACCAACCTGAGAGATGCAAATTATTCAGAAAATGCACAGAATCAGATAAAGGCTACTGCACAAAATAAATATTCTGGTCTATTGGGCGCACATTATGAGAAAGACCGGAATAGGTACGCGGCAACTATTAAAATAAATGGGAAGACGCGATATTTAGGTTCTTTTATAACAGCAGAACAAGCGCATCAGGCTTATCTTGAAACTAAACGAAAGGTACATTCAACATGCACAATCTGACTATGGAAGAATTGATCGCTGAAAATACTGCTTTGAAAGCGAAAATAAGTGCCATTGATAAGCAGGAGCCTGCCACATATGGGCTATTTGAGTATAATGATGAACCGAACGGGGAAAGATTAGACCAGCGCGTTTTTCCTTTCCGTGAGTGGGCACATGAACATATCAACGAGGTGTTAGCAGAAGCCTCGGTTAAACAATGTGGCTGGCTGCGTCCGCCGAAAGTTATTCCGCTATTCACTCGACCACTCATCACCAGCGAACGCGAGCTTGCGCTACTGGCGGTTATCGAGCAGAAACACACCGCACTGCTTGACTTGAAGAATCAAGTAAATAAGTTCTGCGAAGAAGAAGGTGAGTGGGGCTTTTACACAGGAGATGCGGAGAAGGCACTCGCCCTCACCCCAGACCTATCAGCACTCAAGGAACATGATGCGAAGGCGCTGGAAGCCGCAGCTAATTGTTGTCGCAAGATTTCATACGAGCGATTTGCTGAATATGGAACCACTGAGACGGACACTGGCGCAGGCTATTACACAGGATTAGATTCCGATGAACGTGACATACGAGATGAAGAAGATAACGCCTGTGCTGATGCTATTCGCCGCATGGCAGAAGAACGGAGGAAGCTATGACCTACGCCATAGCCTACCTAATTGCGCTTGCCTTTGTGATTCTATTCGTCAGGGGCGCGTCAATACTCAGTGACTTCGATTAGCCCAATTCATAACCACGCGACACGCCTCTATCGCTCTTGACCATTCTGCTGCCATGGATTCAAGAGTCCGTCCAGCTTCATCAAGTAATCTCTGACGGTCAGCGTAGGTTGGTTCGGCGGAGGTAGCGGGTATTTCGCCTCTATCGGTGGCGTTACTTTCACCAGACGGGCAGACGGGGATCCGCACCCGTGGAGCAGGGGTAGCAAGAATAATATTAAGAGCAGCTTCGGCATTTTGTCTTACCTCCTGTAGTTCAAGTTTCACGGCTTCATTCTCGGCATTCGCCTTGATGACAACATCTTTCCTGATATTCTCTTGTTTGAGAAATTCAACGTGCCGGCCATATTTGTAGGTCGCGGTGTAGCTCGCTAGTATCGCAAGGATGATGAACAAACCGCCCAGTAGTTTAGACTGTATCATTTCTTATCTAGCGGCATAGTCGTAATGACCCTCAGAGCCGCTACGATAGCCCCTACGACCATCGTGATAAGCCCGTAGGCTTGTGGTGACAGGACAGCGTTAAATAGCTCCAGAGAGGCTTGTATAGCCCCAAGAGAGGCCAAGATGATCGAGAATACGATAGTCTTGCTCTTGAGACTACGGATTAGCCAAGCGTTTACGTTCATGCGACCTCCAGAGTGATGTTGTCGTGATGTTGATAGGCTGCCTCTATTTTATCAAACAGTTTATTGAAAGCAATCTTTGACATTCCGATACCTGATAAATCCTTACCTTTTCCTACTTTGCTCATTCCTACCAGAATACAGCCTTCGGTATGGGTAGGGTTATTTCCTGCATGAATTCTTATCCCACGGAATCCAGGCACATCCAAAAGTCTTGGCATCTCCCTACCAAACCTCATGGACATATCTATGATTACCTCATACGTGCCCACTGGTATAGCAGTCTCGCCTTGCACCTTCTCGTAAGCGACCTCAAATGGCGCGTCTGTCTTGGGATTCTCACGGCATTTGTCCTCCAGGCTGTAACAAAAGAAACGACCATCTATGCTTAATTCCCCGATAGTCATGGTTTCGAGGTAGTCGGTGCGCTTGACTACGATTTTCATTGTGCGTGTAACTTACTATGGTAAGCGTCACAACCGCCGCTTTGAATGGCCACTATTGAATTCTCAGCAGATCGCAACCTTTCCCACATCGGGTCAAATTCCTGAAGTCTTGATTTTAGGACTCCAACATCCCTGGACAAGTCCTTGTCAATCTTGATTAGGGTTTGATTAAGTTCATCGAATTGCCTGAGTAGCCTGCTTAAAAACACAGCTATAATACAGAGCATAATGGTAATGGAACTCCCGATTATTGTTACTGAGAAGGATGATATTTGTACTGTCTCTTCCATTACTTACTCCCTTTCAATTACCAAATTATCGTCTTATCAGACATCCGGTTAGATATGTGGCAACTGATCCAAAGACAAATACAGGAGTAGTCCCAGCCACATAGCCGAATAATTCAACGTAATCAGTAGTTCCATTCATATAAACTAAAGCACTGCCGCTTAAAACCATTACTGCGGCTGTTTGTACATAAGCTCCTTGTTTATATATAGTACCATTTTTATATATCGCATGACCAAGGGCGACCATAACAGCCCCATCTCCCTGCACCGCCCATGAGTACGAATAATATCCCGCTATCGTAGGAGTATGCCGATAATTTGTCGTCGCATCAAAGTCTCCAGCAGCATCAAATTCTTCTGCGCTAAGATTAACTTTAGTCCATGTCGCAGATGTAACTGATTGGTTAGCAGTAGGCAAATAAGCACTAAAAGCCGCACCTTGCAGATTAGTTTGGTCTAACCTCACCGCATGTGCCGCAGCGGTAGCTGTGCCTACATCTACGGGTACATTCTTTGACATTCCCAATAGGTTAAGCCATGAGAATGAGGTCTGGTCTAGGATGCGGTTGTCGAGTTCGTTCATGTTAGGGATTGCTCACTTCATCAAATATGTTGATAATGTTTCTGTAACTTAACTGATGTAATCAAATGAAAACCATTCTTGTTTATTTGTTCATCGCTTCGTTGTTCGGCTGTGCATCAACCGATAACTTGCAAGAGCGCGTATTCGCTCCGCAAGTCGTTACTGGATGGAAAGATGCCAACGGCAAAATCCATCTTAAAGGTGTTGGCGGAGAACAAGGGTTTGCGGTCATATCTGAACCTCGTCAACATTGGCCTGCATTGGGTTGGGGTGGGGCATCACGTTAATTACTCGTAAGCGATATTGATTGCTCCGGCATCAAAAGTATCTGTTCCGTTTACCGTAGTGATTCGCACCTGAGTTAATGCGGCCGATGTTGCTTTAACACCAGCCCCGTGTGTTGTAGTAGATACATTTCCCATTGCCATATTGCTTGTATGTATCCACCTAAAACTTGCTGCGTTTTCTAATGTTAGGAGTGCCATACCACATCTGGTATGAGCAGCCGATGTTATAGCAGAACTTTCTATACCAAAACCAGTTGTATAGCCTGATGTGGATACTGAACCTGCAAACGTACTACCTCCTGACAAATATCCTGTTGTTTCAAATCCGCCAGCATCGCCAATCTGAATTATTACTGCACTTGTTCCATTAGTAGAAACACCACTAAACATCACATATATTTTAGTTGCCCAAGATGGAATGCCGGTAAAATCTATTGATGCTCCTGATGTTGATGCTTGTTCGGTGGCAAGAGTGTAACCTTGAGTAGTTCTTGTTCTTGCAGTTATCTTCCACTGTGTAGTTGTAATGGCTACCACATCCAGAATATCACCCGCTACACAAGTCAGATTACTTCCGCTTGCCACCCCATCTATCAGTAAATTAGCATCTGCTGTAAATACCGCAGCGCCAGCGCAATACAAAGTCCTGTGTGAACCAGCACTCACCGCAGCCACAAATCCCGTACAAGTCGCTGTTCCGGTGTAGTCTATAAGCCGTCCTGTCGTTACTGCGAATATGTCAGGTGTCGTGGCAGAGGCTACCGTAGTCTTCCCTACGCCTGTTTGTTCGTAAATAGCTGCGTCTACGTCATCAAGCCATGCGGCGGGGACTACAGTGGTATTATCGGTGAAGTCGATGGCGCTCATAGTGTGCTCCTATTGTTGGTTCTGCTGATTTGTGATTACGGGTGCTATATTCATTGTTTTTTGATCGGAAGCCTGTAATCTTTTGGGACTTCATATAATGGTATACGGAGTCCATGTGCCTCACCAGCGTTCCTAATCCCCATCTGTTTCATACCAGCAGCAAATTCCTGTTCAAGGTTATTTAGTTCGTTTTTATATTTTCCTTTCCAGAATCCCTGACTCTTTTCTATAAGCCCTCGTAGTCTATTAGCTTCTTTGACAAAGGCATTTATCGGGGCAGAAATTTCAGGTTGCTGCAAAAACTCTTGCCTTAACATGAATGGAATTGAATCTGGTTGATTAAATGGTTCAGTAGCACGACTACTTTTCTTACCAACACCTTCATCAGCAAAATCAATCAATCCTCTTGTGCTTGGTGGATTAACCTCAAATTGAACAGGAGCCAATCTTGAACCACGTGGTGCAAGAGAAAGACCTGTTTCATTTGGTGGAATAACCGTATCTGGATGCAACTTATTATCCGGCATTGCCCTGACTGCTGGGGCTGGTGCAGCGTAATAAGAAGGAACTTTCATTCCCTGTTGATACTTTTCACTCATTAAGCGTTTCATCGCTAATGGCTGTAGACCGCGCTCTACAGCTCCGCCCAAAAGCATACCTGTCGTAGCACCTGGTATCAATCCGGCAGGGCCTCCAATCGCCAGACCTATCCCACCACCAGCAATACCGCCAGTCATACCGCCCATTCCATATCTGCTGAAATGCTCCATTGTAGTAAGTGGCTTATGCACGGTTTGTTTCTGGAATGCACTAGGGTAGTTGCCAGCAATCGTGCCAACATCCTTCAATGTTCCAGTTATGGCATTATCTTTTGCTGTCAGTTTTGACAAAGCAATAGCATCAATCTTGCCAGTGTTAAAATCGGTTGCGTTCTGCCATGTATGAGACTTTGCAATATATGTTCTGGCATCACTCCATCTGGTAGCAAGACTTTTATATTGTTTTGGGTTTGCCTTTGCCAAGTCAGCGGTATATCTTGAAATCATGTCTTCAAGTCCGTTGGCTATTCCCATCTTCGCATCAGCCAATGCCGCTTCTTCTACTGACATTCCACCAGTCAATTCTTTTTTGTAAATAATGTTCGCTTCTTTTCTATATTTTCGAGAAAAATTAACAATGTCTGTCGCATTAAATCCGTTTTGCGATAGTTGTTCAAAATCCGCAAGAATAGCAGGAGTGTTCTGCTTCATATAAGCAGAAGCAGCAGGTGTCATTCCTTCAAGATTGTTCAATGAATTCAGTTTTGCGACAAACTCACCAGTGTATTGTTCGGGGATTGTCCCAACTTTTTTAACATCCTCATAGACAAGTCCAGCCTTTTGTCTTTCAGCCTTAAATGGTGCGCTGGATGTTAGTTTTTCATACTTTGGTATTTCTAAATCACGCTTGGCAATGCTGGTTAATTTTGCATTATTGAATGCTGACATATTCGCGTTTATATCTGCCTGTTTTGCAAGTCCGGTCAAGACTTTCCCTCCGGCTTGTGCATTAACATCTACCGGATTAAGTATCAATCCATGTTTTTTGGCAGCATTCGCAGCGTCAATTTTTCCTGCATCGGCAACATTGGCTTTTTGTTTAGCCAAGATAGAGGCGGCATTTGATGCTTTTGCAGCTTTCAAGGCTTGCATACCCGGAACAACTGTTGCAGCAACAGGTATTACATTCTCTCCGATTGTTTGCCCAATATTTCCGCCTACTTTTTCTCCAACATAACCAAGACCTTCATTAGCCATTTCAATCGGAACATTCAAGCCTTCAATTATTTTTTGTCCTGTATATTGTCTGGGCTGGTATGTAAATCTGTCCTGTATTCTTCTTATCTTGTCTTCGGCTTTATCCAAGCCGCCACCAGTAGCTAATGTTCCAAGCCCTGCAATACCTGCTGGGACAGCAGATGCCAGCCCTGTAGCCATAGTTGTTCCCGCCTCTGCCACACCGTACAAACTTTTTGCAATACGAGTGCTAATTGGCATATTTTGCTCAAAGAAATTAGGTTGGGCAGTTTGTGGCTCCTCCTCAACAACTCCACCAAATTGTTGTGCTAGTTTTTCATAGTCAATACTACCTGGTGGTCTTTCAACCACTCCACCAAACTGCGCCGCTAGTTTTTCGTAATCCATTACAGCCCCGCTTTTTTCCTGAATGCCGCCGCTGCTTGTGGTGACTTAAAGTTAATAGTCTTACCATCAGGCGTGGTTACAGACAATGGGTTTTGCTGTGCCGGTTGCTGTGCCGGTTGCTGTCCGGACTTCCATTCTCCATACCATCTAGGACGAATACGCATTTTTGCTGAGATTGGTTGATTTATACCTTCTTGTTCTATGGCATAGTCGTAATCTTTCAAAATCGCTTCATTAGATTTTTTTACAATACCAGCTACAGAATTTCTAGCTTCCACGCTCGTATTCAACATTGGCAACGATTCTGCAAGAACTTCCATATCCCTGTCGGTTAAACCACGCGCTCCTAATGCAGCCATGTAGGTAGCCTTGTTCTTTCCGATTGCCTGTTTCATTAGTGTTGCGCTTGTTAGTTCATCAGAACTAAATCCTAGACTTGCACCAAGATTCATGGCTTGCGTTGTAATATTAGCTAAAGCACCTTCTGGCGCGTTCGCAGAATTTGCGATAAATGTATCTAAATCTTTATTGGATTTATAAGCAGCCGCTGCCTCTTTTCCTAATTGCGTTATTTCCCCAACTTGTGCTTTCGCTGCTTCCTCGGCATATTTTCCTTCTGCATCACCAACATTGTTGGTAACTTTTACACCACCACTAGCTTTTTCTGATTTCTGCCCACCAAAAGGATGTATATCTGTCGGGTCATTTTCATTAACAAATACTTTTTCTGGCATACCAGTTTTTTCGTTATATCTTTCAACTACATTCCACTTGGTTTTTGTTGGTGGCGTAACCATCTGTTTAATTACTGCCGAACGGTCAGTAGGTGCGCCTTGTTGCATAATTGCAGATTGTGTCTGACGTTGTATATCCTGCGGTGCGGATTCTTCCTGAATAAATCCGAGCGTATTCCCTAATGTTTGCGCTTGTTGTGCTTTTTGCTGTTCTTCCTGATATTTCATTATTGGAAGATTTTTAGTAACAAACTCTTGTGCGGCTGCATTTGTGGGAGCAGCTTTCATAGCCAAAGGCATAATCTTTGTCAAATCACCATCAGCAGATTTTATCATTTCGCCAAACTGCTTCTTTTCCTGCATCCCATTAAACAACTCAGCCAGCTTCATCTGATTTAGTTGAGTAGCCTGATCGCCCTGCATTTGTTCCTGACGAAATTGGTCTTGGGCTTGCCAACCACGCAAACCGGGTATTCCTTGCAATACAGATGAAAGGTTCGCCATAGTTACCTCGTAATACTTTCCAAGTATTTATCGTAAGCCGTTTTCTTTTTTGTACCAAATATGTCATTGAGCGTACTCCCTGCTGCTCCGTAAGCATCATAGACCTTGCTTCCAGCATCAATCGCGTTCTGTCCTGCTTGCGGGGCAGCACTATTGAATTGGCTTAATCCACCAAAATTAGCCATATTCTGACGTTCTGCGTTCAATCTTCCGTATAGTTGGTTGTCCATCCCCTCAGAAGCATAGCTCTGAAGCTGCTGGAGGGCGTTTCCAGAGCCTACGGGGTTCCCGCCCATACTCAGTGACCTGGACATGATGTCAGTGCCTCTCTGGACGTTCTTTTCAATATCTCCACGCTGTGTGGCGAGATAGGCTTCGGGGTTATTGTAGAGTTCAGCCAGTTTCCCGCGATAAGGCGCACCCATTGCCATGTATTCGCGGGAGAGAGCGTCTTGTTTATCAGATGCTTCATTAGCACCGGCAATACCGAGTAAATTTGGGACTAGGGGGAGTGCGGCTTGCCCCCAACTTGATAGAGAACCAGCACCGGCTCCAGCAGTACCGGCTCCAGCAGCACCAGATGCTAACGCACCACCAGCCCCACCATACTCAACACCCATTCCAGCTTCGGATAATCCGGTTACAGGGTCTATCATTCCACCGTTAGCGGCAGCACCAGCACCCATACCATAAAGTCCTGTACCTACAGCGCCACCAATGGCGAGTTGCTGCATCGGGTCTAATCCTGAATTATTGCCAGTCAGAACATTATTAAGTGGCGCGGTTGTTTTTTCAACTAATGCGCCGACAGGGTTAATAATTGGATTATTAACCGCAGATTTAACCGTGCCAGCTATTTTCTGTAACCATCCCATGATTTTCTCCTTACTGTCCTATTTCTACCTGACCCTCAAGATACCTTATCCTGAATGGCGTATTAGCTGAATGTTCGCCTCTCCAAGCGCGTCTTATGTACGAACCCAACCTTGTTGCTCTTGGTCGTGCATCGGATAAATCTATCGCTCCCCAAGTGGTAAATGTTTCGTAATCGTCATCGGAATACATCAACGTCAGTGCAGATGCTTCAATTTCCCTGTCGCATACTAGATCAATTTCACCGCAGAACTTTCTCTTGCTCGTTCCATTATCTTCTGGAGATGTTTGCCATACAGCCGTATAAGCAACCGAGTCATCCTGAAAAGTAAATGCAGTGGGGTTAATCACATACACTTTCCCACTAGTTGATGTGTTGGATATTCCATAGGTATATAATGTATTCCCTATGGAGTTTCCGGCACATCTGTACCAAAGTCTTGTTCCGGGTCGTTCCCACCATGTCTTGTCCTCAATACAATAAACATAAGTAGTTAAGTTAGCATTCACAACCACGAAGGAAAGCCCATACCATCTTTCGGTAGTCAGAGAAATATTGTTTGGCCCGACCAATCCAAGCATTTCATCTAACTCAGGGGTCGAGATTCTTGAAATACTCCCGTCATACTGATAGATTGAAATTCCACCTTCCGGTAGGCTTCCACCCCAGAATATTGTGTCTGATATTTGTGCTATGGTATCTGCGTCTGCATCCCCCGTAAAAGCACCCACCTTCTCAGTCATGGACTTGGCTTTGGAGAGAGGGAAAGGAGTTAATCCAGCGTTGTAGAAAAATTCCAATGAATTTGTCCCGAATGCCATGATGAAATTCTTTCGCCTGATACACCCAACCCCTTTATCTGGATAAGCATTTGCGGAGTCATAAGAGGTCGCTGTCCAAGCGGTAACGGTATTCAGGTCACTAGCCCACAATTTTCCATCGTTGGTCATAATACAAGCGAAACCATCTATATGAGCAAAGGTTCCTGCGAGGGTATAACCTGCGTTTCCGGGGAAGTCTGCGTCTATGATTTTCCCGAGATAAGTTCTGGTAATCGTTACCCCTGCGTTTGTCGCAGTAGTTGCCACGCTTACCACTATAGAGTTTGCTGCGATAGATACGATACGGGTATTCGCAGCGAATCCTGTACCCGTCAATAATTGACCGACTACCAGACCTAGAGTAGCTGTGTTTACGGTTATGTTATCAACAGTCGTGTTTGAATGAGTATCGCCTACAAAAGTTAATCCAGTACCTCCACCATAAGTTACAGATGTACCTGAAACACTCCACGCAGTATTGTCATTGCTTGAGATTACCAAAGTAGCCTCAGTTCCTACAAAAGTCTCAGTGATTCCAGTCGCCATCCCTGTGATAGTTCCGAGTGAAGTTGTCCCGTCATAAATGGTCGAGTTAGTCGCTCCAAAGGCCGTGATTACTTTTTGTCCGGTTCCCTGACCAGACCAGACCATTATTGAACTCCCGATATTCCCTGCTGCCGGGGTGTTCAAAGCCGCGAATCCCGGTCTTTTCAACAGATAAGGCACGCGGTCTATCACATGATTAAAACAGTTCTGGAATCTGCGGTCTTTCTGACTTGCAGCAGCGGTTTTCCCTGCAACCATTATTCCAGCCACTCCAATTCCAGCAATACCCAAAGACGTGTCTGTAGAAGACTTGTCTATACGGGTAGAAAATGAACCGGCAAGTGGGATTCTAAACTGTCGCATAATCGTCTGGTTTGCTATCGTAACTATCAATCACTACCGTAGTCAAAGCTACTCGTTGAATACCTAATTTACGGATATTTCTTTCGGCTCTCTCAGCAGCAGCTTCCCATCTCCGCATCTTCGATTCATTTATACCGAAATCATCTCCCAAATCGTAAGCGATGATATCTATCAGGGATTTCATCATTGAGACTTCAATATCTGGTGCGGTAGTATCAGCCGTGTCGTCTATCAGCTTTTCATAAGTCAATTTTGCTGTGGTATTCGCTATTGGAACAGGCCAGAAAATGAACTCTGCACTACCATTCCAAAGAACTTTAGTCGGGGTTCCGCTATCAGTTTTATTTTGAATGTCTGCGTATTCTTTTATGCCGATTATCTCAACTTCAACATCGGCAGAGTTATCTGTGACATACATCGCTACAGGAAACAGAACATCAGCAGAAGCACTGGCAGAATTTATATTGGCAGTGATCGTAAAAGAAAGAGGGGTCTTGTTTACCTTCCTCCAGAATATCCCCAACTTTTGCATTTCCTTCAAACGCAGATCAATCGCTTCATATACCAGACCAGCATCAGTAGACGAGACTGAATTGGAACCAGACTGAGTGATTTTACTCAGTATCTTGGTAGCCAGTTGATTGCGCGTTCTGGTGAAATTTGTGGTCACGCTGCGTTCCTTTCAGGCAATGAAAACTCACCTATTTTGTTGTGATGCACCATCAATTCATATTCATCACGCCATTCTTGAGCAAATTCACAATGGGCATATTTGGCAAAACAAGGTGTTCCAAGGGTGTAATGAACAATCTTCGCATCAGGATTAGGCTTATATTCGCCCACCAAATGATTGTAAGATTCAGGCATACTTCCAATGTTGTCTGTCCACTCGAATTGATGCAAATACATACCCGTTTCTTTATTAACAACATCAAATGTCAAACTGGTGCATTTTTCATTATTGAACAACATCAGGCTAGACCAGTTTTTCTTGGCATATCCGTAATTTTTTTGATTCAGGAATTTCTCTGATTTAGGCGTGTAGTTATGCTTTACCACTGACACAGCGGCTTCTTTATCAGATACCTGCTTCCACAGATTAGCAATATCCATCCTGAATAAGAGGTCACAATCCATGAAGATTGCCTTGCCTTTGTAATCGCAAAGATAAGGGACTAAGAAGCGGGAAAAGGAAAACTCAGTAGATTGATGAACGTCACGGGGACGGGTCATTGGAAGCTGTTTCAGAATCAACGGCGTGATAGAGACAGGTACGCTGGACTGACGCATGATTGAGTGCGCCAATACGTGATAGGCAACAGTTTCGTTCGGATCATAACCGATGAAAATTTTTAACATTTAATGCACCTTTCGCGGTCTTCCACCCTTATTTTTAAGAGTGATTGTTTCACGTGGAACAATCAACACTTCTTTGGGGGCTTCTTTCCTGACTTCTTTTTCATTTTCAACTTTCTTGAATTCCTTGTTCAACAGCAAGAGCGTTTCAGTGGCCTTGTCAGTTATGTTTGTTGGCTTGAAATTAACGAACTCGTACCCTCGATAACATTTATATGCGCCTGCGGTGTAAACGAACTGCATGATTCCTCCTGTCGTAATTCAGCCAAATCCTGTGCAATCTTCTCGACTACCGCAAGCCACATTTCCTTACTACCTTCTGGTTGCCGATAAAGCCTGACACTTCTGTACCACCTCATCCCACCTTTAACGCCATACCTCCATGCAGGTTTGTTAGGAACCATCACCCAACAAGGCACTCCCAAAGCACCCGCTAAATGAATAACAGAGGTACAGCATGAAATCACCAAGTCACAACTATTTACCAACTTGGCTGTTTCGTAGTAATCATCAGCCTTTATTTCATCGAACTGCTTTATCTTGATACCGTATAACTGTTCGGTTTCCTCAATATCTTTCGCGCAATCCGTGTATTGTAAAGAAACAAATTCACAATCCTGTTCTAGTATCGAACCCCAAAGTTGAATTGGAACAGACCTTGCTGCGATACGTCCGGGTTTAAGTCCTCCTGTCCAACTTAACCCGACCCTCATCTTGGCTCCGCGTTGAACCAAATCCTTGTCATTCACAGTTAGATAAGGCGTACCGGGAAAGTCTTTTTTCTCTTGTCTGAACCACCTCCCCAGAGAACCTATTGATACTCTGTAGTCAATCTGGTGATCGTTAGGCCACGTTAATTCGCCGTCTTCTCTTGTGCCATAAACAATCAAACCGGGGAAAGACTCTTCAAATAAGTGTTTAAGCCGTTTATGACACTCTAAAATAACTGTATTTTCTTTCATCAGGTCTGGGAGCATGGAGGCGAACATGATTTCATCGCCTATCCCTTGTTCACCATAGACCAAAATCGTCTTCCCGCTAGTCCCATCCCAATAAGGCAGGTCTTTATGCCGGTCTGTCCTTATTTTGTGCTTCAAGCCCCATTCATGTTCTTCCCACGCCTCTTTCCACTCACCCTTTTCCAATAGAGCAAGGGCTTTGTTCCAGTGCGCCATGTGGCAGTCTTTGTCCAGTTTCAAGGCTTTATTTGCTTGTTTGATAGCCTCATCTGGGGTTCCGTAATTCACCCACAATCCAGCATAGTTACCAAGAATCTCTGCCGAAGGGTTGTTCTTTACTGCTTTCTTGAAATACTCAAATGTCTTGTCGTGCTGGCCTGACTGCTTATAAGCTATTGCCAGGTTACACAAAATATCTGCTTGCGGAGTCATCGCCGCCGCACGGTGTAAAAACGAGATAGCCAAACCTATCCGGCCAGTCTCTAAAAATAATGTGCCCATCGTTCCCAAAAGACCGGGATTGTCATGGTTCTGTTCAAGTACCAGACCATAAAGGCGTTCTGCTTCTACATAATTCTTTGCTAAATGATGCTTGTTTGCTTCATCCCAGATTGGAAGAGTAATTTTCGTTCTCCTGATAGCAAAAAAGGGGAGGATTTCTCCTCCCCGATTAGTTACATCATGGATCCATAGAGAAGATACAGGTCATGTCGAAACCACCTGTAATCGTTCCCACGGACACCGTACCAACGGTAATATCAATGGTCGAGTCAACCGAGTAGGTGTACGGGGCAGACATCGTATTGATAGTGCGGATAGTGGACGAGTTGGAACCCATCGTCACAGAAGAGAGATAACGTGCTGTTGACACGGTATCACCCACGGTAACGAGAGCATCACCAGAACCACCAGTCAGCTTCATGTAAATAAGTTGGGCGTTAGCCGGAACCTTCACCATCTGGATAACGTCACCAGCGGAAAGGGAAGTAGCTGCTGCCACCGAGTAAGTACCTGTGACTGCAACCAAACCAACACGCAGTCCTTTAGGTTGAGTACCAGCCTTGGCAATTCTTGTAGATTGACGAGTAGCCATGTTAGTTCTCCTTAATCAGCCGGTGCAGAGACAAAGGCCGTCACAATCCCATGATCTTTCGGGGTCGTAAGGTCAGATGCACCTGTACCAAAGCGTAGTTTCTCAATGCGGCGGATTTCCTGAACACCCACACCATGCAAGAAGCCATAGTCGGTTGTCTCAGTTGTACTCTTAGTCCGCTGCGCCCATGCCGCACCAATTGCTTGAGCACCGCACAGATAGACAGGCTCTACCGATACACCAGTAGAAGTCGTCACTGAGCCAGCACCAGCAGTCAGAACAGCGATTTCAGGAATTTCACGAAGGATCATGCCGTCCCAAACCAGCGAATCTCCCGTAAACAGGGGATTATCTTCACCGCGTACCCGTGCATCACGGTTAGCGAGTGTCAATACGTTGGTAGTAGGATTGTCTTCGGTCAGGTCACGCCAAGCACGGGGGCCGATAAAGACCACGTACCATTCCTGATCCATTTCCCTGTTATAGACGGGCTTGACTTTCGGGGAAGCAGCTTGCGCCATCCGTTTCATCAAACTCAGCATATTAGGGGTCAGGGTAGCACCGGCACTCACCGTCAGAAGGGCGGTAGAGAAGTCTGCACCATAGTTGGAGGTTGCATCACCAAACAAGATGCGGTCGCTGTTATTAGCAGTCCATGTATCAAGTTGTGCGTTGGTTGCGTCGAGGAAGTTAACGCCGTCAATCTGTCCCAAAGCCAACGTGATCGAGTCGCGCAGTTTCTTTTGCGACCATTCACGAAGCTGGACTTTTGCGGCATCACGCAAATCAATGACGGACTTCTGTTCATCCCAATCGTCAACAGCGACAGCATGACGCAAAACGTCAACTGTCAGCTTATGACTACGGGAGCCAAGCCGTTCTTCATTGCCTTGCAGGGTTGAGTTACCAGTCACACCGTTGCCGGTGAGTTCGTTGACAAGAGCGAAAGTTACCGCATCGCCCTTCTTTGAGGTCAAACTCTCTTTCAGTTGGATAATCGAGGCTTCATCCGTTCCCATATATCTGCGATAGCGTGAGCTACGGACATAATCACGGAAGAAATCACTATCCCACTGCTGAGGAGTCAAGCCAGATACAGCATAAGTCTGAGCCATAATAATCTCCAATTAGTTAAGGAATTGTCTTTTCACAACATGCCCATATACCTGGCAGCGGTAAACTAACGTCCTTAATGGAGACGGCCCATCTTGTTACGATATTACAAATTCATTGACCCTGAGTGGTCAGCACTTGGGGCGATTTATACGCCTCATTTTACATAATGTCAATAGTGACCATTCACATCAATGCAAAAGCTCATCGAAGCTCGGTGGCCCACTCCAGACCGGCTTATTCGCTCCGGTGCTTCTTACCCCTGTCAGGGATTGGGGGATATTGGCTAATTCAGCAGCCTTAGCTTCTTCCTTCATCTTGTACTCAGTTTCAATCCTGATACGGGTTTCAGCTTCAATTTTGGCACGAAGACCATCCAAACTTCCAGCTTGTTGCAGATCGCTGTGATTCTTGGCTATTTTATAGACAAATGAGGCTGGGTCTTGGTTTTGAAGCATCTGATGAGCTAAATTTGGGTTTTGTTTAGCCAATTCAGTAAAAACAGCCAGCTTTTCCTCAAAATCAGGATGTTCCCTACGGGCAAGCATTTCAGAAACTTCCAAACGAGAGCCTACAGCCATGCGCTGTATTTCTTCCCTTTGTGCTTTCATCGCACCTTCAGGGTCTTCCCAGAACTCTTTTGGGGCTTCAGGTTGGGTTGGTTGCGTTGGTTGCTGTGCTTTGGCTGCCTGTTCAACTTGAGCCTTCAAAACAGCATATTCACGTTCCAATTCCTGACGTTTGCGGGTTTCATCCTTGGATTTAGCATAGAAAGCCTTTTCCTTCGGGGTCATCCCCGTAGTTTCGTCAATCGGCTCTGCAACTACTGGTTCTGCAACAACAGGCGCAGGAGTTGGCTCTGGCGCAGCCGCTACGGGGGCTGGTTCTGGAGCAGCGACTACAGGCGTAGGTTCCGGCGTTGCAACTGGTTCTGGTTTTGTGTCGTTTAATATGTCGTCCATGCTCATTTAATTAACTCCTTGTATTTCGTCTGAATCGGAAAGGTAAACTCTTTAATAACCTTGCGTTTTGCTACTGCAATGCACGATAGTTCCTGTGGCGAACTTATCTGAAATCGTTTTGTCCTTGGCGCATCATGGATGTATGTTCCACCGTGCATATCAGCCAGTTTAACCATTTCAATCTCAAAACCATTTTGCTCGTAAAAGTCCGTGTAGAGAGTTGGATTTATACCATAAAATCCATGATTACCAGCCAAAAATGGGTTTTCATGAATGATATATCCATTCAATCTTACCAGTGAAGCCATGTTCATCAAGGCTTGGCCGATGTTGAAACAATGCTCCATTGTGCCTACGTCTATGACCACATCATACTCTTCAATGGTATGTAAAGAATGATTCAAGTCGCAGATTATCTCGCATCCACGCTCTTTCACCACATCATACACATCCAATTCAATATCCAGTGACTTGAAGAAGTCCTGTGCGTCAGGGAGCAGGTAACTAACGCCGTGTCTCTTACTGACACTTTTATCGAGATATTTTAAGCTGACATTCCCGACGATTGCACTAACTTCATCAGGAGTCGCAATTATGTCCGGATAACCAAGTGAGCATATACGCTGTCCAGGGCGCACACGCTTGATTAACTCTTGCATAAGAAAACTAGATAAAGCCATCAATCTGCACTTAAATATTGCGTTACTAAAACCCCCAATTTAAGCCCTTCGATATTCTGTTCGCCTTTTTCAATCGCTTTCACAAATTCTCCAATCATCACGGTTAAAGGTGTAGGAATACAGGGTGGGTCGTTAAACTCATATTTATCATTCACAATAAACTTAAATGGCAAGTCCCAATTCTCACAACGTATCTTGGCTTTCAAAGGGTCAAATCCCAAGTCTAATGTCATAGCTACCAGATGCGGACCCCAATCCCATTTAGGAGATACTTTACATCTGCTTCCAGCTTGCGCCTCGATACTGAATACTTCTGGAAGACTATTCTTGAACTCTACCCATTCCTTTGAATAAAGCCTCGTATGGCTGACAAATACAATACTGTTCTTCCACTCTTCTGCCCACTCCAGAAGTCTTACAGCGCGTTTGTAGCTCATGGCGATAGGCTTCTCTATCAATACTGGCATCCGTGCTAGTATCAGGCTTTTGGCTATCAGGAAGTGAGACTCGGCTTTAGATGCGATGATTACACCGTCAAGTCCTTTGCAGTCCCAATCAATTCCCATCTGCCTGAATGGGATACCCATTTCAGTGAGAGTTTTGGCATATACGTTACCCCAATATCCCCTACCAATTAAGCCGAGCCTAGCCTGTGATGCAGGATTCACAGCCCGTTCCTTTCAAGTTGTTCGTCAAGTGAGCATGGCGGAGCTCCTGAAACTTCTGCGAGTTCCAGCCTTGCATGAAATTGACTTCATTCAAATCAGCCATGACCAAATCACCATCTGCTCCAGTGCCAAAACAGCAAGCAGCCAATTTACCTTTAGCTGTTATATGAGCCTCGGTGAACGCTGCCCAGCAAGGTATGGATACTCTCATATTATCCAAGCGTCCTGGATTCCCTGCTTGAGGTTTCCATCCTGCTGCTTTAGACGCACCACTCATACCGTAAAGTGGCAACCAATAAAACTCATCAACATAACTCAAAACATATTTGTCGATGATCTGCTGCATTTTCTCGCCCTGTTCACCATCGAACTTGATTGAACTGGCATAGATTCCACAGTCGTACTTTCCTTCATTCCTGACTTTTGCTGCCAATTCGATATTCTTTAAGGCATGGTGATAAAGTTTCGGATTGACCTGTGCAATCGTTTTGAATTGTTCATCATCGGTGAAGTTTACCGAGAATTTGAGTGAGTCCAATCCTGCTTCCATACATGCTTTGACTCGTTCTGGAGTAGCCGCACTTCCATTTGTGGTCAGGAATACATAGGGGAATCCAACATCCTTCGCTTCCTTTATGGCCTCTGGGAGCCATTTACAGGTGAAGGATTCCCCGATGTAGAACACACCAAGTTCTTTCACTCCGGCTTCATACATCTCACGGATGATTCTGGAATAGAATTCCCTGTCCATCTGTGAGTTATCAGGCATGATGGATTTCACGCAAAACGTGCATTTATAGTTGCAGTTCGCGGTCAATTCAATCTTGCACGATTCAGGCGGTGGGATTACCTCGTAAAGATAATTAAGAGGTATTCCGGTGATATTATCAATGCGATCTGTGATTTTCACTTAGTCATCAATCCCAAAACCATGTTTAACTATTAAATATATACCACCGAAAAGAATAACCGCAGCAAATACAAATAAAATTATTATTGGATACATTTCAATCTCCCTTGAATGGATGTATTAGTTCACTGTTGGGGAACATTTCACGGATTTCTGACAAGTAATTCCAGGCAAAACAGAATATCGTATCGCCATCCTTCGCGTTAGAGGTTGGCAGGATGCGAATATCTGTTCCGGGGATATATCGAAACTGTTTCTCAAAAGTATCATCTACACAGTAAATGATATTCTCAGCGATGTCACAGTAATGAATCATGGTCGTGGCTTTGGCTGCTGCCCCGAAAGCAATTACACTATTTCCTCTTACTTTTTTCCTGATTATTGACGCTTGTATATAAACACGCTTAGTAAAATCATCCCAATCTATCGGGTTCTCTTGGAATACAGTCTCGTTACCACTACGCCGTGCTGTAATGCGAATTGATCCTCCGTGTAGTGGCATGTGGTCAACATTAGTGATAACCAGTCCAAACCTCTTTACGAAGGCTTTCAGAGGTTCTACTGTATGGTAGCTCATGTGTTCGTGGTAGATCATGTCAAACGAAGCACTTTGAATCAGGTCGGGGAGATATTGAACCTCGAATATCAACGCACCATCGTCAGCCAGAAGGTGATTTATGCCACGGAATACATCTTGCAGGTCGTCTATGTGGGCTAGGACATTATTGGCGATTATTAGGTCATATTTAAGGTCTTTGCGATCTTTTGCCCATTCCTCGGTGAAATATCCTTTTATGTTTCCTTCACCTGTGGCAGCGGGGTCAACCCCATATGCTTCAAATCCATTATCCCTTAATACGTTTAGATAAGTCCCATTGTTTGAACCTATCTCAAGGACGGTTTTGGCCTTCGGGAATCGCTCTCTTATGAGTTTTGCTGTTGGGTCGAGGTATCGTGCGACTGTTGCAGGTGTGGTGTATTTATAATCTTGAAAGAGGTCTGATATAACGTATCTCTGCTGGACATGACCACACTCGGTACACTCGGTAAGTTCCAGTGGGTAGCGGTGAGCGTTAGAATCTGGTGTATCGGCATAATTATTCGCAATAGGGGTGGGAGTAAGCGCGAAGACTGGCTTTACAGGAGCATTGCAGAGGCGGCAAGTTGTCTTCTCGGTAATCACAGTTCACACCTTACCAAGTCATCCAGATAACCACCATCAGTGCGTCTCATCGTGGGGCAGCAGACCATCACGGTGTCCTCAAGGAAAGTTGTTTTGTGGGCTATCATGGGGCCAGTGAAGATTGATTCACCGGCGCTGATGATTTTAGTTCTTTGTTCAGTCTCTACCATCCCTCCACAAATCGCTGTTATAGCCGGTACAGTAGCCTCAATGTATTCCATCTTGCCGCTGAGGATATACAATAAATGACCTCCGCGCTTATGAAAATGATTGCTCCTGACAGAACCTTTCTTGGACTCGATTATCTGAAGTCCATGAAACTCTAGGTCTGATACGTCAATTATCCTGCCGCGTTCATCTTTGTATTCAGTAACCATGATTTTCTTGTTCCTCCCTTAAAATGTACGATTGCTGCATGTGAGTAATCTTCACTTTCCTTCTTCGGGGTGAAGTTGTAAATCTTTCCAGGAATGATTACGATGTCAAAAGGAGTAGTTTGGTTATCCGCCATATCGCAGACAACAATTTGATCCCCAGCCCATTCCTGATATTGTTCTGGGAGTGCCATTAACCGTCCTCCAACCATTTTCCAGAATTCAGGATTCCTGCTGAAAGTCACTCCCATGTTATAGGGTTGCTGTTTGGCGTATTCAGTTCCTTGCATGTAAGTACCCACTCTGTCTGTAAGCGCCACATCGAAAGGTTCTTCAAAAACATCTCTACAATCTTTCTGGAAAATAACATCTGAATCGCAGAATAACCAATCTCCAATACAAGAGGCGTGGTGTTCGATACGTCTTACAGCCATAGGGAGATTTCCGCCGATACGGATGTGCATATCAACGCCTTCTACGATAGGGGAGTCATAATCGGTAAACTGGACTATTGGGACATCAGGCATGACCTTCCGTGCGGAAGCGATCATGTATTTTGCAATCTCGAAGTGAATAAGAGATTCTGGGGTGGTTTTTTGCACGAAGAAGCCGATTTTCATTAAATATTAGCAGCAATGAGAATCAATAGCATTGCTTCATCCTCCTGAGTTCTAAATTGCTTATGTAACAACACTTTTAACTCAAAGTCGATCTCAGCCAGACTCATCTGGATTACTTCGATTTCTTCTCTGACTTCAGGGGCTTTTGATAGTCCCTTTAAGACTTTTTCGACTACTTGATGTTGCTCTTTCTCAAGTTGGTCTATTTTAACATTTTTACGGGCTAAAAGTCCAGTAGGCTTGATAATGGACTTATGGCGTTTCCTGCCATCATTATCACCTTTACCGTGATGTTCTTCTTCTACTGGTGGAACAACTACACCATAAGCAAATCCATACCCATGCGCCCCTAAAGACCTCCCGAACCCATATCCACCCCCTACGATCATGCTAATCTCGTGGTATGGTGCACCGCAGCCGTTCCATCATAAAGAACAGTTCCTGCTGCGTCTGAATAGGCTAGGCCACTGTAAAGTAATGCTCCAGCATCGTCATAGACCTTCACTGTTCCATCAGCAGGGTTTAGAACGTGTTTGTTTGTAATGGCAGCAGATACTCTGGCCATGCTTGCTTCCAGTGTGTCTGTATAGCCAACTACTAGCCCCAGATTGTCTGTAACTACTGTACTCCACAAAACACCATCAGCAAGTTCCATTTCGATAGGGCTTGAGTATTGCGAAGGTGTGCCAAGATACTTTCCATAGATAGTATACCTACCATCAAACCCGTTAACCGAGATAGACTTTTCGTACGCTCCTGGTAAATAGGTCGGATTAGTCTCAATCATATCTCCGTCTGGTGTCGTCAACCCAGCCAGCTTAAAAGTTGCATCAGCCCAATCATAAATGGCACCATCTGACATACGACTAATAGTTATTTTTGGGGAAGGTGATGCACTAGTTATGGGAACTCCAGCGGCGGTAATAAGCCTCCAACCTACTTTTTCTAACAACGCCATTGTAGTTGACAGCCCTGCGACCTGCCCACTAAGCGAGAACGCTCCTACATCAGCAGCTATACCAAGTGTTTTTCTAAACGCAGTTGCTAATCCAGCAAGCGAAAATTCTCCAACTACAGTCGGTAAATTGCGGTTATAAACAAAACTTACTGCTCCCCCTGTAAGTGTAAACGCCTTTACATCTACAAATAGATGATTGACGTAGAGTAAATCGGCGGCTTTTAAAGATACCCCGAACGCCCCTACTTCTGCCGTCAGCCTTAGCGTCCCTTGGGTCAAGGTTACCGCTATACCAGAAAGTGAAAACGCTCCTGTTCCTGCGGTCAACGATGGGAATGTATGGGTCAAACCAACAGCTATGCCACTCAGTGAGTAACTTGCAGTGGTGGCAGATAAAATGTTTGTCTTGGTTAAGCCAACAGCAATACCGGAAAGAGAGAAAGCCCCTGTTTCGGCGGTAAGGGTAGTTGCTTCATAAATTCTTACCCCGCCAAGCGTAAACGTCGAGCTTCTGCTGGTTGCTCCATTCAGATACGAGGTTACTGGTAATAGGTAACGATATGTCGTTGTTGCGCGACCTGTCCAAGTTACTGTCGTTCCAACCTGACTGGTTCCCTCAAAATTCGCGTCGAGTACCAGATCATTCCATACCTTGAGCGTCAGTGTGGTTCCAGAACGCTCCAGCGTGAAGGAATAGGGTTGATTGGTATTTAGTGTCGGGCCAACTGTAGAGAATGAATCTGACCCACCCACAGCTTGATGGATATAAGGCTTATAGGTAGATGCGGTTGCATAATAGATACTGATGCCCTGCAAATCATTGGCAACACCGGCATCCGCAGCGGCATCTGTCACTGCGAGAATGTCAAACATCTGCCCAACTGTGCCGTTGGTGAATGCAGTTACATTCAATACACCGCTGACTTTGTAATCCCCGAAGAAACCCGCACCTTCATCTATCGCAACGTGCTTTGCGGTTTCGCTATTAGCGATGTTCAGTGCGGTTGCTACGATGCAGTCTGCGCAAACAACGAGTCTGCCAGTTCCGGTGTCCGTCTCTACGCCGGTGGTGAGGTCTATTCCTGCGGTTGGTTGAAATACAGTGACATTCTCATCATAACCAGAGATGGTCATTGCCCCGCCAGTCGTATAACCCTGACTAGCGATTACATACTGATAATTTATTGCTGCCGCTCTTGCTTTTGCTCCAGATGCGATTAAAGTAGTTAATCCAGAATCACTAAAGACTTGTGTAAATCCACCTCCATATTGTCCAAGCGAAGAGAGAAATCCAGTTCTGTAGTAATAATTTGTATTAAGAGATAATGTCGGAGAGATTGTCGCGCCTGCATAAGCAGAGCTTTCTCTTAGGTAAACATAATCTTGAACAATTGCATTTGTTCCATCCAGCCAATGATATGCTCCTACCTGATTGGTTGTTGCATTTCCATCATTTACAGTATCACTAAATCCTATTGATGCTGATTTTGGGGATGCCCCCGTTCCAGCAGAAATTAAATATGTTCCTTCAAGATAAGCTCTTCCGCTAAAATAACCAGCCCCAAAATCATAATAAATATAAGCGTCAGCAGCACGCGAAAGTGCTGTGTAAGTAACTCTACTGGAAGAAGTTGAAATTTGCGTTCCAGGATCAACTTCCGTATAACCTGTAAAGTTTTCTATAGTCATGCCAAGTCTCCTGAAACATAGACTTGATTAGTTGCTGTTCTCCGAAGAAAGAAAGTTGAACCAGCCCCAGCAGATTTTGTTTTTCCTGGAGGGTAGGTAACTACCATTGTTCCATCTCCTACAACGGTCACTTGTCCTGCACCTGTCTGTATACACTCAATAACTGAATTTATATCAAAGTTCTGGCAATAACCAGCAAGCGTTGCCACATTCCCTTGTGGATAATGCAGTGTTATGGCTGCCGCATTGTTGAATGTGTGGACCTGCTGTGCTTCATACAGATAAGCGAATGTGTAGGTTGTTCCGGTGTGCAGGGCATATAGCGCAAATTCCCCAATTACTCGCGTCTTTATATTCTGCCCGCCTAATTTACTTGCGCGATGGGCATTATAACCAGCAACCCCTTGCAATGGGGTTAAGGTTAATTCACCATAAACATAATTGCTTGGATCATTAACCTGCGCTTCGTTTGACCACCACTTTGTAGTTGACCCTTCGTATCTCATTTCTCCAGTCAGGCAACCCCTTACTAAACTACATAAGAGTGTACCGTTTACCTTTGATACTCCGTATTTACAAGCAGAGACATCAAGCAAATCAATATTTACAACGTGCATGCTATCTATCAATCCCAATGCAGACTCGCATACCCAAGCACTGCTATCTCGTATAGAAAAATGTTCCCCACTAAAATAACCATACTTAAATCCGCCAACATTGCAAAATTCAGTGACATTGTACATTTCATCACCTGCTCCTGCTGGTATCAATCCAACGGTATTCATGGTTGGTACAGCCATATTTTGCAAGGATAGGTTGTGCGGGAAGACCGCCACATTTGAATAAAGCGTTGTTTTTGCTCTGTCTCCATTAACTCCACACATTGTAGATGTTGATGATGCGCTTGCTGTGTACTGAAAACATATGTTTCTAACTACCAAATCAGGGCCAAACTTATTGTTGTTGACACCATTCGCACCGAGTGTTGTTCCGCCGCCCTTTGCACAGACGATGGATGGATAAGTGCCACTACCTTGAATAGTTGATCGTATTCTCGTCCCTGTTACCGGAGATGTTTCATCAAATGTGCCACCCGTATCTGCTGTTTGTAGCCAGTGTGGTGGAGTCTCGCCTTCGAGTGTTATACTCCATCTATGCCGATGTATATTTCCATTTGCTCTTGCTCCTGGATTCGGATTCTGCGCGTCTGGTGGAAGTCCTGGTATATAGATTTGCGAGTTGAAATCTATCGCATTGTCATAGGATTCATAACCTGGAACAGATACGTTGTTCTGCAAAGCACCATTGATGATATAGAGCGCATCAGGGAAGATCAGTTTTGCATTACCGAGATAATTACCTGAACCATCTCGATATACAGCCATAATCAACGCCTGTAATGCAGCGGTATCATCCGTGCCATAGAAGGCATTGTAGAGTTTAGTAGCAAAAACCGAAGATACTGTCGTGGATGCGTTCGTTGCAAGCACAACATTAGTTGCATCCGTATAACTGGAGATTGTCGTAATCAACCAAGCACCGGAAACGCCAGCACCCTCTACGCCGATTACTTTACCTACATCAGCAGCAGTAAAGGCGGCTCCCGTTACATTCAGTGTGGCCGTACCGCTGGTGATATTCGCACCCCAAACGTCTATGCCATCCCCAGCAAGATTGGAATGCTTGTTATGCTTTACATTGAACGTGCGAGGGAGTTTGTTACCCCAGGCAGCCTGTGTTGCGCTACTAGCGTAGAAATCATCTCCAACTACCGGAGCCTCCGCATTCGAGACGTTGACAGACGTGGTTAGGCTGGCAAGGGCGGTTGCCGTTGTGCTAGTGGTATCAGCCGGAAGCGATGCAGTAACTAGCTGCATAATTACGTAATAGTCAACACACCATTCGTCGCATCGAAGTCGATTGTAAACGTCTCCGTATTCGCCAAACTAATGCTTGAACCATAATCGTACCAACCGATCAGCGGATCAGCTGGAGATGTCGGCGTGTCATCGTACAAAGCCACATATCTGAAAGGCCCGACAGCACCTGTGGCAGTCAGTACAAGATCAGCGCAAACAAGTTTATAAACACCTGTTGTTTGTGCCGATGTTGAGGTCGTGACATTGAAGGGTGTAGCTCCTGAGAGGTTGGTAGTTGCAAGAGGCGCGGTTAGTGAGGCATACACCGTGTCGCCAGTTGTCGGTGCTGTGTTTGTGAGAGCAACCTTAAGTTGGTCTGTGCCGAGGTTAAATACGCCCTCCGCTACGTTCTCTGTGAAACTGTATACTTTGTTGAATGTTGCCATGTTGTTTCTCCTTAAAAGTGCCTTGCGGCGTTATTGAAGTGTAGTAACTTCTGCGCCTGAAATCATGCCATCTTTCCTAATAAGATTGATGGATTTCTTCTGGTTCATGTTATTTACGATTTCACCTACCGCGTTTATCATTTCTTGGTGCATGGCTTGCATATTACCTGTATCCATCTCGGATTTTTTGGTTTCTGCGTCACCTTCTTGCTTGGCGGAGTGCATATCGAACATGGATTGGACTTTGGTTTCGTGCATTGAGATTAGATTTTGGACTTTTGCTATAGCATGGTCAACCTCTCCATCCGCGTTCATCTCAGCCTTCATTTTCTCAAGTTCGAGTTGGGCTATTGCTTTTTCTCGTTCAAGTTGAATCTGTGCTGAAACACGTTCTCTTTCGAGTTGGAGTTCAGCAGCTTGAATCTCTTGGCGTAACTGGAGGTCTTGTTGGACTTCTTCGCGTTTAGCCTGAAGTTTCATCTGGGATTCCTGAACACCAGCTTGAATCTTCATTTGAGACTCTTGAACACCCATCTTCAACTGTTGGTTCTCTTGTTGGAGTTTCTGTCCTTCCTGCTGAAGAGTTTCCATTTGTTGCTGCATTTCTTCCATCTGTTTCTGATGTTCGGGAGATAACTGAGGGGCTTCCTTCATCATCTTGATGATCTTGTCTTTATTTGACAGTGGAGAGGCTTCGATTACAGCTAAAGGAGGCATTTGAAAACCTGATTTGACCATCTCACCGATAACTTGGAAGTCTTCAATTTGAGTAGTTACCGAGTCGGGCGCGTCTTCGATAATCATATCAACATCGAGATTCACAATGTCATTCTCAGTCGAGACAATTTCCTGCATCATTGGGTCTTGAGCAATCTGCGATTGCATCTGTTGCAGTTGTTCAGGCGGAACACCTTGTTCTTGAGCTTGCTGGAGCATCATTTCGCCTTTTGTCATGGGTTTGTTCAAACCAACCCATTTCAGGTTGTTCTCGTCATCAGTGACCCGAATCCACTTCTCTTCTTTCCAGAACTGTTTAATTGTATTCCATACTTTACGATAAACACGAAGATCGTGGTTTTTCAGCACATCGAACATTGGGGCTAGTTCTGTCTGACTAGCGGCCTCTCTACTTCTCAAAGCAACCCCTGACATTTGACGGGTTTCTTTACCTGCGGCGGCGGCGTTGTAGGAAACAGCGTCAATTTCGTTCTTTGACTCGGTTAAAAGGTTGAATTGAGCAGCTACCATATCTCCGGTAGGTAAGATACCGAAGTCCTTACCCATCTCACCGAAGGCGAATTCAACGTGTCCATCTGGTTTTGCCAACTGCGTACGAGCTTCATTCACATCTGCAACGGCTCCGGCAGTACCGAAAGTCTGCCTGACTGACATCAAATGGAGAGCTTTGGAGCGTCTTTTGTTGATTTCATCCTGAACATCGAGAAGTTGACGGCAAGCTCCATAGGCTTGACCTTCTCTATCAATGAACATCGAGGAAAACTCATAAGGCCAGACTGTTTCACCATCTTCATTCTTGTAAATTGAAGTTTTAGGTGGAGAGCAGTAACCACCTCTAGTGAAAGTGGCGAATTTAACTTCCCCTCCATCTTTCCAGTAAAGTTCGATGACGCGAACACGTTTACGGGTCTGATCTACCCATTTTGGCTTGTCTTGGAAGGTATCTGAACCAGAAAACGTAGTTTCGAGGATTTCTTTAGCGTCTGGAAACATATCCAACGCATCCTGGTGATCCATCCAAATGAATTGACCGAGGAATTTCGCGTCAGAATAGTCTCTTTGGCGGCGATGTGGGTCATAAATCAATCTATCCCAATGAATACCACTTTGGGTGATTTTTTTCTCGCCTCTTACATTTTTTATACTGATTTCTGTCCCACAAGTACCTTCCATCAGAAGGTCATTCCAGCCTTGAGAGCGGATTTGGTCGTAAAAGTTATCTTGAAGGACGAATTTGATTGATTCAGTGGCGGCTTGTGCGCCTTTTTGGTGTTTTGGGGTACGGGCAAAGCATTTAGCGGTAGTTTTGTTGGATTTTTCCATCCCCATCAACCCGTCCATCTTGGGTTTTATACGGTTTATAACGACTATCGGCTGACCTCTAGCCTTTAGTTCTTTTACTTCCGCATCGGAGAGTTGTTTTGAATCGTAATAATCACGGGATTTTTCGGAAAGATTCCTTGACTCAAGAGTAGCGTCATCGAATTCATTGACCCATGATACAAGTTGGTTATGCTGGTCATCTGTTATAGAATCTTGGGGTTTGGCGACTGATTTATTACTCTTTTTAGCCATAGGTTACTCCTTGAACTACGCTCATCCTAAACAGTTTTCCAGTTCAAACCACCGGATTCTCTTGCAAAAGCCCTGTCCCACATATCTAACTTAGGCTTCTTCTTTTCAATTACTTTAGCCCACGGACGAGACATACAGGCATATCTCACATCATCTGCACAGTGGTCTTCTTGATCTGTATCTATGTCCTCAGTATGATTCTCGTCCATCACAATATCAGGCATTGTACGCCAGAATCCAGAATGACAGTTTTTAGTCGCATACAACATTGGGAATTCATCACCCTTGATTCTACCCCTTACCTCCAGATAACCGGCTATTCGTGAATTATCGGCTTTTCTGAGACTTAACCTCCGCCTAGCAAAGACCTCCGCATGGCTAGGCCCCCCGTCCACCTTCCACATCGCAGGATCGGCAGCGATATAAGCCAGTTTCCTTCCTTTTAACCTTTCCTTGATACCATCGCAGACTTCAGCGACTTCCATCCTCAACCCTTCATTGGGTTTCCCATTCCACCCATACCACTCATCGTAACGAATCATCGCGCCCCGTGGGTAAACTCGACCATCAGGAAGCATATCACCATTACTTATCGTCCAAGCACCAAAAGAGAATGGCCTTGAACTACCCCAATCGAAAGAACCAAAACACAACCAGTCTTCAGGAGGGTCAAAAGGCTCTATTCGATGAATCCTCTTATCCAGTTTCTCAAAAGCCTGTCCCGCAATAATGTCCCAATTCCCATCCAACATAGCCTGAGTAAGAGCATCACTCCCCAAACCTCTCAACCTGTCAGCATAGTTTGGATCGTCAGTCGTTAAAGCAGGGTTATCACTCAACTTGGCAGGAATGAACTGCCTTAACATCCCCCCCTCCTCAGAAGGTGTCCTCCAGATAACCCCCTCCGCCTTAGGACTGATAAAACTCCTCTTAACCCAAGCATGACCAATAGACCCCGGATTACTCGAACATTCAATTCTAGGCAACATCCCCTTATACTTATCAGGAATCTTCAACCCAGCAACACGTACCCGACTTCTCAAGAACCTATACTGATACTCGGTAAAATGCGTGAGTTCATCTGGCATCAAAACATGAATCTCAGCACCTTGGTACTTGGTTACATCGCTCTCAGAGTCACAATAACAAAGGTGTAAAACACTACCATTCCAAAACTTAAACTCGTTCTCCTGAGTAGGCCCCTTCACATGACCACTCTGAATATATTCACTTAACATCACCTGAAAACAAGTAGGCCCTCTAAGATGATTATCCCTTAAATCAGGTAAAGTCCTACGAAACAAGTAAACCTGAATCCCAGGTATCTCACAACACCACCTTATCGCTGAAGTCCTCATTAAGTAACTCTTACCACCCCCAGCAGCGCCACCATACAGTATCTCTGTAGCAGGGCTAAGAAAAGCAAAGTTCTGTCGTGGAAATAACTCAGCCATTAAAAACAATCAATAACTCTGGTCTTGTACTAGCATGGATATTTATCTGTGAACGTAACTTCCTGATTGCTATAATCATATCCATCAATAAAGCTATTTCAGGATGAAACTTCCGTGTGAATTCATCTGGCATATAACCATCCCTAAATCTGAATATTAGAGCGTAAAATCTAAATATTAGAGCGTACATGTATATCCACACACAATCACCCCTTTACCCCTGCTCCACACACTTAACCCCCCCTGGGTCTTGTCTTTGGCTAGTGTCTGAATCATACGTATAGGTAGGGGTAGGATTGGATACGATCACATTAAAGACAGGGGCTATGTTAACCACTTGCTGACTATCCTTACCATACTTGTCAGGTGCTAAACGTTCAGCTAACCATCTACTGTGTAATAATAGTTCACGTGCGCGTGTAACATTAAGCTGGTCTTTTGCAGCTTCCAGCTCACTCTCACGTTTATCCATTCTTGCTTCCACGAATAGGACTTGTGCTGTTGTGTAATCTGGATCATTGACTAGCTGTTGGGATATAGCTGCTGGAGTAATACCTAATAGACTTGCTATCTCTGACAATCGCATACCTTGTGCGAGTTGGTCGCAAATTATTTGCTTATTGATGATTGCGATAGCGTTAGACATAGAATCTCACCCGCTTTGTGATGTTTGAATTGAATTTTCCTGCGTCTGTGCATCAGGCTTGCCCCTATTGTTTATCGCTCAGTGTTCTGACAGGTTGCCGTAATCAGTGCCTGTCGGTGCGTTTATCTGCATAAGCCGGGGAGCTATTGCAACGCCTGGGTTATGGGCGCATGGTGTAATTCTAAACTCAACTAATTCATTATGTCAAATCATTATGATTATGCGTATTTCACTATCCTGATAATCAATAGGTTGCGAGTGTGCTTACCGTTCATTGATTTAGATGTTATATCTCTTGCTATTATATCAAGATGTGCTATTGTGCTGATGTAGTCCTGGCCGCACGTTCTATTCATTAACTTAGGGGAATTTTATTATGCAAACAGCTATTGATTCAATCATCGCCCCGACACGGCCATCAATGCCGAAAGTATCGCGTGAGATTCATAATTCTGTCCGATATAACGCCTGTGTTATCCGCGCAGGGCTTATTGTGCAATCACACAGAACCGGCACTGGCAAGCTGCTACCAGTCAATCATCCTCAATATACAGATTATGTGTCGGCTATTGAAACGGCTATTGATACCAGCGAAGCGGATGCTCTTTGCCGCGCTTTACTCTAACCATAGTCCTGTCTTGCTACTCGTCGCAGCGGGTAGCAGGGCGCAGGCTAGGCCATAACTAACTATATGAGGCGATACCATGACTAAAAGAGAATTGCAGGAACGCGATTGGATGATCCGCGCATTGACTACATCCGGCATTGACTATGCCGACATTGACCCATTGCGCCGCATCTCGAGGACTTTGCGCCGTTGGCACGAGCTTGAATGCGGCACTGGTGACGATAGGGTAAGCCTGTCCGTGGAACGTGACGAAGTGACAAATAAGCCATTCCTACGCCGTCAATATGCCACAGCTTCAGGATGGAAAGATAACCGTTATCCTATCGCTGACCGTGAAACTGGAGCGTTAAAGCGGCTTGCCAAATTCCAAGCCAAATACCCGACACTCACGTTTTACGTGCAAGGTGACCCGCGCGGCTGTGCCTTGTATTCAGTCAGTAACGACCAAGTACCGGCAGGCGCAGATATTAACGCCTATTATTCACGCGGCATAGCCATATTATGAACCATATAACCCGCTGGAAGCGCAACACCCACCTAATATGGACAGTCTTGGCGATAATCATGGTCGCTCTATTGGCTATCATAAGCAACCTGGCCGGACTGCCTGATAACGCCGATCCAATGCCGCTTGCTAATGGTGGGCTTGGCTGTATCACAGATTCGGAGTGCGAAGGCTTAGTTCCATCCGATAACCTTTCAATAATCAAAGGGGAATAACATGAAAGTTCGACTGATAGTACCACCAACACGCGAACAAGGCAGTTTTACCAGTGTTATCACAGACGGTTATGGCATGACATACCGTGAAATTGCCCTTGCAGGTTACAATTCAAATCGCGCCCATGATGGGCTTCCGCCATTATCCAGAATGCCAAACGGCACACAATACATAATTATCAGTAAAGGGGAATAAACCATGAAAAACAATTCTGATACATCAGTTTCCAGCCCTGTTGATAAGGTGCAACATACTCCGCGCTGCCAGCATGGATGGATTATTGACGCGAGCGGTAAAACACAATGCGAGGCATGTAGAGATATAGGATATTATAAAAGCCTCTTTGAACAGCTTTCTATCTTGACAATGGCAAAAGAAAAAAGTCTTAACGCTCTTATTTACGAACAGCAGCAATGTATTGCCAAACTGGAGCAAAAAAATACCTTGCTATCCGGCGTATTTTCAAGGGAAGAGGAATTACAAGTTAAACTGGACAGTCTCAAGGCTATCAATGCGGAATTGCTGGAGGCTTTGCATACTATACGCGCTCAGTCTATAGGGTATGACTGGACATTTGAGCAAGCTTTCCGGTTTATTCAGAATTTAGCAGGCGAAACAATCCTTAAAGCAAAGGCTACCCAATGATCCGCCCAACTCAAAGCTCCCTTATCTACGCCTATTGCACCGGGTCAATAGGTGGTTTTAAACATACCCGCAAAGAGGCCCAGGTACACTTTGGGGTTTCTCAGGCATGGATCAGTGTTGCGCTACGCAATCATGCCAAGCGGTATGGATTGCCACTTGTGCCGGATGAAAGGGTTAAACCATGAGCACTCCTATCCATATTATTTTTGCCCTCAATACACTCAGAGCAAGCAAGTTGACTATTTTTCTTGCCAAGTTATTCGGAGTAAAAACTGTAGGATATGATTCGGGATGCACTATAACTATGCACTATTGGCGGGGGAAGTATTATCTAACCGACTACAAGCAGGATTTGCCATGATTACCCTATGCTTTGTGCTTGCCTTGCTGGTGCTGCTGGAGATTCTATTCGATTAGGGGTTGCTGGCAGCCGCACAATCGAGGGATAAATTGTGCCTGCCAGCATGAATAGATTATTCGGGCTGTCATGAAAAGCCCCTGAGCATCTATTAGACCGTCTTACATGGTTTCAGGTGCAGAATTTACAGCGAACTTGGCGGTGTGGGGTTGCACAAAGCATA
>Ga0208375_1000691_pt1 | contig 45170 bp, 51 predicted proteins | sample RifOxyD1_FD_184038 | JGI IMG/M metagenome (GOLD analysis project Ga0208375, IMG submission 184038) | Soil microbial communities from Rifle, Colorado - Rifle Oxygen_injection D1 (SPAdes) | ecosystem: Environmental > Terrestrial > Deep subsurface > Rock core/Sediment | place: Rifle, Colorado... | reverse complement strand
GGTTGTTTTTAGAGAAGGTTAGCAAAGAATGCAATGCAGACATACCTATTATACTTTACTTTTATTCTAACTTAGGAGATTGCGAGGAATGTGAAAGGCAGGGTTACATATTAACCTATTTAAAAAGAAGCGAAGAAAATCTGAATGTTTTCTCCTTTGATGCAAATATAGACAATTCTGTGTTAAATGGATTAAAAGAAATCAATAAAGTAGAAGAAGGAGAATTACCCATGTTAATTATTAACGGCAAGATTCACGATGGGTTTACTGAACTGGAAGAAATTAAAGAAAATCTTTAAAAGAGAAAAATTATATATTAATCATTATTTATCTATTAGTAATGAAATTAAAACATTTCAATATTTTTTTAGTTGTTGTAGCTGTTATTTTAGCGATAAATCTTTTTTATCCTTTAAAAAATATTTTTGACACTGTAAATTATAATGAATTGGGTTGCAGTATAAACAGCAATGAAGTAAATGATATCCATCTATGCTGCAGTGAAATGGCTAAATTTTCATCTTGTGATGGCGGGATATGTAAAAATAGCGGATACAATATTCTTTCTGATGATAATATGCTAAAATATTGTGAAAAAAGAGGGTATAATGTTAGATTTTAATGAGAAGGATATTATGATTATGCTTTTAGTTTTGATCTCTTTACTTGGAGTGATAAATTTGAATAAAGATAATGTTGGAATGAGTGTTGTTAATTTAGTTTCTGAAGAAAAAAATTTTGAGATTTATGATAATGAGATAAATTTGAATTCTTTAACGCTTAGGCAGAAAATAGGACAGATGATTTTTGTTTTAGCTAAGGTTGAACATAAAGATTTACTTCAAAATATGAATATAGGCGGGATTTATTTTTGGGAAAAGAATAGTAAAGATGTTTATAAAAATGAAATAGATTATTTCCAGGCAAGTATGGAAATTCCTTTTTTTGTCGGCATAGATTTAGAAGGCTGCTGGAATCCCTTTAGCAGTTTTAAAGAATTTCCAGCATTTAAGGATGTGGATAATGAACAGGAAGCTTATAGAATAGGAGAAGAAAAAGGCGTGTTAATGAAAGAGTTGGGATTTAGTATTAATTTTTCTCCTGTTGTTGACAAAGAGGATAAAATATGGGGGTGCAGGTCTTTTAGCAATAATGTTGAAGGGAATTCAGCAAGTTATATTCGCGGTCTTCAAAACCAAGGAGTTATTGCTACGGCTAAGCATTATCCGGGGAATACTTTGATAGGGAAGGACCCGCATGTTGATGTTGCTTTTTCTATTGTTGATGAAGAGGACTTAAGACCTTTTAGATGGGCAATAAATAATGGAGTAAAAGCTATTATGATAAATAACTTAATTACCAGCGGTGAAATTGACTCAGAACATAAACCTAGCGTAGTCTCTGGAAATGTTATTAGAACTTTAAGCAAAGATTTTAATGGACTTATCTTAAGCGATGAAGTAGGCATGGCCGGGGTTAGTGATTTTTACACTGATGAAAGAAAGATGTACATAGATTTAGTAAATGCAGGAAATGATGTAATTTTGGATTTTAGGACTGAGCCCTGGCATTTATATAAGATAATTAGTATTATTGAGGATGGGGTTAAAACAGGGGAGATAAAAGAAGAAAAAATTGATGAGAGCGTTATTAAAATTTTAAAAGCTAAGGGATTTGAAGTGAAGCGAAAGGTTTAAAAGCAGTTTTTTTGACAAGAAGAATATGGAAATTAAGATTTTAGAGGATGAAAAAAATAGAATTAAATTTGAGATAGAAGGTGAGGGTCATACCTTTTCAAATTCTTTATCAAAAGAATTATGGAAAGACAGCCATGTTAAAACTTCAGGCTATCACATTAAGCACTCTTTAATCAGCAATCCTATTTTCTTAGTTGAGACTGACGGCGAGAATCCTAAAAGCGCATTGAAGAAAGCTACAGCAAGACTAGAAAAACAGATGAGTGAGTTAGGGACTAAATTTAAGTCTTTAAAGTAATTCTTTAGGGAAAGCTTTTTATTAAAACTAACTTTAACTATAGAAAATGAGATATTTCAAGAAAATCTGGGATTTTATTTGGAATGATGATAGTATCTTAAGCTGGCTTGTAAATGTTATTCTAGCTATTATTATTGTTAAATTTTTAATTTATCCTTCTTTAGGATTTTTATTAAACACTAGTTTTCCTGTAGTGGCTGTTGTCAGCTGCAGCATGGAGCATGGTGTAACAAACTGCGGAGATAACAGACCTGCTGATTTATGCGGGATTTCAGAATTAAAAGATATTGATAATTTTGATGATTATTGGAGTGTTTGCGGCGGTTGGTATGAGTTAAAGAACATAACTAAAGAAGAATTTAGAGAATATTCTTTTAAAAACGGCTTTAAGAAAGGAGATATAATGGTATTAATAGGAGAAGATTTTAAGAATATTAAAGAAGGTGATGTTGTTGTATTCAGTGCGGGTCCTTATAGTGCTCCTATAATTCATAGAGTTGTTGATAAGACTGAAAATGGGGTTGGAACTAAAGGGGACCATAATATTGACCAAAATTCCTTTGAGAAAGATATAAAAAAGGATAAGTTATTAGGAAAAGCAGTATTTAGGATACCTTATCTAGGATGGGTTAAGGTTATCTTTAGTGAAATCATAGGGGGTTAAGAAAATAGAATTTTGCCAACACTGCGGCGGATTACTTCTGCCTGACAAAGGGAAAAAGAAATTTGTTTGCGGTAGTTGCGGGAAAAGCAGCAAAGTAAAGGGAAGTGTAGTTGTAAAAGAAGCGATTATAGATGATGGGGAGAGATTAGAGGTTGTTGATAAAGATATAGATATTAATCCTGAGGTTGAAGAAGAATGCCCAAAATGCGGCAGCAAGAAAGCTAAGTTTTGGACTTTACAAACAAGGGCAAGCGATGAGTCTGAAACAAGATTTTTTGAATGTAAAAAATGCAATCATAGGTGGAGAGAATATTAAGTAAGTTTTATATATAAGTTTAAATTAAGATTTTATATGGCAGAAGAGGCAATTTTATTTTTTGAACCTGTAATTATTTTAGGCATTATTTTAGGTTTATATGAATTAATATTAATACATAGAGATGAGAGTTTTAGAGGAAGCCATTGGTTGGGCCATGGTTTGCATTCTATAATCATAATGATGGTAGCTTTGTTTGCTGTTTTTAACTGGGATTATTTTTTAGGGATAACTACTTTAGGACAAAGAGGAATTCCCTTAATTAGCAATGTTTTATTTGGCAGGATTTTCATAGGGTTAATTCTTAATTTTAAAATGCATGCTGTCAGTGCAGTTATTAAAGGAAGGGCCTTTGCTGGAGGAGTCAGCGGCGGGATGGCTGAGCATTGGTTCCACACAATTGTAGTTTCAGTACTTGTTGTAACTGCTCCATATTACTGGGATATTATTGCTGTATTCTTACCTATATGGGCGAGGTTTTAAAGTATATGTTTGAGAATATTAAAGTTTATAAGTTTCTTATATTATTTTTAGTTCATGAAATTGACTTTGGCGGAATCAAGATTATTAAAAGAACCTATAAATATTATTTCTGAGCTTGTTAGCGAGGTTAATATAAAAGTTGATAAGAATAAAGTAGAATTAATCGCAATGGACCCGGCTAATGTAGTAATGGTTATTTTTAAACTATTAAGCAGTGCTTTTGTTGAATATGAAGTTAAGGATGAGAAAGTAATAAGTTTAAGTTTGGATAATTTAAATCAGGTTTTTAGAAGGATAAAACCCAGCGACACTTTAATTTTAGAATTAGATGAGGATAAAAATAGATTAAAAATTAAATTAAGGGGGAATACACATAGAACTTTTAATTTAAGTTTACTTCATTTAGAAGATAGAGAGCATAAAGTTCCGGAATTAGAATTTCCTTTAAGAATTGAAACTAATAGCGTGATTTTTGAGAATGCAATTGAGGATGCGAGCATTGTTGCCGACAGCGTTGGGTTTATTGTTGATAAAAATAAGTTTATTGTTAAGAGCCAAGGAAATATCAGCGATGCTAATATTGAATTAGCTACTGATGAAGAAACAGATATTAGTATTGATAGCGATGATAAGATAAGCGCGAAATACAGCGTAGAATACCTGAAAAAGATAATTAAAGGCGGGAAATTAGCAGACAGAGTTAAGATCCAATTTAATAAGGACTATCCTTTAAAGGTCGAGTATAATTTAATGGATAAATTAGGATTAACTTTTATTTTAGCTCCAAGAGTCTCTAATGACTGAACCCTTTAAGAAAGCGTTCACGGAAAAAGATATTAAAATGAATGAGATTGACAAAGTATTTTCTAAATTTAAATCCGGAGTTTATGTTGTGACTACTATTCTTGATGATGTTAAACATGGGTGGACTATAAGCTGGTGCAGTAAAATAAGCTTTCAACCGCCATTAGTTATGGTTTCTTTAGGTAAGAATAGAAAGGACCATGAAAAACTTATGGAAGCGGAAGTTTTTGCGATTAATGTTTTGGGTGAAAAACATTTAGAAGTAGGAAGGCATTTTGGTTTGACTAATGGAGAGAATGTGAATAATTTTGATGGAATTGACTGCATTGAACTAGAAACAGGAAGCCCTATTTTAAAGGATGCTGCCGGCAGTTTAGACTGCAAAATTGTCAAGACTATAGATGCTGGCGATCATGTTATTTTCATTGGTGAGGTTTTAGACGTGGTTAATAGAGATGGGGATGGATTAGTGTTTAAAACTGAAAATTTTCCTTAACAAAAAGTTTATATATTAAATACACATATGTGTATGTATGGCTACTAAAACAATTTCTATAACTCAGGAAGCTTATGATAGATTGAAGATGAGGAAAGAAAATAATGAAAGCTTTAGCGAAGTAATTAATAGGATTACTAATAAAGTAAATATTCTGGACTTTGCCGGCATTTTAAGCAATGAAGAGGCTAATATCCTGGAGAAAAATATAAAAAATTCCAGATTAAGAAGCAGAATGAGATTGGATAAAATCAGAGGGATGTTAAAATAATCCTTGATACTACTGTCATTATTGACTTATTAAAAAATGATTTACCTCTTATTGAAAAAATAAAAATATTTAATAAAAAAGAAATTCCTTTATTTTTTACGTCTGTTTCTGTGTTTGAGCTTTGGCAAGGAGCTGAAGATATTTCAGATAAATTGAAATTAGAAAAAATTCATTCTTTACTTGATTCTTTTGGTTCTTTTAATTTAGATGTTCCTTCTTCTAAGGAAGCTGGTTCTATTCATTCTGAATTAAGGAAAAAGGGACAAGTTATTGATGCAGCGGATTCTATGATTGCAGGAATTGCCAAAATTAATAATGAAACAATACTGACAAGAAATATAAAACATTTTTCCAGAATTTCCGGGTTAAAGGTCGAATCTTATTAAAATTCTTAGGAAACTTTTATATATTAGTTAATAAGTTATGTATATAAACTTAATGATTAAAGTATTGAGAATAAGTTAAGTAAGTTTAATAAGTTAAGTTATCCTGGGAAAAAGAGGTAGATGACAAGAGTAAACATTGAGGTGGAAGATGAGTTACATAGAAAAGCGAAGCTAGCTTCTTTATTAGAAAATAAGACTTTAATTCAATTCATTAACGAAGCTATTAAGGAGAAGATTAACAAGAATAAAAATGTCAAATAAAGAAACTTTTTTAGGAAAAAACTTTCATGAAAAAAGAGGAAAAAAGGGACAGGTAACTGTATTCATCATAGTAGGGATTTTGATAGTTATTATTGCTGGCGGGTTAATTTTTGTTAATAGAGATAAGATTAGTTTTAGAGGGGTAACAAGCACACAAGTTGAACCTGTTAAGGAATATTTGAGAGATTGTATTTCTGAGAGATTAGACCAAAGTCTTTTAGATATTAAGTCCAATGGAGGGTTAAGAGGACTTACTTCTCCTGGTCAACATCCACTTAATCAATATAATGCTCTTTTGAATATTTATGGAATTAATTTAGCACCATCTATTCAAGATTTACAAAATACTATTAATGAAGATATTCTTCAGCTATTAAGAGCTAATGGTTGTTCTTTAAGTGGGTTTAATCAGTTCGAGATTAGTGAAGATATTGATTCTATAAGGGTTAGCACCTTTGTACTTGATGATGAAATCCTTGTTGATGTTACTTATCCGATTACTATAACTAGAGGAGATTCCGTTAATAATTTGGATAAATTTTCTATTGAAAAAGAAACAGATATAGGAAAAGTAGCTAATTTATTGACTCCGCTTTTAAATGAGGTTATTAGTGCCAGGAAGGATAATTCTGATTTTGATTTTGGTAGCGGATTGCAATATTATTGTGAGATTTACGGAAGCGGGCTTAGTTGTGTTCTTTTAGAATGGAATATTGGGGGATGGCGTTTAATTGCAGTCGGAGATGAAAATTTGTTAGAAAATATAGGTAGCTTAGAAAGAGGGGAGGTATTTACATTTTTAATTGCACCTAAATCATGAAACTTAATTTGAAAAATTGGATATTTGTAATTTTATTTTTGGCTAGTTTAATCAATATTGATAATGTGTTTGCTCAGCAAGATTCTGGAATTTGTTGCTTAGAGGAGAATGGATTTTGCAGTTCGAACAAATTGGCTGATAATTGTGTTCGTGGCGGAGGAAGCGTTCTTGCAGGAGGATCATGTTATGATGCAAATAGGGTTTCAACATTCCCTTCATGCCAATTAGTAGGCTGCGTATTTATTGCAACTGGTCAATGCACATTTGTTTCTAATGAAAGATGCGGTGTTCTTGGTGGTGCAATTGATCCTTCCATCACAACACAAGTCCAATGTAATAATTATCAACCTCCCATAGTTAGTTCTGGAACTGCAGGTGCAACTGTTGTTAGGAATGTGTGCAGTAATGATAAGAGAAAAATCATAGGACTTGATGCTAGTAACAATCCTATTAGTGAAATTGAGACTTGTTTTGATAATGAAAAATGTGTAGATGCAAACGGTGTTCCTGAATGTGTTAGCACTTCTTGTAAAGTCGGAGAGAACACTGTTCTTAGAACTTATAATATTGAGACTGGAAAATTATTTATTGAAGAAACTGGAATAACCCTTGAAATGATGGGGGTAAAATTGAATTCTGCTTCTAGAACTATAGCTTCTCCTGTTGAAAGAAGAGATGGTGAGAGCTGGTGTATGATATATGGTAGTGATGATGGAGAAAATTGGAATTTATTACCTAAATTTTATACTACAAAGCAAGTTTATTTGAGTGAAGTAAGTGATTCTGATAAATATAGTGCTACTTATATGAAAAGCGATTATAAAAAATATTCTGCAGGACAAAGACATTCGGTATATAGATGTGATAGTGGAAATATTGTTGTAGAACAAGGGGATTTATTTAGGGAGGTAGGGGGTATTTGTCTGGAAAATTCAGAACCTGAATATTATTTTATAGGTCAGGAAGATGAAGAAAAATGGGCTACTTGTCAGGCTAGAAATATAAATGATAGAGAAAAGTATATAGATGCCATTAAAGAAGTTGAAGACAATGTTTATACTCCAGTTTTAGAAGATTTAAGTGTTGTAAGAAATCCTAGAGCAAGACCGAGTGCTACTTCGACTTCTCTTGATTCAAGAATTCAAGATTATTCGGACTATAAACTTAATGATGGATTTAGTCATGCTAGGTTGGTGGACAATTGGGATACTAGAACAAGAAGCAATTCAGGTGAATCTATTACATGTAGGGCTAAATATCCTATTGGAAATGAGTTCTATGATGATGGTGTTGTAGAAGTTATTGCTCCAGAAATAAGATGTAATAGTTGTGGAGATGGATTTTGGAATCAGTGTGATGATAATGAATGTTATAGGAAAGGAGATTGCAGTTATGATGAAGGTACTGGAGTATTAGGTGGATGTGTAAAAGGGGCAGCTATAGCTGAAGCGATTTATTTAACTGCGGGCAGTATAGGATTACATAGTGGCGGGGGTTGGAGCAGTATATTTGTAAGTGGTGCACCAACTAATGCTGCGGGGGGAATCCAGACTGGAGCATTTCCGGCAGGTCAAAGTGGAATTGGAGTTAGTAATGTTCCTCAAGTTAGTTCTGGATTTACTTTAGATTCTAGTTTAGCTACTTCCTCAAATATAGGTTTAGGAGTTAGTTCTACTAGTGGAAGTTCTTATTCTCTAACTAACAGTGCTTTTCAAACTGTAGCTGTTGAAGGTGGAAAAACTGGATTGAAAGTTGTAGGTAAAAGCTTGAGTGCTACTCAACAAGTCGCACAATACATCACTACAGCTTATGGTGCTGGGCAAGTTGTTAATGCTGTTTTCAACGGGGATAGAGCTGTAAGGGTCGATCCTTCCGTCGATAGTACTAATGTAGGTACTTTGGAAGCTGGTGAATCTGTGAGACTTGTTGGAGCTACTACAGATAGTTTTGGGAATGTTTGGGGCAGAACTGATTTTGGAGGGAATGTGATGTTGAATAGCCCAACTGAAGTAAATCCTGCAATCATAACAATAACAAATGAAGTTTAATAAATTTAATTTAGGAATTGGAATTTTGTTTTTAATAATCTTGATTATAAATAGTACTAATGTTTATTCTTATCTAGGTATTGATGATGCAGTAGTTTTAGGTATTGGCTGCGTTGCAGGGGTAGCAGTTAGCTGGGGCGGGAGCTGTACTGTTTATAATCCAATAGATAATGGAGACTGTAGTATTTGTAATAGTAATGAATTTCCATTTGAACCTTGTACTGAATATAGATGCCAAGCTATAGGAGATAACTGTGAATTCTTTTCAGGAATAGAAATACAGAATGAAGGAACATGTAAAGATAAAGGGGATATTAATGTTGATGAGGATTCTCCTGAAATTATTTCTTGCGGTGTAATAAATGTAGAGACTATGCAAATAAAAGATGACGTTTCTCAAATTAACAATGGAAATATTGCTAGTGGAAATGCGTTTACTGGGTTTGTTATAGTTTCACCTGATAGCGGAAGCGGGGCTACATTTACAACAAGAACGCCCTTAACGGGGGTAAACTCTAATGTGAGAAGGGGTTGTGATTTAGGAGAATTAAAATTAAATGGACAATATGCTTTAATCTTATCTACAGATGAAATATCTGAGTGCAGGTATAGTTCTAGACCTGATAGAGACGATCTGTTTAATTATAATCTCCTTGAGGGTACCGGTGGTTTAGATGATGAGCGGGCATATGAAAAAATATTAGAAAATGCACAGACATATAATTTAAGATTATTTTCTGAGCTGCCAAATGGAAAAGATCATTTCTTACCTATTTACTTTGATGATCCAAATCAGTGGAGAGGTTTAATTGAAAGATGTAACAACGGAGAGTGTGTATCTTATGTAAAATGTATGGATTTTAGTGGCAATGTTATGGATACAGATTATTTTTTCACTTTCTCTTTGACAGATGGAGTTGGAGATGTAGTTCCTCCACATTTGATTAATTTTGAACCTACAGATATAGAAGGCGGATATAGTTCTACAGTAGGATTGAATACTCCTAGTATGGAATTATCTTTTGCTGTTACAGATTTAACAGGGATTGAAGAATGTAGATTTAGCAATGACGATGTTGGTTATGATCAGATGACTCGCCTTACATGCCTTGATTCAGATCCAAATGAACTTGATGATGAAGATGAAGAAGGAACAACTATTAATTCTCATATTAAAGCTAAAATTTGCAGCACTACTTTATCAGATATACGGCAAGGTATAAATAATTATTACTTTAGTTGCAAAGACACTAGTGAGAATCAAAATATAATTTCCCCTTCAGCAATTTATCAAGTTGTAGGTGCTAGTCCTTTAACACTTAGTATAGAAAATCCTGAAGGTCAGGTAGTTGGTTCTGAGGATTTATTAAATGTTACAACAGGCGGAGGAATAAATGGACAGGCTTCTTGTAGTTATAGTTATCTTACCAGTGATGGGAATCCAGTTAATGGAATTCCATTTGGTTCTGACCAAGATCCTTTATTTGAAGACAGGAGAATTCATAGACAATTATTTAGTTTCCTAACACAAGATCAAGAGTATGGGATAAGTGTTACTTGCAGAGATTTGAGAGATACAAGCAATGTTGCTACCGGTTCTATAACTGTTAATTTCCAAAAACCTATAAGATCTGACCAGGTTAGATGCGTTGATGATAGTCAGTGTCCTATTTGTTCAGGAGAGGATTATTGTGCTACATCAGGTGATGATAAATACTTATGTGAACTTGATAGGTATTCAGGAAGACAAAGTTGCATAAATAATATTTGCTCTGCTAATCGCTGTCCCAGTTCGAGTAATCCTATCTATGGTGCCTCCTATTGTAGTGTTACCCCTAATCCTCTTTGTTTGAGTGATCAGGATGGAGACAATATTGCTGATGCAGAGGATTGTAATGATAAAAATACTGATAGAGGAAGGTCAATTGGAAAATGTGTCCTAGCGACGGGTCAGAGATGTTACCAAGGAACTTCGTTTATTAATCCTACTGGTTCTGATGATGATGGAATTTGTAGAACTATTCCTGAATTTACAGGTGTTGTAGATTGTACAGACAACCATTTTGATAGTAATTTAGGAGAATGTACTCTTTATGGGTGCAAATGGAACGGAGACTTGAAGTGTAATACAAATTGTGCAGAAGGTTATACTGATGTTAGTGGTACTGGTGTTTGCGTTGCTTCTACAAGTGGAGGGGGAACAGGAACTTCTGGTTCTTTGGTAGTTGATGTAGTTGTTGCTGTTGATAGTGTAACTTCTCCTATAATAAATGTAAACATACAAGGAGGGAATAGGAATACAGGACAGGCAACTTGTACTATTACAAATTATGCTTTTGATAATTATGTTGCATTAAATGGAGGTTCCGGAAGAGTTCTTGAGAGAGATGATAATTTAAACCCTATAAGCTATCAATATACTCACACATTTGATGATCTAAGTAATGGAGAATATCAATATATTGTTAAATGTACGGATACCCAACAGGGAGGAACTTCAGAAGTAAGAAATGCTATTACTATCACTGTTGATTCAGGAAATTCATGTTCTTTAGACTGTAGTAGCGGAAATACTTGCAATATTGCTTGTGGTTCAAATGTGCTTTGTGTTGCTGATTTGGATTGTAGCAGTTCTAATTCTTTAGTTATGGATATTGTTGTTGATGTAGATAATGTAGCTTCTCCAGTAATAAAAGTCAATACTGAAGGAGGAAAACAAAATACTGGGCGTGCAGAATGTCAAATAACAGAGTATGAACTTGATAACTATCTCCAATTAAGTAATGGAAGAGGTGCTGTTCTTGAAAGAGATGATAATTTAAATCCTATAATTTATCAATACTCCCATACATTTACTGGCTTAAGTGATGGTTCTCATAGGTACATTGTTAAATGTACTGATAGACCTCAAACTGGGACTTCAGAAGTAAAAAGTGCTGTTACAATAACTGTGGACTCAGGAAATTCATGTTCTTTAGACTGTAGTAGCGGAAATACTTGCAATATTGCTTGTGGTTCAAATGTGCTTTGTGTTGCTGATTTGGATTGTAGTGGAGGAGAGACAGAACCTTCTACACCTGGCGATATTACAACTTGCGGAGTTAATAACGCACACTGGGCAGATTTAGATGGAAATGAAATTGTTAACGAGTTTTCTCAAGAGAATGTTCAAATTGTTATTGAAACACAAAGTTGCAATGGCTTGGATTTAATAGCGGATATTTATGAGTGGGACTTTTTCAGAAATGATAATTTTGCTCCTGATCCTGAAGGTAATGTTGCTAATGAGAGATTGATTATACCTTGGACAACTCCCACCTATCAATCTGAAATTCCTTCTGTTGGGGATACTGATGCAAGTCCAGAGTATGGATTTAAGATTAGGATTAAAAATGGTAGAGAATTGTTAAATGTTAATTCTAAATTACTTGATTTGATAGAAAAGAGGATAGAATTTTTAAGTCCTAGTGGTGAGATTACAGATAGGACTCCTGAGATTAGAATAAAATCTTTGAAGAATAGACAAAATGCAGTTTTAACTGTTGTAGATAAGCCTTCATCTGCTACCTTGAGACTTTATTATGATATGACTTCATCAGGAGAAGGGGAATTTACATTAAATCTTGGAGGGAGTACTGATTTGCCTTTAGGGGAGTATAAAGTTAGAATTTATGCTTATGATGGTAATCCTCAGGAGAATGATGTTAGTGAAGATAAAACATTTAGAATTGTTGAGACTCCTTCAAGCTGTGTGGAAAATTGGGTATGCACTGATTGGACTCCTACTATTTGCCCTGCTAGCGAGCAACAAACCAGAACTTGCACCGACTCAAATAATTGCAGGACTATAACAGATAAACCAGATGAGATAAAAACATGCACTATAGTAACATTGTGTGATGATTCAAGTGATTGTTCTGCGTGTGCTACAAATTCCTATTGTGAAGAAGTTCTTGGCTCTGGAAAACATTTATGCACCCCTAGCAGGATTAAACAATCTTGTATTAGCGGATCTTGCTCTGCAGATAGTTGTCCTACTTCTGGATTTAGTACAGATTATTGTGATACAATTCCTGATCCTTTATGTTTAAGTGATATTGATAACGACAGGGTAGCTGATAACTTGGATTGCAATGATGCTAGTACTACTATTGGTCAATGTGATGGAACACAATGTAAACAATGTAATCAAGTTGCATCTGCCAGTAATAATAGAGGTATTTGTGTTAATATTTCTGATTGTGTAGTTTCTGTTAACTGTGCAGATACAGCTTTAGATGCTAATCAGAATACTTGTACTACTGCAGGATGCAAATGGTCTGGTGACACATCTAAATGTGACAGTAATTGTCAAAATAATTTAGTAGACAATAATGAGGATGGTATTTGTGAAGTACCTGCGAATACACTTGATCAATGTAGAATAATTAATCCAAGATGGACCAATGTTGTTGATGGTTCTATAGATCTAGCTTATGATGATGATCCTGTTAAATTAAAAGTTGATGCTTTAAATTGCCAAGGTTTAGATGTTAATTTCCAAATTGCAGAAAATGATGGTGGTTTAGGAGTAGTTAGATCTGATTCCAATGTTAATATTCCTTTAATAAGAAATATTGAAATAATAAATGACGTTGCTGAAGCTGAATGGGAAGCTCAATACATAAACGATGTGATAGGTAATCCAGAGTATGTGTTTAAAGCGATTGTTAGTGATGGAACAAATACTAAAGAGTCTACATGGTCTAGTAATTTAAATGTTGGTGTTGCAGAGATTTCATTTACTACAAACAGCATAAAAAATGAAGAAATGATTACTCAAGATAATACTACTTGGAAGGTGGAAGTTAGACCTAGCAGGGAGAGAGATAATGTTGTCTTTGTGTTTGAGAATAATAATGATTTGAGAATAAGTAATGGTGATATTGTTATTACTGAGAGCACTCCTATTGTTAATATGAATAATGGGGGGGGAGCATATTCAATAAATAGGGGTTCATTATTAAGTGCTTTAATAGGTTCAAATATTCCTCTTGGTGTTTATAACTACCAGATATTTTCTTATGATGGGGATTATAGAGAGGGAGAGAAAACTTCTTTGAGAACATTTAATATTGTTGAAGAAGTTTGTGAATGGGTATGTACTGGTTTTAGCCCTGCAGAATGTCCTACTAATGGTGAAATAACTAGAACTTGTATTAATCCAAATAGTTGTAGTACTTCTTCTCCGAGTTTAATACAGACTTGCGAGCCTGGAGTTGTTACTCAAACATGTTCAAGCCTAACTGACCAAGGGCAAGGTAATTGTATTGCTTCGGACTTAAATTGTAAATGGTTTGGAACACAATGTGTTGCTGACTGTCCAGCAAATACTGTAGATAATAATGGAGATGGGGTTTGTGAAGCAGTTGGAACTACAACCGCTTGTAATACTTTAACAACAAGAGATTTATGTGTAAACCCAAGTTTGAATTGTGAATGGAATTTAGTTGATGCAGAAGATACTACAACTCATGTTTGCAGAGATAATTGTCTAAGTGGATTAAGAGATAGTGATAATAATAAAGTTTGCCAGGATGAATCCCCTATAATAGTTATTGAACCAGATAGTGAAAGAACTTTGAATAGAGGAGACTTATATGAATTTACCGTTATTGCAACAAGCCCAGTAGGTATTGGTATGAATACGTTTAGCGAAACACCAAGAATAGGAAGATTCGCTTCTGTTTCTAAAATTAGCGATAATTCTTATAGATTTGTGTTAAACAGTGCGTCAATGACACCGAGGGATTATACTATTGCTTTCTGCTTTACTGATTTGAGCAGCAATAGAGCCTGCAAGGAATTGAGATTAATAGTTTTACAAGAAGGAGTTACTAATAGGAATCCAACTATATCAAATATACAACTTGATAAATATGTATATAATAAAGGGGAAGTAATTAATGTAAGAATTGTTGCTAACGATGAAGATGCTGGAGATAATGCTAATTTAGTTTATACAATAAGAAATGAGAATGAAGATGTTTCTGCCCAATTCTTAAGAGTCGGAAATTTACAAAATGAATTTAGCTGGAGAGTTCCTGATGATGCTAGAAATGGGGATTATGTTTTAGTGGCTAGAGTTGAGGATAGACAAGGAGCATTTGCACAAAAACCGTTTTACTTTGCTGTATCTGCAGGAAGCACAACTGTAACCGGAGCTGGAGGTGATGGTGGAGCAGGCATTACTGAACCTGATCCTCAAGAATGCAGAATAACTTCTATTGAATGGAAAGATGAACAAAGCGGAGCATCATTACAGAGCATAAGACAAGGAAGCGAAGCAATCGCAGTTATAAGAGGAGAAAGCTGCGAGGTTGGAAATGCTATAAGCTATGAAATATTAGAAAAAGATGCAATTGCAGGAATTGATTTAGCTCAACCAGATGATGTTGTCGTGCCTTCAACTGGAATTACATTTAGTATAGAGAATGTTACAATTATCAGATGGACTGCTGTAAGATTGAATGACGGGTTTAGTCCTAATAACGCTTACTATGTTAAAGCACAAAATATAGAAAGTGGTTTGTTGAACACTTTATTAATAAGCGGACTTGAAGAAGAACCTGGAGAAGGACCTGAAGGCATAACTGCAGGAAATTTAGTTGTGCAAAGCAAAGGTCCAAGTGGGACACTAACTGATTATGCTTTTGATTTAGAGATTACATTAACAGGCGGACAAACAGGAAACGGCGCTGCTACTTGCTATTGGAGCGAGAATTATGATAATTTAATGGAAACAGATGATGTAGTAGCGGGCGCATTTAACAACCAAATTATGGATACACATCAGGAAGTCAGGGTTAGTGGAGTTCCAAGCATTAGATATACAAAAGAGAATTTAGTTAGAGGCAATGATGATTATACATTTTATGTAAGATGCGGAGATGAGGCTGGAAATAGTATTGCTTTACAAGAGATTAACTTTAGAATTAATGTTCCTCAATCAAATAGGTTAAGAATTGTTGAAACTAAGCCTAGTGAAACACAAGGAAGCGATAGCTTTACAATTAGCGCTAAGACTGCCGGAGGAGCTAATAATGGAGCGAATGTGCAATGTACTTATTCAGGAAGCTTGAGCGGAAGTTTAACAAGGGCATTTGATAATACAAACATTTACATCCATACAGCCACTGTTAGCGGAATTAGCAATGGTGCTAAGACAATAACTATAAGCTGCGGTGATGGAGCTGAAACACTTACTAATACTATTAACTTCGCTGTTTCAAGAGATATTACTCCTCCTCAAATAGTCCAGATAATTACAACAGGCGGGACTAAATATATTAGAACAAATGAAGAGGCGGTATGCAAATTATCTACAACTAATAATATTAATCTTGGTAATGATTTAAGCAGGACAGAAAATAATAGAAAACATTTAGTTGTTACAAGCTCAAGCTACTATGCTCAGTGTAGAGATAATTGGGACAACGTTATGCCTAATATAGTGAAGATTAATGTCTAAAAAAAATGAAAAACGGACAGATGCAGCAGATTTTTACATGGATATTTATATTAATCTTAGCGGTAACCGTTTTATTTTTTGGAATTAAAACTGTTAGACAAGGCGAAGATTTTAAAGATGAAGTCCTATTAATTGATTTTTATAAAAATTTAGAAAAGAAAATAAATGATTTTTATTTTTTAGATATTGGGAGCAGCGGCAGAGAAGATTTTATTCTACCTAGCGAAGTTACTCGAGTTTGTTTTATAAATCCAACTTATAATGTTGACCCGGATGATTATATGGAATCTTTGAAAGAATTTAGCAATGTTTTTGTTTTTCCTGTAACCGAATTCAGGGAAAATAGATTTAATGCTACTAGATTTTTTGTAGAAAATAATAATCCTACTTGTGCTACTGTTAGAAATGATAGAGTTGAAATAAGATTTGAAAATAGAGGAAATGAAGGAGTTTTGATTAGTCAATAAAATGAATAAAAAAGGTTTTGAAATATCTTTTAGCTGGTTGTTTTCGATAATTGCCGGTATATCTATATTTTTATTTTTAGTTTGGTTCGCTGTTCAACAAACTGATTTATTTGGAAATTTAACTGCAAAAGTTGCTGTGGAGGAATTAGATATTGCATTTACTGGATTTAAAAGCAATTTAGTTGGAAGCAAGTTAGAATTTGGCAAAGAGATAAAATTAGAGTTTAAATGCGATCCTAGTACTTTAAATGAAGAAAGGATGTTTGTTAATGGGGTGGCAGGTAAAAAACTAAAAGGTAATATAGTTTTTGCTCCTGAAGGTATGAAGGATAATGAATTTAAATTTTTTACATATGGCTGGAATGCTCCATTTAGGATTACTAATTTTATCTTTATAACAGGGAATGATAAATTTTTTTATCTTGAGGATGCTCCTGACGAAATAAATAAGATTCCTGAAATGTTTATAGGTAGCGATGAAACCATTCAATTTATAGATTTAGATTCTGTGAATCTTGTTGATTGTTCTGATAATGTGAATGGTAATAAGAAAAAAGTTTTTTATGAAGGACAGATTAATGGAGAGTATTATGGAAAATTATGCGATGGCGGAACTGATAGAGATTTTTATGGTAATGCAATGATTTATGCTTATATTTTTTCTGATACAAGTAATTTCTTTTGTTTAACTAATCATGTTGCTTTAAAAAAATATGAAAACATTAGGAAAGTGTACCTTAAGAAAGCTGATGGAATTGGATATGGATGCAGTTTTAGACAGGCAGCGATAGATGCTATAAAGAATTTACCTGAACAAGTAAATGAATTAATTACTGCCAATGAAGGACTTTTGAGGGAAGGATGCGAAGGAATTTATTAAAGAAAGGACAATTAGAAATTGGGATAACCATGATGGTTTTATTAGTGTTTTTTATTTTATTGATTGTTGCTTTGGTTGTTTATTTCCAATTTACTTATACTACCATTAAAGAAAGTAGACAAGAAATTTTAGATGAGAAATTTTCTACTTTAGTTAATTCTTTAACTAGTGCTCCAGAAATTAAATGTAGCGTAAGAGGAATTGAAAGAGAATGTTTGGATGCCAAAAAATTAATAGCTTTTAGAGAAGTATTAACTAATAATGGGAATATAAAAGATAAGTATTTAGATGAATTTGGGATTTTAGGATTGGAAGTTGAAGTTGTTTATCCTACCGTAACTCCTAGAGAATGCGATGTTACAAGTATTGATTGTAATAAATTTACTTTAATGGGATATACTGGTGACGGGTTGAGATATGCAACTCCTGTTTCAATTTATTACCCTTCAGATAATATATACAGGATAGGAAAGCTAATAATAATTGGAGAGGTTGAATAATGAAAAAAGGACAGGCAGAAATTTTTGGATTAATATTTATAGTTATTTTGTTAATATTCGCATTAATTTTCTTTGTTAGAATCAAACAAAGTGATGATTCCAGTGTTACATTGAGAAGTAGTTTTAGAGCTAATAATTTAATGAATGCTATAATGGATGTTAATTTAGACTATCTTGATAAAACCAGTTTAAAAGAATTAATGAAAGACTGTTTGGATAATCCTACTAAATTAAATCCAAACCCCCCACCTCAAAAAATTAAATCTGATATTTGCGTAGCTGTCGAAAAGGATCTAACTGATATATTTAAAGCAACTTTATCAGAAATAGAAATCTATCAATTCAAAGGTTCTTTAGATACGATTACTTATATTGAACTGTTTAATGGTGTTTGTGATGAAGGAATTACTGCAAGCCCAGTCAGACTGCCGAGAAATTATAATTTTGAACTTAAATTATGTTCTTAGTAAGTAACTAAGTAAGTTAGTAAGAAACATTTATATATTAAAACTACTGTTTGATGGTATATGAAAAAATACCTTCTTCTTATCGAAGATGAGAGATTATGGGAGAATTTCAAGTCCAAGATTAATAAAGATTTGAATACTGAGATTATAGAACTTATTAGAAAGAAGGTGAAAGGTTAAAATGAAAAAAAAGGGTCAAGTAACAGTATTCATTATTTTAGGAATTATTGTAGTTATTTTAGCAATTTCTATTAGCTATTTACAAAGTGAGAATTTTAGAGAGAGAGTTCAAAATATTGCTTTTAGAAGCGTTGTTGTTCCTGAACAAGCTCAAGGTGTTGTAAATTATGTGGAAGGGTGTGTTGAGAATATCGCTTCAGATGGTTTAAAACTAATAGGGGAACAAGGTGGGTATGTTGTGTTCCCGGATATAAGTCCAAGAACTTATTTAGAAGTTACAGAAAATAGAAAAGTTCCTTATTGGCTTTATGGAGAAGATAACTTAGAGAATATTCCCACGATTGAGGAAATGGAAAATGAGTTGGGAGCTTATATCGAATCAAGATTTGTATCTGATTGTGGGTTTGATTCTTACAGAGACATAGGTTATAATATTCCTGAAGATACTATTGACATTAATGTTAATATTCTAGATAAAGATGTTGAAGTTAATTTAAATACTAATCTACAAGTTGGGATTAAAGAAGATAATTTTGATTTGAGTAGATATGTAAAAGTTTCAATTCCAAGCAGATTAAATGAATTTTATGAAATGGCTAATGAAATAATTAACAGAGAAAGACTTAATTCTCCTTTGGAAGATAATACAATAGAACTTGTTTCTCTTTGGAGTAAAGATGATAATAGTGGGATTCCTCAAATTGCAGGAATTGATTTCGATTGCAGCAAATCCAGGTATAATTTAGTGGAGGTTGGAGAAACCCTTATAAGAAATATAGAGGTTATGACTCCCTATCTACAGGTTGAAGGGAGCAATATCCAAACTTATGATGAAGTTTATTATAATAACCATATGGTAATTGATAATACTTTCTCAAGAAGTCATAATGATGTAAACGTTAATTTTAATTATTATGCTGGGTGGCCTTTTGTTATGGATGTTACTCCAAGAAGAGGACCTGTTTTAACTTCTGACGTTTTGAAGATACCTATCCCTTTGAGGCCTGATATTTGTTTTAATAGACATAACTTCAGATATGATTTAATTTATCCTGTTCTTGTTAGTCTAGAATCCGGAATGGAATCTTTTAATTTTGTTATTGAGGTATTTGTTGATAATAATTATGGAAGGAGAAATGCTTTTGGAACAACTGATTTCAGAAGCGGACCAGGAAATTTATTTTGTGATGAAGATCAAAGATTAAGTGAAGAAGTCAGCGTTAGTGCTATTGATACATCTAATGGAGAATTTGTTGATGGGCTTAAAGTTTCTTATATTTGTGGACTTAATGAATGTATCGTTGGAGAAACTACTGAAAATGAATATGGGGCCATAGAATATAGAGGGAGCTTCCCGTTATGTGTTGGCGGAGAATTAAGGGTTGATGGAGATGGATATGGCGTTTATAGACAATCTTTAGATACTTTAGACACAGGTGTACAAAGCGTTATTGCGGATATTGAACCTTATCGTAATTTAACTTTAAATGTTAAAGTGATTGATTTAGATCAAAATGATAATGTCGTAAGCGAACTTGGAAGGAGTCTTAATATAAATGAAGAAGTATTTTTACAGCTAATAAAAATAAATGAAATATTTGGCGGTGTGGATGATGAGATTGCTGTTAATTATAATAGTGGTGAAGAAGTTGTTTTAAGGTTAGCTCCTGGAAGGTATAATCTTAATTTGGACTTGGTTTTAAACGAACAATTAACTCTAGCTGGTCAAAATGTCAATGGATTTGAATCTAAATCAGCCGATACAATAGTTTTAGGTCATATTGAATTAGATGATGTATATATAAGCCCTGAGCAATTAGAAAATGATAACATAGAATTTACAGCTTTTGCGGTTAATCCAAGAGTTGTAAGTGATGTGTTGAGGGCTTATGAGATGGGAGACGCTGTAAACAGAAATAGAGATTTGCTTGAACCGAGGTTTAGCTAAAAATGAAAAGGGTGATATTATTAGGGATTATATTTTTAATGTTTATTAGTATCTCTTATGCTCAGAGCACGGTTATTGAAGGCGACACTGCTGGCGGAACTGATAGGGTGTTTACAAGCTCACGATATGATTCTGATGGAGACGGTATTTGTGATGAACCAAGTAATATTTATAGAGATGGGGATGTAAGAAGTATAGATCTTGGATGTACGGCGACTATTTTAGGAGATTTATGTGCTGGAACTCCTAGTGGAGAAGTTGCTAGCCGCAGAGGCGATGATTCTGGATGTAGTCCAAGTCAAACTGCAGGATTTAGCAATTATTGGGGGATTAGAATTGATACTAACGATGCTAGACCAAGAGTTGTAGAACCTAATTGGCTTACTGATCAAAGACAGGGTGTTAAAGTTTATCAGCCTATCAGTTTCTTTAGAAATACGTTTAATGTTCTTGAAAATGAGGATATTGAATTTAGAGGGGCTACTGTTTATTGTACTAATGACAGAGGAGTTATTAGAACTAAAGAAATAGGAGTTGGAGATTTAGTTTTTGATAGCGGTCAAAATGGTGGAGAGTTAAATGTTCAATCAAGGAACGGCGTTACCTATATTGAAGGGAGTTATGGCAGTGTTAGTTTATCCGGAGTCGGAAATACTGATATGAATAGGACTTTAGAAATAAGATTAAATTATCAGAGTGATGAATCTTTGGTTAGGCCTAAAGATATTAGAAATTATAAAGGAGAATATGGAATTGATGAAATTGAATTTGAATGCACAGCAAGAATTAATCAATGTAGGAGATTGATAAAAGATGAGAACGGGGTAAGAGTTAGAAGCAATAATTGTATTCCAATCTATCCTCCGGAAGAGGAAGAATTTCCATTGATAATTTCATTAGATAGTTTGGCATATAAACCACCAGAGGCATTTTTAATTGCGGGAATGGAAAGTGCAGATAAGGTTCTTGATTTTACAGAAGCTTTAGAACCAAAATTGAGGAATTTGTATGAATTTTTGAGAGGCAATTGTTTAGGTGCAATTTCAATCGTACTTGGAGGGAAAATATTTAGTTTTATTCCTGGAGTTGATGATGCTGTTAATTTTATCTGGTTTGGTCCTGAGGAACTAAGAAATTTTGGTTTGTATAAGGAAAGTTTTATTATAAGCGGAAGGTCTATGTGTAGTGCTGTGGCATGCCCCAGAGATTGGTGTAGACCTTTAAACTGGCATCCAAAAGAAGGAAGTAAAAGTCTGGCTGAGTTAACAATAGGCAAAGATCTTATTACTGGACAACCTAGCCCTAAACCTATACAAGATAGTTTATTTTTGAGTACGACCTGTGGTTGTGTTAGCGGGATGTTAGCCAAGCTTTATCAAATTGAGGCTATTGCTTTACAATGGAAAACTTGTTTATTGGAGGCTAAAACAACAGGGCAATATGTTGGAGAATGTGATCGAGTTTTAAGTAATGGAGTATGTACCTTTATTATAGATGAACTGCAGTATGTCGGTAAGTTTGATTTTGGGTCTTTCTTCGGTTTTAATAGCAATACTAATGAACCTAAAAAGTCTTCTGGAGAGGAAGCTGTAGAGGCCGGCGGAATTTTGAGAAATAATTTTATTATTAAGGGATTAAATAGCGGAACAAGAAATGCCAGAGAGTTTGCAAAGAATGAAGTTGCAGTTTTAGGCTCTGCAGATATTAAGGGAAACTTAGGTTATCAAAGTCATTTATTGGCAAGCACTCTTTGTTCTTTAGCGTTATATCGTGATTTTCCTAATTTCAATTCGTTACAATCTTCTGAACTAGCTAATGCTCCTATAAAAACAACGACTTCTTCTAATTTTAATTATAAAGTTGCTTTCTTTGGTGAAGGCGGAGTTCCTGTTTATGGATATGACATAAGCTGGATGGTAGTTTCTGGCAGAGAGAGTTTAAGATATGATGTTTATTTAGAAAGCGACCAAGGTTCAAGAAGACCTATCCATAGTGATGTTTTGAGGAATATAGGCGACTTTAATTCTGATTTTATTCAGGTAACTGATGAATTAGAATATACAAAATTATGCTTTGATTTAAAAGAAGGGGTTAGCAGAATTAGATGTTATCCACCTGGAAAAGGAAGTACTGGTGGGATAAATGAGGATCTCGAATTATTTAAAGAAGGGGTGAAAGATTCAGATAATGATAGGTTGCCAGATGATTGGGAGATTAGATTTAGTTGTTATCAAAATAGAGGAGAATTTTCCAATGCTCAGGATGAAAAAGCATGCAAGGATTTACTACAAGCCGGAAAATCCAATGTTTTAGACCCTCTTAATTCCAATACTGATGGGGGGAGAGTTAATGATGGCAGTGAAGATCCTGATGGGGATAAGTTTAATAATTATCAAGAATATTTAGAGAATACACATCCTAATATCGCAAATGGAAAACTTGATGGAAGTGTTTTAGATACCAGAAGCAGTTGTTATGCTTCTTTTGGTGGAATTAGACTCGTAGGAGGAGATATTTTAGAAGGCGTTCAAGGGCTTGATAGAATCTATATTCCTGGAGAAACAATTAGTGTAGGCGTGGATTCATTAAATGTTTTAAGCGGAACTGTGAATGTCAACACTGAGGATTTATTAGTCCTTGTTGAAATAACTGGTGGACCTAGATCTACATATGAAGGTCCATTTGAAATACCATATTCTCAAGCAGTTAGCGGAGTAACATTTGGAGTTTGGGAAATTCCAGAAGCTAACGATGCCCCGATTAGTGGAGTTTATGATTTAACTGTTCAATTGGTTGTACCTGAGGGATTGATTGGCTATGATATTTGCAGAGATGAAGAAGGAGTATTATCTGAAGTTACTAAAAAGATTGTAATTTACAATGAAGTTAAAGAAAGATGCATCGATAGTGATGACAGGGATGATTTTAGAATTGGGGGGATATGTATAGATGCTGCTGGAGTTGCTGGAGTTCATAAGGATTCTTGTAACGAGAATGTAGCTAGCGATTTTGAATGCAGGGATGGGTCATGTGTAAGTTCTACATTAAATTGTCAATTAGATGGAAGGACATGTTTGTCTGGAGCATGTGTTTCAGGATAATTTTGAAAGATGTTAAGAGAATTAAAAAAAAGTTTTTTGCTGTTAAGTGAGAATAAGAAGAAATGGCTAATTTGTTCTCTTTTTGATTTTTTGTTTTTAGTTTTGCTTATAATTTCTGCTTCTTTTTTTTATAATTTATTCATGAGAGATTATGATTATATCGGTAACACTCTAGAAAATATTCTTGTTCAAGATGGTCAAATATCTGGAGATTTATTTTCAAGGTTATCAGGTGTTTCTGATACTTTAATTAATATGCTATTTATTGTATTAGAATTCTTCCTTGTTGCCTTTTTATTATGGAGCTTATTTCAAAGTGTTAGCTGGCTGATAAGCAGAAATATAGTTAAAAGATCTAAAAAATTTGATTTGGATTATTTATTGGATTTTGCTTTATTTAGCTTAATTTGGACTTTAATTTTAGGATTGATTATTTATATATTTTATAATAATTCTTCATTGTTACAGACTTTTAGTATCTTTATTTTGAACATACCTTTGTTATTATTTGTTTATTTTGGAGTTATATCTTTTGCTTTATTTAGCTTATCCAATAAATCTTTGAAATCTTTTAAAGAATGTTTTCTTTTAGGAATCAAAAACCCTCAATTACTATTTCCCTTTCTTATTTTTTTATTGATTTTATTTTTTATAGGGAGTTTACTTAGTTTAGTTGGTTTGAAATTAGTAAATGGTTTTGTATTTTTATTATTTTTAACTTGGTTTAGAGTTTATTTATTAATCTTAGTTGAGAAATATGTGGGAGATATGCTTTAACAGAGAAAGTATATGCGGTGAATTTTTTATCTCCTTTTTTAGTTAGAAAGTAAAGGTTATTTATTAAAATTTCTAAATGGTTAAGAAAAATTATAACATTAATAGTAGTGTGATTATTGAACTTCCACCTTTTTCTTTTAATATTTCTTTTATTTTATCTAATCTTTCTATCTTCAAGAAATATTTCCAGCCGTGCTCTTTCTTTTTCTTTCCACAAATTCCCTGTTTAAATAGAGCATCTAAAACAGTTTCAACTTTGTCTAAATACTCTTGAGGAATCCCTCTTTTAAGATTGTCAATATAAATAGAACCTTTTCCAAAACAATTTTCATCAAATAATTTTCTTATTAATATTCTACTTAATTTAATATAATCACTCTTTTTTATTTTAGCCATAAATTTTTAATTATCTAAAACAATATAAATATTTAGTCAATTTTTTGACCCTTAAGGGACATAAAAAAGAAAGATTTATAAACAAGTATTATCCTTATATTCTTGCATGACATCAGTTTTTTTAATGTTGGAAGGGAATACTGTTAGGAATAGATTATGGAATTTTTTAATAGTTCATTCTGAATTTGATTATTCTATGAAAGACATTGCTAAGTTTTCAGAAGTTAGTTATACCTCCTTAAAAGAAATCTGGAAAGAATTTGTCAAAAGAGAAATAGTAAAATATACTAGAGATGTTGGAAAAGCCAAGATGTTTACATTAAATAGAGACAATCCTCAAGTAGAAAAATTCATAGATTATTATTGGTCTGTTGTTAGTTCTGAAGTTGAAAAAGATTTAGAAAAAGAAATGTTAACCGCTTAATCTCTTTTCTTGGTAATGTTTTGATTTTAGAAAATTTGTGGGAGACAGGATTTGAACCTGCGTAGACACTAAGTCACTAGGTGTCTTATTTTAGGAAAACCTAAGCTTGGCCATCTTTAGAGATTCTAGCCCGTTTTCCGCTCCGGCACTCCCACGCTAAATAAAGAATGCCTTGAATGCTTTAAAAACGTTTTGTAGAATTATTTTCTCTTAGAACCTTGTTTTTTATTCCAGCTGTATTTTCTTAATCTTGAAGATTTTCCGAAACCGCAACTAGAACATTTTTTCTTGGTTCTATGATAAGTCGGCTTCCCACATCTTCTGCAACGTATGTGGGTTACCTTACCAGACTTCTTCCCCATTGATGGAGTTCCCTTTACCATTTTATTCTGAAGGTGAGATTAGAATTATAGTGTCCCCACGAACAAATAATTTTCCTAGCTTTCTTATCATTTCCCCATCTTGATGCTCTTCTGCATTTTCTAAAACTGTGTTAATATGTACGTCGAATGCTTTTAATGTTCCTACAATCTGCTTTCCGTTTTTCAGTTCTAATATTACTTTTTTGTCTCTTGCTGAATTTAATGTATCTAATGGTCTTGATGCTTCCATTGTTTTAACCCCCTAAATATAATTTTCTAAAATGTTTTTGATTTAAAAAGCTTTCTGAAATTTTTCATAGCAGTCAAAAAGGGATACATAGGTAACTTTAAATAGTCTTTATTTTCATTTTAAATTAAAATGGCCATATCACAGTATAGATCAAAAAGAAAAGTAAGTGGCGGAGTTTATGTTCCGTACAGAAAGAAAAAAAAGTATGAATTAGGAAATGAACCTAGGAATACTAAAGTTGATAAAGTAAGGAAAAAAATATTTAGAACTTTAGGCGGGAATAGCAAGGTTGTTTTATTGAGTATTGATGAAGCAAATGTTTTTGATGGCAAAAAATATAGTAAAAGCAAGATTAAATCTGTAATAGATAATAGTGCTAATAGGCATTTTGTTAGGAGAAATATTATAACAAAAGGGGCCATAATTGATACTGAAGTTGGCAAGGCCAAAGTAACTTCCAGACCAGGGCAGGAAGGAGCTATTAACGCTGTTCTGATTAAATAAGAATTCTACAGGAAATCAAGGTTTTAAATTTAAACTTTTAGAAACATTTATATACTGATAAATTGGGCTTATTTATAAAGCTTATGCTGGGGGATTTTAAATATGCCGACATACGTCAAAAAGTGCCCGGATTGTGGAAGTATCAATCTTTTACTGAACAAAGACAGGGGTGAGATAGTATGTAAGGATTGCGGTTTAGTTATCGAAGAGAAGATGATAGACTTCGGTCAGGAATGGAGAGAATTTGACCATGAGCAAGCTGCTTCTAGAAGAAGGACAGGAAGTCCTATGACCTATAGTGTAGATGCAGAAGAGCCTATTGTGATTAAGAGGAATAATAAGATTAGTATTGTTAAAATTGGAAAATTTGTTGATGATATATTAGCTGAGAGAAATAGTTTTATTAGAATTGATGAGGATATTGAATACGCTCCTGTTGAGGATTTTGAATGTGTTGCCTTTGATAAAAATAATGAAATTAAATTTAGAAAAATAAGCGAAGTTTCTAGACATCCTGCTGATGAAGTATTTGAAATTTTACTGGAGACTGGAAAAAAAGTCAAGGTTACCGGAAATCACAGTGTATTTAGCGCCGATAAGGAAATAAAGCCGGTTAGAGTAAGTGAACTAAAGGAAGGAGATTTTATTGTTGCTCCAAAAGAGATACCCACAATTGAAGATATTAGGGAATTAAATTTATTGGATGAGTTTATAATTTTAGGAAAAAAATATCCATTATTATATTTAAGGAATTTTTCAGATGAAAAACTCTTTGAGAAACTGAAATTGCTAGAAAATAGCAATGATATTTTAAAAGGCAGAATCAAAAGTTGGAGACATTACAAAACTATTCCTTTATGGGTACTTAATGAGTTTTCCAGACAAATAAATATATATGATTACAATTTAAATAACTGCAAAATAGGCATTTATAGCGGAAAATCTGAGTTGCCTCTAAAAATTAACATTGATAAAGATTTTATTAGACTTCTAGGTTTGTTTATAGCAGAGGGCACTGCTAGAGATAATCATTTAGTATTCTCCTTTGGAAGCCACGAAGTTGAATATATTGATGAAATCAGAAGGATAACCAAAAATTTATTTAAAGTTAGCGACAATGTTTATGCAAAAAACACTTCAGCTACACAGATACAGTTTAACAGCAAGCTTTTAAGTATTCTATTCAGAGATATTTTAAAAACAGGTTCTAATGCTATAACAAAGAGAATTCCAGAAATAATTTATTCAGTTCCTATGGAATTTAAAAAAGAATTTTTAATGGCTTATCTGGATGGAGATGGCGGCAAAGTGATTATAGAGCATGAAGGATTTAGACCTGATGTTTGCATTTCAACTAATTCTGCCAGCGGGGATTTGACTAATGATTTCATATTATTATATTCACAGCTTGGGATGCATGCAAACTACCAAGAAGCATTTATTAAGGGAAGAGTTATGGAAAAAACTGGGCAGAGAATTTCTGATACTGTTTCTAAGAGGGCTTTGATTAAGAATCCCGATACCGCATATGATCTTGGTTTTTTGAAAGATAAACCAAGCGAGGTTAAAGGCAAGGGAGCTATTGAGACATTAATACCTGCTCCGCAGATATATAAGAAAGAATGGAAATTTAGAGATAGGATAAGGATCGATAGGAAATCTGCTTTGAAAATAGCTGAAAAGTATGGTGATGAAAAATTAATGAAAATCGCTAAAGCGCCATTTCTATATTTGAGAGTTAGAGGCATTAAAAAAATGAAATCAAGCACTGGATACGCTTATGACTTAACTGTTCCTGGATATGAAAATTTTGTCGGAGGAATGGGCGGAATATTTTTGCACAACACTAAATATGATAGAGGATTAGGAACTGATGTTGGAAGAAAATCTGATATTTATCAATTAGGCGGAAAAGACAGAAATAGATTCTTCAGATTAAGAAAATGGCAATATAGAATTTCAACTGCTATTGAGAGAAATTTAAAATTAGCTTTAGCTGAATTAAAAAGAGTTTCCAGCTATTTAAAATTAACAAAAGCTGTTGAAGAAGAATCCGCTAGAATTTATACTTTAGCTGTTCAAAGAGGATTAGTTAGAGGGAGGTCAATGGAATCTGTTGTAGCTGGAGCATTATATGCCGCATGCAGGAGACATGAAGTTCCAAGAACTTTGGATGAATTAAGTGAAGCTAGTGGTATTGATAAGAAAGAAATTGGAAGAACCTATAGGTTTATTACAAGAGAATTAGGAATTAGGATTTTACCTAGCAATCCTGTGGATTATATTGCCAGATTTGCAACTTCTTTGAAATTAAGCGCAGATACTCAAACTAAGGCTGTTGAAATATTAGAGAAAGCTCAGAATTCAGAATTAACTTCAGGAAGAGGTCCAACTGGGATTGCTGCTGCTTCTTTATATGTAGCTGCTTTAATAAATAATGAGAAAAGAACCCAAAGGGAAGTTGCGGATGTTGCTGGTGTGACTGAAGTTACTATTAGAAATAGATACAAAGAACTTTTGAAGAAATTAAAATTAGATGAGAAAGTAAAGAAGAAAAGAAAATGAGTTACTTAAAACCTGTTATAGATGAAATTTATATGCCTCATGCAATACTTGCTTTGGCTCATCCACATGCGCTCGCTACGGGGAGTAATGATATTGAGAGACTTACAGATTCTTATGATTATTTGCGTGAAAGGGCAATCTTTGATTATGTTGCCGATGATACCAGCGATCCTATAAGAGAATTTGCTTTTAATATGGCGAGGGTTGTACCTTATAATGGATACACTTGTTTTATTTTACAATTATACAACGTTCAAGATTGGGATTTAATCTCTAAATCATTGCTACTAAAAAGGAAAGAGGTTAATGATGCGATTAGGGGTAGAGAAGTAGATAATTTTGAGGACATTATAAGATGTGAACTTACCCATAGAGATTATCTTTTAGAACTTATGATTAGGTCTGTAGAAAAACATTCCAGACAACATAAATCTTCACCTTCAAGAATTTTTTTTGATAACTAAATTTCTATTTCCATTAAATCTTTTGCTGCTCTAGTATTTTTGAAAACTTTTCTCGCTTCTGATTCTAGCTCATTTGTATTTTTATATCTTTGGGAGAAATGAGTTAAAATTATTCTTTTTACTTTTGCTTTCTTTCCTATTTCTGCAGCTAGTTTAGATGTTAAATGTTTTCTTCTTTTAACTAAATTTTTTAATTTATCATTCCAAGTTGACTCGATAATTAATAAATCAGAATTATTCGCTAAAGATTCCGCATTTTTGCATGGAGCTGTATCCATAATTATTGTTATTTTTCTTCCTTTTATTGGGGTTGTAGCATTTTTTACTTTTATTTTTTTACCTTTGTAAACAATATCTTTTCCCTGCTGCAGTTTTCCCAATAATGGATGCTGGGTTAATCCAAATCTTTTTAGATATTCTAAGTTCATTTTTAATTTTTCTTTTTCTATTATTGAATATCCCAGTGTTGTTATTGTATGATCAAGTAAAATTGATTCTATTCTAAAGTTTTTATCTTTGTAAATTACTCCTGAAGAAACTTCTTTTAATTTATATTTTATTTTCAATTGATATGAAAAGCCGGACATCATATTTTTGAAATATTTTTTTGTTCCTTTAGGACCGTATATTTCTAATGTCTTTGTATAATTGCTCGCTCCTAAATTCTGCATTAAACCCGGAATTCCTAATGTATGATCCCCATGCCAGTGGGAGATTAATATCTTAGTTATTTTTGACGGAGAGATTTTTGCCCTTCTTAACTGTCTTTGGGTTCCTTCTCCACAGTCTACTAAAATGCCTTCATCCTTGTATTGTATGAACAAAGAAGAATGGTTTCTATCCTTTGTCGGTATCATTGCTGATGTACCTAGAAATGTTATTTTCATAATATATATTAAAAAAGAAAGGTTTTTTAAATACTTTCCCTTTGATTTTGATTTATGATTAAGAAGGAAGAAGTAACCGAGCTAAAGAAAAAAATAAAAGGAATTTTAGAAAAAGAGAGCGTAGTTGCCGAGATTTCGGATGAGAGCACTTTATTGTATGATAGAAGCAGATTCGGAGAGAAGGTAGGAGAAAAGTACCACTATTCTTTGGTTGAAGGATTATTTTTATTGGATACTAAGAGGATGGATATTATAGATACTAAGAAAAAAAAAATTAAGTTTGATGATTTTTTGAAAAAAGTTAGAAGATTAGATAAAAATTTCTGGGTCAAGTATTGTGTTTTTAAGGACTTAAGATCAAGAGGGTATATTGTTAAGACCGCCTTAAAATTCGGAGCTGAATTTAGAGTTTATAATAGAGGGGTTAAACCTGGCGAGGACCATGCTAAATGGATTGTTTATCCTGTTCATGAGACTAATACTACAACTTGGTATGAATTTGCGGCTAAAAACAGGGTAGCACACAGCACTAAAAAGAAGCTATTAGTTGGAGTTGTGGATGATGAAGCAGAAGTTAGCTATTGGGAGATAATGTGGATTAGACCTTAATTTCTCTTCTACACTATAATAATTCTTTTAAAAGAGTTCGATTTCTAATATATTTATGGCTGGAAATTTGGGGAAGAGAGATAAAGCACTTCATTTTATTAGTAGACAAGGTCCGGTTATTCCTATTCAAATAGGAAAAGAACTTAGTATTGATACTATGTTTGCAGGGGCTATTCTTTCTGAATTAGTAAATGAGGGAAAACTACAAGTTTCTGAGCATTTAAGAGTTGGAGGTAGCCCGGTTTATTATATTAAATGGCAGGAAAGCAAGCTGGAAAATTATCTAAAATTCTTAAATGAAAATGATATAAAAACTTTACAAAACTTAAAAGAAAAAGGAATTCTTAAGGATAGGGACTGTACGCCTTTACAAAGAGTTTCTTATAGGATTGTAAAAGATTTCGCTAAGAGTTTAATTCTGAAGAGAGATAATGGGGAGAAAGAGGTCTTTTGGAGATATTACCTAGTTAATGAGGATGCTGCTAAACAAAAGATTTTGGATATGGTAAATAATAAGGAAAAAAAAGAAACACAAAAGATTGTTGAAGATATTAAAGAAGTTAAAATAGAGCCTAAAAAAGAAATTTTTGAAAAGAAAGAAGTGGAGATTGAAAAACCAAAATCCAGGATTAGGAAAGAAGCTGATGTTGATATTATTAAGGAATTCTTCAGAATTAATGGGATTGTTGTGTGGGAAGAGAAAGTTATTAGAAAAGATAAAGATGTTAATTATGTTATCAGTTTTGAAACTAAATTAGGAAATTTAAAGTATTTTGTTAAATTTAGAGATAAGAAAAATATTACCGAAGGGGATATCAGCTTAGCTTATAATGAAGCTGGGAAATTACCATTAATGTTTTTGTCTAAAGGGGAGCTGACTAAACCAGCTAAGAAAATAATAAATGATGAGTATAAGGGAGTTGTATTCAGAAGGTTATAGCAAACTTTAAAAATTCTGTTATTATATAATTATAAGGGTGACTTAAATGAGCAATGAAGACTTTCAGAGTGATTCTAGGGAAGATAACCATGTTGTATTTGTTGGGCCTAAACCTTTTATGAACTATGTTACTGGGGTTGTTATGCAATTTACTACTAAAAATGCCAGTGAGGTTGTTGTTAAAGCTAGAGGAAGATTTATTTCTAGGGCTGTAGATGTTGTGGAAGTGGCAACTAAGAGATTCTTAGAAGGACAAATTGAAATAGCTAAAGACGGAATTAAAGTAGGTAGTGAAGGTTTTGAGAACAAAGATGGAAAACAAGTGAGAGTTTCTTATATTGAAATTACTTTAATTAAGAAGTAAGATTTAAATAGAAAGTAAATAGATGTTTCCTTAAAAAAAGGTGATATTTTGATTAATGGATTGAATGTTTTTATTGAATTAAGTGTTATTATTGTTATTGCTACTTTAATTTCTGGGTTGATGAGACTGTTGAAACAACCTTTGATAATAGGTTACATTTTAACAGGAATATTATTAAGCCCATTCTTTTTGAATTTAATAAAATCTACAGACACAATAACTATTTTTTCTCAAATAGGAGTATCTTTTTTATTATTTATAGTAGGTTTGAGTTTAAGCCCTAATGTCATAAGAGAAGTTGGTAAAATTTCTTTAATTACTGGAGTTGGGCAGGTAATTTTTACAACTTTAATAGGATTCTTCATTTCTAAATTATTAGGGTTTTCAAATGTTGTTTCTATGTATATAGCAATTGCTCTGGCTTTTAGCAGTACCATCATAATTATGAAATTATTATCTGATAAAAATGATTTGGATAAATTATATGGAAAAATATCTATTGGGTTTTTATTAGTCCAGGATTTAATTGCAATATTTATTTTAATAATAATCTCTTCTATGTCTAGAGAGTTAACAGTTTCTGCTACTTTATTAGGACTGATTTTTAAGGGGTTAGTATTGATTATTATCCTTTTACTCACTGGAAAATATATTCTTCCAAAATTAAGCAATTTCTTTGCGAGATCTCAGGAATTTTTGTTTTTATTCTCTATTGGCTGGGGATTAGGGTTGGCTTCTTTATTCAATTTTATTGGTTTTTCTATTGAAATCGGAGCTTTACTAGCAGGTATTGCATTATCTGTTTCTCCTTACCATTATGAAATAAGCTCTAAGATGAGACCGTTAAGGGATTTTTTCATTATATTATTCTTTATCTTATTAGGGTCACAATTATCTTTCAGCAATATTAATCAGTATATTGTTCCTGCTATAGTTTTTTCTTTGCTTATTTTAATTGGAAATCCTTTGATAGTTTTATTATTAATGGGGTCGTTGGGCTATAATAAAAAGACAGGATTCTTAGCCGGATTAACAGTTGCCCAGATTAGTGAGTTCTCTTTAATTTTGGTTGCTTTAGGAGTTAGTATCGGCCATTTGAATAATGATATATTATCCCTTGTTACTGTAGTAGGGTTGATTACAATAGCTGGTTCAACTTACTTCATAATATACTCTGATAAGATATATCCTTATATTGAAAATTATCTAACGATTTTTGAGATAAGAAAAGATAAAAAGAAGAATAAAGAATCTTTTAAAAAATATGATATTATTTTATTTGGCTACAATAGGATTGGTTATGATTTTTTACAAAGCTTTAAAAAATTAAAAAAGAAATTTCTAGTTGTGGATTATAATCCGGATGTTATCAAGGATTTATCTAATAATGGGATAGATTGTTTATATGGCGATGCAGATGATGAGGAATTTTTAGTTGGTTTGCCATTGGAGGGGGTAAAAATGGCGGTCTCTACAGTTCCAGATTTTGATACTAATGTCTTATTAGTAAATACAATTAAAAGGATAAATCCAAATGCTATCACTATAGTTATTTCACATCAAATTGGCGATGCTAATGTTTTGTATGATAAGGGAGCTACTTATGTTGTATTGCCTCATTTTTTAGGCGGAAAATATGCTTCTATGATGATAAATAAATATGGGTTGAATAAAAATAAATTCTTAATTGAAAAGAGAAAACATATTTTACATTTAAGGAATAGAGAAAAAATTGGGCATAGACACCCTAATATAGAGAAAAATTAGTGGCGCCCCCGAGATTTGAACTCGGGACATCTGCCTCATGAGAGCAGCACTCTACCGAACTGAGCTAGGGCGCCTTATTCAAAAATAAGCTACATTTGGTTTTTAACAGTTTTGGTTAACATGGCTTTGCACATAAACAAAGGAGGTTTGCACATAATCGTAAATTATATATATAGAAGCTTTTACTAAAATTATAAGTAATGGAGGGTTAAATTAAAATGGAAGAACGTAATGAAGATACTTTTAAATTAAAGAAATCTACCTTATGGAAAGTAGGGACTGTTGTTTTTGGACTATTATTTTTAGTTACAATTTTTCATGATGTAACTGAAAGTGGGACTAGTGTTAATGGCAATGCTATTAGAGTAGATCCAACAGAACCTACAATACCAACAGGGGTTGTGGCTGTAAGAGCAGACGATTTTGTTGATGATGATCCTGTTTTGGGCAACAAAAATGCTCCTTTGACAATTGTGGAGTTCAGTGATTTTCAATGCCCATTTTGTAAGAGGGCAAGAGATGATGCTATTGTTCAGATAGAAGAACAGTATGTAAAGACTGGAAAAGTAAAATTGGTTTATAGGGATTTTCCATTAAGTAGCATTCATCCAATGGCTCAAAAAGCTGCTGAAGCTTCTGAATGCGCGGATGACCAGGGGAAATTTTGGGAATACCATGATATTATCTTTGAAAATCAAGAAAGTTTAAGTTTAGCAAGCTTAAAACAATGGGCCGCTACTCTAGAATTAGATACAACTACATTCAATAATTGTTTGGATTCTGGAAAACAAGCTGGTGAAGTTGCGAATGATTTAAGTGATGCTTCTGCTGCAGGCGGAAGGGGTACTCCTTATTTTATTGTTGGCAACCAACCTTTAAGCGGGGCACAACCGTTTGCTGCATTCCAACAAGCAATTGAGTCCCAATTATAGGAAGGCTTAATACCTTCTTTATTTTTTATTTTAGGAAGGCGTGATAAAATGAAAAGATGTTTTATTTTGTTGTTATTAGTTTTTATTATTGGGTGTTCCAGCAATTCAGATATTGTTAATGATGAAAGTGGAGTTGTGTCAAAACTTTCAGCCCCCGGATTTGAGGATATTGAAGAGACTGTTGTAGATGATTTAAAGGAATTTAATATAATAGCAAAACAATGGAGATTTGAGCCTGATATTATTGAAATTAATAAAGGGGATAGGATTAAACTAAATGTAAAAAGCATTGATGTTACCCATGGATTTGTCATATCCCAATTTAATGTTAATGAAATTTTAATACCTGGTGAAACTACAGTCGTGGAATTTATTGCAGATAAAAATGGAGAATATACTTTCTTTTGTTCAGTACAATGCGGTGATGGGCACAGTAATATGAATGGAAAACTGATTGTAAATTAAGCTTTAACAAGATTTATATAATTTAATTTTTAATAATTGTAAATATGCCATTTGTACATAATTTAGATCCTGTACTCTTTTATTTATGGAACTTTCAGATAAGATACTATGGACTGGCTTGGGCTTTTGGTTTTTTAGTTACTTATTATTTTATTATTAAATCTAAGGATAAATTAAATGTTTCCAGAGAAGAATTAGAGAATTATATGGTCTATTTGATTTTGAGTATTGTAATTGGTGCTAGACTGTTTCATGTTTTGTTTTCAGACCCTGGCTATTATTTTGCCAATCCCTTTAAGATATTCGCTCTATGGGAAGGTGGAGTTGCTTTTCATGGCGGTTTAACCGGAGCTATTTTATCCACTTTTTATTTTGTTAGAAAGAATAATGTTTCATGGAAAAAATTAGGAGATATTTTAGTTGTTCCCGCTGCTTTATTTTTAGCTATAGGAAGGATTGCTAATTTCATCAACGGTGAGTTATATGGAACGGTCACAGATGTTTCATGGTGCGTTAATTTTAAGGATATTTTAGGCTGCAGACATCCTTCTCAGTTGTACGAATCTCTAGCAAACTTTTTAATCTTTGGAGTTTTATTATTCTTTAGAAAAACTGAGAAAAAAGAAGGTGTTTTGCTTTTTGTATTTGTTTTGCTTATGGGAGTTACCAGATTTTTAATTAGCTTTTTGAGAGAAGATCCTAAGTGGTTAGGATTAAGTGATGGACAGTATTTTAGCTTAATAATGATTCTTGCTGGAGGATATTTTTTATATAAAAATAAAAGAATAACTGCTTAATTTTTCCTAATCTTTTCAGCCAGCTTTGCTAATTTTTTATCATCTTCTCTTTTATAATCATGCGATGAGATATAACCTTCATATTTTTTAAAGTATTTATCCACATTTGATTTTAGTGGTTTCCATTCTTTCATATCTACAGTGCCGTGCATTGGAAATAGTTTTGCGTGAATATGGTCAACTCCAAATCCTTCAAATATCATTCCGGTTCTTCCAACATCTTCTAATTTTGAATCTAATAATTTTGCGACCTTTTTTGCAGCTAAGATTAAATCCGTTATTACTTTGTCAGGCAAATCAAATAGGTAACTTGGGTAATGTTTTTTTTGGATAACTATTGAAAAACCCTCTGTGTTTGGGAATATTGTAAGGAGGGCTAGATGATTCTTATCTTCCCATATTTTATGAGAAGGTATTTCTCCCCTTACTATTTTACAAAAAATGCAGTCATTCATTTTTATCCAACCATTTAGGTAGGTCTCTTAATGATTTTAAAATATTATCGTTTTTTACTTTGTATTTTCTAAACTCTTTTTTTGAGTAATGTCCTGTTAAAACTGCTACAAAATTTAATTTAGCTTTTTTAGCGGCTATACAGTCAAACTTTGAGTCTCCAACATAAAGGATCTCCGATGATTTTAGCTTTAATATTTTTAATGGCTTAGAGAAAACTCTTGGGTCCGGTTTATTGTATTTTGTATCCTGTTTTGAATAAACGAATTTGAAATATTTTGTTGAAAGATTTATCTGCTTTAATTGTGGGTACATTATTTTTTTATTTTTAGAACTTAATAAGGCTAAGACATATTTTTTATATAACTTCTTTATTACATCTATTGCACCCGGAAACGGCTTGACTATTTTTGAATTTATTTTCTTGAATAAGATTCTTTCAAATTTTTTTTCATCTTTGTAGTTCCATAAATCATTTAACATTAAGCTATGTGGCGTTCCGAAATATTTTGAAATTCTTTCCCTTGAAACTTTTTTTAGCCCAAGTTCAATTGCAGTTTGCTGATAACAATGCGAGACTATCTTACTATAATCTATTATTGTGTCATCAATGTCTAATATTATTGCTTTTATTATTTGTATCACCCTCTTGGACTGACTGGGAATCGAACCCAGGACTCAAGACTGCCAGCCTCGAATTTTACCATTAGACTATCAGCCCATAGAAAATTAGTAGAATTAAGAGTTTAAAAAAGTTATGAGGAGTATTTTATCTCCTCCTTCTTGAAGTTCTTCTCTTAGTTGATTTCTTCTTAGGCGATTTTTTCTTCATAGAAGATAGCCTTTTCTTTTGATGCTCAACTCTTTTAACTTGTTTTTTCAAACTTCTTATTTTGTTTGCAAGTTGTTTTATAGTTACCATTTGTTTTTCACCTCTTTTTTTGTTAAGTTATTATATCTTTTCTAATATATGTTTTCATTTAAATATCTTTTGCTATTTAATTAATTTCCCAGCTTTTTCAAATTTTATTTCTTCATTAATTAATTTTTTAATTATTTCTTTTAATTCATCAATTTTTACTCTAATTTGTTTGGTTGTGTCTCTATCACGAAGAGTAACTGATTTGTCTTTTAATGTTTCAAAATCTATTGTGCAACCCAAGAAAGTACCGATTTCATCCTGCCTTGAATATCTTCTTCCTATTGACCCGCTATCATCGTAATCACAAACAAATTCATTTTTTAAAAAATCATAAACTTCTCTTGCTTTTTTCACAATTTGAGGTTTGTTTTTCACTAATGGAAATATTCCGACTTTTATTGGCGATAATTTCGGATGCAATTTCAAAACCACGTTTTCCCTTTCTTTATTATATTCATAAGCTTCAAATAAAAATATTAAAAAGGCGCGATCTACACCCAGAGATGGTTCTGCGACTACATAAGGAACTATTTTTTGCTTTAATTCATCATCAAATAAACTTAAATCTTTTTTTGAGTGTTCAATATGCTGTTTTAAATCATAATCGGATCTATCTGCTATTCCCTCAACTTCCTTGAATCCAAAAGGAAATTTATATTCTAAATCCCAACAATCAGAAGAATAATGCGCTAATTCTTTTCTATTGTGCTGTCTTATTCTTAGATTGTCTTTATTAATTCCCAGAGAAATAAACCATTTATGCTCTGTTGCTAGCCAATAAGCATGCCATTCATTCTTGAAAATTTTTTTACTCAAGGCTTGTTTTATTGTCATTTCTATTTCTGGCGATCCTTTTTCCTGCATCTCAGCCGAGTAGATTTTTAATTTATAATCCTCAACTTCATTTATGAATTTGCACTTTGTTTCTTTAGGTTTTGTGAAGTATTCTATCTCCATCTGTTCGAATTCTCTACATCTAAATAAAAAATTCCTAGGAGCAATTTCATTTCTGAAGGCCTTTCCAATCTGGGCTATTCCAAAAGGCAGTTTCAATCTTGAATTCTCTGTTATTAGTTTAAAATTAGTAAAAATTAATTGTGCGGTTTCAGGTCTTAAGTAAGCTTTTATTGGATTCTTTGGACCGACATCTGTTGAGAACATTAAGTTAAATCCCTTTGGTTTTGATAGTTCATTACCTTTATGGGATTTTATTTTATGCTGCTGAATCAATTTCCATAATTCCTCTCTTGTTTTGCCATCCATAGACTCTTTTAAAAATTCTTCAACTAACAGGTCTGCCCTAAATAATTCCTTAGTTTTAGAATCTTCAACCATTATATCTTCAAAGGAATCAGAATGACCTGAAGCTTTCCATATCTTCGGATGGGATATTATTGAACCGTCAATCCCCACAGTATCTTCTCTGCTTTGGACGTGGAATTTCCACCATTCTTTTTTGATATTATTTTTTAGTTCAACTCCTACTGGACCGTAATCGAATATACCTGCTAAACCTCCATAAATCTCAGAATTAGGATAGACAAAACCACGTCTTCTACAAAATGCAGCTATATCATCTATGGATATCATTGATAGAAATAATAGAACTTATCTTTATAACTTTTTTGTATTATGGCTCTATCTTCTTTATCTCTAGATTATTGAAATCTTTGTCATAACTTATTATTTCTCTACATTCACAATTCAAGGCAATAACATAATGAATCAAATCTAGGAATTTTAGTTTACTATATCTTTCTGATTTTTTTAACGTTTCAAAGACAACATTAACGTTAATATCAACAATCTCCAAATTAATTTTCATTAAAGACATAATGGATTCAACAGCAATTTTCCTATTTTTTGTTTGTAGTTCAATAATATTAAAAGCCTCTATTAAACATAAACTATCAACGATTCCACCACCTTTCACTATCTTTATACATTTTTCTCTATTTTCATTATCATAAAAAGCATATGCTAGAATATTTGCATCTATAAAATTCATCTAAATAGTCCCTCATTTATTTTGTCCATTTCTCCAGCACTTAGATTATATCTGGGTTTTATTTTTTTTGTTTTTTCTAGTATCCTGTTTAGTTCTTTAAAATCAATTTTTCTAGCGGGTCTTAAAAATAGACCTTTATTTTCTTCAATAAATAAAACTTTATCTCCACTCATAAACCCATATTTTTTTCTAAAGTTTTCAGGTATTGTAATTTGTCCTCTTTCCGTGATTTTAGATGTTTCGAATTTCATAATAAGAATAACCTTATTTATAAATTTTTCCTATAATTTTTTGGTTTCGGCCCTATCTGAGACTATTGCTGAATTTCCAGATGGATCCTCTATAATTATCTTTAATTTTTCCTCTCCTAACTCAACTTTCCATAATTTTTTTAACAGATTTTTTGCCTTTTTTCTTATAGACTGGTCTTCAGCATTATCTCTTTCGGACTCTATTATTTTTTTAAATCTGTTTAATAAGCCTTCAATATTAGATAGAAAACCGGTTGATGCTGTTCCGGGTTCCATTGACATATGCATTTGAGGAATTTTTACCGCAGCTTCTGAAGATTTTATAACCCTTACCCTCATATCCTCTTCTTTTTCAACCTCAAAAGTTATCTTTATTGGACCTTTATTTTCTTCACTTTCAACATCAGATGTATGATAGTGGCAGGAATCGCAATGCATTGTCATTAAAAAGCATTTTCCAAAATGAGGGATATCATAATCTTCTTCTGTTAAGGTTAATTTGTCCTTCCCACATATTGGGCATTTTTGATCTTTTAATTCTGGTGACATATTTTAAGAAAAAAAGAATTAGATTTAAAAACTTTACGTGAGTTTAAAAATCCTTATCGTCATCTTCAATAATTCCAGATGTTCTTTGAGTGCTTACTGATGTCTGCCTGTGCACTTTTGCAAATGATGGAGTCGCAACTAACCAGTCTTCTCCAAAACCGGCAATATCTCCCTCTATAGCATCACAAGTTTTCTTTAATTTATTAACTGCCCTTTTTAATTCAACAATATCTTTATCTTTTAAAGGTTTAATATTAACTAAAGCTATTGTATGACCTTCTCTTAAACCATCTAAAGCAGGTTTAATATCCTGAAATTCTTTTATTATAAATGGTCTAACCATTATTTTTGCCTTAGAATCTATCACTTCTGACGGGTTTATTTCTAAATACTGTTCTTCTGGAAGATTATCTGAATCTTCGTTTATTTGACCCATTATCCTGTCCTTTAATCTTGAGAATGCATCTTTCATTTTACCCCTATAATATAGGTGTTTATATATAAAGATTTCTATTCTTTAATGATTGTTACGCACTTTCTAATAGTGAAACTATACTCCATATATGCGTCCTAACATGTTCAGGCACATTTGATTCTTCTGATATCTCATCTAATTCCTGCAAAGCTCTATTGTTCTTGCATTCTGGTGTTGTCTCATTGTCATCAAACATAGAAATTAATTCATTTATTTTTAATTTGATATTTTTAGGCACGCTTTCATCAACAATAATTTTTTCAAACTCGGCAAGTACCTCTTGCGTGATACCATTGACCATTTTATTTTCTCCTGTAGAGGTGCTAAGATTTAATTCCCTTTAATACCTCTTTTTGTAATATTTCTGCTTTTTTTCTTTTTTCTTGTTCTTGTTTGTTTATACTTTTAATTCTTATATCAATTACTTCTTTTTTTGAGAATAATTCTTTTTTTAAATCTTCTGGTTCTGCTTCGAACATAATTCCATTTATTATTTTATAAGGTTTTGATTTAGTTTTATTTAATTCATTTAAAGCGTTTTCAATTTCAATCTGTTCATTTTGAAATCTTTGTTTTTGCTGCAATAAACTTTGCAAAGACTGTTCCAATAACTGAATTTCTTCTATTTTTTCTTCATGTTCTTTTTGGATATTCATCTTGCTATATGAGTTGAAGAAACAATATTGGCTTTGAATAGAATTTTACTTCCACAGTAAGGGCATCTGATATTCTTTTTGACATATTCCTGTTTTATTATTTTTCCACAATCTATGCATTTATATTGAGCCATATTAAACCTCGTAAGCTTTTCCGGCAAATTTATGATTACATTTTGAGCATTGCCATACTCCTATGAATAATCTTTTTACTTTTTTGTATGAGCATGATGGGCACACATAAGTAGCTTTTTGCTTAGCTTCTATTTTTTTTAATTTAGTTTTTGGAGTTCTACCATACCTTACTCCAAATCTTCCTATTGTTCCTTGTCCTTTTCCCATAGAATCTTTTAGAAAAAGCTTTGCAAAACTTATGTTATGAACGCCCTTTCTATGAAGAAAATTCTTTGTTTTTCCGTTTAAAAGGTTTTCTATTAGTTTTTAAACTACGATTTTCGCAGATAACTTACTAAATTCTACTTCTATTTTATGGCTTTCTCTTGTTATTAAACCAAGTTCTTCCAATAGTTCTACGTCGCCATATACATTTTTATATTTTCTCTCTGTTAATTTTGCTAAATGATAGATAGATTTAGGTTTTTTGTTCTTATTTTTTAGAAAAATTGGGGCTGCCCGGATTTGAACCGAGATCGCGAGGTCCCAAACCTCGAATGATAAACCAAGTTACACTACAACCCCGTATTACTTTTAGGGGCAGATTTTTGTTTATAAATTTATTTATTACTCCAGCATCTCCGATGCCGACATTGCGATTCTCAAAACATATTTTTTAATGAGCCATAGCCTTCAAAATAATCTTCTAGTTCTATATTATTTTTTATTCCTAGATTGGCAAGTACATCCATCATTTCAGATATTGTTAAACCTGCTATTTCTGATGCCTTTCCTATACTTATTTTTCCGTCTTTGTACTCTTTTATTGCAAAATACACTTTTCCCTGTTCTATTAATTCTCTCACTATTGTTGATTTGTCTTTTTTGTTTTCTATTGATATTTGTTTCACTATTTCAATATCTTTTCTCGGCAGCCTTATTGTCATTGTATTATTCATTCTTGTCATTTTTAATATCCCCCTTTATTCTTTCCATTATTTCTTTTTTGTATCTTCCTATCCCCTCAAGTTTTATGGCATATGTTTCTGTTTGTGATTTTGCTATTATATTTTTTCTGCACATTTCTACTAATATATTTGGTATTGTTGTGAATTTTATTTTAAGCACTTTACATGCGTTGATTGCTTTTTTGTCATCTATTATAATATCCAATTTATTTTCTAAACATAAGGTAATTGTTTCAGCTTCTCCCTTTCCAATATTGAAATCTGCTATTATTTTGTTGCACATATTTCTATTATTTATTATTTTCTTACTTATTATCTTTTCTTCTATTCTTTTTTTGATTAATTTTGCATCAAATGAGTCTTTCAATATACATTCTGTTTCTACTTCAGGGGTGATAACCAATTTTGTTTTTAGATTCTGCAGGAATTTGTCTAAAATACTAAGTTTTGCCAACAATATTAATGATGAACTATCTGTTGCTATCATGTGATATAATGTAAGACATATGTAGTATTTAAACCTTTCTATCTTTTGTAAACTACATGCAGCGGGAAGAACTCATAATAATTATTTTCATCAAACCATGAGCATTTGAACATTATTAATGGAAGCTTTGTTTTGGAGGCTATTGCTAGAGCGTAAATTGTCAGTTGGTGAATTGGATTTTCTTTGTTAGCATTAGGTTTGTAATCTAGGATGTGGATTAAGTTGTTTCTTATCTGTAAAATATCTATATGTCCGGTTATCGGTGTTGAGAAGCCATTTGGATTTAACATGAAGCCTCTTGAACTGAAGTAAAGCAAATCATCATGCGTTAGATATATTGGTATTTCTGCTGCTATTGTTGTTGAGTCATTTGTTATGAAGAAATTTTGTATTGATTGATGTCTGTCTTTATTTGTTTTTGCCAAATTTAATGCTAGTTTTGCTAATTTGTTAGCTAAGTTTTGCTTGTTTAGCGGTTTTATGTTTAATATTTTAAAATTTGTCTGTGATGCCCTGTCTGATTTTTCTTCTATTTTGTAATTTGATTTGAAGATATGATGAGGAAAATTTTTGGTTAGGATTTTTTTTAGATAAGTTTTGATTCTTTCCAGCTTTTCATCATTAGCTGTTAAGTAATCTAATTTGAAATTATGTATTTGGTATTTGTAGTTAAGGTTGTTGTGCAGGAATTCATACTGTTCTATTATGTTTTCTGGTTTGAATTGCTGTTTTGCTTTACCTCTTAATCTATGGAATGTTGTAATCTTGGAAAATTCATTGATCCAGTTTGAGATTGTTTTTTGTGGGATTCTTATTTTATGTTGTTTACTGATGAGTTTTATTATTTCTGGCTGAGAGTAAAGTCGATTGTATAAGGAGATTGAATTAAGTATTATGTTTGTTGGGTATGATTTGCCCTTTAGCTCTTGTTTTAATGTGAATGTTTTTTTGCAGTTTTTGCATAAATATCTTTGAATGCTGGATTGTTTTTGCTGCTTTATTCCATGTTTTCTTATTTTAGTTGATGAGCAGTTTGGACAAGATATATTGCTTATCTCTATTGACATGAAATATTTTGCTGTAAATTGGTTTAAAAATACTGTTGAAGTGTAATGATTACAACACAAAACGGCTGATAGAAACACACTGTTTGGCTAGCCATACTGTAACATGATTTGGCTGGAAAAATGATGGGTTTGGGCTGGGGAGGCTGAATGAAGGGGTTTGGATGTGTTTGGTTAATGTGTTGGATTGTTTTTAGTAATGAACTTGCGAAAGGTATAAATATAAATCTTTCTTATTATTGATTATGAAAGTTTTATTTATATGCAATCAAAATCAGAATAGGAGCAAGACCGCTGAAGAGTTATTTAGGAATAGATATAAGACAAAATCAGCTGGTTTGTTTAATAATAGGCCTGTTTCCAAAAAGCAGATTGAATGGGCTGATTTAATTATAGTTATGGATGATAATCAAAGAAGTGAGATAGCCAAAAGATTCCCAAAATTATATATGCAGAAGAGAATATTATCCTTGAATATAGGAGATATATATTCTTATGGGGATATTAGGCTTATTGAAGAATTAAATAAGAAAATGATGCAAATAGCTGAGCCTATTTTAGCCAATCGTTAAATTGCATTATTGCTTTTTCTTTTGAAGAGAATATTTTTGTTTCTGCCACTGACATTTCTGGAAGACGTCGTGTTACCTTGTATTTTCTTCCTTCTTTATCCTCTATTTCCATAATGGAGATTTCCCATTTTTTGGTTTGATGTTTTTTAGTTTCTTTCATTCTATTTTTGTTGTCTTTTTTGAATTATTTAAATTCTTACTTTTAGGAAAAGTAAGTTCAAAATGAATTATAGACATTTTAATCAATATTTTATAATGAAGCTATCTAAATGATTTTCCTGAAAGTCATGGAAGAGAAAATCATAATTTAACAGCTGAATCTTTGCTGAAAAATGTTGGATTTATTTCAAGAAACAAGCTTTTAGAATTGAAATCTTGAGTAAAATGAGAAATTAAGCAATGAATTTTACTAGAAAAGGTCATGAATATTACTAGAATCTTTTAGGAAAACGTTCACGAAAAGAAGACCAAGATTAATAGTAAAATTGGTTTTGGAATAACACTGAATTTGGCTAATAAAAGCAACCAAAAATGGCTAGCCATCTGCCAAC
>Ga0208375_1000690_pt1 | contig 45199 bp, 49 predicted proteins | sample RifOxyD1_FD_184038 | JGI IMG/M metagenome (GOLD analysis project Ga0208375, IMG submission 184038) | Soil microbial communities from Rifle, Colorado - Rifle Oxygen_injection D1 (SPAdes) | ecosystem: Environmental > Terrestrial > Deep subsurface > Rock core/Sediment | place: Rifle, Colorado... | reverse complement strand
CAAGGAAACCATGGCAGTGACTTTCGTGATCGGTAATGCCAATCGTATTAACGGCAGTTTGTTTGCTCCCGGCACTTCAATTGCTTCCACGCTGGCCAACGAGTTCGGTGAAGCGGATCCCGGGCTGCACATCGCTTCCTTGTTCGAATTGGGTTTGGTGCTATTTGTCATTACTTTTGTCGTGCTGGCGATTTCACGCTGGCTCATCAGCCGTAGCATGGGCTCCGAGGGGCTGTAATCATGTTGAGCCTCTATAGTCGCCGACTCTGGGTCAACCGTATCGGCATTGCCTTGTCCATGGTTGCCATGAGTCTTGGGCTGGTTGTGTTGATGTGGATTTTGTGGACCCTGTTTTCCAAGGGATTTGCCGCGTTAAGTCTGGACTTGTTCACTCAGGACACACCAGCGCCCGGCTCCGAGGGAGGTGGTCTGCGCAATGCCATCGTCGGAAGCGGTCTGATCTTGCTGTTTGCGATGCTGATCGCAACGCCGGTAGGCATTCTGGCAGGCATCTACTTGGCTGAGTATGGACGCATATCCAAATTTGCATCATTCACTCGCTTCATGACAGACATCATGTTGTCAGCACCATCCATTGTGATTGGCCTGTTTGTCTATGCGCTGTTTGTCGCGACCACAGGCGGATTTTCGGGCTGGGCGGGTTCGCTGGCACTGGCGTTGATTGCGATTCCGGTGGTGGTGCGCACGACCGAAAACATGCTGAAACTGGTGCCTACCAGCTTGCGCGAAGCGGCATTCGCAGTGGGTGCGCCACGTTGGCAGGTTTCACTCAAGATTACGTTGCGCGCGGTGAAATCAGGCGTGGTGACGGGGGTGCTGCTGGCGATGGCACGCATTACCGGTGAAACCGCGCCATTGCTGTTTACTGCACTGAACAACCAGTTCTTCAGCACCAATATGGCTGAACCGATGGGCAACCTGCCGGTTGTCATTTATCAGTTTGCGCTGAGTCCTTATGACAACTGGGTCAATTTGGCTTGGGGTGGTGCACTGTTGATTGCGCTGTTTGTCTTGGCAATTAATATTGGTGTACGCGTTGCTTTCCGCAACAAAGACAAAAACTAGTCCCATACCTAACAAACCCATGTCCATTCACGCCATGCCAACTATGCCCAATCAAGTCGTGTCAACCGGCGAGAATGCTGCCCTGCAGATTCGCAACCTGGATTTTTTCTATGGCGACTACAAAGGCCTCAACAACGTCAATCTGGACATTGCAGACAATAAAGTGACGGCCTTCATCGGCCCGTCTGGCTGTGGCAAATCCACTTTGTTACGTACCTTCAATCGCATGTATGACTTGTATCCAGGACAGCGAGCAGAGGGTCAAATCATGTTTCACGGCAAGAATTTGCTGGACAAGAGCCAGGACGTGAATATGGTGCGAGCCAAAATCGGCATGGTGTTCCAAAAGCCGACACCGTTCCCAATGACGATTTATGAAAACATTGCATTTGGGGTGCGGCTATATGAGCGTCTGTCGAAAAGCGCGATGGATGATCGGGTCGAATGGGCGCTCAACAAGGCCGCACTGTGGACAGAGGTAAAAGATAAACTGCAGCAGAGTGGTTTGTCGCTTTCTGGTGGGCAGCAACAACGTCTGTGCATCGCGCGCGCAGTTTCCGTCAAGCCTGAAATTGTGTTGCTGGACGAGCCAACCTCGGCACTGGATCCAATTTCGACAGCCAAAATCGAAGAACTCATCAACGAGCTCAAAAACGAATACACGATCGCCATCGTCACGCACAACATGCAGCAAGCCGCCCGGATATCGGATTTCACTGCCTTCATGTACCTGGGGGAGCTGATCGAGTTTAACGAAACCGGCACGATCTTTATGCGGCCGGGGAAGAAACAGACAGAAGACTACATTACGGGTCGTTTTGGCTGATTCCCAGACGCATGCAGGGGGTTTTCGGTTGACCGAGCGCCGCGTTGCGCTTACCATCGCGCACTTTTGTTTGGCGGACTCCCATGCGTAAAAAGCTCGTAGCCGGTAATTGGAAGATGCACGGTAGTCTGGCTGAAAACGCCGTACTGCTGGAGGCACTCAAGCCCGCTTTGGCAGGAATCGAGGCGGTGGTGTGTGTGCCGTTCCCTTATCTGGCCCAAGTGCAGGCCGTATTGGGTGGGTCGTCTATTGCCTGGGGTGCGCAAAACCTTTCCGAACAAACTAAAGGCGCGTTTACCGGGGAAGTGTCGGCGTCCATGCTGGTTGATTTCGGTTGCCGCTATGTGATCGTCGGACACTCCGAACGACGCAGTTTGTATGGTGAATCCGATGAACTGGTCGCAAGCAAATATGTGGTTGCTCAAGCCGCAGGGTTGACGCCCATTCTGTGCGTAGGCGAATCGCTCGATGAGCGAGAGTCGGGCGTGACTGAGGCAGTTGTTGCGCGTCAGCTGGATGCGGTAATCAAGGTCGCTGGTGTGGAGTCTTTGGCCCAGGCGGTCGTGGCATATGAGCCCGTGTGGGCCATCGGAACGGGTAAAACGGCATCACCCGAGCAGGCGCAAGCAGTTCATGCGTTCATTCGTGGCAAGATTGCCACCCTCAACTCAAAAGTTGCTGACCAGTTGGTGATTCAGTACGGGGGTAGCGTAAAGGCCGCAAATGCGGCAGAATTGATGGCTCAGCCCGATATTGATGGCGGCCTCATTGGCGGTGCATCTTTGGTTGCCGACGAGTTTGTGGCAATTTGCCGGGCAGCAGCCAAGTAAGAGTCAAAATATTATGGAAACACTGGTTTGGGTTGTTCACATTATCGTTTCAATTGCCGTCATCGCGTTGGTGTTGCTTCAGCACGGCAAGGGAGCGGACATGGGGGCGGCATTCGGAAGTGGTTCTTCAGGGAGTTTGTTTGGTGCGACCGGTTCAGCCAATTTTCTGAGTCGTAGCACGGCAATTCTTGCAAGTCTGTTTTTCCTGACCAGTTTGGGTTTGGCGTATTTTGGATTGCAGCAACATAAACCGACCAGCGTACTTGACCTGACTGCGGTACCCGCGAAAACCGGTCAGCCTGTCGTGCCGGTTCCGGGTCAGAACGCTGGATCGAAAGCTGCTGATATACCGCAGTAAAAACCTGTAATAAAAACCTCGTAATAAACTTGCAATACTCAATCGGGCACATGCCCATTGGCCGACGTGGTGGAATTGGTAGACACGCTATCTTGAGGGGGTAGTGACTTAGGTTGTGCGAGTTCGAGTCTCGCCGTCGGCACCATCAAATTCCCTGATTCATTCATTAGCCAAGACTATCGAGTAACTTATTGATCCATAAGTTAAATTCGACTGTTTTTCGGCTTGACACTGAGTGCGGCGCACACATAAACTGCACCCATAATGACTCAACCCGCAAAGGGTAAGCCGGAGGATCAGTGCTGGAGAATTACCTCCCCATTTTGTTGTTCATTCTGGTCGGCCTGGCTTTTGGTATTGGCCCAATCGTGGCTGGTTCCTTGCTGGCGCCGAATCGCCCGGACAGCGAAAAACTCTCTCCCTATGAATGCGGCTTCGAGGCGTTTGAAGACGCGCGCATGAAATTCGACGTTCGTTATTACCTCGTTGCCATCCTGTTCATCTTGTTTGATCTTGAAATCGCCTTTCTTTTTCCCTGGGCCATCGTGCTGGAAGAGATTGGATTGGCCGGTTTTTTTGCCATGATGGTTTTTCTCGGCATCCTGGTGGTTGGTTTCATCTACGAGTGGATGAAAGGGGCGCTGGAATGGGAGTGAAGCCGTGAGTATCGAAGGCGTCCTCGAGCAGGGATTTGTGACCACCAAAGCTGATCAACTCATCAACTACATGCGCACCGGGTCGATGTGGCCGATGACATTTGGTTTGGCCTGCTGCGCGGTGGAAATGATGCAGGCAGGCGCGTCACGCTACGACCTCGATCGTTTCGGGATTGTATTCCGCCCGAGTCCTCGTCAGTCCGATGTCATGATTGTAGCCGGTACTTTGTGCAACAAAATGGCACCCGCGTTGCGCAAGGTCTACGACCAGATGGCTGAACCACGCTGGGTGATTTCCATGGGTTCATGCGCCAACGGCGGCGGTTATTACCATTACTCCTACTCGGTGGTGCGCGGCTGTGACCGCATCGTGCCGGTAGACATTTACGTCCCCGGTTGTCCACCCACTGCAGAAGCGCTCTTGTTCGGCATCATTCAGTTGCAGAACAAGATAAAACGTACCAACACGATCGCTCGTTAACGATTGATGACACAGACTGTGGAAGCCCTCTCTTTGTCCCTTGAAACCGTGCTTGGTGATGCGCTGGCGAAATCGTTTGTTCGGCTGGGCGAGTTGACCCTGGTCCTCAAGCCGCAGCATTACGCCACAGCGATGCTCACTTTGCGTGACCATCCCGCTTGCCGTTTTGAACAGCTGATTGATTTGTGCGGCATGGACTATTCAGGCTATGGCGCCAACGGCGAGTGGGATGGCGTGCGCTTCGCCGTGGTCGTGCACCTGCTGTCGGTCTCGAACAACCAGCGCGTGCGGGTGCGGGTATTCTGTCCAGACGATGATTTGCCCGTAGTGGCTTCGATGGTCGATATCTGGCCCGCCGCCAACTGGTTCGAACGTGAAGCGTTCGACTTGTTCGGAATTGTGTTTGAAGGCCATCCTGACCTGCGTCGCATTCTGACCGACTACGGCTTTATTGGTCACCCCTTCCGCAAGGATTTCCCGCTGTCGGGCAATGTCGAGATGCGTTACGACCCCACGCAGCGGCGAGTGATTTATCAACCTGTATCCATCGAGCCACGTGAAATTGTGCCGCGCATCGTGCGCGATGAAAGTTATGGGGCGGGACGCTAAGCATGGCTGAAATCCGCAACTACACCATGAACTTCGGCCCGCAGCATCCGGCCGCGCACGGCGTATTGCGTCTGGTGCTGGAACTCGACGGCGAGGTGATCCAGCGTGCCGATCCGCACATTGGTCTATTGCACCGCGCAACCGAAAAGCTGGCCGAGCATAAAACGTTTATCCAGTCCGTGCCTTACATGGATCGTCTCGATTACGTATCGATGATGGTCAACGAACACGCGTATGTGATGGCGATCGAAAAGTTGCTTGGCATCCAGGTGCCCGAGCGAGCGCAATACATCCGTGTGATGTTCGACGAAATCACCCGTGTGCTGAATCACCTGCTATGGCTGGGCGCGCACGCGCTCGACGTGGGCGCAATGACGGTATTTCTGTATGCCTTCCGTGAACGCGAAGACCTGATGGATTGCTACGAGGCGGTTTCCGGCGCCCGACTGCATGCGGCTTACTATCGCCCGGGCGGCGTGTATCGCGATCTGCCCGATACCATGCCGCAATACCATGCCCAGCACACGCGCAACGCCGAAACCATGAAGTCGATGAACGCGAACCGCCAAGGATCTCTGCTCGATTTTATCGACGATTTCACCCAGCGTTTCCCAACTTATGTTGACGAGTACGAAACGCTGCTGACCGACAATCGCATCTGGAAACAGCGCACCGTTGGAATCGGCGTTGTCTCACCCGAGCGCGCCCTGGCACTCGGATTCACCGGGCCAATGTTGCGTGGTTCCGGTGTTGAGTGGGATCTGCGCAAGAAACAGCCTTATGAAGTGTATGACCGCATGGATTTCGATATTCCGGTCGGCACTAACGGCGATTGCTATGACCGTTATCTGGTACGCATTGAGGAATTCCGGCAGTCCAATCGCATCATCAAGCAATGTGTTGACTGGTTGCGCAAAAATCCCGGTCCGGTCATCGTCGACAACCACAAGGTTGCACCGCCGTCGCGGATCGACATGAAGCAGAACATGGAAGAGCTGATCCATCATTTCAAGCTTTTTACCGAAGGCATGCATGTTCCTGCGGGTGAGGCGTATGCCGCAGTGGAGCATCCCAAGGGTGAGTTTGGTATTTACCTGGTGTCGGATGGCGCCAATAAACCTTACCGGCTGAAAATCCGTGCACCGGGGTATGCGCATCTGGCCGCGCTCGACGAAATGTCGCGCGGCCACATGATTGCCGACGTCGTTGCCATCATCGGCACGCAGGATATTGTTTTTGGGGAGATCGACCGCTGATGTTGTCCGTTGAATCGCTCGCGCTCATCGATCTGGAAATCGCCAAATATCCAGCCGAACAAAAACAGTCTGCTGTGATGGGTGCTCTGCGCATTGCGCAGACGGAAAAGGGCTGGCTCAAGCCGGAACTGGTCGAGTATGTCGCGCAGTATCTCAATATGCCCGCCATCGCGGCTTACGAGGTGGCGACGTTCTATAACATGTACGACACCCGCTCGGTCGGGCGGAACAAAATTACGCTGTGCACCAATTTGCCGTGCGCGCTGATGGGCGCAAACGAGATCGCCGAGCATCTTAAAGACAAGCTCGGCATCGGGTTTGGTGAAACCACGCAGGATGGTCGCTACACTCTGAAGGAAGGTGAGTGCATGGGCGCGTGTGGCGATGCGCCGATGTGTCTGCATAACAACCATGCCATGCACACCCACCTCACACCGGAAAAAATCGATGAACTGCTGGAGCAACTGAAATGAGTTTGCTCACCCCCAGCGTCAAGGTCTGTTCCTGGACACAGGAACTGGCCGATCCGGCTGCACTCGCGACCTATGTCGAGAATGGCGGTTATCAGGCGCTGCGTCGAGTCATCATTGAAAAGGTGTCAGGCGACGACATCATCGCCCAGCTCAAGCTTTCAGCCTTGCGTGGGCGGGGTGGGGCGGGTTTTCCCACCGGACTCAAGTGGAGTTTCATGCCGCGCGCATTTCCCGGCGATAAGTACATTGTCTGCAACAGCGACGAAGGCGAACCGGGGACGTTCAAGGATCGCGACATCTTGCGTTACAACCCCCACCAGTTGATTGAAGGCATGGCGATTGCGGGGTATGTGCTGGGTGCCAAGGTTGGCTACAACTACATTCACGGCGAAATATTTGACGTGTATGAATCCTTCGAGCGTGCGCTGGCTGAGGCGCGTGCAGCGGGCTATCTCGGCGACAAATTGTTCGGCACCGATTTCAGCTTTCAGTTGCACGCGCATCACGGTTACGGGGCTTACATCTGCGGCGAGGAAACTGCATTGCTTGAATCGCTGGAAGGTAAAAAAGGCCAGCCGCGCTTCAAGCCGCCGTTTCCGGCTAGCTTTGGCCTGTATGGCAAACCTACGACGATCAACAATACGGAAACGCTGGCAAGTGTGCCGTGGATCATGCAACACGGCGGTCAGGCTTTTCTGGAGTTGGGCAAACCGAACAATGGCGGTTCCAAACTGTTTTCGGTGTCGGGGCACGTCAACAAGCCGGGCAATTTCGAAGTGGCACTGGGCACACCGTTTAGCGAACTGCTGGCGATGGCGGGCGGTGTGCGCAACGGCCATAAATTAAAGGCCGTGATCCCCGGCGGGTCGTCTGCACCGGTATTGCCCGGCAATGTCATGATGGACTGCACTATGGATTTTGATTGCATCGCCAAAGCGGGATCGATGTTGGGCTCTGGCGCGGTGATCGTGATGGACGAAACTGTCTGCATGGTGCGTGCGCTTGAGCGACTCTCCTATTTTTATCATGAAGAGTCCTGTGGCCAATGCACGCCGTGCCGTGAGGGAACGGGCTGGATGTATCGCATGATTCACCGCATCGAACATGGCCAGGGCCGTCCCGATGACCTCGAATTGCTCAACAGTGTGGCAGGCAAAATTGGCGGCTACACCATCTGCGCGCTGGGTGATGCTGCAGCCATGCCAGTGCAAAGTTTTCTCAAACATTTTGGCGATGAGTTCGCGTACCACGTCGAACACAAGCGCTGCATGGTCTGAACCATACAGGCGGAATAAACAAGACGATGGCTACGCTTAATATCGAAATTGACGGACGTGCGCTTCAGGTCGAAAGCGGCGATACCATCATGGATGCGGCGAATCAGGCCGGTATCACGATTCCGCATTTTTGTTATCACAAGAAGCTTTCCATTGCCGCCAACTGCCGCATGTGTCTGGTGCAGGTGGAAAAGGCACCCAAGCCATTGCCGGCTTGCGCCACGCCGGTAACGGATGGCATGAAGGTGCAAACCCGTTCCGATTACGCCATCAATGGTCAAAAGGCCGTAATGGAGTTCTTGCTGATCAACCATCCGCTCGATTGCCCGATTTGTGATCAGGGTGGTGAATGCACGCTGCAGGATCTGGCGGTGGGCTATGGCGCGTCGTCGTCTCGCTATCAGGAAGTCAAGCGGGTGGTTACCGAAAAGAATCTCGGCCCGCTGATTGCGACCGACATGACGCGTTGCATTCATTGCAGTCGCTGCGTGCGCTTCGGTCAGGAAATTGCCGGCGTAATGGAGCTTGGCATGGCGGGGCGGGGCGAGCACACCGAGGTGATGCCTTTCCTGACACACCAAGTGGCGTCCGAGTTGTCGGGCAACATCATCGACTTGTGCCCGGTGGGTGCGTTGACCAGTAAACCGTTCCGTTACTCGGCACGCGCCTGGGAGCTGGGGCGGCGTTTTTCGATCAGCCCGCACGACAGCCTGGGATCGAATCTCACCGTTCACGTCAAGGACAACAAGGTGATGCGCGTGCTGCCGCGCGAAAACGAGGACGTCAACGAATGCTGGTTGTCTGATCGCGACCGCTTCTCTTACGAAGGCCTGAATACGGCCGAGCGACTGACTCAACCGATGATCAAGCAGGGCGGACAGTGGGTTGAGGTCACCTGGCAGGCGGCGCTCGAGTTTGTCGCGGACAAACTTAAGCGGATTCCTGCTGATCAAATCGGTGCGCTGTCAACGCCGTATCGTCCGGCGGAAGAGCTTTTCCTGCTGCAAAAACTGATGCGCAGCATGGGCAGCGGTAACGTCGACCATCGCCTGCGACAGTCGGACTTTTCGCTCGACACCAAGGCGCATGGCGGCTTCTGGCTGGGCATGCCGGTGACCTATATGTCGCGCCTCAACCGCATGCTGGTAGTCGGATCGAACCTGAGAAAAGACCACCCGCTGATGGCGCACCGTATTCGCGAGTCGGTGCGCTGGTACGGTCAACTCAACCTGATCAACGCGCATGAAGACGAGTTCCTCGGCAAGGTGCATGCCAAGTGCATCGTCGCTCCGTCGCAGCTTGCCTCTGCCCTGGCGGGCGTGTGTGTCGCGCTGGCCGAACTGAAAAAGCAGCCGGTCCCCGACATTGCCGCGCCGTACATCGATAACGGCGGCGTGGCTGACGATACGGCACGCAAGATGGCCGAGAGTATTTCGGGCGGGGAAACCCGGGCGGTCTTCCTTGGCAACATGGCGCAGCACCATCCCGGCTATTCGCAGATCCACGCACTGGCGCAGGCCCTGGCGAAACTCGCGGGTGCCAGCTTCGGTGTGTTGGGTGAAGCCGCCAATAGCGTGGGTGCGGTAGCCGTGGGTGCGATCCCGGTATGCGGCCCCTTGGGGCAGCCTGCAATCAAAGGCCTGAATGCCCAGCAGATGCTGGCGCAGCCCTTGCGTGCTTATCTGATGCTGGGGGTTGAAGCCGAGCTCGATACCCACGATCCGGTTACTGCAATGGCCAGCATCAACGCGGCAGAGTTCGTCGTGGTGATGTCACCCTATAAAGGCAAGTCGCTCGACTACGCAGACGTGCTGTTGCCGATTGCGCCGTGGACCGAAACCTCGGGCACCTTCGTCAATACTGAAGGCCGTGTACAGAGTTTCAACGCTGTGGTGAAACCGCTTGGCGAAACGCGTCCCGCATGGAAGGTGCTGCGCGTTCTGGGGAATCTGCTGGGTCTGGCCGGCTTCGATCACAACGATTCGAAAGAAGTATTGCGCGAAGCATTGGGTGACACCCCGACCGGCAACGTTCAGGCTTACCTGAATAATGAAATCAGCGGCGTGACTGCAGCGCCTGTGTCTGTGCATGCCGGTCTGGAGCGCGTAGCCGAGGTACCGATTTACCAAACCGATGCCGTGGTGCGCCGCTCCCCCTCATTGCAGATGACACTCGACGCTGCACTGCCTGTGGCGCGCATGCATGGCCGGCTGATAGACCGATTGGGACTGCTGGAAAATGGCCGCGTTTCAGTGCGCCAGACGGCCTCCGCCTTGACGTTAAAAGTGCAACGTGACGATCTGTTGCCTGACAACTGCGTCCGCATCCCGAGTGGCCACCCGTTGACGGCAGGCCTGGGTCCGATGTTCGGCCCGATTACGGCGGAGCCTGTCTGAGGATGGACATGAGCATAGACTGGGTTGCCGTTCAAGCCGTCGTCTGGACCCTGATCAAGATCATGGCTCTGGTGGTGCCGCTGATGCTGGGCGTCGCCTATCTCACCTACGCTGAGCGCAAGATCATCGGCTGGATGCAGGTGCGTATCGGCCCCAATCGCGTGGGCTTCCAGGGTCTGCTGCAGCCGATTGCTGACGCGGTCAAGCTGCTGATGAAGGAAATCATCATTCCTTCAGGTGCCAACAAGGGACTGTTTATTCTCGGCCCCATCCTGGTGATCGCGCCCGCACTGGCGGCATGGGCCGTGATTCCGTTTACCGATACGCTGGTATTGGCCGATATCAACGCCGGTCTGTTGTATGTGATGGCGATCACCTCGATGGGCGTTTACGGCGTGATCGTCGCGGGCTGGGCGTCCAACTCAAAATACGCCTTCCTCGGCGCGATGCGCTCGGCGGCGCAGATTGTGTCGTACGAAATCGCCATGGGCTTCGCGCTGGTCGGGGTGCTGATGGCGTCGCAGTCGCTCAACCTCACCGACATCGTGCAGGGCCAGGTTGGCGGGTTGCACCAGTGGTATATCTGGCCGTTGTTCCCCTTGTTCATCGTCTACCTGATCGCTGGCGTGGCCGAGACCAACCGTGCGCCGTTCGACGTCGCCGAGGGCGAGTCCGAAATCGTTGCGGGCTTTCACGTCGAATATTCCGGCATGGCGTTCGCGGTGTTCTTCCTTGCCGAATACGCCAACATGATCCTGGTCGCCGCGCTGACCACGCTGATGTTCCTCGGCGGCTGGCTGTCACCGGTGACCTTCCTGCCAGACGGCATCGTCTGGTGGCTGGCAAAAACCTGCTTCGTGCTGTTCCTGTTCCTGTGGTTCCGCGCCACCTTCCCGCGTTATCGCTACGACCAGATCATGCGTCTGGGCTGGAAGGTGTTCATCCCCATCACCATCGTCTGGATCGTCGTCGTCGGCGCCATGATGCAGACGCCGTATGGTTATCTCTTCCACTGAGCGCGCGCCATGAAACGGCTGTTTTTATGAAACGACTCGCCCAATTCTTCGGTAGCCTGCTTTTGATCGAGCTGCTGCGCGGCATGATGCTCACCGGGCGTCATCTGTTTGCGCGCAAGATCACAGTGCAGTATCCAGAAGAAAAAACCCCGCAAAGCCCCCGTTTCCGTGGCTTGCATGCGCTGCGCCGCTACCCTAATGGTGAGGAGCGCTGCATTGCCTGCAAGCTGTGCGAGGCGGTGTGCCCGGCACTGGCAATCACCATCGAATCGGAAAAGCGCGAAGACGGCACTCGCCGCACCACGCGCTACGACATTGATCTGACCAAGTGCATTTTCTGCGGCTTCTGCGAGGAGTCCTGCCCGGTCGACTCCATCGTCGAAACTCGCATCCTCGAATATCACGGCGAAAAGCGCGGTGACCTTTATTACACCAAGCCCATGCTCCTGGCGATTGGCGATCAGCACGAAGCTCAGATCGCGAAAGACCGCGAATCCGACGCGAAGTACCGTTGAGCCAAGCCTTGATCACACCAAACATGACCTACACGACCGCGATCTTTTATTTCTTCGCTGCCATCCTGGTGTTTGCCGGGTTGCGCGTCATCACCGCACGCAATCCGGTGCACGCTGCGCTGTTCCTGGTGCTGGCTTTTTTTACCGCAGCTGGTTTGTGGATGCTGCTGGAGGCCGAGTTCCTCGCCATCACGCTGGTGCTGGTCTACGTTGGCGCGGTGATGGTGCTGTTCCTGTTCGTGGTGATGATGCTCGACATCAACCTGGACAAATTGCGCGAAGGCTTCTGGGATTATCTACCGCTGGCCGGGTTCGTCTCGGTATTACTGGTGATCGAAATGGCGCTGATTCTGGGCAGCCGGCATTTCGGCCTGGAAGTGATGGGAACGCCTGCACCTCACGCCGCCGATTACAGCAACACCAAGGAACTCGGGCGGCTGTTGTATACCGACTATGTGTATGCATTCGAACTCGCAGCCGTGATCCTGCTGGTGGCAATCGTCGCCGCCATCGCGCTGACGCTACGCCGCCGCAAGGACAGCAAATACATCGACCCAGCCGAACAGGTCAGGGTCAAGCGCAATGACCGGCTGAGGATTGTGAAAATGCAGGCCGTGAAAAAGCCGGTAGCCGGGGAGGGGGACGCGTGATTTCCTTATCGCATTACCTGGTGCTGGGCGGAATCCTGTTCGCCATCGCCGTGCTCGGCATCTTCCTTAACCGCAAAAACGTCATCATTCTGTTAATGGCGATCGAACTCATGCTGCTCGCGGTGAACATGAACTTCATCGCCTTCTCGCATTACCTCGGCGACATCCACGGGCAGATCTTTGTCTTTTTCATTCTCACGGTGGCCGCCGCTGAATCCGCTATCGGTCTGGCCATTCTGGTGGTGCTGTTCCGCAACCTGCGCACGATTAACGTCGATGACCTCGACCAACTGAAAGGCTGATGCGGATGGATATGCAGACGCTCTATCTCATCGTGCCACTGGCGCCGCTACTGGGCGCGATCATCGCGGGCTTCTTTGGCAAGCTGATTGGCCGCACGCTGTCACACGTTGTCACGATCACCGGTGTCGCGGTGTCGTTGATCGCCTCGGTGCTGGTGTTTCAGGATGTGCTCGCCGGCCACACCTACAACGGCACCGTCTACACCTGGATGGTGCTGGGCGACCTGCGCTTCGAGGTCGGTTTTCTGATCGATTCGCTCACCACGATGATGATGCTGGTCGTCACTTTTGTTTCGTTGATGGTGCATATCTACACCATTGGCTATATGCACGACGATCCCGGCTATCAACGCTTTTTCAGCTACATCTCGCTATTCACCTTCTCGATGCTGATACTGGTGATGAGCAACAACTTCCTGCAGCTGTTCTTCGGCTGGGAGGCGGTGGGGCTGGTGTCCTACTTGCTGATCGGTTTCTGGTACACCAAAGAGACGGCGATCTACGCCAACCTGAAGGCCTTTCTGGTCAACCGCGTCGGCGACTTCGGCTTCATCCTCGGCATCGGCCTGGTGTTGGCCCATTTCGGTTCACTCGATTACGCGACGGTGTTTGCCAAGGCACCTGAACTCGCGAACCAGACCATCACGATCTGGCCGGATTCGCCTTGGATGCTGATGAGCGTGATTGGCATCCTTTTGTTCATCGGCGCGATGGGCAAGTCGGCCCAGTTCCCGTTGCACGTATGGCTGCCCGATTCGATGGAAGGCCCGACGCCGATTTCCGCGCTGATCCATGCGGCGACGATGGTGACTGCGGGCATTTTCATGGTCGCGCGCATGTCGCCGCTGTTTGAACTGTCCGACACGGCGTTGAGCTTCATCATGATCATCGGCGCGATCACCGCGCTGTTCATGGGTTTCCTCGGCATCGTGCAGAACGACATCAAGCGCGTCGTGGCGTATTCGACACTGTCCCAGCTGGGCTATATGACGGTCGCGCTCGGCGCATCGGCGTATTCGGTCGCGGTGTTTCACCTGATGACGCACGCCTTCTTCAAGGCGCTGCTGTTCCTCGCCGCCGGTTCGGTCATCATCGCCATGCACCACAACCAGGACATCCGCTACATGGGCGGCCTGAAGAAGTACATGCCGATCACCTGGATCACCTCGCTGATCGGCTCGCTGGCCTTGATCGGCACACCTTTCCTGTCGGGTTTTTACTCCAAGGAAAGCATCATCGAGGCGGTCAAGCTGTCGAACCTGCCGGGCGCCGACATCGCCTACTGGGCGGTGCTGATCGGCGTATTCGTCACCGCCTTCTACTCCTTCCGCATGTATTTTCTGGTGTTCCACGGCAAGGAGCGTTTCCATAACGCGCACCACCATGGCGCTGACAGCCACGGGCAGGACCACGATGATCAGGGGCATCACGGCCACGGCGGCACGCCGCACGAAACGCCCTGGGTGGTGACGGGTCCGCTGCTTGCGCTGGCGTTGCCTTCGCTGGCGATTGGCTACATGACCATCGAGCCGATGTTGTTTGGCGATTTCTTCGGCAACGCAATTTATGTCGCAGACCGTCATCCGGTGATGGTCGAACTCAACCAGCATTTCCACGGCGCGATGGCGATGGGGCTGCATGCCATCACTACGTTGCCGTTCTGGCTGGCGGCGGCAGGGGTGGGCCTGTCGGCGTTCTTCTACCTCAAGCGCCCGGATATCCCGGCAGCGATCCAGCAGCGTTTCAGCTTCATCCACAGCATGCTCATCAATAAATACTGGTTCGACGAACTCTATAGCTGGCTGTTTGCCAGGGGCGCGCGTTTGCTGGGCGCTGGCCTGTGGCGCGGGGGTGATCAGGTCATCATCGACGGTGCGATCAACGGCACCGCGCGGCTGGTCGAGCGCGCAGCCCGGCTGATGCGCGCCTTTCAGTCCGGCTATATCTACCATTACGCTTTCGCCATGCTGATCGGGGTGTTTGCCCTGGTCACCTGGTTTGCCCGACTGAACTGACCCATGATCGACACTATTCTCTCCCTCGTCATCTGGGTGCCCATCCTTGCCGGGGTGGCCGTGCTCGCCACGGGTTCCGACAAAAATGCGGCGCTGGCGCGCTGGATTGCGCTGGCGGGTGCGCTTGCTGGACTGATCGTTGCGATTCCGCTGGTCACGGGTTTCGACACGGGCACCTCCGCGATGCAGTTTGTCGAAAAGGCCGCGTGGATTCCGGCGCTCAACATCCATTACCACCTCGGGATTGACGGCATTTCCATGCCGCTGATTCTGCTTAACAGCTTCATTACCGTGCTGGTGGTGATCGCTGGCTGGCAGGTGATCCAGGACAAGGTCGCGCAATACATGGCGGCCTTCCTCATCATGTCCGGCCTCATCAATGGCGTGTTCGCCTCGCTCGATGGCATCCTGTTCTATGTATTCTTCGAGGGCATGCTGATCCCGCTGTATCTGATCGTCGGTGTCTGGGGCGGTCCGAATCGAGTGTACGCCGCGTTCAAGTTTTTCCTCTACACGCTTGCCGGATCCTTGCTGATGCTGGTGTCGATGATCTATCTGTATTTCCAGTCCGGCGGCAGCTTCGACATCCAGACCTGGCACGCCACTACGCTCGGCATGACCGCGCAGACGCTGATGTTCTTCGCCTTTTTGCTCGCCTTCGGCGTCAAGGTGCCGATGTGGCCGGTGCACACCTGGCTGCCCGACGCCCACGTCGAGGCGCCCACCGGCGGCTCGGTGGTGCTGGCGGCGATCACGCTGAAAGTCGGCGCCTACGGTTTCCTGCGTTTCATCCTGCCAATCCTGCCGGATGCCAGCCATGAACTCGCCTGGTTTGTCATCACGCTGTCGTTGATCGCTGTCGCCTACATCGGCCTGGTGGCGCTGGTGCAGTCCGACATGAAAAAACTCATCGCCTATTCGTCGATTGCGCACATGGGCTTTGTCACCCTCGGCTTCTTCATGTTCAACCCGCTCGGAGTCGAAGGCGGGCTGGTACAGATGGTGTCGCACGGCTTCGTTTCCGCCGCGTTGTTCCTCTGCATCGGCGTCATGTACGACCGCCTGCATTCGCGCCAGATCAAGGACTATGGTGGCCTGGCCGACAAGATGCCGGTGTTTGCCGCCTTTTTCATGCTGTTCGCCATGGCGAATGCTGGTTTGCCCGCCACCAGCGGCTTCGTCGGCGAATTCATGGTCATCATGGCCGCCACCCAGGTCAACTTCTGGTTCGCCTTCGTCGCCGCTACCACGCTGATCCTCGGCGCGGCCTACACGCTGTGGATGTACAAGCGCGTCGTGTTTGGCACCGTCACCAACCCGCACGTCGAGGAAATGCACGACGTCAACGCCCGCGAAATTTTGCTGCTTGGTGTGCTCGCCGTTAGCGTGCTCGGCATGGGTCTCTATCCCAAACCCTTCACTGACGTGATGCATGTTTCCGTCATCGACCTCCTGGCGCATGTCGCCCAGAGCAAACTCCCGTGAGCGCGCCCATGAGCCTGATGCAATTCGCCCCCGCGCTACCCGAAATTTTCGTGCTGGTCATGGTGTCGCTGATCCTGGTGATCGACGCTGCAGTCGATGATAGCAAGCGTTATCTGGCCTATGTGCTGTCGCTGGCCACCTTGGCGGGCGCGGCTTTCCTCACCGTGCGCGATCTGTCCACCATGCCGGTGCTGGCGCTGAATGGCCTCTTCATCGACGACCCGCTGTCGGACGTGCTGAAACTGTTTCTCTATCTGACCGTTGCGGTGGTGCTGGTGTATTCGCGCGACTACCTGCGCGAACGCGGGCTCTACAAGGGCGAGTTCTTTGTGCTGGCGCTGTTTGCCACGCTGGGCATGATGGTCATGGTCTCGGCCAGCCATTTCCTCACCTTGTATCTCGGCCTCGAACTGCTATCGCTGTCGCTGTACGCCATGGTTGCGTTACAGCGCGATTCGAGCGTCGCCACCGAGGCGGCGATGAAGTATTTCGTGCTCGGCGCGCTGGCGTCTGGGATGCTGCTGTACGGCATGTCGATGGTGTACGGTGTTACTGGTTCGCTCGCGTTGGGCGACATCGCCATCGCCCTGCAGGACGGTACCGACCTGCGCATCCCGCTGGTGTTCGGCATTGTCTTCATCGTCGCCGGGTTGGCTTTCAAGCTCGGCGCCGTACCGTTCCACATGTGGGTGCCCGACGTCTATCACGGCGCCCCCACCGCAATGACGCTGTTCATCGGCAGCGCGCCCAAGATCGCCGCCTTCGCTTTCGTGATCCGCATCCTGGGGCAGGGGCTGGAATCGCAGGTGGCCGAATGGCGCGACATGCTGGTGATCCTCGCCGTGCTGTCGATGGCGCTCGGCAACTTCGCGGCTATCGCACAAAGCAACCTCAAGCGCATGTTCGCCTACTCGACCATCTCGCACATGGGCTTCATGCTGCTGGGTATCCTCGCAGGCTCGCAGAACGGTTACGGCAGCGCGATGTTTTACGTGCTGGTCTACGCGTTGATGAGCCTGGGCGGCTTCGGCATGATCCTGCTGCTGTCGCGTGCCGGCTTTGAGGCCGACAAGCTTGACGACTTCAAGGGGCTCAACCGCCGCAGCCCGTGGCTCGCTTTTTTGATGCTGTTGCTGATGTTTTCGATGGCCGGCGTGCCGCCCACTGTTGGTTTTTATGCCAAATTCGCCGTACTGCAGGCCGTGGTCGAGATCGGCTACGTTTGGCTGGCGGTGGCCGCCGTCGTGTTCTCACTGGTGGGCGCGTTCTACTACCTGCGCATCGTCAAACTGATGTATTTCGATACGCCGCACGACACCTCGCCGATCGCTCCCAGCGCTGATGCGCGTCTCATCATGTCAGCCAACGGCCTCGCTGTGCTGGCACTCGGGATTCTGCCTCAGCCATTGATGGCGATTTGTGTACATGCCATCGGCGCGTCATTTTGAATCAACCGCGGCTGAACTAAACCTTGCCGGAGCCGGTCTGCTCCGGCGTCACCTTGCACTTCGGATTTAACGTGAACTTCTCTACTGCCCTGCTGCTGATCCTGGCATTCGTTGCCGCCAATCTGCCTTTCCTTATCGAACGCATATTTTTCGTCATCCAGCCCAAAATCGGCAGCAAGAATATCGCCTGGCGTTTGCTGGAGCTGGTGGTGATGTTTTTCGTGATCGGCGGCATCGCACTGTTGCTGGAAGGCAAACTCGGTGATGTCCACAAGCAGAACTGGGAGTTCTACGCGATCAATGCATCGCTGTTCGTGGTGTTTGCGTATCCGGGGTTTGTGTATCGCTATCTGTGGCGGCGGCGCGGCGCGTAGCCATTTTTCGCTCCGGCCGATGTTTCGCTAGCGGCATGCACTACAAAAAGCAGAAAAAGAATCGGCCGGCATCAAATTCCACCAATCGCGCGTCGCGATTCAACGCATAGTCCCATGACCCCTTGGTGGCGCAGCCTTCATGGCATTCGCTCACCCCTGCCGGCGATTCCAGATCGCGTTCGCGGTCGTACCAACTCAACAGCATCGTGCCGTCGCCCAGATGCTGCTGGGCGATGGCGGTTGCCAGCTTGAGCGCTGCATAAAAATCGAGGCCGAGTTCGGTGGTGTCGAGGCGCAGGGTTTTCATGGCGAGGTGTCGGTCAGTGCTTTCAAAGCGTAAAGCATGTCCAGCGCAGCCTTTGGGGTGAGCGCATCGGGATCGATCTCGCGCAACTGGTCGAGCGCGGGATGCGGCGGCGGTTCGTCGTTGGGTAGGTGGGCGGCGAACAGGTCGCCCTGCGGGCCGGGTTGCAGCTGGGCGTCTTCAAGTTCGCGCAGGTGGCGGCGCGCGGCGGCGATGACCGGACTGGGCACGCCGGCCAGACGGGCGACCTGGATGCCGTAGCTTTGCGACGCCGGGCCTTCTTCTACTGCGTGCAGGAACACCAGATTGGCGCCGTGTTCCTTGGCATCGAGGTGGACGTTGACGAGTTGCTTGTACTCGCTGGCCAGTTGGGTCAGCTCGAAATAATGGGTGGCGAACAGGGTGAAGGCGCGTGTTGCGCTGACCAAGTGCCGTGCCACTGCCCACGCCAGCGCGAGGCCGTCGAAGGTCGAGGTGCCGCGCCCGATTTCGTCGAGCAGCACCAGGCTGTTGGCGCTGGCGTTGTGCAGGATGTGCGCGGTTTCGGTCATCTCGACCATGAAGGTGGAGCGCCCGCCTGCCAGATCGTCCGACGCGCCGATGCGGGTGAAAATCTGGTCGATGTCGCCGATTTTGGCCGAGCTGGCGGGCACCCACAGACCGCAGCAGGCCAGCAGGGTAATCAGCGCCACTTGCCGCATGAAGGTCGATTTGCCGCCCATGTTGGGGCCGGTAATCAGCAGCATCTGTCGCGCGCGGGTGAGTTGAACGTCGTTGGGGATGAAATGCGCGACCTGCGCTTCGACCACCGGATGACGGCCGCCGCGGATGACGATACCGGGTTCGTTGCTGTAGTCGGGCGCACACAGTTTGAGCGTGTTGGTGCGTTCGGCCTGGCTCGCCAGCACGTCGATCTCGGCCAGTGCGGCGGCAATCGCCAGCAAATCCGGCACATGCGGCGTCAGCGTCTCCAACAAGGCTTCGAACAACGTTTTCTCGCGCGCCAGCGCGCGATCCTGCGCCGACAACGCCTTGTCCTCGAAAGCTTTCAGCTCGGGGGTGATGTAGCGCTCGGTGTTCTTTAGCGTCTGGCGGCGGCGGTAATCGTCGGGGACCTTGTCCGATTGCGCGCGGCTGACTTCAATATAAAAGCCATGCACCCGGTTGTATTCGACTTTGAGGGTGTTGATGCCCGAGCGCGCACGTTCGCGGGTTTCCAGTTCGAGTAAAAACGCGCCGGCGTCGCACGTCAGCGCGCGCAGCTCGTCGAGGTCGGCATCGTAGCCGTCGGCGATCACGCCGCCTTCGCGCAGCACGCTGGCAGGCTCGGGCAGCACGGCGCGGGCGAGCAATTCGTGCAAATCGGGGCGGGCGGCGAGCGCGCGTTTCAGGGCGGCCAGATGTGCGCGGTCGTCGGGCAGCGTGGCGGCGAGATCAGGCAGCAGCGCGAGGGTGTCGCGCAGGCCGGACAAGTCGCGCGGCCGCGCATTTTTCAGTGCGATGCGGCTGCTGATGCGTTCGACATCGGCGCAGCTTTTCAGCTGGCGGGTGAGGGCGGTTGCGGTTTCGGGCTGCTCCGCCAGTACGCCGATGGCATCGCGGCGGCGAGTCAGAACGCCGCGGTCGCGCAGCGGATGATGCAGCCAGTGGCGCAACAGGCGCGTACCCATGCCGGTGGCGGTTGTGTCGAGCACGGACAGCAGGGTGGGCGAGGGTTCGCCGCGCAGGGTTTCGGTGAGTTCCAGATTGCGCCGGGTGGCGGCGTCGAGCTGCACGAAATCGCTGTCGCGCTCAGCATGGATGGCCTGGATATGCGGCAGTGCGGTGCGTTGCGTGGTCTGAATGTAATCGAGCAGCGCGCCCGCCGCCGCCAGCGCAAGCGGCAGGTCGGCCACGCCGAATCCGCTGAGATCACGGCTGTCGAATTGCTGCGCCAGCCGGGTTTGCGCGCTGTCGGAATCGAACTGCCACGGTGCGAGGCGGCGCACCGCGCAGGGTGCGCCCGTCAGGGCATAGTCATCGGGCGCGAGGATTTCTGCCGGGCGCACGCGCGCCAACAAGGCGGGCAGGGCGCTGGCGTGGATCTCGCTGACCTGAAACCGCCCGGCGGCAAGATTCAACCAGGCTACGCCGACGGTTTCCGCACTTGGGGCTGCATTCATCCTGCCAGGTGCGATGGCGAGAATCAGGGTGTCGCAGGTTTCGTCCAAGAGGCCCGAATCGGTCAGCGTGCCCGGGGTGACGATGCGCGCCACCTGGCGCTCGACCGGGCCCTTGCTGGTGGCTGGGTCGCCAATCTGCTCGGCGATCACCACCGATTCGCCCAGCTTCAGCAGCCGTGCCAGATACTGCTCGGCGCTGTGATACGGCACCCCGGCCATTTTGATCGGGGTGCCCGCCGACGCGCCGCGCGTGGTGAGGGTGATGTTGAGCAGCCGCGACGCTTTTTCGGCGTCATCGAAAAACAGCTCGTAGAAATCGCCCATGCGGTAAAACAGCAGCATGTCCGGGTTTTGCGCCTTGATGCCGAGATACTGCTGCATCATCGGCGTGTGCGTATGTATGGCTTCTTTGCTCATTAAAAACAACAAGTTATCATATTTTTATCGTTCACTGGGGTAAATTTGGGGCAATTTGTACGAGTTTCTTCATGCCCTGCCAGATGCGCCCCAGCTCTCTGGGGGACTCCGAATCTATCCAGCGGCCATAGACTTTCACGAGCATCGAGTAGTCACTGTGTCCCATCTGGTTCGCGATAAAGGCCAGGTTGCCGCGTGCCGTGAGGTTCCAGCAGGCGTAAGTGTGGCGGGTCTGGTAAGGCGGGCGATGCCGGACTTCGGCGCGCCGGGCCAGGTTGCTCCACTTCGTATTCCATGCGCTCGGTACATACCACGCATTCACGTTGGTCTTACGCGCCTGCGTCTTAGGCGACAATAGCAGCCGCGCGCGATCAACTCGCGACTCATGGCGATTTAGCCAGACTTCCAAGTCAATCGCATCGCGCGTCAACGCATCTTCGATCAGCACCTTGAGTGCAGCCTGAGCAGGCGGGAACAGCAGGATGGTTCGCTCCTTGTTCGTTTTCGGAATCTTGAAGGTGAGCGACTGAGTGACTGAGCGCCGCACCGTCAGCTTGCCCAGGTCGGCAGCAATGTCCTCCACGGCGAGGCCGCACAACTCACCTGGCCGCAAACCTGTGTAGAACGCGAGTGTCACCGAGGCCGCGTCCACCGGGTGCAAACAACCTTTCGTGATCAGCGCGTTGTATTCCTGATAGGTGAACGGGTCTGGGTCCTTGTTGCTCTTGGTGAAGCGCGTGCAGTGCTTGGCCAAGCCTTCGGCACAGAAGTGGTTCTGTTCGCACCAGTAGAGAAAGCCCGCGAATGTAGCGAGGTAGTGGTTTACCGTCGAGACGGCCCGCGTCTCGATCAAGTCCACGCGCAATTGCTGGATGTCTGCCGGGATCAGGGCATCGGCCAAGCGGTTCCGTCCGATGGTGTTGAGGCAGGCATTGAGCGCCACCTGGTAGCGGTTCTGTGTTTCGACAGTGATGTCCACTGCTTTGAGCGGCATGTACCGTTCGGACAAGTCGCCGAGACGCTTACTTGCCGTGCCGACTTGGTCGCCTTGCCGTGAATGGGGAAAATACTCGGACTCGTCGTAGGTTCCCGTTTTGAGCGCATACATGGCGGCGCTGCGAAGGCGAGACGCATGTTTAAGGTTTGCCTTGGTTGGCTCGATACCCAGCGTGTGACGATGGCGCACTCCCTTGTGCATAAACGCCACGCGAATCGACTTTCCATGCACTTCGATGCCTGGAAGATTGCTGCTTATCACGGTATCCATCTGCGCCGCCATCATCACTCTCCCGAAATTACTCCTGGTTGTTTCTGTCGCTGGCTTGTTGCTTGCGTTTTTCTCGTCCGGTCTTGAGCTTGAACAGCTCAAACAGTCCAGGGTGCATCTTGCGATCCCCGGCCTCCCACTGCTGCCAAGTACGCAACGATGCATGCACCACGTCACCGGCTTCCGTTTGCGTCAAACCCGCTGCGGTTCTGGCCGCACGGATGTCATCAGGCTCGGGGGGCGTGGCAGTTGTCGAAGCCGAAATGTTGTTGCGTCGGTTGAGTGAGCGTGGCATCGCGTGAGTCCATGTGCGCCATCATGCCTCGCAGGACAAGGCACCAGCGCCGACTGTTGGCAGTTAATACAATTATACGCTCATTGAGCGTATGGAGCAACGGTACCGCCGCAGGACTGCTCCAAGCAGAGAAGAGCACAAAGGGGACTAACGTGAACGACTGACCGGCATCAATGCGCAGCCAGTTGCCTGCCGCTCTCCACCCAGAGCTCAAACTCTTCCAAATTCACAAAAATGCGGCCATCCGGCGCTTTGCGCCAGATACGGCCTTGCGACCAAGTGCCGTTCTTGACCTTGTGGCGCACCGCGTCTTCGCTGTATCCGGTAATCTCTGCCAATCGGTTGATCAGCACCCATCGACTTGGGTTGCTCATGTTGCGCTCCATGGGTGCGCCGGTTCGGCTCGGTTTGAGGCTGACATCGGCAATTTCACGTCTGTTGATATAGTCTCGCCGGTCTCCGTTTCCGAAAACCCGCTCGGGCGTACTGCGGCGGGCGCTAACTCGGTGCATGAACGGGTTCGGCTGCATCGACGACCCGATCACGGTCATAGTGTTCGGGGCAGATGACCGGGGCGAGGCTATCGAGGCCAGGATCACCCTTCTCTACACGGAGACCGAGACGGCGTACTGCTGTCCTGTGGGGCCGATGGAACAGGCCACGCATGAGGTCTGCGAGATGGAGGTTCGGATCGACAAGAGAACCGCAGTGACCTCGTTTCTCTTCCATCCGGAAGACACATGAGCGCCGCTTCCGAATTGACGGGCAAGTTGCTCTAAATATTGCCGATCAAGAAGTCCACGAAAGCCCGAACCTTGGGGCTAAGGTGGCGGTTTTGCGGATACAGCGCAAAAAAAGGTCGTGAACGGCCGCGCATCGATTGCGCGACCTCGACCAGTTCGCCGCGCTTCACATACGGATCGGCAATAAAGTCGTATATCTGGAATAAACCCGCGCCGGCTACTGCCAGCGTCACGCAAGCCAAAACATCATCCGAGCACCGAATCGGGCTTTCGAAACGGTATTCGACTTCACGTCCTTCCACCTGGAACAACCACGGCATCGGCCGCCCCGTGCTCGGCAGCACGAACTGTATATGCTGGTGGGCCGTCAAATCGCCTATGCCTGCAAGCGGTGGCGCGTTGCGTAGATAGCCCGGCGATGCGAATACACCCAAGGCGGCATCCTCAAGCCTTCTTCCTACCAGGCCTGAGTCTTTTGGCTCGCCAAGCCGTATTGCCACATCGTAGCCTTCGTCGACAAAGTCGATATTCCGGTTGGAGACGTTCATCTCCAGATCGAGCCCTGGATATTGGTGAATAAACGTAGGCAGCCTTGGCAGCACACGATAGTGCGCATAGGTCGTCGGCAAACTCACCCGCAAAGTGCCACTGGGCGTGCCGCGCCGACCTCCAATCGCCCGCTCGGCGTCCTCGATCTTGGCGAGCGCTTCGCGGCACTGCTCATAGTAGGCGCGACCGTCGTCGGTCAATGCGACCTTACGCGTCGTGCGGACGAATAATCGCGTCGACAAACGCTGCTCAAGCCGGGCAATGGCCCGGCTGACGGCGGCGGGCGTCAAACCGAATTCGCGCGCTGCCTGTGCGAATCCGCCCACTTCGGCGGCTTTACAAAAGAGCTCGATGCTGCCGAGTTGTACAGGTGCGAAGCTGCGTTCCATTGGTTACTTGATGTAATTAATAAAGTTACCTGCATCTTGTTTATGTCGCTCCTAGAAGTCAATAAAGTCGCTCCCGTGAACCGCTTTTCCGATTTGCCTAACTTAAGGAGCGCTCCATGAAGGCTGACAGGCGAACATTTTTAGCTCAAACCGCTGCACTGGCAGCAACAGTCGCAACATCGGGCGCGATAGCTGCGCCCCTTCTCTCACCATCCACCAAGCCCGTAAGGAGTACTGCCATGGCTCGCCGCATTTTGATGATCGTCACTTCGAACGCCCGCATGGGCGATACCGGCAAGCCCACAGGCGTGTGGGCAGAAGAACTCGCGACGCCTTATTTCGCACTGGTCGACGCGGGGGTCGAAGTCGATCTGGCGTCACCCGCCGGTGGCCCGGCGCCTATCGACCCGGCCAGCTTGAAAGGCAATGGCGAAAACGACGCCATCATCGAACGCTTCCTCGCCGACGCGACGTTGCAAAACCGCATTGCAGAAACCCGCAAAGTCAGCGAACTCGACCCTGCAGCCTACGACGCGATTTTCTTCCCTGGCGGCCACGGCACGATGTGGGATTTGCCGACCGACACCGGGGTAAAAAACGTAGTCGAGGCTGCTTACGCCAATAACAAAATCATTGCCTCGGTATGCCACGGCGCGGCGGGGCTGGTTGCTGCGAAACGCCCCGACGGAAAACCTATCGTGCATGGCAAGCGCGTCAATTCTTTCACCGATGCTGAAGAGGCTGCGGCAGGTCTGACCCAGGTCGTGCCTTTCCCGCTCGAGACGCGGCTGCGCGAATTGGGCGGACAGTTCGAGGGCGCTCCCAACTGGCAAGCCTATGCTGTGCGCGACGGCCAGCTCATCACCGGACAGAATCCGCAGTCTTCCGCACGTGTCGCGCAGCACGTTCTGGAAGCTTTGGGACTGGTGGCACCCTGACAACCAACTGAATCAGGAGATGAATATCATGCGAACTTTATCCGCAATGCTTTTGGGGCTTGCTGGCGTCTTTGGCGCTTTCACGAGCCATGCCGCGCATGCACAAGGCTTCGAATTGAGCAGTCCCGACATCGCATCCGGCTCGATTATCAAACAAGCTCACGCCTTCAACGGCTTCGGCTGCACGGGACAGAACACATCTCCAGCTACCACATGGCGCAATCCTCCCGCGGGGACCCGAAGTTTCGCGGTCATGGTGCACGACCCGGATGCACCGACGGGTGGTGCTGGCTTTTGGCATTGGGTGGTCGTGGACATTCCAGCAACGGCGGCTGCATTACCGCGCGGGGTTGGTACGTCGGATGGCCGCGAGCTGCCGGGTGGCGCCCGCCAGATTGCAACCGATTTCGGCACGCCAGGCTGGGGCGGCCCATGCCCGCCGGTCGGCGACAAGCCACACCGCTATGTGTTTACCGTCTACGCGCTGAAGGTAGACCGGCTTGAATTGCCAGCCAACGCGACAGCCTCGCTCGCAGGGTTTGTGGTCAACGCCAATGCGCTCGGGCAGGCCAGCTTCAGTGCGCTGTATGGGCGCTGAGGCTTCTGAGAAAAGGGATTGAAACCATCCGGACGAATCAGGATTCGTTGACAAGGCGCATGATCTCCGCGCCCAGGAGCAGGTCAGGAACATGACCAAATATCTGCCGCCGCAGCTGTCCCGCACGGTCGATCAACAACAGAGTCGGCGTTCCATGCATTTGGTAGGCCTCCATTGTCTGCGGGATATGTCCACCGCCATCTGCGGGCATATCGACACCGACCGGGAAACGGATGCCGTATTCGTGTACGAAGGCACGTAGCGCGGCGACGGTAATCGCCTCGTGATGCTCGAACACCGTGTGCAGACCCACCACGACGACGCCTTGCGGGCCGAACAGATCGTGCACCGCTTTCATCTGCGGAATCGCATGGGCCACACAGCCAGGGCACAGCATCTGGAAGGCGCAGGCGACCACGACGTGACCGTGCTGCGCCTCCAGATTGATGGGTGCCGGGGTGTTCAGCCATTCTGAAGTGCGCCAAAGTGGCGCCAATGCAGGCTGATCCACGGTACCCCCCTCAGTCGCGCAGTCGGCTGAAGGTGTAGTCCTGTGCCTTCTGCGGTTGGTGGCAGGCAAAGCAGGCGGACGCTGCGTTGTTGCCTACGACCCGTTTGGCCTGGTCACCTCCGCCAAAACCTTCGAAGCCCCAGCCGCCGGTTGCCTTGAATTTCTTCGAATCCTTGTGCATTACGCCCACCACCTTGCGCGCGCCTTCGGTGACGGCGTTGCCATCATGCACGGCTTCCAGCAGATCAAAAATGATCACCGAGCCGTCCGGGAAAATCTTGCCCCGGTAGCCCTTCATGGCTTTGTCGTTGGCATAGAGATGGTGAATGCCGCCGAAGGAAGCGAACAGGGGATGCCCCTCATTGATCACCATGCTCTTGACGTGGTGCCAGTCGCGGTAACCCGCCGGATAGGGGACAGTGGGATCAGCCGCCAGCGCGGTCGTCGCCACGGTCGCGCTAATCAAACTCAGAATAAGTGCTTTCATGGATGGCTCCTTTTCATTTGAGATCGGCAATGGCAGCGCCGAAGTTGATGTGGAACGGCTGCCCGGCAATGACCAGCGCGGGTACGGACTTCACGCCAACCGCTTCGGCCTCCGGGATGCGTGCCTTGGCTTCGCCCAGGTGAACGACTTCGATGTCGAAGCGCGCGGGATCGATGGCGTCGGCAAGCTGCTGCTCGGCGGCAACACAGACGGGACAACCGGCGTGGTAAAAGGTGGCAGAGGTTTTCATATTAGGACTCCTAACTATATAGCTCAAAAGAAACCCCGATCAGGTTGAACGGGGGGTTATACCGCCGTCAGGCGGCGGATTCGTGTTCCGCGCAGTCGACCCGTAGGTGCCGCTCGCCCATCGGCGCGCCGACGAACGCGCAAAAATGCGGGGTACTCGTGCCCGGGGTGACATTCTCGCGGAAATGCCGGCAGCTCACGCAGGTGCGCTGCGGCGCGATCAATTGGCGCTGCTGCAATCGCCGGATCATCTTGACCACCAGACCAAGCAGTAATTCCTGCTCGGCCTGGGAGAGGCCGGCCACGATCGGTGCGTAACTGCTGGACCAGGCCTGCGCGACCCGATTGCCCTTGGCCGTCGCCTTCAGGGCAAGCGCGCGACCGTCCGAGGCATCCGCGTACTTGCGCACCAGCGCCTTCCTTTCCAGGGCCGTCACGGCATCGCTGGCCGTGGCCTTGCGCACGCCGGCGTGCGCGGCCGCGGCGGTGAGCCGGGCGCCCGCCGGACGCTGGGCGACGAAGCGCAGGATGTCGGCCTGTGTCGGAGATAAACCCGCAGCCTCGGCCGCCTGCCAGTCGAGCTGACGCGCGACGGCGGCGAGGCGAGTCAAACCGTCGGCCAAGCGGAGATCCAGAGGTTCGGTGATTTGATCGAAGTTCATGGTTAGGAATCCTAACCTAATATCCGTCGATGTCAAGCAATCCAGGGGACTGCGCGCCATTTCTATTTATGTGTCGGGGAGCCATTGGGTAGGGGACGGCAACGGCGTATTCAAAGGGCTGCTGCGTAGGTAGGACAAGCCGTGAAATCGCAGATTTTCAACAGCAGCCAGTGAGGATTAATAGGCTTTAGCAACCTTAGTACATGCCTCACGAAATCGCTGAACGCCCTTATAAATAGTGGCTTCGTCGTTGCTTCCAAATCCGAGCCGGAATCCTTTGCTCAGATTCGACCCTTGCCCAAACTGGGAGCTAGACAATACACGAACGCCACAAGCAAGGGCGTGCGATGCCAGCACATCCGGATCTATAGGTGACAACAGCCGTAACCAGAACGCGAGCCCGCCAACTGGCAGGGTGAAATCAGTCCACTCTGATAATTGCGTTACGAGTGCATCGGCCATTGCCTGTCGTCGATTGCCGTACACACGCATCGCCCGCCAGATGAGGCGACTCAGTTCCCCAGTAGAGATCAGCTCGGCCACAGCGAGCTCTGTCACCATGCTACCTTGGCGGTCCAGAAGCATGATTTCATTGGCGCAGCGATTGATGATATCCGGGCTAGCTACTACATATCCGATCCGTAGGCCCGGTGCCAGAACCTTCGAGAGAGAGCCAACGTAAATCACTTTGTGATATCGATCGAAGGCTGCAATCGGCAACATTGGTTGGCGATCAAAATGAAATTCGTGGTCGTAATCGTCCTCGACAATTGCGAAACCGAATTGTTCTGCTAGCTCTAGCAATCTGAGCCGGCGTTGCGCTGGCATCATGACCGTCGTCGGAAACTGGTGATGAGGTGTGACGTAAATGGCCTTGATGGAATGTTTGCGGCATAGTTTTTCCAGGGAATCAGGGATCAGCCCTTGCTCATCCTGATCGACGTGATGCAGCCTCGCGCCGCAGGCCTCAAAGGCCTTTCGGGCTGGACCATAGCTGAGCCTTTCAAATGCAACCCCATCCCCCTGCCGCACAAGGACGCGGGCCACGAGGTATATCCCCATCTGGCTCCCTCGCGCGATACAAATTCCATCTGGTCCAGTCGCCAGACCTCGTTCAGTGTTGAGCATCTCTGACAAGGCCAGCCTCAATGCCTCGGCCCCACGCGGATCTCCGTATCCAAGTAGTTGATGACGCGTAGTTGCGATGAGCGAATGCCTGAATGCGCGTGAGAGTGCCCCATAAGGAATCAGGCGCGCATCCGGCACACCATCATCGAAGTTAATGGTTCCATCTACCTGTTGTTTGGGCCACATTAGCGGCGCTCCATAGAGCTTCAGGGCCGAGGACGTATGAGAGGCCTTAGGTTGCCGCGTACTTTTTGCAGCGGGAGACAACCCGACTGAAACAGGAAGATGCGATGAAACGAAGGTACCCCTCTTGGAATGGCTCTCCAGCCATCCCTGCGCCACCAGTTCCTCATAGCTAGCCACTACCGTCTTACGATTAATCTGGAAATGCTCGGCCATCATGCGTGTACTCGGCATTTGGGTACGCGGCTGCAGTCGACCAGCGAGAATTTCTTCAATAATGGACTGAATAAGGTAAGCCCTTCCTACAATCGATCCGTCTCGGGGCATGGAAATTCGAATCTGTATGGGGCGACGCATAGATCAGGCTCACAAATAAGGGCAAAGATAACTGGACCATACACATTATATTTTCTGGCCCATGTTTATGGGCCAGTGGTTCTGCAACCATATCTGCGTTGCCAAACCTTATCTCTAATGTATGTCGAGCCAGCTAACAGAAACCATCCCTTCGAATGTGCAAACGGCCATTCTTGAGGAAGCGGTATATCTCAACCCCGATGTGGTTCGCATACGCCTGCGTCTCAAGTCAGGAAATGGCCGCCTCATCTACTCGGCAGGCCAGTACCTGGCGCTACACATCCTTGAATCCCAATTTCGGTGCTACTCGATGGTCCATGACTATGAGCCAGACAAGCCGCTGGAGCTGCATGTGCGTCTCTACCCGGGCGGGCTGTTTTCGGAATGGATTCGCCAGCGTGCAAACTCCAAACTGTTGTCATCAAATATCCCTGTCGAGCTGCGATTGAGTGGCCCCTATGGACAGTGCATATGGAAATCGCCGTGCCTACCTGGTGCCACTACAGTGATGTTGGCAACGGGCACGGGAATCGCACCGATCTGGGCGCTGCTTGAACAGGCGTTACCCACCAGCAGCGGTCATGTAATCCTCTATTGGGGAGGTCAGGTTCCGCAAGACCTTTACCATTCTGGCCCACTACGCGGACTGGAGAAGGCGTTCCCACACTTCCACTTCGTTCCGGTGATGCGTGATCCGATTCCCGGCTGGACGGGCCGTGTAGGGACGGTGGAGCAGTGTGCGGCCTCGGATCATCCTGAATTGCGCCAGTCACGAGTATATGCGTGCGGGTCGCCATCTATGGTTCAAGCTGCTGCAGCCTTGTTGATCAAGAACTGCGGCCTGGATGAAGACCACTTTCACGCGGATCCATTCGAGCATCCAGTGTCGAGCCAGAAAGCGCCAAGTGAGGATCCGACTCTAAACTTATTTGTGCGCACACCTCAAGGCCGTGAAGAGAAGGTACACGCCAGGACTGGCATAAGCCTGATGACTGCGCTTAGCGAATCAGGCCACACGCAGGGCATCTGCGGTGGACGTGCCGCCTGCGGAAATTGTCGGGTCAAATTGGGAAACCATAGAGCCCTGCTACTTGTGGAGCAGACCAAGAGCGAGCGCAGGTTGCTCGCTTCGTTCGAGGATGCTTTACCTGAGCACCGCTTGTCATGCCAGATCGCTTTGACCAGGGAGCTCGATGAGCTTCGCGTAGAGATTTCCACCCCTTCACTTTGATTCATTAACCCCTGTTGCAATAGAAAAGGAACCTACATGATGAGCCTGCCGACCTCCCCTGCTGACCTTGAACGCTTCGGCCCGAACTTCGACGCAGAGCAAATGCTTGCTGTGCGGGACATGACGAGAAAGGCAATAAATCAGATCGCGAAGTCGATGCGCCCTGGCATGGTAGAAGAAGACGCCGTGGAAATCGCCAAGGATATCCTCGCGGAAGCTGGCATGACGCGTGGTTGGCATGACGTGTACGTGCGCTTCGGGAGCAATACTACCAAAACATTCGGCGCCCCTTCAGACCCTGGCGTCATCTTGGGTGCAGACGACATCTTCCTGATCGACATCGGTCCTGTATGGAAAAAGTGGGAAGGCGATGGCGGCGACACATTCACTACCGGTACTAACCAAGAGTATGCACGCTGCGCCAAAGACGCCCGAGAGATATTCCATGTGGTACGCGAGCATTGGGCAAAAAACGCGGCCAGCGGCAAGGCTCTGTACGGCTTCGCTACTGCTGAGGCTGAAAAGCGCGGCTGGAAGCTGAATCTCGACCTTTCGGGCCACCGCATAGGAGACTTTCCTCACGCGGCCATCTATGAGGGTCCCCTGGCCGATGTTGGCTTCACACCCAAATCCATGATCTGGGTGCTTGAGATACACATCCGACACCCAAGCAAGCCTTTCGGGGCCTTCTTCGAGGACATGCTGCTTGGGGACGAGTTTTTCTATACGCGCTGACTACCTCTATCAGCTCCTACTTGATCCCCCGCGTGGATACCTGCCGTCCATGGATACTTCAAACTCCAACACCTATCCAACGGCGCTTGGCGTCGAGGACTTCCGGCGCAACCTGACTGCGGTGCGTGCGCGCATCTCCGCAGCCTGTGCACGAAGCAGCCGCGACCCGGCTGAAGTGCGCTTGTTGCCGGTGAGCAAGACCGTACCCGAGGAACGCATCCGCCTGGCCTACGCTGCCGGCTGCCGCGAGCTGGGCGAGAACAAGGTGCAGGAGGCGCTGCGCAAGGCCGAGGCGATGGCGGACCTGACTGACCTGCGCTGGTCGGTGATCGGACACCTGCAGACCAACAAGACGAAGTACGTCACTCGGTTCGCCAGCGAGTTCCAGGCGTTGGACAGTCTGCGCGTGGCCGAGTCGCTGGATCGCCACCTGCAGGCAGAGGGGCGTTCGCTGGATGTGCTGGTGCAGGTCAATACTTCAGGCGAGGCAAGCAAGTTCGGCTTGCCGCCGGAAGACCTGGCTCGCTTCGTGCGCGAGCTGCCCGCGTTCTCCGCGCTGCGCGTGCGCGGGTTGATGACCTTGGCGTTGCTGTCAGCCGATCCGACGCGGGTGCGCCCCTGCTTTACCCTGCTGCGGGACCTGCGCGAGCGCCTGCGTCAGGATGCGCCGGACGGCATCGTCATGAACGAGCTGTCGATGGGCATGTCCGGCGATTTCGAACTGGCGATCGAGGAAGGCGCCACCGTCGTGCGCGTCGGCCAGGCCATCTTTGGTGTCCGTGCCGTACCCGACAGCCACTACTGGCCTGACCCCCCACTGACCTCAACCCCGAAGGAGCACATCCCATGAAGACCGCCCTGGCCCTGCGCCATATTCACTTCGAAGACCTTGGCACGCTGGAGCAGCTGCTGCGTGAGCGCGGCTTCGACGTGCGCTATCTCGACCCGGCCGTGGACGACCTGACGGTGGTCGATGCAGGTTCGGCCGATCTTATCGTCGCTTTGGGAGGCCCCATCGGCGCTTTCGATGAGGACGCCTATCCCTTTCTGGCCGCAGAGCTGCGCCTGATCGAACAGCGCCTGGCCAGCGGCCGGCCGCTGCTGGGCATTTGTCTGGGTGCGCAATTGATCGCCCGTCTCTCGGGCGCCAAGGTGGCCTCGATGGGTTACAAGGAAATCGGCTTTGGCGAGCTGACGCTGACCGAGGATGGACAAAATTCGGTGCTCGCCCCGCTGGCTGGCGTACCGGTGCTGCACTGGCACGGCGACCGCTTCGACCTGCCGGCTGGTGGCAAGCTGCTGGCGAGCACGCCGCGCTGCGCGCAACAGGCTTTTGCGTTCGGCGATGCGGTGTTGGGTCTTCAGTTCCACTTGGAAGCAGACGCCAGCCAGATCGAACGTTGGCTGGTCGGCCACTGCGCCGAACTGGCTCAGGCGGGCGTCGATCCGCGCACCGTGCGCGAGGACGCCCGGCATCATGGTGCAGCGTTGGCAAAGGCGACACGCCTCGTGATGGAGGATTGGCTGGATCGATTGCAGGGTATGGGCGTACGCCCAGAATGAATGTGACGCGTTCTGATCTCGAAGCAATTGCGAGCAATGCGCTGTTCGCGGGAGGCGTCACGCCATGAAAGCCTACCGCCTCGTCATTTCCCGGCACGGCCGGCTGCTCGGCCAATTCTAGAGCGAGACGTCCTGGGCGGACGATGCCATCCGCGATCTGTTGCAACGCTTGCCGGCGCGGGACGGTTATCGCACCGAGCTATTCGTCGCGCACGAAGAGCGTCGGCTGCTCGAAAGTGGTCCGCACGGGCTGAAAGTTCTCGGTCGGGAACCCTTGTTCCAATCCCTGCCGATTACAGCCTTGTTTCCCGGCGATGGAGCTACGGAGTCTTCCCCATGAGCCCCGCTCAGTACCTCATGCGCACCTATCAGCGCCTTCCACTACGTTTCACCCATGGTCGCGGCATGCGCCTGTGGGATGAGCAAGGCAACGAATATTTGGATGCCATCGCCGGTATCGCCGTCACCAACCTGGGACATGCCCATCCAGAGATCGCCGAGGCCATCCCCGATCAGGCCACGCGCCTGCTGCATACCTCCAACCTGTTCGAGATCGAATGGCAGGAGAAGCTGGGGCAACGACTGTGCGATCTCGCCGGAATGGACAACGTGTTCTTCTGCAACTCAGGTGCGGAAGCCAACGAGACCGCCATCAAGCTCGCCCGTTTGCATGCCCGCACCCGGGGCATTGCTACCCCGGCAATTCTGGTAATGGAAAACAGCTTCCACGGCCGCACGCTGGCCACCCTGTCGGCCACGGGCAGCGCGGCTGTGCAGGAAGGCTATGCGCCGCTGGTCGAGGGTTTTGTCCACGTGCCGGCCAACGACATCGACGCGATCCATGCCATTGCTCGCACACGCGCTAACATCGTTGCCGTACTGGTGGAAACGATCCAGGGAGAAGGTGGCGTCAGACCGTTGTCGCCCGACTACCTACGGGTATTGCGGGCGCTCAGCGATGAGCGCCACTGGCTGATGATGATCGACGAAGTGCAGACCGGTCTCGGTCGAACCGGTGCCTGGTTCGGATATCAGCATGCGCATGTGCGCCCCGATGTGGTCACGATTGCCAAAGGTCTCGGTAACGGCATTCCGATCGGCGCCTGCCTGGCGGGCGGCGTCGCGGCGAAGCTGTTTAGCCCCGGCCGGCATGGCTCCACCTTCGGCGGCAATCCGCTTGCCTGTCGTGTGGGTTGCAAGGTACTCGAAATCACAGCGCGCGATGAGTTGCCACGGCGCGCGGGTTGTCTTGGCCGGCACTTGGTCGATGGGCTGCGCAAGGAAATTGGAGCACTGGCTGGCGTTACCGACGTTCGCGGACAGGGACTGATGGTGGGCATCGAGCTGGATCGCACCTGCGACAGTCTGGCGCGACTCGCCATCGAGCAGGAACGTTTGCTCATCAACGTGACTCGTGGCAGGACTATTCGTCTTCTACCTGCCCTGGTGGCGACTGAGCAGGACATAGACGAGATCGTCATTCGCCTGTCCCGCCTATTGCACCGATACCTATCGAGAGCCGTGTAAATTACTGCCAATGTCTCGTGCGGACAATGGGAGATACACGATTTTCAAAGCTTAGGCGCCAGGCACCGGTTTCGGATGGGGCACCGATCCGGCTTTCGCCAGATATTTCTTGAATTCACGGTCGCGAATCATGAAGGCTTCAAGCATGTGGGGTATCAAGGCGATGCCGTCCACGGATTCGCCGTAGGTCTGGGCATGAAGAGCCGCGTAATGATCCAGCATTGCCTTCAGGTTGGTGGACAGCGAGATCGTAAGCTTTACGGTTTCGGCTTTAGGCAGCGGACCCAGCCGCAGCTTGCTGGTGGACATGCTCATTGCGACGATCCCCTCTGGAAGAACAGCGGCTGGTACGGCCGCAGGATCAGATCCTTGTTCACCATTACCCGCATTGGGAAGCCGGGCCGGATAGTCAGCGTCGGCTGGATGCTCACGTTGCGTTTGGTGATCTCCTGACCGACCTGGTTCACTGTGTCCTGCGCGCTCTGGCGCGTGGCGATGATGACCTTGCCGTCACTACCGCTGCGATCGGGGGCCGCCAGCTCGGCGCCTACGCCGAGTAGCGTGGACAAGGCGGCACCGGCGAGGATGCGGTCCCAATGCCAATCGACGCCATCCTCCAGCCCGGCATAGCCTGCGGGGTCGATGCCGGGCAGGCGGTCGAGCGAAATGGATGAGGTGTCGGGCAGGATCATCCGCGTCCACACAAGCAGCACGCGTCGCTGACCGAATGACACCTGGCTGTCGTAGCGGCCGATCAGCCGCGAGCCCTGCGGAATCAGCAGGAAGCGACCCGTGGCCGTGTCGTAGACCGCCTCGGTTACGTTGGCGATGACCTGTCCCGGCAGGTCGGAGTTGATGCCCGTTACCAGCGCTGCCGGAATGATGGTGCCCGCCATCACCTGATAGGGCGAGACTGGCAGTTGCAGGCTGGCCGGATTGCGGGTAGCGGTGTCGCCGCCATTCGTGAGGAACGCTTCCTTCTGATCCTGCCGGTTCTGCGCAGCCGTTGGATCGGTTGGCTGTGTCGATGCCGTCGCCGTTGCCATCGGATTGAAGGCCCGATTGCCCGATGCCTGCTCGGGCTGGATTGCGGCTGTGGTGGTAGCCGATGCCGCCTTTGTTGTACTACTGCTGCGGAAGAACACCGACGAACGCGCCGCATCCTCGGCATCGCCCGGCTGAGCGATGCGGCCGGGTTGCGCGGGAGTGTATGCGCCTGTGTTCCCGTGGTTCTGCGCATGCACGATGGCCGGCCCCAAGTCGCCCGGCAACGGCTCACCCAACATCGGCACTACAGGCTTAGCCATTGGCACCACTTTGGTATAGTCCTTGGGCAACTGGTCGAGGCTATCGGCCCGTGAGACGCGATCCACGTTGTACAGCTCGGTGGCCGGGTTGCGTTCGCGCTTGTGTGGCTGCAAGGACCAGAGCGTGGCGCCCAGGATGACGATGCCGAGCGCCCCTGCAAGCACCGCCAGCATGCGCCGATTGAGTCGCGTGACTGGGCGCGGCGAAGCGCGCAGAGCCAAGGTGTCCGGGTCGGCCTTATTTACCCCAGTCGGCGGCGTCTGCAGTGTGGCGGACGTGCTCATGCTCAATACCTCCGCGCCGTGCTAACCACGCCATCGGTGCGTTCGATGCGAACGACGGCGGCCTTGTCCGCACCTAGCCGCAACTCGGCTGCACCAAACAGCCGATCCACCACGTAATAGGGGGAGCGGAAGCGGTAGTTCACGAGCTGGCCATCGCCCTGCTGTCCGATCACGAATAGCGGCGGCAGCTCGCCCTGCGCGATGCCAGCAGGGAACTGGATATAGACCCGCTCGCCGTCATCGAATGCGCGCAGCGGTTTCCATGGTGGGCTGTCGCCGGTGATCGCGTAGCGGAACTTGATCTGCTCCAGCGACAAGCCTGAGTCCACTGGCGCTGCCGCCTGAGCCTGCTGCGCCTGCTTCTGCAAGGCCAGCATGCGGTCCTTCGGATAATCCCAGGAGGCCGAGGCCATCCACGCCTGCGGTGTCGAAGACAGCTCCAGCAGGTAGGTGCGGCGGTTGGTGGTGATGACGAGATTCGTCTTCAGTCCGATGCGCGTCGGCTTCACGAGGATGTTCACGCGCAGGCTGGCACCCGCGCCGCTGGCCGTGTCACCTACTATCCAGCGCACGGTGTCGCCAGCCGAGACCGTCACCAGTTCCTCACCCTGCTGCAAGGTGATAACAGTGACACGCCCCGGACTGGTGTAGAGCTGATACAGCGCGCCGTCCGTATAGGGCCAGACCTGGATCGCGTTTATATAGCCTTCGCGGCTGGGGGCCACGCGGGCTTCGGCATTGGCGCGCTCCACACGAGCCTTCTCGTCGGGCGATTCGGCGACTGGCTTGTCCTCTGGCGAGCTCGCCAGCGGCTTCAACTGTTCCGGCAGCGGAAGTGGTTTGGGCATTTCAACCACCTCGATGGGTTTGGGCGGCTCCGGCAGCGCGTGCGCCGCGACGGGTTCGTCCAGCGTGATGTCCGGCGGCGGCGTGCCGTGTGTGGCGCAGCCGGTGACAGTCACCAAGGTGGCGCTCAGGATCAACGGCAAAGCGTAAATACGGATTTGGGTTTTCATGGTTTCTTGGCTCCTTCGATCGCGTCGAGTTCACGGCTCCAGGAAAGGCCGTTCACGTAAATTCCTAGGGGGTTCTTGCGCAGTCGCTCTTCGGTGCGCGGCGGTTGCAGCACGATGGATAGCACAGCCGTCCAGCGCTCGACGCCAGAGGGCGAACCGTTCACATAGCTGCGCTCGATCCAGCGCACCTGGAACGAGGATTCGCTGGCTCGAACCACGCTGGTGATCTCTACGGCCGTCGAGGCCTGCCCGATGCGCGCAAACGGATCGTTGACGCGCGCGTAGTCGTTCAGCGTGGCTGCGCCCTTGTCCGTGGCATACTCGTAGGCTTCGAGCCAGTTCTGCCGCACGACGATGGGATCGATCGACAGCGAGCGCACGTCGGTAAGGAAACGTGCCAGGTGGTAGGCGATCTGCGCATCGTTTGGCTTGTACGGCGTGGCGGCCTTGCCCACCGCGCGTACCTGACCGCCGGTGGCGACCTCGACCACATAAGGCGTGACGATGGACTGCGCCGAGCGCCACACCAGTCCACCGGCCATCAGCAGCGCGAGCGACAGACAGCCGAAGGCCATCAGCCGCCAGTTTTTCGCCTGCACGCGCGCACTGCCGATGCGCTGGTCCCAGACCTGCGCGGCAGCCTGGTAGGGGGTGATGGGCTCGGGCGTTTCCGAGTACTTCACCTGGGGTCGTTTGAATCGCATGAACTGATCTCCGTTAAACTTCCTTAGTGGTTCGAATCGTCGCGCAGGCTCGGACTGGCACCGCTGCCGCCGTGATCGCCGGAGTGCAGGGTGTGAGCCGCCGTGGTGGCCGCATGGCTCACCTGCTGTTTGCGGCGCATTTGTTTGGCCCAGGCGGGCTCTGCCGTTGATGGCTTGGCTTCGGTCGAATCGGCCGATTCGGTAGAACTCGCGGCCGCCGCAGGCGCAGCAGCTTCCGCGACGAAATTGGCTACGCGATCCTTGACCGCCTTGGCACCGGCCGCGACACGCTGGCCAACTGCACCGGCACCGCTTTTGGCTACATTGGCGAGGCCAGCACCTGCAGCACGAACACCACCGCCACCCGATGCGGCGGCGCCAGCCTGGTAGGCGGTCTTCGCGCCGCTTGCCATTGAGCTGGTCGCACGCCCGGCCGATGCAGCGCTACCGATGGCCGCGCGCGCAGCGCCCGGCACCATGCGTGCTCCAGCGGCAACCGCTGCACCTCCTGTGGCGATAGCCGCACCTCCAGCCACCGCCAAACCAGCAGCACCCAGCGCCGTTCCGGCCGCCGCACCGGCTCCGAGCTGCGGTGCACCGGACACCAGCCCGGTGGCAATTCCCGGCCCGAAGATACCGAGTCCCAGCATCGCCAGTGAGGCCAGCATGATGGTCAGCGCCAGATCGATAGAGGGCTCAGTGCCGGGCGGCACCTGGAACTGTGCAAACAGTCCCGTACCGATGCCGACAATCACCGCCAGCACCAGCACCTTGATGCCCGATGACACCACGTTGCCCAGTACACGTTCGGCCAGGAATGCGGTTTTGTTCCACAGCGCAAACGGCACCAGCACGAAGCCCGCGAGCGTGGTCAGCTTGAATTCGATCAGCGTGACGAAGAGCTGCACCGCGAGCACGAAGAAGCTGACGATCACCACCAGCCAGGTGAGAAACAGCACCGAGATGACATCGAGGTTCGCGAACACCTCGGGGAAGCCGGTCAGGTCGCTGATCTGCGCCATGATCGGTTGCGCCGCATCGACGCCGACCTTGGCCAGGTGGCCCGGCTGCAGAAACTGCGCTTGTGTCAGCGTGGAACCCGATGCCACCAGCCCGAGCCCGGCAAACGAATTGAACAGGATGCCAGCCAGATTGTTGAAGTTGCCGATGATGAAGGCGAAGGCACCGACGTAGAGCGTCTTTTTGATCAGCCTGCCGATCACGTCCTCGCCGCCCATTGCCCAGAACAGCCCGGCCAGCGTCATGTCGATCACCACCAGCGTGGCGGTGAGGAACGCCACCTCGCCATGCAGCAGGCCGAAACCCGAGTCGATGTAGGTCGAGAAGACATCGAGGAAGTGGTCGATGACCGACAGGTCGTTCATGGCTCAGTCTTTCGGTGCGGAGGCGGGTGCAGCCGGTGGCACTGGCGTGTACGGCGTGCCGCTGCCCATGAAGCGCCGCCGCGTGGCTTCGGCGGCCATATTGCATAGCGCGTCGCCTATCTTTGCGTGATCGGCCTTGCATTGTGCGCGGACCTCCTTCAAGCGATCAGGATTCACCAGCAGCGATTCGACGGTATCGGGATTGGGCTTGCTGCACGCGGCGAGCAGCAGGGTGCAGGCAACGGTGGTCAGGAGGATTTTCATAAGTTTTCCTCAGTTGCCGTAGAAGTTGACGCTGGTCGGCGTATACGGTGTGCCGGTGCCATGGAAGCGGTTGCGCACCTCGATGGCACGCGCATGTACCGCGACCTGACGCGCCTGTTCGAGGGCGACGGCGCGGTCTTGCGTGACCTGGAGTTGCTGCGCCTGGATTGCCTGCCGGGCCTGCAAGGCGAGCAACTGGTTCGTTGCCTGGGTGGCCTGCAAGGCGCCCACCGCCGACTGGCTGTTGTTCACGAGGTCGCTCAAGGTCTGCTCGTCGGAAGCGAAATTCTGCACCGACTGCGACTGCACCTTGGCTGCGGTGCGCAGAGCCTCCAATGAGTTCTGCCAACGCTGGCTGGCGTCGAGCGCCATCTGGTTTGCCGGGGTCGAGGCGGTGTAGGCAGCGGGATAGAGCTGCGCGAACTGGGTCTCCATCTGCGTCAGGTTCAATGACAGCCCCTGCGCCTGCTGCAGCAGCTGGTTCGTCGCGGACAGCGCAGATTGCAGTTGATTGAGCGCGCTGAAGGGGAGGCTGGTCAGGTTCTTCGCCTGGTTGGTCAGCATCTGCGCTTCGTTCTGCAGTTGCTGGATCTGGTTGTTGATTTGCTGCAGAGCACGGGCGGCGGTCAGGATGTTCTGCACGAGATTGGTGGGGTCGATCACCACCCATTGCGCCTGTGCTGCGGGCATCACGGTTATGAGAATGGCGGCGGCGATGGCAAGCAGGGTTTTCTTCATGGGAGCTTCTCCTGGGTGGTGAAGGGGAACGACGGATAAGAGGGGATCAGGTCGGCGGCCCAGTTGAGGCCGCGATGGCGCAGCCAGGCGGCCGCGAAGTCAGCAGGCGGCACCGACGCGGCAACGGCGTCGATGGCGCGCTGGTCCTCAGGTCTAGCCGCACCGGCAAACGCCAGCGTCACCGGCCCGAGGCCCAGATCGAAGACGCGGTTGCCGAGCCGAGACTGGTAGTAGTAATCGCGCTTGGGCTGTGCGGTTGCCACGATCTCGATCTGCCGCGCGTTGAGTCCGAAGCCTTCGTAGATTGAGCGAATCTGCGGCTCGGTTGCTTGGGGGTTGGGCAGGAAAATGCGGTTTACACAGCTCTCGATGATGGCCGGCGCAATACTGGAATCTTTGATGTCCGCCAGCGATTGCGTCGCGAAAATTACTGACACGTTCTTCTTGCGCAGCGTCTTCAGCCACTGCCGGATGCGTGCGGCGAACACCGGGTCGTCGAGGAACAGCCAGGCCTCATCAAGGATCAACAATGTCGGGGCACCATCAAGACGTTCTTCGAAGCGCGCAAACAGGTAACGCAGTACCGCCAGCGCCGCCGCCTTGCTGTGCATCAGCTCTTCCATCTCGAACGCTTGCACGTCGGCGAAACCGAGCCGGTCATGGTCGGCATCGAGCAGCTTGCCGTGTGCGCCGCCCAGAACATAGGGTTGCAGGGCCTGGCGCAGTGTGTTCGATTGCAGCAGTACCGACAGTCCGGTCAGGGTGCGCTGATCGAGCGGCGCACTGGCGAGACTGTTCAGCGCCGACCATACGATCTCCTTCTCGGTCGGCCCGACAACCACGCCTTCGTGAAGCAAAAGGCCTTGGATCCACTCGGCCGCCCACGCCCGGTAACTGTCCTGGTCGATGCGGGCCAGTGGCTGGAAGGCGATGGCACCGTCTGCACCCAGGTCGTAATGCTCGCCACCGAGTCCGAGCACGGTGGCGCGCATGGAACGCCCCATGTCGAAGGCGAAGATGCGCGAGCCGGCATAGCGGCGGAACTGCAATGCCAGCGTGGCGAGCAGCACCGACTTGCCCATGCCGATGGGGCCGACCACCAGCGTGTTGCCCACGTCGCCGATGTGCGTCACCAGCCGGAACGGTGTTGCGCCATCGGTGCGCGTCACGATCAGCGGTGGGCCATCAAGGTGCGCATTACGCTCTTGCCCGGCCCACACCGCCGACACCGGCATCATGTGCGCGAGATTGAGCGTCGAGACGATGGGCTGGCGCACGTTGGCGTAGGCGTGCCCCGGAATCGACGACAACCAGGCATCGACCGCGTTCAAGGTCTCTGGAATGGTGACGAAGCCCCGACCCTGGATCGTCCGCTCCACTGCACGCAGCTTTTCGTCGGCGGTTGTGGCATCGGCATCGAGTACCGTCACGGTGGCGGTGACGTATCCGAAGGACACCTGGTCGCTGCCGAGCTCTTGCAAAGCAGTATCGGCGTCCGCAGCCTTGTTCGACGCATCGGAATCCACCAGCGGACTTTCCTGCTGGAAGATGGTCTCGCGCAGCAGCGCGACGATATTCTTGCGCTTGGCGAACCATTGGCGGCGCAGCCGACCCAACTCGCGTTCCGACTCGGCCTTGTCGAGGCACAGGAAGCGCGTGCTCCAGCGGTAGGCAAAACCCAAGCGGTTGAGGTCGTCGAGCAAGCCCGGCCAGGTCGAGGTCGGGAAGCCGCGCACCGACACCACACGCAGGTGTTGCGCGCCAAGCATCGGTGCAAGTCCGCCCGTTAGCGGTTCATCGGCCAGCAGCGCATCAAGATGCATAGGCACCTCGGGCACGGCCACCGAATGACGGCGCGTGGACACGCAGGCATGCAGGTAGGTCAAGGTCTGACCATCATCGAGCCAGCCGATCTCCGGCATTACGCCTTCAAGCAAACCGAAGAAGCGTTCGCTCTCCGACACGAAGCCCTCCAGCCGCTCGCGCCAATCCACGCCTTCGACCTTGGTGTTCTCGCTGGTGTTCTCATAGAGCATCTTCGCAGCGCGGGCCGTCGATACCTCGGGCGGCAAGTACAGCAGCGTCAGGTGGTAAGCGCTCTCGAAATGGCTATCGGCTTCCTCGAAAGCGGCGCGGCGTTCTTCATCGACCAGCCAGGACAACGGTTCGGGAAACACCGATTCCGGATAGTCCGCCGCCTCGCGCCGTTCGGCTTCCACGAACAAAGCCCAGCCCGACCCAAGCCGGCGCAGCGCATTGTTCAAGCGCGCAGATGTGGCGACCAGTTCACCCTGCGTTGCGCTGTCCAGATCCGGCCCGCGAAAGCGTGCCGTACGCTGGAACGAGCCGTCCTTGTTCAACACAATGCCGGGCGCGACCAGTCCGGCCCAGGGCAGCCAGTCTGCCAGCAGAGCGGGGCGTTTGCGGTATTCGGCAAGGTGCATCATGGTCTTTGCCTCATACGTCCAACAGCGTGCGGTGCTTGATGTGTCGAGCGAAAACCGCCATGAACTGCGCATCCAGTCGCGCCCCCCAGACCGCCAGCGAGTGCCCAACAATCCACAGCGCTATGCCGGGCAACCAGAGTTGCAACCCGAGACCGACCGCAGCGGCCAGCGTGCCGTTGGCAATCGCCACGGTGCGCGGCGCGCCACCCAACAAAATGGGTTCGGTCAACGAACGGTGCAGCGGCACTTCAAAGCCAGGTGCGTCAGCAGGTAGCGCGTTCATGCGATCACCGCTCCGCCGGCGAAGCTGAAGAAAGTCAGGAAGAACGAGGACGCGGCGAACGCGATCGACAGGCCAAATACAATCTGCACCAGCTTGCGAAAGCCGCCGCTGGTATCGCCAAACGCCAGCGTCAGACCGGTCGTAATGATGATGATCACGGCGATGATGCGAGCCACCGGCCCCTGGATGGACTCCAGCACCGATTGCAGCGGTGCTTCCCACGGCATGTTCGAGCCAGCCGCGTGCGCAGGCAACGCCACGCACAGCAGCAATGCCGCCATGACGATGATCTGCATGCCGACGTGAAGCCGGGCATTGTGCGGAAGCGGATTTACGGAAGTGTGCGAAGGTGTCATGACGGTTCTCCGGGCATTGATGAAAGTGAGGGGAAGGAAGGCATCAGCTCCGTGCTGAGCTGGTAGCCGTGGCTGTCGAAGCCGGTGACGCGGGCGATTTCCTGCACGCGGCGTGCATGGCCGCGACCGGCGATGTAGACGATGACGTTCACGGCCTCGGCGATCAGGGCACGTGGTGCGGTCACGGCGACTTCGAGAATCAGTTGCTCCAGCCGCAGCAATGCGCCCGCTGCGGAACCGGCATGGACGGTCGCGATGCCTCCCGGATGGCCGGTGCCCCAAGCCTTGAGCAGGTCGAGCGCTTCGGCGCCGCGCACCTCGCCCACAATGATGCGGTCCGGTCGCAGCCGCAGGGTCGAGCGCACCAGCTCGGCCATGGTCACGACGCCTGCGCGGGTGCGTAGCGGGACGTGGTCGCGCGCGGTGCATTGCAGCTCCACCGTGTCTTCGAGCACGATCACGCGGTCGCCGGTGGCGGCGATCTCGTCGAGCAGGGCGTTCGCCAGTGTGGTTTTGCCGGTGCTGGTGCCGCCCGCGATCAGGATGTTCTGGCGTTCGCGCACCGCGTTACGCAGGAATTCCGCCTGAGCCTCGGTCAGGATGCCGTCGGCCACGTAGGCGTCGAGCCGGATCAAGCCGACCGCGCGCTTGCGCAGCGCGAAGACCGGCCCCGGCGTCACCGGTGGCAGCGCACCCTCGAAACGTTCGCCGGTCTCCGGCAACTCGGCGGATAGCAGCGGCTTGCCCGCATGCACCTCGGCGCGTACATGCGCCGCGACCAGGCGGATGATGCGTTCGCCATCGGCGGGCGTGAGGCTGACACCCAGCGGTTCGCGCCCACTGCCCAGCCGATCCACCCACAGCGAACCGTCGGGGTTCAGCATGACTTCCACCACGTCGGGGTCGTTCAGGGCCCTGGCGATGTCCGGGCCCATGGCCGTGCGCAGCATGCGCACACGACGTTCCTGCGCCAGCGAGGCCGACACGTCATGATCACGCAGTGCGCTGTTCATGACGGGACTGCTCCTGATTCGTCGTCAGGCGTAGCGGCGCGAACGTTTTGTTGCTGGCCGAAGAACTGGCTCTGATCAGGCTGGATTTCCTCGACCACATCCTTGACCAGGCTGCGCCCGCGCAGCAGATGCCGGCTGAGCTGTTCGATGAACTGCTCGAAGCGCGCCCGGCCCTGGGCGCGTGCCGCTTCCTGATGCGCTTCCGGCACCGGGGTACTGACGGTGAGGAAGTAGCGTACGTAGAGCGCCAGCGTCTCGATCAGGATGTTCTGGTCGCGTTCCAACTTGTCGAGCTGGCGAGACAAGCGATCCAGCCGTTTGGCGATAGCCGCTTCGCGCTGGCCACCGGAATCGGGCGAGAGAAACGAGGCCAGTGCGGCGGCGACGATCGAGGACTTGGACAAGCCCTTCATGGTCGCCAGCTCGTCGAGCCGCTTGGCTTGCTCGGGTTCGATGAAGAGGTTCAGGCGAGTGCGGCTCATAGCGCGATCCCGTCGTCAGGGTCCAGCGCAGCCAGCCGCGCCGTACGTTGCAGGCGCGGATCGAGTTGGGTGGGCAAGGGCAGCGGCAGGTCGTCGTCATCGAGGAGATTCAGATCATCTACCGCGTGTTCGGGCTCAGGCGTGAACGCGACTTCGGCCAGTTCCGGCTGCTGCTGATGACCACCGTCGTCGATGGCCTCACCGTGCGCGGGGAAGACCAGACCAGGAATCGATGCGGCGGGGATGGCCAGTCCGGTCCAGTCGTCGGGTCGTGCTGCCGGACCATCGACGTAATGCCCAAGCAGCAATTGCGGCGGGGCCTGAATGCGCGTCTTGAAATTAGCATCCAGGTAGTAGCGAATCTTTTGCGCCTTGATCGGTGGATGGCCTGACACCATCACCACCTCGTCATCGGGCGGCAACTGCATGACCTCGCCGGGCGTGAGCAATGGCCGCGCCGTCTCTTGCCGCGACACCATCAGGTGACCAAGCCACGGTGCCAGCCGGTGGCCTGCGTAATTGCGTTGTGCACGCAGTTCGGTCGCGGTGCCCAGCGCTTCCGAAATACGCT
>Ga0208375_1000688_pt1 | contig 45467 bp, 33 predicted proteins | sample RifOxyD1_FD_184038 | JGI IMG/M metagenome (GOLD analysis project Ga0208375, IMG submission 184038) | Soil microbial communities from Rifle, Colorado - Rifle Oxygen_injection D1 (SPAdes) | ecosystem: Environmental > Terrestrial > Deep subsurface > Rock core/Sediment | place: Rifle, Colorado... | reverse complement strand
CGGTGCCGATATTCGCAAGTCTCCCGCGGAGAACCTCCATGCGCTTTTTCACAAGCCGGCGGTCGACTTCGAGCTGTTTCTCGCCCATGCCCTTGAGCTTCATTCCACCCCGCTGGCGCTCGAAATGCGTCCAGTAGTGCGCGAGCCGGGGCATCAGATATGCAAGCCGCGCAAGCTCGACCTGGGTCCTGGCTTCGCTGGTGCGCGCATGACGCGAAAATATCTCGATGATCACACCCGGCCGGTCAATCACGGGGCAGCCGATGAGTTTTTCGATATTCTTGAGCTGCACCGGCGAAAGCTCCGTGTCCACCGCCACGACTCCGGCTCCAAAATCCAGCGCCAGAAGGCGCACTTCGTCGAGCTTGCCTTTTCCAAAATATGTCGCCGGATTGATCCTCCTGGGTTTGACTTCGCACTCTTTTCCGGCCGTCACACCGAGCGTTGAGAGAAGCCCCCGCAGCTCCTCAAGTGATCCGGCGTCCGTACCGATGCAAAGAGCCTTGAGCGCCCCCGCCAACTCCGGTTTCTGCGGCAACAGCGACAGTGTGTTTTCAATCATTCATTCATTATTGCCATATTGCCAGCCGGTCCGCCACGTGTGATGTCGAAAACAGCATGAGGAATGGTTGGCGCGATAGGGATTGAACCTACGACCCCTACCGTGTCAAGGTAGTGCTCTCCCGCTGAGCTACGCGCCAATATTTGTTGCGGGGAATTACGATATAACTTCATTCCGGCCCGGGGGCAACCCAAAATCTGTTCTTCAGTCCGGTCGCGATCATCCCCGGCAAGGCGTCAAATCCGGCGTCGAAACGGCACTGTTCCGCCAGATAGGCGATTGCGGAGGCTTCCATTCCGCAAGGCCTGATTCCATAAAAACTCCCGGGCGTTCTAAACACATTGAGCGCAAAACCATGGAGCACGATGCCTTTTTCAATTCTAATGCCGAGGGAGGCCAGCTTCCCGCCCGGACACCAGAGCCCGGACCGGGCGCCTTCACCCGGCCAGGCATCAACACCAAACTCCCGGCAGACCATGACCGCACACGCAAGCAGTCCTTCCACGGCGGCACGCACGCCCCTGCGGTCGCCCGTCATGCGTTCGAGCGAGTCAACCGCAAAAACCAGCCACATTCCGGGTCCGTGATAGGTGGCAAGCCCGCCGCGGTCGGTATGATACAGATCCACTCCACGCCCGCGCAATTCATCCCCGGAAGCGATGAAATCAGCTTCCGGAGTTCTGCTGCCCGCCGTAATGACCGGGGCCACTTCGGAAAACAATATCGCGCCGGCGGCGCCGGCACGCACACGTTCCGCAACAACCCGCTGACGGGCGTCGAGCATCCGGTACGTCCATGGCGAGGATTGGGAATGCTTGCGGATTTCTGTTTCAACAGGCATGGCGGACACCTTTTAGTAGAGCTGGACCGTATCGCCTTCCTGGAAGTTGCCGCCCGTGTGCATCTCGGTCACGGCGCCGTCGGTGCCGATGAAATCAACAACCTCAAGCGTGCCCTTGAGCTGCCCCTGCGTCCTTCCGAGATAGGCGCCGGTGGCGGGGTCGTAGATGTCGTCCCCCTGTGAAAGAACCTTTAAAATGTCTCCAAGCACGAGCCCGCTGGCCTTTCCGGCGTTGACATAAACCTTGTTGCTGGCAACCTTGGCCACGCGGCCGGACCAGTTCATTTTTTCAACGCCCTTGATGACCTCCGGCACGGCAAGCACTATGGCATTGCGAAGCGCAAGCTTTGTCATCTCCACCCTGAACTCCTGGTTGTCGTCTTTTGAGCCGCCAAACGCCTGGAGACTGTTGCTCGAAGTCTCGCCTGATTTTCCGAACGCCATGATTTCACGGCCCGCGGCGACATCAAACATCTTCACTTCGACGTCCACGGCGGCAAAAGACTGCTTCTGCCGGATCACGCCGATATCATCTCCTCGCTGCCGGAAAATGATTTTGGTGACCCTTCCGATTACCAGAACGGCTACGCCCATGCGCCGCCCCTCACGTATGAGCTGCGCGACCTTTACGCGGTCACCCTGGACAAAATCCTCGGTGCCGAACGCTGATCTGAGATCCGTCGGCAGGATCAGCCTCTGCGTGGCAAAAAGCCCGCGCCGGAGTTCGTCGGCCGCAAACGGACCCGCCTCCTTCTGCTTGACCGGCGTGTCATTCCAGAAATCAAACACGAACACCCTCTTCTTGGGCTGTCCCATTGATTCAAGCCTTTGCGTCGGCGACTTTCCCTGTGTCGCCTTGTTGTAATAACTCTGCGGCTCCTGATAAACCTCCTGGTCCTTTTTGAATTCGTTGGAACGCGAACAAGCTGACAGCACAAGCAAACCCGCAACCGCAAAAACGGCAAATCCCTGTTTCATTTTATCTCCACCCTCATGGTTTCATCGTCGGATTCGGTAACCGACATTGTTCCAAAGCCGAGCTGGACATTTGCCAGCGCCGAACGCAAATCCTTCGAAGCCCTGGCGCCCCTGAGCGCCAGCACCGCCTGCCCGCGCGCCATGGTGCGCTCCACGACCGTGCCACCCGCCAGATCCGCAATTTTCGTGCGGGCCTTTTCGTACTGTTCGTTGTTCTTGAAGCCGACCAGCGTAAGCAGCAATCCATCGCGGGCGCCGCCGGCGTTTGAAGCGGACGCGGCCAAAACGCGCGCGCCCAGCTCGACCAGGGCGTCGGTCAGAAGACGCGCGGCCGCGTTTTCAACGCCGTCCTCCTCCATAAGCTCGGACCTGTCGTCACGCTTGAACCCGCCGAATCCGGCGGCCTCCACCTTGAACTTTAACGTCACCTCGAAATGGCGTTCACCCGCATGGGCGCTATCGAGCTCCTCGGGCGCCATCTCGCGCGACCTGAGCTGAAGCTCGCCGACCGGACTGCCGCGAAGCCTGGCCGGGGTTTTCTCGTCAACAACCGAAAAACCCCTTCGCTCCAGGCGCGCCCTGGCAATGCGCTTGTATGCCGAAAGTCCCTCGATGCACTTCGCACATCCCTGCGCACCCTCAACAACAACGGCAAGCGACGGCTTGTCCACACCAAGTGCCTTGGGGGCAAAAAACGCGATATACTTTTTCATCCCGTCCATATCCACTTCGACGGTCACGCCCTCGCTTGAAGGCTTGTAATCGCGAATGAAGCGCTGGTACTGGGGCACTATCTCGTCATCAAAAATCCTTTTCTGCCACGGCTCAAGAGCACCAAGCCTTGTCTGTGATGCAATGACGTTGTTCTTGAGGAGATCCTGCAAGGCAGGCGCTGGTTTTGGCGCAGCCTGCAAGGCCCCCGTGGTTGCAAGAAACAAAACTGACACTATAAAGAGCCCTGGTATCATATGGAAATTTTATTACTGAAGCCGGACAACGTCCATGCCGAAAATCCGGTTCACGGATTCCACCATTTCGGGCGTCGGCGACACAGTTACGGTCTTGGGCAGATTCATGAATGTTTTGAAGCCTCCATCCACGAAATCGATCCTGACCGGGCATTTCCCCCTGTTTTGCAACAATATCTTTTTCACCTCGTGCATCTGCTCCGGCTTCATGCCCGAAGGGTTGAGCGTCAGAACGACCTGTTGCACACGCCCCTTGTGCGCTTCGGCAAGCGGTTCGACGCTCCTGAGATGCACCTTGACCGCCTCCTCGCCGTGCTCGACCTCGCCGGTGACCAGGACCGGAAGCGCGTCGGACAACGACCGGCGGATAACCTCCTGTGACGCGGCATAGGGCTCCGAAAAAGCCACAAGCTCGATCCTTCCGCGAAGATCCTCGAACTGCACAAAAGCCATTTTTGTGCCCTTCTTGGTCAGTATCTCGCGCATCTCGGTGACAAGCCCGCCCAGTTTGACCTCGGGACGCTGCGGCCTGAAACGCTCCGGGCCCCTCGCACCGGGTCTGCCCGCGCCCCAGCCGCCGCCTTCAGCACCCTTGGATTTTTTTGGCGCCTCGCTCGACTTGATCCGCCCGGTATTCCAACCCAGCCAGTCCTCGCAAATCCGCTGCCAGGGGTCCATCGGATGACCTGAAATATAAAACCCGACAACCTGCTTTTCCTGCGCGAGTTTGCGCGAGTCCGGCCAGTCCTCTTCATTCCTGATGACGGCCGTCGCCGGCGTAACCGTTCTCACTTCGCCGGCGCTGAACGAATCAAAAAGCGATGCCTGCCCGAGTTCGCGCTCCTCCTGCTCCCCGCCGGCAAATTCCACAAGCGCCTCAATGGAGGAAAATATGCTGGCCCGGTTGGCCTCGGCGATGCCGTCAAACGCGCCGGCCATGGTCAGGGCCTCAAGCACCTTTTTATTTACCTTGCGAACCGGAACCCGCAGGCAGAAATCCATGACGCTCTTGAACGGCCCGTCCGCGCGGGCCTCCAGGATGGACTCGACCGCGATCCCGCCCACGCCCTTTATCGCCTCCAGCCCGAAGCGAACGGCTTTCTTGCCGTCCACGCCCTTTTCTACGCTGAAACTCTTTTGCGAGGCATTGACATCGGGCGAAAGCACCCGGACGCCGTGGTCGCGGGCGTCAGCGATATACCGCGTAAGCGCATCGGTATCGCCCATTTCGGTGGCCATGAGCGCGGCCATGAATTCCGCCGTATAGTAGGCCTTGAGATATGCCGTGCGGTACGTGATGACCGCATAGGCCGCCGAGTGCGATTTGTTGAAACCGTATTCGGCGAATTTTTCCATCAAATCGTAGATCCCGCCCGCCTGCTCCGCCGCGAGTCCCCTCTCCACCGCTCCTTTGACGAAAATCTCGCGGTGTTTCTGCATTTCCTCGGCCTTTTTCTTGCCCATGGCCCGGCGCAGGAGATCGGCCTGTCCGAGCGAATACCCGGCAAGCTCGCGGGCGATCTGCATGACCTGCTCCTGGTAGACGATCACGCCATAGGTCTCGCGCAAGATGGATTCAAGCTGCGGGACCTCGTATTGGATCTGCTTGCGCCCGTGCTTGCGGTCTATGAAATCACCGACCATGCCGGATTCCAGCGGTCCCGGGCGGTACAGGGCGTTGATGGCGGTCAGATCCTCGATGCAGTTCGGGCGCATCCGCATGCAAAGATCCTTCATGCCCGAACTTTCGACCTGGAACACCCCGTCGTTGTCGCCCGATCCGATCAGCTCGTAAACCTTCGAGTCGTCGTAATCGAGCCTGTCGAACGAAAACTCCGCCTCTGCCGATCCGCCCGGCGCGCCGGCGCGGATGAATTTTTCGGCGTGATCTATCACGGTCAGTGTTTTCAGGCCGAGGAAATCGAATTTCACGAGTCCGATGGCCTCTCCCGAATCCTTGTCGAGCTGCGTGACGGCGATGCCGTCCTTGCCGATATAAAGCGGGCAATAACTGACCACCGGATTTTCGGTGATGATCACGCCCGCCGCATGAATCCCGGCGTTGCGGCAGAGCCCCTCCACGGCAAGCGAGTAATCCATGATCTTCGCGAATTTTGAATCAGTCGCCATCCGCTCCTTGAGCGCGGGCTCCATTTCGAGCGCCTTTGAAATGGTGATCTTGGGCCCGGAGGGCACCTGCTTGGTCATCTGATTGGCCTCGGCGAATGAAAAGCCGAACACCCGGCAAACGTCCTTGATCGCCGCCTTGGCCTGCAGCCTGCCGAAAGTGATGATCTGGCATACATTGTCCGCCCCGTAGCGGCGCGTGACGTAATCAATGACCTCGGCGCGCCGGTCCTGGCAGAAATCGATGTCAAAGTCCGGCATGCTGATGCGCTCGGGATTTATGAACCGTTCGAAAAGAAGATTGAACACGATGGGATCGATGTCCGTGATCCGGAGGGAATATGCGACCAGGGACCCGGCGCCGGAGCCGCGCCCCGGCCCGACCGGCACGCCGCTTTGTTTGGCCCAGTTGATGAAGTCCGCCACAATCAGGAAATACCCGGCAAACCCCGTGCGGGCGATCATCCTGATTTCGTCCTCCAGTCGCGCGTAATACGTCTGGCGTTCCTCGGCCCATTCAGGCTTCGCAAGCTTTTTTGCAAACGCATGCTCGGTGAATCTCTTTTCGAGCCCCTTGCGGGCTTCAGCGGCAAAATAATTTTCGAGGTGGTAATCCGCAGGAGCGTTCTCGGGAACGAAGTTGGGGATGTGATAAATCGGCCGGCCTTTTTCGTCCTTGAACTTGAAATGCAAATCGCATTTCGCGGCGATCTGCTCCGCGCATGCGTACGCCTCCGGAAAGCGCGCAAAGCTTTCGCGCACGGCAGCCGGCGGTTTAAGATGGTAAGCCTGCGGAACAAGGCTCTTGGGCCGTTCCAGGTCGAGATTGCGGCCATGCTCGATGCACTGCAGGACCTCGTGCGCTTCGGCGTCGGAGGGATCGAGGTAATGGCAGTCGCAGGTGGCAACGCACTGGACTCCGTACTTGCCTCCGAGTTCGGCCAGCATGCCGTTGACCTGGTCCTGCTCGGGCATGGAGTTGTCCTGGAGTTCGAGATAAAAATCACCGGCAAACCGCTTCTTGAACCACTGCAAAGCCCCGGCCGCGCCGCGCTCGTCGCCGCTGAGCATCTTGTACGGGATCTCGCCGCGGATGCAGCCGCTCATGACCACAAGACCGCTTCCGTGCGCATCAAGAAGCGCCCGGTCCACGACAAACGCGCCCGGAGCCGATGTTTTATATGCTTTGGTCAGCAGCTGGCACAGATTGCGATAGCCATCGAGGTTCTTGCACAAAAGCGTAAGATGGTGGGACTTGGGCCCCGCCGGAAGCATCCTGGTTTCGCCGGAGCCGATCTTCACGACCGCAGAAGCCGCCTCAGGCAGATAATTGATTTCGCAGCCTACGACCGGTTTTATACCGGCTTCCCTGGCTTTTTTATAGAATTCTATCGCTCCAAAAAGGTTGTTGGTGTCCGTGACGGCAACGGCGCTCATGCCCAGCGCCCTGGTGCGCTCGATCAGTTTTTCGATGCGGATCATCCCCTGCAGAAGGCTGTACTGCGTATGAACGTGCAGATGAACAAAACCAGCTGTGTTTTCCTGTGCTGTCATACCCCGGTGGATGGAATGTTGCACATCAGCCCCTGGAGTTCAAATGTTCCCTTTTGAAGCATATTAATTTTTTGATTAATTTATGGGCAAAAGATCAACAGCTTCATGGGTGGTTGCCCCTGGCTTTCGGCCCGCTAAATCATTCAATTACTAAAGTGTAGCAAAAAGCACGCCTCAGCGGCCTACGCAGCGGACAGAACTGTGGCCGGCACGGATGCCGAAGTCGAAGCTATTGCCGTCGTCGCCATCGAATCCGCGCGCGCCGTCCGAACCATACGGACTTAGCGAGGCAGACCAGAACCAACTATAACGCATATTCGGTAGTACCTCTCGAATTCCGTTACTTTCTGCGTCCTCATACTCCTTGATCGTTGGCAGTCCAAACGATTTATCGCCAATTCTGGCGCTAGCGCGCTTGGCTTCTTCCGTTATGCAGGCTTTCTCTTTGATGACCTTGCCACTCATATTGAGTTCTATGGCATCATGGTGCGTATAATCGCTATCAAGCTTGTCTCCCCATACTTTGCCGCTCTTTGAATCCTTCCACACTTCATAATATTTTCCGGTTGAGACATCGCGTTTGCGTGCAACCAGATTCCACTTAACACCTTTTGATGTGGTTTTTGAGCTGTCTTTACGCAAAGAACAATCCTTGATTCTCTGGGCGTCTGTAATAGTGGCGGCCATTGCAGGCGTGATAATAATATTATAAAGCTTTGCTGCCGTCCCCGCCTTGCCACCTTCAGGTGTGCCTTTGCCTGGCAATGTTCCGTTTAGTATCTCATCAGTGCCACACTCTTCACGACTTCCATCATATTGATTCTTTAGAAGCGTATACATTGCCGTGTCACTTGATTTACTGCTCGATACAAACGTAAATTTTGATGATGAAATTTTGTCTACTACATCATCAATAAGTTTGTTCACTTTGTCGATGGCACTCGCTCCTGCCTTGGCAGTTACGAGTTCCTGACGGGCGGAGGCTAAAAGTTTTTCTGTATCTTTTACGTCAGCCTGCGATTTTTCATCGCCCCCGTACATTTCAATAAATTTTTTGATCCGCGCAAGTTTTGCATCAAGCGCCTGCTTGCGTGCTTCCACAATCTTGTCGTAACCGGGCACTGATGTTTTGAATTTTGCAATTTCTTCCTTGGTGAGCGGCTTTAGTTTGTCCGCATCTGCCACATAGAACATGCCTCTAAGAGACAGCTTGAATTGATCTGCTGGCACGCGGTTTTCTTTTCCGACCGTCACGCAGTCAGGAAGCCTGTTTACAACCGTATAATTCCCGCCGCAATTACGAACCACAACGTCACGTCCGTCCTTATAAAAAACTATCACTTCTCCGCCGGGACCAACAACACCGACTGGCGGCCTGGCAATTGCCAACTGAGATAGAACAACAGCCGAAAATATTACTGCAACCAATACACTCCATGAATTTTTCATCACTTATCCCCCTGATTAATTCTGAATCAAAAAAAAAAAAAACAACCGTATTTTACGGTTTTTATAAAGATTTCCGGAACACGATCAGCACATGTACGCATAGCGTCGCAAAAACTTGAAGATATGCTTGCGCGCTGCTCCTATACTGCTTCTTTGAGTTCAACCGAGAGCTTAAGACCAAGGACATCTAGAATGGCATAAAGGCTACCCAGATTTTTTTTCTTTGTGCTTTTTTTCATGTCTTTTTCAATTGGCGCTCTTGCTCAGGGCATGCTTCCGTTGCAACGACCAGACGGTATTTTCATGCGCGGCCGCAGGAATCGAGCGGGAGGTATTTGGGAGTATAGCTGTTTCGAATTTGGCTGGGGCTTTTTTTATTTCTAAACATGCACCCGAGAATTATATTCGACACACGCTGTTTGAAGCGATGGGGGTGTTGGCTCACGCATTTGCCCAGCACCACACATCCCCCTGAGGGTTTTAACGTGATTTACACAATCACGTTCTCGTCCCAGCCGTGGATAGATGTCATCTTCGTTTACGGTGGTTCCCGACAAATACGCAAACCATGTCTCGATATTTCGTTTTGGGACGATAAAAGCAACCCGATCATCTGCGTTGCGTCGGGCCACCCGCGCCCCATCACACGCACCATCAAACGCTTGAACTCGTTCGCTCACAGACAGCCGATCCGCATCGACCACAACTACAAGTGTAGTTGCTACATGATTTGCTCGATACGCAGAAAGTTCTTTTGGGAAACATTCCCTCACCCACTGTTCACCCGATCCACTCCCCTTGGGGCTTCGCTCTACACGAATAGCTCTCGGGTGCCATCCTGATAGCACCGCATATCGTCTGGCGAATGCCTCATGTTGTCGGTCTTCGCAGAGAAGAACCAACTTAACCTGTCGTTTGCTCATCGCTCCCAGCCCCTGGCGATGAACTCCGAAAGCTTCATTCCTGGTTCGAGTGAACTGACATCGATCGGACGTATGGTGGCAACACCAGAACTCTCACGCGATATAAGTAGTCCATGATCGCTTCCAAGATAGTCGATAAGTTCGGGGTGATGAGAACAAATAACGGTCTGTGGCACGGTGTCTCCGCAAGCATCTGAAAGTGCCATCAGCCATGGTTGAATCTCTGGCAATGCCACATAATTATCAGGCTCATCTAAAAACAGCGTGTACCCTTGTCCCGCAGTAATGTGAATGAGCGCATATAGAGCGATTATTGCCCTTTGTCCGTCGGAAAGTTCATCAAGACCAATTTCAAATCGCTCATTATGTTCTTCAAATACCACAAGGAATGCCCTAGTTTCTTGACCTATCTTCTCAAGCCGAATTCCATTAAAGCCGGTGATTACATCTTTCAGCGCTTGTATATAATCGGGCACGAGGTCTTGGCGCTCTTGAAAAATATGGCGATACCAAGCCGCGAAATTATTGCCGTCACGCGAAAGAATAGCGTCTTCTGAGGTGGTTTCTCCGACAAAACCACGGGGATATAGCCCACAAACCAAGGTTTTACGCATTAAATCCAGAAAACGAGTGAGTCGTTTGTTGTCTTCAGCTGGGGCAACGCGGGCAAGTGCCGATTCAGACCAGTCTCCCGAAAAGGTGGGGCCTTCGGAAAAATCATCGCGGTATAATGTTACCTTACCATTAATAAATTCAAAAAGCGGTTTGCCTTGCTCAGTAAGTCGCTCAAGCATAACACGCGCACGTCGCGTTTTTGGCTGGTGCTCGATCTCTAGACGATAAGTCAGCACCTTGTTGTCTAGAAGAGCATCGACCTCGATAGTTTGGCTGGGTCGAGACTGCCACCGAGTAAGGGTTCGTGCCGGAAATATTTGTGCGTCAGTAATTTTGCCAACACCACTTAAAAGCAAACGAAGTGCAAAAACCACATCCAGAACTGAGGATTTACCAACCCCATTCGGACCCAAGAGAAGCGTTAAATTGCCAAGATTTGCTTCAAAATTAACGAGACACTTATAATTGTCAACGTACAAACGTTTAAGCATGTAGTTCGCCTTGCATTATCTTAGTTTATTTCTCGGCGATTGCTCAATTTTTCGCTGAATTTTGGCACAATTTGTTGTCATCACAATTATTGTAACAGTCCAAGAGTAGAAAATACAAACGCTATCTTTACTTTCTATTGCCGGTTGCAATTTTTGCTGTGTGCCAAACCAGAACAGAGTTTTCAGGTCGAAGGCACATGTCACGATTGATTCTGTTCGGGGCAAATGACTTGGAATCAAAATAACCGCCCAGCCGCAACAATCACCCCGATTTTGCATGGGTTCCATACAAGAGGAACGATACAGCGGACAAGAGGGACCGGGTGCAGAACCATTACTTGAAGAACAAATTCATTACAGACCTTCTTGCATGTACTCGATAACAATGCCTGTGATTTTTCTCACCGTTTCGTTGCATGATTTGAAGGCGATGCGATCGAGCACTTCTATTCCGTAGTTCCTCAAGATGTCGCTGATCAAGGCATGGACAAAGGATTGCGTTGCTGCATCCACTTTTTCGAAATCCAGAACGACTTCTTCGTTCTGGTCCAGCGCTGGGATCATCTCCTGCAGTCTGATGTTTCTTGCGATGTCCTTGTTTTCGGCAAAAGCTCCGGCATGATTGAATATGTTTATTGTTTTCATATGAATCTCGGTTTTTTGTAACGGGCTTTTTTACGCTCCCTGACCGCAGTCGTATATGTGCTCCCTATTGCATCCAGGAGCCCGGAAAATTTATCGGTCTGGTCCAGGGCTATGTCGATTCCGACAACTGTCCCCTGCCAGCGCGGAAGGTCGCTGCTCTTTGAGTGTCTGTCGTCAAAAGGGTTGGCATGGAGGCGCAGCTTTTTGAGCTTCGGGTTCTTGAGTAGTTTGTAGAAACCGTTCCCGCTGTACACAACGAAAAAATCGCGATTTACGCTTGCAATCGACTTGATGAAAAACAGCCCGGCACCAGCGTTAAGTTCCGTACCGCCTTCTTTCCGTGTGGTGCCGGTTATTCCTGGAGTGAGCGCAAGCTGGATCGCTTCAAGGTCGGTCCGGCTGTTGTATGAACGGTTGATCGCAGATTTTATTCCGATGCCGTTGTCCGCAATTCCGATGCGTATGGAATTGCTTTTTTTGTAATACTGGGCACAGAGTATTGCGCCGTCCGGGGTGGCTGCATGTTCAAGCGTGTTTCTCACCAGTTCGCTTACGACATACGCAATTGTCTTTGCCTGCTCCGGTTCAAGATGCAGGAGTGGAATCATTTCAGTGACACAATTGGTGAGTTCTTCAGATGTTTGAATTCTTGTGAGCGGGATGAACCGCCCAGCAGATTCGTGTTCGATGATGCTGATGTCTTCTGTCTGGAGCCCCAGGTATTTGAACAAACCCATCCGCACAAGGTAGTGTCTTGATTTGGCTTCAAATTTTTCCGCATGGATGTTTTTGGGTTTAACTCTTTGACCAAGTGCAGCTATCATCGACAAAACAAAGGGATGCACGGAAATCCATCGTAAATTAGCTGTAATTTCAAGTGTTTCTGGATTATCGGGATCGAAGCCGCGCAAGAAGGAATCCAGATTCCCCAGAAATGCACTGTTTGGGAGATGAACTCTCATGACCCAATATTACCGGGAATCCCGGTATATTGTCAAGATACCGGGATTCCCGGTGATAATGGTTTTAACCCACCACCGCAAGGTGCGGAGCATTTATCACGCCGATGAAGCGCTTCCTGCCCGAAAAGTCGCCCGCCTTGAACACGGCAAGCTTCTGGCCCGGCACCGGCACCGGCACATCCAGCGGCACATGGACGATCATCTGACGCCGGTCCTTGAGCTGGATGCTGACGGGCCGGAGACAGTAAAACCAGCTGAACCTGTCGCCCGGCGCCTCGGCGGGCTCGGTAACCACCCCTTCAAAAAGCGCGATCCCGCCCTCGATCAAAAGCCGGCTTTTTATATAAAACCGCCTGAACTGGCTCACCGACGCCAGCCACGCCACCAGCGCGAAAAAAAGCGGAAGCGAGCTGTAGACCGTTGCATTCACGAGCCTCTCCCAGAATTTTTCACATTCATTTTTCTGGAAATCGCTCACCGCATTGCCCTGCCAGCACACATCCGGGATGCTGGACCACGCGGCGATCGTGGATTTCACGACGCTCCTCCGGGGCTCCATGCTCTCGCCGCCCAGCTCGGCGGCAAGAAGGCCGGCCATGAACCCGAGCACGACAAGTACCGACGCCCTTCCCGCAAATACCAGCATTGATGGCTTGTCAAATCCGTGCAGTGCCATTACGCGCGCGCTCCTATTCCCATTCTATCGTGGCAGGCGGTTTGGACGAAACATCGTAGACCACGCGGCCCACCTGCTTCACCTCGTTGCAGATTCTGGCGCTCACCCGCGCCAGAAAATCCGGCTCGAAACGATACCAGTCGGCAGTCATCCCGTCGATGCTGCTCACCGCCCGGAGGGCGACCACATGCTCGTGCGTGCGGCCGTCGCCCTGCACGCCCACGCTCCTCAGCGGCAGGAACACGGCAAACGCCTGCCAGATACAGTCGTATAGCCCGGCATCCCGGATGGCCTGGATGAAAATCTCGTCCACCATTCTAAGTATCTCAAGCCTCTCGCGCGTCACTTCTCCCAAAATGCGCACCGCCAGGCCCGGCCCCGGAAACGGATGCCGGCCCACAAACCCGGGCGCAATACCAAGCTCGCGCCCCAGCTCCCGCACCTCGTCCTTGAACAGCTCGCGGAGCGGTTCGATAAGCTTGAACCCCAGATCCCTTGGCAACCCGCCCACGTTGTGATGCGACTTGATTGTGGAGGAATTGACCCTTCCGTCCCCAAGTTCCCCCGCGGCGCCCGGCGGGGGGCTTGATTCAATAACGTCTGGATACAAAGTCCCCTGCACCAGAAACCCGGGCTGCGCGCCGGTGTCACGGGCCACGGCGCGCGAAGCTTCGTCAAACACCTTGATGAACTCGTCGCCGATCGCTTTTCGTTTTGCCTCCGGATCGGTGATCCCGGCAAGGCGCGCGAGAAACCTGTCCGCCGCATCAAAACATGTCACCGGCAGACGGAGTTCACGCGCATAGGTGTCCATCACGCGCTCGCGTTCGTTCCACCGGAGCAGCCCGTTGTCCACAAACACGCAGTGCAGCCTCCCGCCGATGGCGCGATGAACAAGCGTCGCGGCCACCGTTGAATCCACTCCGCCCGACAGGCCGCAGATCATATGTGCCTCCGGCCCCGCGCGCCCGGCGATCTCGCGGATTTTTTCCTCCATGAACGACTTCATGCTCCAGTCGGGCCGGAGGCCCGCAATGCCGAGCAGAAAATGACGGAGCAGTTCGCGCCCGCCTTCGGTATGCGTCACCTCGGGATGAAACTGCACGGCGAATATTTTTTTTCCGCCGTTTTCGATCGCGGCAACCGCCCCGGACGCGCTCCGGGCGGTCTGCACAAAACCCGGCGGCAGCTTCTTGATTTCGTCCCCGTGGCTCATCCAGGCCTGGAAACCGCCCGCGGCCATTGACGGAAAAAGAGCACTCGCCCCGTCCGGACGGACGTTCATCCGCCCGTATTCGCGCCGGACGGCCTTGCCGACGCTGCCGCCAAGCTGGTGCGTGATGAGTTGCATGCCGTAGCAGATGCCAAGCACCGCGACGCCAAGACTTTGCTGCATTTCAAAAAAACCCGCCGGCAGGGCGGGCGCGTCCTTGTCATATACCGACGACGGGCCGCCCGAGAGGATGATGGCGCACGGCTCAAGCGAGCGGATGCGGTCCGTCCCCGCGTCCGCCGGCACGATCCGCGAAAACACCCCGGCCTCGCGCACGCGGCGCGCGATGAGCTGCGTGTACTGCGAGCCGTAATCGACAATTACAACAGCCTTGCGCTTTTCGCCCATGTCCCTCCCCCGTCAGTCGGAGCTGATGCGGTAGTTCGGAGCCTCTTTTGTAATGAAAACATCGTGCGGATGGTTTTCGACAAGCGAGTTGCTGCTGATGCGGACGAACACGCCTTTTTCCTGCAGCTCCGCGATCGAACGCGCCCCGCAATAGCCCATGCCGGCCCTGAGTCCGCCCAGCAACTGGTAAATGTTGAACGACAGACTGCCCCGGTACGGCACGCGCCCCTCGATGCCCTCCGGAACGAGCTTGCCCGCATCCTCGACCGCCCCCTGGGAATATCTCTCGCGCGCGCCCTGCGACTGCGACATCGCTTCCATGCTGCCCATGCCCCGATACACCTTGTACGTCCGGCCCTGGTACAGAATGGTCTCGCCGGGCGCTTCGTCCGTACCCGCAAAAAGCGAGCCTATCATCACTGACGATGCCCCCGCGGCCAGCGCCTTTGTAATGTCGCCGCTGAACTTTATGCCGCCATCGGCGATGACGGGCACTGCATGCTTGCGCGCGGCCCGCACCGCCTCGGTGAGCGCAAAGAGCTGCGGCACCCCGACACCGCTCACTACCCGCGTGGTGCAGATCGAGCCGGGCCCGATGCCAACCTTGATCGCGTCGGCTCCGGCGAGTGCCAGCGCCTCGGCGCCGTCATGAGTCGCCACGTTGCCACCCACGACATCGACCATGCGGTCAAACCGCTTCTTCAGGGCGGCCACCATTTCCACCACGCCCTTTGAATGCCCGTGCGCGCTATCGACAAACAGGATGTCCGCGCCGGCCTCGACCAGAAGGTCGGGACGGAGCATGTCCCGGTCGCCGGCCCCCACGGCGGCGCCGACAAGCAGCCGTCCGTAGCCGTCCTTGAGCGCGTTGGGATAGGCCTGCTTCTTTTTGAGGTCTTTTATGGTGATGAGACCTTTCAAATTTCCTTCACTGTCGACGACCGGGAGTTTTTCCACCCTGTGGTCGCGAAGTATGACCTGCGCCTGTTCAAGCGTCGTGCCCTCGGGGGCGGTGATGAGCGGCATGCGGGTCATGCGCGACTCGACGGGCGCCGACATGTCGGTCTCGAACCTCAGATCGCGGTTGGTGAGGATTCCGATCAGTTTCTTGCGTTCGCCGTTTTTCGTGCATACCGGAACGCCCGAGATCTTGTACGTCCTCATCAATTCAAGCGCCTGGCCTATGCGCGCGAGCGGCTCAATCGTTACAGGATCGAGGATCATGCCCCACTCGCTTTTTTTGACCTTTTCGACCTCAAAGGCCTGCTGACGCGATGGCATGTTCTTGTGAATGACGCCGATGCCGCCCTCCTGGGCCATCGTAATGGCGGTTTTGCTTTCGGTCACGGTGTCCATGGCCGCCGACACGAGCGGAATGCGCATCCCGACGCGCCGGGTGAGTTTTGTGTCAACGCCGGTTTCATTCGGAAGGGTTTCGGAATATCCCGGCAGCAGAAGAACATCGTCAAACGTAAGCGCCTCTGAATTCTGATCCGGGTATATTTTCATTGTTCATCTCCGGGGCCGTAGTAATCCATGCTCTCAAGGTCCTTGTCATCCGAGCCGAGCTTCACCGGACCGCGCACGTAGCAGCGGTATTCGCACGAGTCGTTGACGTAGTTGTCGGCGCTCTTTTTCAAGAACGCGATCTCGTCCGCGCGCAAGGCGCGCACGACCTTGGCGGGCGACCCGAGCACCAGGCTTTTTGGCGGCACTTTCGTGCCTTTTGTAACCAGCGCGCCCGCCCCCACCATGCAATCAGGCCCGACCTCGGCGTCATCAAGAATGACCGCGCCCATTCCGACCAGCACCCGGTCTTTTACCGTACAGCCATGAAGCGTGACGTTGTGGCCGACCGTTACATCATCACCCACGACCAGCGGGCTCTTCACCCTCGTCACGTGGAGCACCGATCCGTCCTGTATATTGGTGCGGCTGCCGATGCGGATGTAATGCACATCCCCCCTTACGGCGCACTGAAACCAGACGCTCGAATGGTCTCCGATCTCGACGTCTCCGATTATGTCCGCCGAGGGCGCAATAAAGGCTGTTTCATGGATTTTGGGCCATTTTCCGTGATGAGGAATGATCAAGCGGGGCTGTTCTCCTCTGATGCCTGTCAGATTTAAACCGGGGGTCGGTGAAATACAACAGGGAAAAAGAATACGATCTTAAATCGCCCGGAAGTGTTATACGAAACCAAGATAAAAAAAGGTGGCATGATCAGCAACAAAAATGAACCGCGAAACCGGATTTTCGCAGATTTCTTAGGCATTTTAGGCCGCTCAACGGATCTCGTAACCGAAGACCCTGTGCGCGACGAACTCTTCAGCGTTGAACGCCTTGAACTCTATGCTGCCTACCTGGCCCAGCAGCTCGCCGTAACCTCCGATCGACGGCGAGGCCGTTCCCTTCTGCCCGGGCTCAAGCAGAACGGCGTAAAACTCCTTGATGCTTATCTCTCCCTGACGGCAGCCATCCGCGACAAGCAGGCGGTTTCTCCCGGGGCCGAGTGGTTTGTCGATAACTTTCATATCATCGAAGATCAACTCAGAAGCATAAAACAGGATCTGCCGCAGGATTATTACCATGAGCTGCCAAAGCTCGCAGCGGGCGAACTCAAGGATTATCCCCGGGTTTATGCCATCGCCATGGCCGTCATCGCGCACACGGACAGCCGTCTGGATGCGGACACCCTCCGGCGCTTTATCCAAGCCTATCAACAAGTATCCCCGCTCAAAATCGGAGAACTCTGGGCTGTCGCAATCACGCTGCGTATCGCCCTTCTCGGGCACCTGACCCCGCTAACGGAAAGGATCGCCTGCGCCCGTGAAAACCGCGGCGCCGCTGATTCACTGGCAGATCAACTTCTCGAACTGGCGGTTCATCCGGGCGTTCAGCCACATGAGCTCGTCCAGCTGTTGTCGCGCGAGCTGGGACCCCCTGCTGACTACAACCGGGCATTCATCGTACAGCTCATCCAGCGGTTGCGCGACCAGGATCCCGACATCCGGCCCGCCTTTGACTGGCTGGAGAAACAACTTCAGACCCACCATGACACCAGCACTTCTCAAGTCGTTCAGCTCGAGCTTCACAGGCAGGCGTCCGCCCAGGTTACGGTCGGCAATATCATTTCGAGCCTGCGCCTGCTCGCGACCCTCGACTGGCGCGACTTCTTCGAAAGCGTGAGCGCGGTCGACCCCATTCTCGCTGCCGACCCCGCCGCGGCTTATTCGAAAATGGATTTTCAAACGCGTGACCGCTATCGACACGCCGTGGAACGGATCGCGCGAAGATCTACGGGCGACGAACTCGAAATTTGCCATAAGGCCGTCACGCTTTCCGCGGCCGCCAAGGCCGCGACCCCGGACAACCAGCGCCGCGCCCATATCGGGTATTACCTGATCGCCGAGGGCCTCGCAGAGCTTGAAAACTTTTTCAACTACCGCCCCCGTTTCAAAGAGCGGATCCATCGCCTGATTTTGCGTTATCCGGCATTTTTCTATCTGGGAACGCTCACCGGACTGACTTTGCTCTTTCTCCTTCCCTTTCGTGAATTGCACTGGGCGTTTTGGAGCCTGGCCGCTTTTCCGGCCAGCGAACTCGCGCTCGGCATTATCAACTATTACGTTACCTTCCTCATCAGCCCCCAAGCCCTTCCCAAAATGGACACCCTGCATGGCCTTCCGGAGGACGCGCAAACCATCGTTGTCATTCCAACCCTTTTTACGAGCGCAAACGCAGTACGGAACCTCCTCGAATCGATCGAACTCCATGCCCTCGGCAACGCGGACCCCGTGCTGGCTTTTGCTCTTTTGGGGGATTTTTCGGATGCTGATACCGAGTGTGCACCGAATGATGACGCCATCCTCACGCTGGCCCGACAGGGGATAGACAAGCTTAACGCACAATACCCTGCCGCGCACTTTCCCCGCTTTCATCTTTTTCACCGGCGGCGTCAGTGGAATCCATCCGAAGGAAAATGGATCGGCTGGGAACGAAAACGCGGAAAGCTTCTGGAGTTCAACCGATTACTGAGAGGCGCACGGGATACGAGCTATCTCGGAAAGCCGCCCGACTTCAAATACCTTTCCAGGTTCAAGTACGTAATCACCCTGGACTCGGACACGCAGCTTCCCCGGGATGCGGCCCATCAGCTGATCAGAACCATCATTCACCCCTTGAACCAACCCCGGTATGACGCCCGCAAAAAAAGAGTGACCGCCGGCTACGGAATTCTTCAGCCACGAATCAGCGTGGATCTCGTAAGCGCCGCTCAAACCCGGTTCGCAAGGCTTTATTCGGGTAATACCGGGCTTGACGTCTACACGACCGCCGTCTCCGACGTTTACCAGGATCTTTTTGCCGAAGGGAGTTTCACCGGCAAGGGCCTCTATGTCGTGGACGCTTTCGAGCTGGCCCTTGCCGATCGCGTGCCCGAAAACGTCGTTCTGAGCCACGACCTGTTTGAAGGCTCGTATGCGCGCTCCGCCCTTGTCACCGATATCGAACTCTTCGATGATTACCCGCCGGACTTCGACACCTTCTCGAAACGGGCCCATCGCTGGACAAGGGGCGACTGGCAAATTGCGCCCTGGCTTTTTCCCTGGGTATCGGATGCGCAAGGGCGCCTGGTTTCCAATCATCTCCCGCTGATCGCGCGATGGAAGATCTTCGACAATCTGCGCCGGAGTCTCCTGCCGGTTGCGACTTTAGCATGGTTGATTCTCGCCTGGACCATCATTCCAGGGCCGCCAGCGATGCTGACTCTGTCGATTCTTGCCGTGCTCGCCTTCCCGATCTACGCGCCCTGCCTTTCAGGCCCGGATTTGAAACTGTCCGGACTGCCCTGGCGCGGATATCTTCTCGGCGTCTTGGCGCAAACCAGAATCCGGACGGGCCAGGTTGCCCTCATGATCGCCTTTCTTCCAAATTATGCCTGGACCCAGGCTGATGCGATATTCAGAACGCTGTATCGTAAATTCGTATCCGGGAAGAAGCTCCTGGAATGGCTGACCTTTGCTCAAAGTCATATCAAGCGACGGAAAATACTCTCTTTTGCAGAAATTATATTTTCTGGCCCTTTCTTGTCACTCCTGACCGGAGCCCTGATCATACGCTTTCGCGTATCGGCGCTGCCAATCGCGTCTCCCTTCCTCCTGCTCTGGTTCACCGCTCCCTTCATCAAGCACTGGGTGGGCCGGAGCCCCCCTTGCGCCGGGCATTCATTCGAGCCGGGGGAAATCCGGACTTTCCGGCGATATGCGCGACGTACATGGCATTATTTCGAAACTTTTATTAGTCCCCGGGACCACTGGCTCGCACCCGATAATTATCAGCTCGACCCCAAACCAATCATCGCGCACCGGACTTCCCCTACAAATATCGGCCTGCAGCTTCTGGCGACAACATCCGCCTTTGACCTTGGATATTTGGGCTGCCTTGAATTTGTCGAAAGTCTGGAAAAAACATTCCTGACACTCGGCCGGCTCGAAAAATTACATGGGCATTTATTCAACTGGTACGACACCCTGACCCTTGTCCCTTTGCAGCCGCAGTATATTTCAACCGTCGACAGCGGCAACCTGGCCGGGCATCTCATCGCGGTCAAACAAGCCTGTCGAAAACTTGCGGAGAATCCAGGCCCCAGCACTGTCTCGATAACCGGCCTTGCAGATACTCTCCACGAATTGCTTGAGGAGGCGGATAAAGTCGAGGAACCCACGCAAAATTCCGAAGCCATCACCATCAAGCAACTGCAAGAATCGATCCTGGCCTGTCTTGAGCAGGTTGCTCCCGGGGTGCCGGAAGCCGCACTGCCCTGGGCCGAACTCCTGACATATCTCGCTCCGCGCCTTGCTGAATGCGAAGACATTTTGAATGGCATCGCGGCAGAAGAAAACCCCGAAAAACTGGCGGAAACCCGAATCTGGCTCGTAGCCACACAAAAACAGGTGCGGGAGTTTCAACGGGATCTCCAGAAACTCAAGGCGGGCCCCCAATCAGACGTTGCCGTCCGGCTCACCGCTCTGATGAATCAATGTGACGAGCTTGTCCTCGGCATGGATTTTCGTTTTCTGTTCGACGAACAACGCAAACTCTTCGCGATCGGATATAATGTAGCCGAATCGCGACGTGACAACTCCTACTATGACCTGCTGGCTTCGGAATCGCGCCTGGCCAGTTTCATCGCGATCGCCAAAGGCGACGTGTCCCAGGAGCACTGGTTCCGGCTGGGTCGAAAGATGGCCGCCACCGGGACGAGTCGCGCCCTGATCGCCTGGACCGCCACGATGTTTGAATATCTGATGCCGGTCCTGGTAATGCGCGGCTACCGCAACACACTTCTGGATCAAACCTATAATGCCGTAGTCGCCAGACAAATCGAATATGCCGCCCAGTTGGGCGTCCCTTGGGGAATCTCCGAGGCCGGCTACAATGCGCGTGATCTTCAGCACAACTTCCAGTATGGGCCCTTCGGAATCCCCGGGCTGGGTCTTAAACGGGGGCTGAGCAATGAACTCGTGATCTCTCCTTACTCGACGATGCTGGCCGCGATGATCGACCCGCGCGCCGCGCTTGCAAATCTTGAAAGGCTTTCCGGCCTGCAAGCATTCTCGCAGTACGGCTTTTTCGAGTCCATCGATTACACCCCGTCGCGGCTGCCAGAAAACCAAAAGAGCTTCGTCGTCCGTTCTTTCATGTCCCATCATCAAGGAATGAGCCTGGTCTCCATCAACAACCTGCTTCATGACTCGCTAATGCAAAGACGATTTCATGCGGACCCCCTGGTTCAGGCAACCGAGCTTCTTTTGCAAGAGCGGATCCCCCGGGCCGTCGCCCTGTTATATCCCCGCACTGAAGAAGTTAGGGCCTATGGCACCTCCGCGATCTCATCGAGCCCGAGTCCCCGGCTTTACTCCAATGTCAATCTGCCGACACCGCGGACCCAGCTTCTTTCCAACGGCACCTACTCAGTCATGGTAACGTCGGCGGGCTCGGGCTTCTCGCGCTCCGGTCGCCTGGCCGTCACCCGCTGGCGGGAGGATCTGACTCGCGACAACTGGGGACAATACATCTATTTGCGAAAACCGGGGGCGGATACGTTCTGGTCAACCGGGTTCCAGCCGACCCTGGTCAAGCCCGACGAATACACGGTGTCTTTCGGAGAGGACAAGGTCGGCCTTTCCCGGCGCGACGGGGAGATTTTAACGCACACGGAAATCATCGTGTCGCCCGAGGACAACGTCGAACTTCGCCGTCTCTCCTTGACGAATCGCGGCTTCGATCCCGTCGAGCTCGAAGCCACGAGCTTCATGGAAATTGTTCTGGCTCCGCCCGTGGACGATGCCGCCCACCCTGCCTTCAGCAATCTTTTTGTACAGACCGAATTCGCGCCGGTCGAAGGCGCGCTCCTGGCCACCCGGAGACGCCGGTCCCCAGCCGACGCGCAGCCTTGGGGCTTCCATGTTGTCGTGACCGAAGGGAAAACCCTCGGACACCTTCAATACGAAACGGATCGGGCACGCTTCATCGGAAGAGGCCGGGATGTTTCCAGGCCCAGAGCACTCGATAAAAACCGTACGCTCGCGGGTACCGTCGGCGCGGTCCTCGATCCTGTTTTTTCGTTGCGGGTCGCCGTGCGTATTTTGCCCGGAGAAACAGTGTACATCCTCTTCGCGACCGGCGTTGCGGACTCGCGCGCGGACGCTCTTCGACTGGCCGACAAGTATCATGACCTCCATATATTCGTGCGCGCGGCCAATCTGGCCTGGATTCAATCCCGGATCCAGCTCCGGCATTTGAATATTGATGTCAACCAGGCGCATAACTTCCAGCGCCTCGCGGGACGGATCATCTATTCGGACCCCTCGCTGCGCCCGCGTCCATTTCTGCTCGGGTTAAACACCAAAACCCAGGCCGGCTTGTGGGCCTACGGCATCAGCGGCGACCATCCGCTGATCCTTACCCGGATCAGCGATGAGCGGGATATGTTCATGGTGCGTGAGCTGCTCCACGCACACGAATATCTGCGGCTCAAAGGGTTGACCATAGACCTGGTCATTCTCAACGAGCGGGCCCCGAGCTACCTCCAGTCCCTGCAGGACGAATTACAACGACAACTTCGAATGAGCGGCTCCCATGCCCTTCTGGACAAACCGGGAGGGGTTTTCATGCGACGGGCGGACATCATGCCGGCGGAGGATCTGCTTTTACTCAAAACAGTCGCCAGGGTCGTTCTGAGCGCGGAAAAAGGCACTCTTGAGGAGCAACTGGCCAGAAGAATCCCGTGGACCGGGCTCCCTGAAAATCTGACCCCCCGTGGCAGGGGAACCCGCATGATTTCCGCCCAACCTCCCGTTGTACCGGCGTTGACGTTTTTCAACGGCACAGGAGGCTTCACCGAAGACGCTCGAGAATATGTGATCGTTCTGAAAGAAGCACAATGGACTCCCGCCCCATGGATCAATGTCGTGGCAAACCCGCTCGATTTCGGATTTCTGATTTCAGAGTCGGGGGCCGGTTATACCTGGTCCGCCAACAGCCGCGAGAATCGCCTTACTTCCTGGTCAAATGACGCGATCAGCGATCCGGTCAGCGAGGCGTTATATATCCGGGATGAGGATTCCGGCGAGTACTGGTCCCCCACGCCGCTGCCGGTCCGGGAAAACGGAACCTACGTCATCCGTCATGGCCAGGGGTACACCCAATTTGAACATTCAAGTCATAACATCAGCCAATGCCTTCATGTTTCCGTCCCGCTGGATGCGAGCGTCAAAATAAGCCGCTTGCGCCTGAAGAATTCAGGCGACGGAGTGCGGCGCCTTTCGGTCACCAGTTATGCTGAATGGGTTCTCGGATTACAACGCGAGACAACCGCTCCCACGATCATCACGGAGATCGACCCCCGGACGGGGGCCATTTTCGCACGCAATCCGTACAATAACGAATTTGCCCAAAGAGTGGCCTTCGCCGAACTGATCGCGGAGGAGCGCACGCTCACCTGCGATCGCGAGGAATTTATGGGCCGAAACGGAAGTACAGCACGCCCGGCGGCCCTGCGACGAAAGAATCTCTCCGGCGCCTCGGGCGCCGGCCTGGATCCCTGTGCTGCGTTTCAAACTCACTTTGTGCTTCGACCAGGCGAAGAACGCGAATTCGTCTTCCTTCTCGGCCAGGCGGAGAACCCCGAAAAGGCGCACGCAATCATAATCCAATACCGGAAGAAGGACGCCGTCGAGGCGGCCCTCAAGGCCGTGGTCGCGTTTTGGAATACGACCTTGGGCGCAATCGAAATAAAAACTCCCGATGCGTCGATCAATACGTTGGTCAATCGCTGGTTATTGTATCAGGCCCTGTCCTGCCGGGTCTGGGCCCGGTCTGGCTTTTACCAATCAGGCGGCGCCATCGGCTTCCGGGATCAGCTTCAAGACGTAATGGCACTGGTTTATTCACAACCGGAGCTCGCCAGGCGGCAAATTCTCACGGCCGCTTCCCGGCAGTTCGAAGAGGGCGACGTCCAGCACTGGTGGCATCCTCCAACCGGTCGCGGGGTGAGAACACGTTTTTCGGACGACCTGCTCTGGCTTCCTTTCGTAACGAATTTTTATGTAAGCGTGACCGGGGATTATCCGGTGCTGGAAGAATCCGTTTCATTCATCGATGCGGCGGAGCTTGAAGCGGGACAGGATGACTCCTACCAGCTGCCCAGAACCAGCTTGCGAACCGCAACTGTTTTTGAGCATTGCGCCCGCGCCCTGGATCGAAGCCTCAAAACCGGAATCCACGGCTTGCCCCTCATGGGCTCCGGCGATTGGAATGATGGCATGAACCGCGTGGGCCACCAGGGCCGGGGCGAGAGCGTCTGGGTCGGATGGTTTTTGCACCGGACGCTTTCCCAGTTCAGTTTGTTGTGTGATAAAGCCGGTCAAAACGAGCGTGGCGCGATTTACCGCAGTTATATCGAAAAACTCAAGACCGCGATCGAGAAGCACGCCTGGGATGGCCAATGGTATCGTCGTGCGTTTTTCGACGATGGATCTCCACTGGGCGCTTCAACCAACAAAGAGTGCCAGATCGATTCAATTGCCCAGTCCTGGGCCGTGCTTTCCGGAGCTGGCGATCCCGAGCGCTCCCGGCAAGCGATGACGGCGGTAAATGAACGGCTTGTTCACCGCGGTGACGGCCTTATCAAACTCTTTACTCCACCATTTGACCAAGGCAGCGCAGATCCGGGCTATATTAAAGGATACGTGCCCGGAGTTCGCGAAAATGGAGGGCAATATACGCATGCCGCGATCTGGACCGTAATGGCCTACGCCGCCGAAGGCGACGGAGATCGAGCCATGGAGCTTTTCTCAATGCTCAATCCCATCCACCACGCCAAGACCCGCCCAGGGGTCAACCGCTACAAGGTCGAGCCTTATGTCATGGCGGCCGACATTTATGGCCTTTCACCACATGTGGGCCGTGGTGGTTGGACTTGGTACACGGGTTCGGCGAGCTGGATGTACCGGGCCGCCCTGGAATCCATTCTCGGATTTGAGCTTCGAGACAAAGTGTTTTGCCTCAAACCTTGCATACCCAGGAATTGGCCCGGCTTTGAGATGATCTATCGGCGCGGTGATACCCGGTATTTGATCTCGGTCACCAACTCTGGCGGGCAAGAGCCCAAGGCATCACCTTCAATACGCCTGGATGGCGCACTCCTGGATTCGGCGGAGATCCCAATCCGCGACGACGCCCAATCCCACACCGTTCAGATTGATCTATGAAGGTCGCATGCCGTTTGAAACCACCCGGGGATAACGCCCGTTGACGTTCCGCGCCATCCGGCATAAATACACCATACCGATGGAACTCGTCAAAACAGGCGCTAAAAACCTCTGCAGACACCGTTCATTGCAGCCACAGCCCGATCCGATCGAACCGCATGCGCTTGCCATCCTCCGCGCCCTTGGCGAAGACCCCGGACGCGAAGGTCTCCGTGCAACTCCCGCCCGTTTTGCCCGCGCGCTCAGGACGGCCACGAGCGGATACAGGGCGGACATCAAGACCATTGTCGGCGATGCGCTCTTTACGGCCGGACCCACTGCCTCCAGCGCCGGCGACATGGTGGTCGTTCGCGGCATCGAGCTGTTTTCGACCTGCGAACATCATCTGCTGCCCTTCTACGGCCGCGCGCATGTGGCATATATTCCCGGCAAAAAGATCATCGGTCTTTCAAAAATCCCCCGGATCATTGATGCGTTTGCCAAACGCCTGCAATTGCAGGAACGCCTTACCATGCAGATCGCGCACGCGCTTGACGAGGTCCTCGCGCCCCGCGGCGTCGCCGTGGTGATCGAAGCCACCCACCTTTGCATGAAAATGCGCGGCGTACAGAAACAACGCGCCCGCGCGGTAACCGAGTCAATGCTCGGCGTGTTTGCGACGGACGAACAGGCACGAAAACGGTTTTTCGAACTGGTGGGCCGGAAACGGAATAAATGCTGATAGACCTCCACAACGACGCGGCCATGAAAATGTCGGACGGCGTGCGTTCGATGTCCGATCCCGCCTCCGGCCTTCACATCACGATGGAAAAAATCCGCGCCGTTCGCCCTTCCGCCCTCGTATTTGCCTGCTACTGCGATCCCAACTTCCGGCCGCCCGAAGCCCTTGAAATCGCACTCCTGCAGCTCCGGCTCCTGAAAAACGAATTCCAGAAACCAAAATCCGCCGTATCCCTTGCCACCAACCGCAAGGAGATCGATGCCGTCATGGCAAGTGATCGCACTGCGGGCATCCTTGGCGTCGAGGGCGCCTACGCGCTTGCCGAAGATGATCCGGCCGCAAGCATGCACGCGCTTGACGTCTTGTACCGGGAAGGCATGCGCGTACTCACCCTCACCCACTCGCACACAACCCTCTGGGCCGCGAGCGAAAGCGGCGGCCCCCCCGAGGGGCTCACCGCGTTTGGCATTGAAATAATCAAACATCTCAATGCGCTCGGCGTAATTGTTGATGTGGCACATGCAAACACGGCCACGATCCTCGCCGCCTGCAAACATTCCATAAAACCGGTGATCTTCAGCCATGGCGGCGCCCGCGCGCTCACCGGCACCGCGCGCAATATCGAAGACGATGCCATACGCGCCATCGCCGGATCGGGCGGCGTCGTGGGACTGTCGTTTTATCCCGGGCACCTCGTGCCTCCGGCCCCCGGAGCGGATCATAAAAAGATTGAAGAGCTCTACAGGTCAGAGATGACCCGCATTTTTTCGGACCCGTCACTTGATACCACCGCCAGATTTTCGCGTGTCGCGGCATTTTTTGAACGTATGCCCGGCCAAGAGGGCCCGTCCGCCGGCATCCCCGAGCTGCTCCGGCACATGGACCATATAATTTCGCTTGTTGGCGACCATCATGTGGCGCTTGGCTCGGACTATGACGGCATTTCGCATGCCTGCCGCGGCCTTGAGGATTTTTCCCGCATCCGCGCGCTCACTGCCGCGATGAAGGACCACGGGTACAGCGACGAACGCATCGCAAGGATTTCAGGCGGAAACGCCCTGCGTATTTTTTGAAATGATCCGGTAAACGCGCGCCTTGGTGTTGCCTGCGGGCCTGAGCCGCGGATGGGCGCCGAGATCAAGCTCCGCCTGCCGGCGCGAGACCAACCCTCCGAGGGCATCGAGATAATCACGCAACCTTATCCATCGGCACGGCATGTTTTCCAGCAGCTCATCAAGAATGATCCTGCGCCTGCGGCTGTCAACCAACGTGGCGGTTCCGGAGAGCCGCGCGGCCTTGCCAAGCATCAAGCCGTGGGCAAGCCAGCCCCAGCGCGTGTAGAGCACCGAAGCGCGCTCGGCATCGATCCGCGCCATCCATCCGCCGGGCGCATGCAAACCGATGAAATAGAGCCCGCCGTCTCCACGCGGCAGGTCGCCGGTGGCCAGCGCCACCCATTTTTTGAAAAGCGAAAGCTGCCCCGCCGGCAGGAGCATTGCCGCATGATCCATGACAACGCCCGTTGTAGCGGGCCAGGAATGCTTCAGCGCCTCGCCTCTGAGCACCAGCGGGTTGAGACTATTCCAGTGCCTGGCAACATGTCCCGCGAGCAGTTCGCCAAGGCGCGGATCAAAACGCGTCCACTGGCACCACAGTACCAGTGTTTCCGCCCGAAGCGGCCGGCTGCTTGCACGGCCGATCCTGCCATACGCCGCGAGCAATTCGCGCACGCCGGGAATGCGCCCGATTCCTTTCATGGTTTTCAACCATCCATCTGTTCCATGACGTCATCAAGAAAATCGAGCGCTTTTGCGGCAAGCGGAATGTTCTTGTCGCGGAGCTGTTCGATCCGGGCCTCGACGTTCTTTATGCTGGCGCCTTTTTTTATGAGCGCCTTGGCGTGGTTTACGTCTTTTTGCCGGTGCGCAAAACACTTCATGATGAGCATCTCGTCAAGCCCGAGCGCGAGCGCGGTCAGATGCGTCCCCTTAAACACCTCCACAAGCCTGTCACTGTAATCCGGCGGCAGCGTATGCGAGAACGTCGAATAATACGGATTGAGCCAGTCGGGGGCGAGGCCGAGCCTGGTGGCGATTTTTTTCACGTAGGGATCAAGCGTGGCGATGTCAATCCCCTTTGGAACCGCGTCGATGTCAAAAGTACCAAGCTGGTAGCCGTGGGCCAGAACCATTGCGGCGCCGCCGCCGATGACCAGACTCACGCTTTGGTCAAGCGTTTCGTCCAGTGCCTTGAGGGCGGCAAGCATCGTTTCACGCGTCATGTTTTTCATGTGCCTTCTTCTCCGTTCACGGTCATTATTGCGTAATGCAATATGCTTCGCAATATCAATAATATTTTAATAATTTTAATTATTTAAAATTACGAGTGGGCCGCCCTGTAGCTTGACCTCACAAGCGGCCCCGAAAAAACACGCTCGATCCCCGCTTCGAGCGCCCACTGGCGGATCAACTCGAATTCGGCGGGCTCGTAATACTTTTTCACCACAAGACACTCCGGTGCCGGCTGCAGGTACTGTCCCACCGTGACAATGCCGGCGCCCGATGCATGCAGGCTCCGCAAAGCCGCGCGGATCTCGTCGTAAGTTTCGCCAAAACCGACCATCAAGCCGCTCTTGACCGCACACGCCTGCTGCGCCCGCCCGCCCGAAATACCAGAGGCGGTCTGAAGCGCGCGAAGGGAACACGCGAATGACGCTCTCGGGTCCCGCACCACACCCTGGAGCCGCTCCACCGTTTCAATGTTATGCGCGTAAACATCCAGACCCGCTTCAAGCACCAGGCGGATGCAATCCTCCCGGGCGCCGAAATCAGGCACAAGCGCCTCGACCCTGACGCCAGCACATGTTTTCTTGATTTCCCGTATCACGCCCGCAAAATGCGCCGCCCCGCCGTCCGGCAGATCGTCGCGGTCTACGCTGGTAAGCACCACGTACTTGAGCCCCAGCTCGCTCACCCCGGCGGCAACGCGCGTGGGCTCCGTCGCATCAAGCGGCTCCGGTGCTCCGGTGGTTCTTACGCCGCAAAACGCGCAGGCTCGCGTGCAGGCATCACCCGCAATCATGATTGTCGCGGTTCCGTCAGCCCAGCACTCGCCCTTGTTGGGGCACCTCGCTTCATCGCACACCGTATGCAACCCGCGCCGCCCGAGGACCGCGCTTACGTGCGCAAAACCGCCCGCACCGGGCATCTTCATCTTGAGCCACCGCGGTTTGCGGGTATTGGAGGTCAATGGTAATTTTTCGAATACCTGCATGTCGCCACCCTGGGCTGCTGCCCTTTGGTCATATACAGGGAGTTGATTTCCAGCTTGCCGCCAAGGGCAAGCACGGTCGACACCATGACTTCCTCCGAAGCATCCAGCCCCTTTATTTTATATGAATACATCGTCTTCACAACGGACTGCATGCCTCCCGTTGACCGAAATGAAAACAGCTCGCTGACCGTTACATGTTCCCCGGTAAATGCAGACGAATGATGCGAGTTCCAGCTTGCCGCGGGCCGCGAAAGATTGACAAACAGCAGATTGCCGGCCTTGAGCGCCTCTTCGCCCGACTTCAGTGCCGGCGTAGTGATTGCGTTCACCATCCGGAAGACCATCGAAGGTCCCCATCCGGCGCGAAAAGAAAAACCGGTCTCGCCCCTGACATATGCCGGGCATACCGGAGAACCCTTCTCGAGTTCAAATGTGCCCATGAACGGTTTCATCCGGGATTTTTCTATAGGGCCAGTTGAAATCAGAAATGACGGCGCAGCAAAAGCAGATGACAGGACCAACGAAAAAAACATCAATACGGCAGCAGACATGAAACCCTCCACTCTTGACGCTATGCATTACCAGATCCTGGGGGGTTTATCCAGATGCACAAAAAAAAGCCCCGTCTCCGGAATCATTCCGGCGACGGGGCGAGAGAGAGGAGGAGTAGCTATTTGTGAGACGGCCGGCAGGCACTATTACCTTCCGGCAAACTTTTCAGGCCCTCAGAGCAAAAACGGGCTTGTCAGCGCCCCGATGTTCATCATGCTGACCGCAAGATCACTGCCAAGAACATCCATCTTGAAGCTGGCCGGCTTGTAATCCGCGACATTGAGCGCACCCGGAAGCTGCTGGCCGGGCGCCCAGTTGGGCGTAATGTTCTTTATCAAGGAATCAATAGCGGGGACGCCAAGAGCGGGCGCCTTTCGCGAAGCCAGGAAGCTGGCGAGATTGATCCCATTTGTAATCTGTTTTGTTGCCTGCTGTGACAGAGGCTGTACCGGCTGGCCCGTTGCCTTGACGGGCGCCGTACATGATGCGCAATTTGCGACCGCCGGGGGGCTCGAAAAAGCCATCTGCGGTATTGCCACTGCCGCTGCTGCCGTTATCAATAATATTTTCGTTCTCATAAACTTTCTCTATTTTCTCTCCGCCGCTTTTGCATCAGCGACGAAGGCCCTATTTGCAGGGAGCGTGCCGCCCGGGGTGTTTGATGCAGAAAAACCCGAAAGCAGCCAACCCCGCGCAGCCCCTGGAGCCGAAAGGCACCACATGGGTCTGAAATATGCCTTTATAATCAAATGGCTGTATATCTTTTAGACAGGTGTCGTGACAACGAAAACCAAAATAAAATGACGCGCAGCGCCCCCGAAAAGTTGGCGGACACTTTCCTAAAAGTTGGCGGACACCTTTCTCATGATACGCGCAGCCGCCCGGCCGTCGCCATAGGGATTGGGCCCGCGCCCGCGGCAGCCATGCCGGAGCGCAAGCAGCGTTTCGCGCAGGATTTTGCCGGGATCAGTGCCAACCAGTTTGACATAGCCTGCCTTGACCCCTTCGGGGCGCTCGGTTTTTTCGCGCATTACAAGAACCGGCTTTTTCAGCGTCGGGCCCTCTTCCTGTATCCCCCCCGAATCGGTGAGCAGCACGTCGGCGCGGTCCATGAGCGCGACAAACGCCACATACTGCATCGGCACGACAAGCATGATGCGCGGATGTCCGGCCAGCTGGCTCTCTACAATGCTCCGGACGTTCGGGTTCGGATGAACGGGATAAACAATGCGCACTTCCCGGCCACCGCCGGAACCGTCACGCGCATCAGCGATGTCTCTCAACCCCTTGCAAATGCCCTCAAAGCCCTTTCCAAAACTTTCGCGCCGGTGCGCGGTGACAAGAACCAGGCGGTGACCGCCCACAAAATCCATAATGGCGGGATCAAGCCGCTCCTCCGGCGGAAGCGAGCGCATGCACGCGGCGTCTTTCAGGCGCGCAAGCACTATCTTCAGCGCATCAATCCCCGTGTTGCCGACAACATGAATGCGATCCTTCGGAACGTTTTCCTTTATAAGGGCCCGCCCGGCCCCCCTGGTCGGGGCGAAATGCCACCGCGCAAGCCTCCCTATGAGCTGGCGGTTTGCCTCCTCCGGAAACGGCGACGCAAGATCATATGTCCGGAGCCCCGCCTCAACATGAGCTACCGGAATGCGGTTGCAACAACCCCAGTACGACGCGACAAACGCGCTCGTGGTATCCCCCTGCACCGCAATCACATCACCACTCACGCGGTCCTTCATGGCATCCATTTTTTCGAGCACGCGGGCACTCAGGCCCGTGAGCGTCTGATCGGGCTGCATTACATCAAGATCGACATCGGGCTCGATCCCGAAAAACCCGAGCATGGGCATGGCCATGTGGCGGTGCTGCCCCGTCAGCACGACACGCACCTGGTGCCCCCGCCTGCGCGCCTCAAGAATGACCGGCGCGAGTTTTATGACTTCGGGCCGCGTTCCGAGCACGACCGAAAGAACCATCTTCTTCATACCGCCCCCACCCCTCTTACAACCGACAGCATGGTCTTCACGATAATGGCGACATCAAGAAGCAGTGAACGGTTCTGCAGATAGAAAAGATCATATTCAATATTCTCGTGGATCGGGTCGCCCCGGTAAGCACTTATCTGCCACACGCCGGTAATGCCGGGTTTGGCCTCAAGACGCCGCAGCTGAAGCGGCGTATACGCAGCCACGATGAACGGCATTTCCGGCCGCGGCCCGACAAGGCTCATGTCGCCCCTTAAAACATTGAAAAGCTGCGGAAGCTCGTCAAGGCTCGTGCGCCTGAGCCAGCGCCCCACACGCGTGATCCTCGGATCGGCCGGGTCCGACGGGGTGCGCGCGTATCTGGGCGCATCCTCGAACATGCTCCTGAATTTGTAAAAACTGAACTCACGCCCGCCGAGGCCGGATCTTTTCTGTTTGAAGATCACCGGGCCCCTGGATTCGAGCCTGATCGCAAGCGAGATAAGCGCATACACGGGCGACAACACCAGCATGAAAAACGCTGACAGGCTGAAATCCATGAGGCGCTTCGAAAGAAGATAGTAAAAACCCACCGTGCTTGTGCGGCGGCGGAAGATGGGAATCCCCCCCACTTCAAAAAGCTCCACATCCTGGATGAACTTTTCATAGGTGTTCGGAACAATCGCGTATTCGATGCCATCGCCGATGCAACGCTCGACCAGCTTCTGATTGCGCTCGAAGCTCGCCGAAGGCAGCGCTATCAGGACCATGTCAACGCCATATTCGTCGCGCCTGGCAAGCACCTCCTCGCCACCCAGGACCGGTACCCCCCCCTGCGGTCCGAACCCGTGCCACTTGATGACCGAGCCTTTTCTGGACGCATCATCATCGAGGAATCCAACCGGCAGCAGGCCCAGAAACGGGCTTTCGAAAAGCCTTCTGGCTATATGCTGGCCGATATGCTGCGCTCCGAAAACCAGAACCCTTTTCTGCACCCATCCCATCGCATGAAAAACAAGATGGAGCCTGTAGGACACCTGCCGCTGCAGATACAACGCAACAGGCGTCATGATCATGGCGGCAGTAAGCGTGATGCGCGAAAAAGTGACCGACCGGAGATAAAACGATGCGCTCATGATGACCGCCGCCGCATAAAGCCCGGTGTAAAAAATGCCCCGGAGCTCCTTGACGTTGAGCAGGCTCACCTCGCGCTGGTACATGCCCACGCGGTCGAGAATCACCACATAGACAAGCGCCGCGGCCGCCGCAAACAGCAGGAACTCGGGAAACGACTGCGGCGAGAGTTTTCCGTACACGCCGGTGTATATCCAGTAGCCCGCAAGATAACAGAGAAAGACGGTGACGGCGTCAGCCGCAAGCTGCGACGCAAACAGCAAGCGCGCATAATAAGACCTGAGCTTTGGATTTACCCGGTTGTCCATTGATAAAACCTTTGTATTCAACTTGCGCGGGCAAGGCAACTATATCCTTTTTTGCACGGCCCACTTGGCAAGCACATATAAATTGTATGCAAGCTTGGGCATGGTCATGCGCCCGTCGAGCATGGCGCGCACAAAGGCGGCGGACCCATGAAAGCCCGCGCAATCCTCCAAAAAACCCCTTGTCCGCTCCACGCAGGAAATAAAATCGCGCCTTACCGCCGGATGCCGGAGCCAGGCCGCCACCGGTATGGCAAAACCGTGTTTCCTGCGTTCCGCCAGCGGCGCGACGCGGGGATCAGAACGCAAAATACTGCGCAAAACCGCCTTGCCCTCGAAGCCGCGCAGCTTGAACCCGCGCCCGAGATCGTGCGCGAACGCAAGCACCGCGGGATGTAAAAACGGCGCGCGCACCTCAAGACTGTGCGCCATCGACGCACGATCGGATTTTGCAAGCACCGAAAGCGGCAGATAGAATTCAAAATAAAATCTTTCCATGGCGGTCCAATGATCATCCGCCACGCGGCCGACGCCGGCGCCATGGGGTTCCGCCCCACCCGGCACCGGCATGATAAAATACCGGTCCCCGTCGGCCGCGCTCGCCCACCGCTGGTTGCGGTCCCAGGCGTTCCATCCGAGCCCCTTTGACATCTGAAACGCCTTGTACGCAAACGACATGTATTTTTCGCGCGCCGCGAGCGGCCTGAAGCGCTCAAGAAGCACGGCAGGGATTTTCAAAAACGGCAACGACATCACCGGCCCGAAGCGCTCAAACGGCATGCTCACATAACCGTAGAACAACTCGTCCGCGCCGTCCCCCCCGAGCGCGACCGTCACGTGCCGCCGCGCCGCCTCGGCAAGATGCCAGGTGGCGACATAGGAAGGATCGCCCATCGGCTCGTCCAGCCCCTCGAACAGCGCATCCAGGCGCGACGTCACAAAATCAAGACCGAAAGTCTCATGATGATGGATCGTGCCGAGCCGGGAGGCGGCCAGGCGCGCGTGCTCCGACTCGTCGTAGGAGTTGTCATAACCTTCGCCCGAAAACCCCACGCTGAAAGTATGCAGTTCCCGGATAAACGGCCTGAGCGCGCGCGTGACAAGCGTTGAATCAACGCCGCCGCTCAAAAAAACACCGACCGGCACATCGGCAACCGACATGTCTTTCACACAGCGCGTGAATATCCCGTCCAGTCGGCCGGCCGCCGCGGCAAGCGACTCGCCACGGACAAGGCCGGACTCCTCTCCCGCGCCAAAGCGCCAGTACCAATTCACCGAAGGGCCATCCTTTGCCGGATACCGGAGGCACTCTCCGGGAAGCAGCTTTTTCAGTTCCTTCCAGATCGATCCGCCGGCGGGAACAACATCATAGGCGAGCATGTGACGGGCCGCCCCCGGGTCAGGCTCGCTCGACGGCATGAGCCTCCGCGCCGCTTCGGCGGTAGAGGCAAAAGCGATGAAGCCGCTTCCGGCGGAATAATAAAGCGGTTTTTCGCCGGCGCGGTCGCGCGCCAGAAACAAACTGCGGCGGCGCGCATCGAAGTAGGCATAGGCAAACATGCCTTCAAGCATGGCACTCACCGCTTCCGGCTCATCGCGGTGTGCGGCATGCAGAGCCAGAAGCACCTCGGTATCGGAGCGGGTCTTGAACACCACGCCACTGCGCTCAAGCCCGGCGCGGAGAACGGCAAAGTTGTAAATCTCGCCGTTGAACACGAGCGCGTTGCCATTGGCATCGGTCATCGGCTGGTTGGCACCGGAGGAAAGATCAAGGATCGAAAGCCGGTTGTGGCCAAGCAAAAGCCCCGGCTCCTCAAGCCGCAGCACGCCCCGGAAATCCGGCCCGCGGCTTGCCATGCTCTCCAGCGCCGCATCAAAAACGTCACGCTGCGGGATGATTTTTTTATCCGGACTGAAAAATCCAGCTATACCGCACATTATAACAGCTCTATTTCCTGGAAGGCCACGCGGCAGGTGCGGCTGTCCAGGCCTTCAAGCGTGATCCTGAGCATTGCAGGCGCGCCCGGATGCACGGCGCCCTTGACTTCAACCGGCGCGACGGCCGCCCTTCTGGTCCACCAGTTTTCGAGCCCGAGCATGCAGAGGATTTTCTTGTCCGCACAGAATTGTTCCTTCACGTCAAGCGAAACGCCATGGGCGCCCTCAAGCCTGCCCGGCCCCATCCCCTGCGGCATCGAAAGTATTTCGATCTTCATCGTGCCCCGTCCCTTGCAGGTGCTTTCAACTTTCAGCCGGACCCCCTTCATGCCGTATTTCCATCTGTACGAAGCCTCCAGCACGCCGGGACGCGCCATCACGAGCGGCGAAAACCAGTAATCCACGCCCGCAATAGCGCCCGACATCATTCTCGGATTGAGACGCCTGGCGGCGAAGGCGGGGTAAGCCGCCCTGGCCGCGGGAGCCGCAAGCTCCGACGCCTTTGCCACCGCATAAACCGCAGGGCGCCAGCCGTTTTCAAAAGCATAAACCGCCTTTTGGCCAAGCTCTTCGGCGCGACCGGCGCAAAAAGCGGCCATGGCCAAAGCCCAGAGTTCCGCCGCCGGGCTGTGAACGGACGGGGAAAAACCCTTCCAGCACGCCGACACCACATTGAAATCCATTTTCGCGGCTTCGGGCCTGTCCTTCCACTTCGCGCGCGCGCGCCCAAGAGCGGTGGCCGGCGGCTCGGACAGGGAATCGAAAAACACGATGTTCGAGGCCGCAAGGGCATCCTCGCGAATGGCCGGCCGGAGCGCCAGATCAAGCAGCCAGAGTTTTGAAGAAGCTGCCTGGTCCTTGCTGAGCAACCCGTAAAGCGGTTCGCCGTGGCGGGGCCCGCCCGCTCCACTGATGGCGCCGGCGATGTCCCACGAATTGTTCACATCCCAGAAACGCGTGCCGACAATCCCGGCAAGAAGTACGAGCTGCCCGGCGCGCGCAAGTTTTCCGCCGTTTTCGCGCCACATCATGAAAAGCACCGCAAGCGACCAGACCAGCACCGGCAGATAATAGGGCGGACGGAGCCACGCGCTCCGGTAGTTCAAAAAAGTGATCAACGCCGGAACAACAAGAAAATACCCCCACCTGAGAAGCGCATGCGTGATGCCTTTTGTGAAGCACTCCCTCACCCAAAACAACGCCACCAGGGCAAGAGGCCAGACATTGGGAATGAGAAACGTGAAAAGCTCTATCCGCGCGCGCGCGGCATCGGTGTTTTTGGATGATACCGCGGTGAACACCATGAACCATGCGGCCTCGGAAGAGGAATACAATATATTTGGATTCATGGCCGCGTATGCCGCAGCGGCCAGCACGCAGGCTATCAGACACTGCTTGAAGGCCCTTGCAAACGACCGCGATCCCGACCACGAGGCCGCCAAAAAAGCCGGCACCAGGAGCGCGACGCCGGGAATCGTTCCGAACTTGAATCCGATGCCGGCGACACCGGCGAGCATTGCAAGAACCAGCCAGAAAAGCCCCTTGCCCTTCCGGGCGTCCCGCAGGGCAAGACTTGCGAAGCACATAAACGCCAGCAGCACCAGCGCCGCGGGAAAATCGTTTTTCAACCCCTGCCGGCTGCCCCAGAACGCGCCAAAACACACTACCCCCAGACCGGCGACCCACGCCATGCCTTTGGTCATGCCGGAGCGGCGGGCCAGCCACATGAGCGCAAGGCAAAGCATCGCCGCATACGCCACCCGCACAAGCCGCAGATACCTGAGGGCGTCCGGGTATTCGGACATGAAAAACCATTTCGCGCCGGGATTGGGCCTGAGCTTCCCTTCCTCAACACGTTTTGCGCCAAGTCTTTTGAGGATGAACGCATCCGAAAACGCCTGTGTGGAGCCGTAACACGCGGAAGGATTGTTTTCCCGGCAGCGATATCCCTTGTAGCCGTTTTTATAGACGCTCATTGTCGATTCAAGCGCATGCCCCTCGTCCTGCCAGCCGTACGGCAGGCCGTCGCCGGCTACCGCAACATAGTCCACAAAATGCTTCGCGGCCGGAACCCCGACCACAACAACCGCGGCAAGGATCAGAATCCTGATTGCAATAGCGTTGAATCCGCTTGAGGTTTTCGCACCATTCATATTATTGTCACTTACAGCATATATCCATAGAGGTTGAGATGCCAAAGCTTTCCGTCATTGTTCCTGTTTACAACGAAGAACGCCATCTGGCCAAAGTCATCGACGTCCTCATGTCGTCGCCCTGCCAGATCGAGCGCGAATGGATCTTTGTGGACGACTGTTCAAGGGACGGCAGCCTTTCCATCTTGAAAGAGCTTGCTCCAAAATACGGATACAAAGTCATCGAGCAAAATCCCAACCAGGGCAAGGGGCGGGCGGTGGTGCGCGGTTTCCAGGAAGCCACCGGCGATCTTGTCATGATCCAGGATGCGGATTTTGAATACGACCCCTGCGACGTGCCACAGCTCCTGCAGCCGGTCATCGACGGAAAAGCCGACGTCGTGTACGGGAGCCGTTTCAAGAAAAGCGTGTTCCAGGTGCACAGGACCTACCATTATTTCGTGAATTATTTCCTGACCGTCGTGAGCAATCTGCTTTCGGGCATTTATCTCACCGACATGGAAACCTGTTACAAGGTTTTCCGCACGGACATCATCAAAGCGATGAATCTCAAGTCGCAGAGATTCGGCATAGAGGTCGAGCTTACGGCATATATTGCAAAAGCCCGCCTCAGGATCTTCGAGCTGCCGATTTCCTATTTCCCGCGCACCCGGCTCCAGGGCAAGAAGATCGGCTGGAAGGACGGACTGGCCGCGCTGATGCATCTTGTGCGATTCAATGTCTTTACTTCTTTTGAGCAGGCCTTTACTGCACTGCCCGAAAAATACCGGCCTCCGCAGCAGTACAAGTAGCTGCGCGCGGAATGCCTTTTATTCATTCCTTTTTCAATCAAGCTGCTTTTCCGGACTGTATTTCACGGATCATCTGTTCGATTTTTTCAACACGGGCCTCGGCCTTAGCGAGACGAGCCTCGATACTGTCACCTTCGGTTAATACGTTTTGCCTTAACAACCGATTAATCCACGTCTGATATGGCAAACCATCTTTTGCTGCCTTTTCTTTGGCAGCCAGCAAAACATCGCCATCCAGCTTAATAGAAATCATAACCTTTACATCGCGATGGATGATGGGCGCCAAAGAGAGTAAATCCTTTTTTCCATAATTCAATTTTTTTCTAATCTTCATTATGCAATGTCCTCCATTCATCCATCAATACATCATGGTAGATTTTTACGATTTCGAGAATCTCGCGCATATCTCGTTTTGAAAAACCATCAACCTCAAGAACGTCAAGACTTCTTAAATCAATCAAAGCCACGCCACCACGTCCGACCGCATGAACATGCGGAGGGTTATGGTCGTTTTTATTGATTTTGTAATCAACCTCGCTGTATCTGATTATCGTTCCCATAATCTTTACTCAGTATATACTTTATCAATACAGGTGTCAAACCAGAAAAGCATGCTCCACAAGTGCGTTCATAAATCCCCCATCTTTGTCGTCATCTGTTTTCCGGTGTTTTGAGACTATTTTCAAATACCAAAAACAGTGTTCATAATACACCGGACCGGTTTTTTTGGTTCTATGGCCCCGACAAACACGTTATTACAGATGGGCCGCGCAATATTCACCATGGTTGGCGCAATGACAGAAATTGAGAGGGACATCATCATATCGCGGGTGATTGCCGGTCTTGAGCGCGCAAAAGAGCGCGGTGTGCGCCTTGGCCGTCCTGCCCTGCCCCAAAATGCTGTTCTAGAAATTCAAAAACTCAGAAAAAAAGACTCTCTATCCAAAATCGCCGGACAGGTCAAATTGTCCGCCGGTGCTGTTGCAAGATATACCTGAAATATTTTTAAGTTTGAAACAACATCGTCATGCTGTACCGAGTTACACCTTCCTGGTACCGCACGCCTTGATGATATTAGAAAAAAGGCATCTTGCCAGATTCAACCTGTTTACCCCGTTCGATGAGGCGTTTACTGCACTGCCCGAAAAATACCGGCCTCCGCAGCAGTACAAGTAACTGCGCGCGGCGCAAGCCACTCAGTCTTTTGCCTGGCCGCTTGTCCCGTGTGAGGGTTTGTCCGCGATCATCTGCTCTTCGCCTTTTGGCGCCTTGCCCTTGCGCTCGCTCACAGCGCGGTTTTTGTAGTCACTCCCCACGGCTTTTGTGACTTCTTCCGGGAGATTCAGGCCGCAGGCCTCGATCATGAGGTTTTTGACGATCTGGCTGGTGGTTTCAAGATAAAATTTTACGGCATACGTGTTGGTAATGGGACGATAAACGTCGACAAGCTTGCTGTTGCTGCAGTTTTGAATTCTTTGAACCATGTCGTAATATACTTGAAAAGAAGCCACTTCCCTTGCGTGCAGGCATTTGAAATCCTCGCACCAATTGCCATCATTGTTATTCATGCATTTCTTGCAAATCTTTTCAAGATCCATTTTTTCAAGCGATAATATCAGCTTTTGCGTCTCATAAAGTTTTGGAATGAACGGTCTGAAGGTTTTTAGACAGCTTGCAAAATAGGTCTCATTACTAACATTCCCAAATACTTTATTTGCCTGTTCCATGCCCGTAATATTCTTATAATGCGCCAGCAGCTCTTTGCATGTTAGCCGCTGTGCGACGGGAGCAGCCGCGATGCCGGTTTTTTTCTTTTTGCCAACTCCCATTGCGGGCAGTGCGGCAAACATGCAAAGTGCACAAAAAAGAGCCGTGGACTTTATATAAGCAGTTTTCATTATCTGGATTCTCCCCTCATTTTGATCGTTACATAAAAAAAAAAAAACAAGCTGCGCGCGGCGCAAGCGGCATGACGCAACGCAGCCCCGACGTCGGGGTTTGCGCCGCACGGTGCCAAATGCCAGCCGCCGATGTCTGTCACAACGGTCCGGCATCCGCACTGTGCGGCGCCGGTCCGGACTCCCGAAAATTATTATTTTCATGAATTTTATACTTTATTTATGTAACGACTGTGATATGGTCCTTTGCTTCAAGGGGGGCGCAAAATTGGATTTTTCAATTCTTTCGGACCAGGAACTCACAAACAGGACATTGCAAGCCGTAAAAGAAGAACGCCGCGTGACGCTCGAAGTGCTCCGGCTTCTTCATGAGATAAATCACCGGCGGCTTTACGCCACGCTTGGCTTTTCATCGTTGTACGACTACGCAATCAAGGGACTGGGCTACTCGGGCGGCGCCGCTTACCGGCGGATCGAGGCCATGCGCCTCATCGCCGATGTTCCGGCGGCCGCTGCAAAAGTCGCCACTGGAACGATTACCCTGAGCACTATAAGTGCCGTACAGGATTTTTTGAGGGCCAGCCGGAAACCGGGCGGCAAAAAATATTCGGCTCCTGAAAAAGCCGGATTGCTCACCTGTATGGAGGGCAAATCCACCCGCGAAGTGCAGAAGTCGCTTGCGTCACTTTTGCCGGCGGCAGCGCCACGCCAGGACAATGTCCGTGTTTTGGCTGGCGGCACTCGTACAGAAATCCGGTTCGAAGCCGACGAAGAACTCATGCAAATGCTCGCGCGCGTGAAGGATATAATGGCATGCCCCGGGCGCATGACACCGACATATGCTGAGATTTTCAAAAAGCTTGCGCATGTTTATCTGGAGAAAAAAGATCCTGCGACCCGGGCCGGAAAAAGTGCGGCGAAGATTTCTCAAAAGCCTGCTCCGGAGGTCAAGAATCCCCCCTGCGGGGACAGCTGTAGCGCCCCGACGCCGGGGCCGCGCCGCGCCACGCCACCCGCACGCTCCCGCTACGTCCCCGCGCATATAAAGCGCGCGCTGCACGCCCGTGCCGGCATGAGATGCGAATACATAAGCCCCCTCACCGGCCAAAGATGCGCCTGCACCCGCGCCTTGCAATACGAGCACGTCCACCCATTTGCGCTTGGCGGCCCGGCCACGCTACAAAACATGAAGCTTCTCTGCCCCGCGCACAACACGCAAACCGCGATAGAAACTTTTGGCCGGGAGCACATGGCAAAGTTTGTGAAATCACTCGCATAAAGCGCATCTGCCGGGGCATGCAGCTTTTCAACATCTACCGGGACGGACGTATCTCGTTATAATTTTGTCAAAGCCGCCATTGACATACCATACCAATAAAATGTAAAGCATCCGTCATGTGCGCCTTAATCAGTAACGGGGGAAAAATGAAAATATCAGCAGTACTTGTTTGCATGTTTGTTTCTTCGATGGCGTTTGCGGCTGACCAGCCCAAAAAAACATCGCCAAATGATTTCACGGGGTTATATGTACTTAAAGTACAACATGAAGGATGTCCCGCAAAACTCACCGTAAAACCATACGGTGCCGCTAGCGATGCGCTGGAATTTGCCTTCACAAATCCTGAATCCAAACAGATTTATCAACATATCATCGAATACATCAACAAGGGTGACCGCTATGACGTGCGCGAGCTGCGCGACGTGCTCATTGAAACAAAATCCAATGCCTACATATCCATGAACGTGCTGATATCAAGAACCACGGTCGTCACAACCGGACTCCACAGCAGCCGCGTTGCGATCATTGATCTTTTCGTCACCAGACAGGGCAACGCTCTCGAATACAAACGCCACGACCAGCGCCCGAGCGGCGAGTCCTGGATGGAATGCCAGTACGAATTAAAATGAAGCGCGCTCTCATCACCGGCATCACCGGCCAGGACGGATCGTATCTGGCCGAGCTTCTGCTCGAAAAGGGTTACGAAGTCCATGGCATAATCAGGCGATCGAGTTCCTTCAACACCAACAGGATCGACCATCTTTACAAGGACCCTCATGTCAACGGCGTCAGGATGTTCTTGCATTACGGCGATCTGTCGGACGCCACCGGCATCAACCGCATTTTGCGCAGAATCAAACCCGACGAGATCTACCACCTCGGCGCCCAAAGCCATGTCAGGGTCAGCTTCGACATCCCCGAATACACCGCGGATACAACCGGACTCGGCACCATCCGGCTTCTCGACGCGATCCTCGAGACCGGGATCGACACAAGGTTCTACCAGGCATCCAGTTCCGAGATGTTCGGAAAGGTTGCGGAGATCCCGCAAAAAGAAACCACTCCATTCTATCCCCGCAGCCCCTACGGCTGCGCCAAGGTGTTTGCCTACTGGATCACCGTTAACTACCGCGAAGCCTACAAGCTTCACGCTTCAAACGGCATCCTCTTCAACCACGAATCCCCCCGGAGGGGCGAGACTTTTGTAACCCGCAAGATCACGCGCGCCATCGGGCGCATACTGGCCGGCAGGCAAAACGAGCTTTTTCTCGGCAATCTCGATGCCAAACGCGACTGGGGCTATGCAAAAGATTATGTCGAAGCCATGTGGATGATGCTTCAAACCCCCGAATCCGACGATTACATCGTGGCCACCGGCGAAACCCACTCCATCCGCGATTTTCTTGAGCTTGCCTTCGGACAGGTGGGCCGCGACTGGAAGGACTACGTAAAGATAGATCCAAAATATTTCCGCCCCACGGAGGTCGATATCCTGATCGGCGATCCGGCCAAAGTCCGGCAAAAACTTGGATGGCAACCAAAATTCTCATTCAATGACCTGGTAACGCTGATGGTTCGCGAAGATATCCGCCTTGAAGGACTTGACCCGGACAAGTTCATTAAAGTTTAATGTAGACATGGAACAAAAACCCGTCATTGCCATATCTGCGGCAACCTCCTTCACGGGCGCGTGGATCGCAAAAACCCTTCATGAAAAGGGCTGGAAAGTAATCGCCCATACGGCGGAAAAGCAAAACGAATGCACCGGAATCCTGGCCAAACGCATCCGGCTTCTCGGCCTTCTGGACGAACCGGTAATCTTCGGCATCCGCGCCGAAGACGGCTCCATGGAAGCGCTGATCCGGAGGGTGCGGCCCGGGGTATGGATCAATCATCACCACTGGATGGCCGGTTTCAGGTCGCCCGGGTACGACCGCAAAAAAGCGCTTGAGATAGGCGTCGACCCGCTTACCGGCCTGGTAAAAGCGCTTTCGGACAGTGACTGCAAGGGCATCATCCAGACAGGCAGCTACTTCGAACCGGGCGAAGCAGGACGCGGAGCGGAGGCCCATATCACCCCCTACGCTCAAAGCAAATGCGACGTCTGGCGTGCGCTCCACGCCGAAGCGGCCGGCAGGGGGCTTGCGCTTTCAAAGTGCGTGATTCCGGATCCCGTAGGACCGCTCGAGAACGAAGACCGGCTGATACCGCTTATGATCAAAAAGGCCCGCTCCGGTGATGAGCTTGTAATGAATGCGCCGAACATCTGCGCCGACCGGTTGCCGGTCGAATATCTCGCGCGTGTCTACGACTGGCTTGCCCGCGGACTTCTTGACGGAAATTCGTCCATTGCCAGGCCCTCCGGCAGGGTTTCGACAAATCTCGCCTGGGTGCAGTTTGTCAACGAAGAGCTGATCACAAAACGCCTGGGGCTCGCTGCCTGCCCGGTCAGGGTCAATGCGGATCCAGCACTCGAAAAACTCGGCGACCACCGGAACAACAAGGAAGAAGCCGCCAAGATCGACTGGGATGCAAGTTGGGATTTTTACGCGAGGCACATAAATGGGTGATACCGGGGGCGTTCCCGAGACCGACCTCGAACACACCTTTGACAAGGCCCGCGAAGCCTTTGAAGCCCTTGCCGGAGCGGATATTTTTATCACGGGAGGCACCGGTTTTTTTGGCAAATGGCTGCTGGAGACTTATGTCCACGCCTGCCGCAGGCTCAAAGGACGGGGATCGCTCACCGTCCTCACCAGGGACCCGGAAGCCTTCAAAACCGCCATGCCGCATCTTGCTTCCTGTGAATGCCTCCGGTTCATCGAGGGCGACGTGCGCACCTTTGAATTTCCGGACCGGAAATTCACTCACATAATCCACGGGGCCACCGAAGCCAACGCCAACGTGATCACGGAGCAGCCGGCCATGATGAAAGACGTGATTATCGAGGGCACGCGCCGGATGATCGAATTTGCGTTTTGTTCGGGCGCGAACCGGTTCCTGCTCACCAGTTCGGGGGCCGTCTACGGCCGGCAGCCGCCGTCGGTTTCACAAATTCCGGAGGAGCTGTTTGATTCCTACGAGGCCATGCAGGTTTCGTCCGCCTATGCGGTCGGCAAGCGCGAGGCCGAAAAACTCTGCGTGGACGCGGCGGCCCTTGATGATCTCGGCGCCACAACCGCCAGATGTTTTGCCTTCATCGGACCGCATCTGCCGCTTGATCTTCATTATGCCGCCGGAAATTTCATCCGCGACGGACTCGCCGGAAAGAACATTCATGTTTCGGGCGACGGCTCGCCGTACAGGTCCTACCTTCACACCGCCGATCTTGCCGCCTGGCTCTGGACAATCCTCGTACGCGGCGGTGAGGGCGATGCCTACAATGTGGGCTCTGACGAAGCCGTCACCATCGGGGATCTGGCGGCCAGAATTGCTTCAAGATTCGGAGTCGGCGTAAAAATCGAAGGCACTCCGCTTGCCGAAGGACAAACCTCCTGGTACGTGCCCCGGATAAAACTTGCACGCGACAAGCTCGGCCTGGACACATGGCTGAAACTTGACGAAGCCATCGAACGCACCACAAAATGGCATTTGGAGAGCAAAAATGATAGGAGCGGGCCATGATCCAAAGCAATAACGTACCGGTTTTCATACTGGCGGGCGGGCTCGGAACCCGGCTTTCCGAGGAAACACATCTTAAACCGAAACCGATGCTGGAAGTCGGCGACATCCCCATTCTCGTGCACATCATGCGCTGGTACTACCGCTTTGGCTTCAATGATTTCGTGGTTTGCGCCGGCTACCGGTCCTGGGAGATCAAAAAATTTTTTCTCAATTATGAATTCCGCAAGAACAACATCGTTATCGACCACCGCGCGGCGCTTGACTCCCCGCCGTCCCCGCTCGGGCGCAACAAGGAGCAGGAAAACTGGCGCGTACGCGTTATCGACACCGGCCTTGAGACCATGACCGGCGGACGCGTGGCCCGCGCCTTTGACGAAATCTGCGGGCAGGACCGGTTTGAGGATTTTGCCCTTACCTACGGCGACGGGCTTTGCGACATCGACCTCGGCCGGGAGCTGTCATTTCACAAGGAGCACGGCAAAACCGGTACCGTGCTTGGCGTGCGTCCCTCGGCACGGTTCGGCGTGCTGGAGCTTGAAGGCGCAAAAGTCAAAGGCTTCATGGAAAAACCCGAAGAGCAGCAGGCACTCATCAACGGCGGTTTTTTCTTCTTCAAACGGGATTTCCGCAAGTATCTTTCAACCG
>Ga0208375_1000687_pt1 | contig 45469 bp, 41 predicted proteins | sample RifOxyD1_FD_184038 | JGI IMG/M metagenome (GOLD analysis project Ga0208375, IMG submission 184038) | Soil microbial communities from Rifle, Colorado - Rifle Oxygen_injection D1 (SPAdes) | ecosystem: Environmental > Terrestrial > Deep subsurface > Rock core/Sediment | place: Rifle, Colorado... | reverse complement strand
GAAATGAAGCTGTTTTCCAAACTCCTCATTTCGTCCGTAATGATTACCGCACCGCTGATTGCCGCGGGGGCAAGTTCGGGTGCGGAACCACCGGGCTCGGGCGGTGTCAGTACTTCGGGCACTTCGGGCAGCGCTGATTCGCAACAATCAATCGGGCTGCTTTCCGGCGAAGACACCTGCACGGATCGGGAAATCTGGAATTTCGGGACTTCGGGTACTGCGGGAATCGCCGTGAGTGCCGCAAACCCTGAACAGCAGCTTCTGCCGGTTCCAGAAGACTTTCAAAAAGACTGGAAGGACTTCCTCCTCAAACGACTCAAGCCGGTACAGGGTTTTTCTGAAGCATTGGGCCTGCGGCAGATCAGCAAAAAAGCCGAAGGCCAGATTTTCGGAGAGTACTGGATCTCGCGGGCGCTCTTCGAAGCGAAACTGGTCCACGTCGCCCACGGGGGATTTTCATCCATCGCCTCACGGCCCTTCAACCCCGAATTCGGAGGAGTCCAGCTTGCCGCCTTGGGCTGCCTTCTGAGAATTCATTCGCGTTATCCATCGCTGACCCTGCCGCGCGAAGCGGTCCAACAATTTCAAGCCTACCTCTCCCATGCAAAAACCCCCAAGCAACGCGCCGTGGTTTGGGAAGCCGCAGCCGCGGAAATCCGTTTTCTCATTTCCCAAGACGCTCCCGTTAACGCTCTCTCGAAAGATGCCGAACGGACACTCAGTTTTCTGAAAGGCGCGGGAGCCTACGAAGCGCTCGGACGCGCTCTTTGGGCCGCCCGCATCGGTAACCACAAGCTGACCATTCAGGAGTCAGAGAGGTTCATCGCGTTCCCTTCAATGCCGCAGCCCTTGAACCGCTATGTCGATACGGCTCATATCATCACTGCACGGGCCCTTTACAGCCTGGGACAATACGACAAGGCGATCAGCCACTGGAAGATCGTGACCAAGAGCTCGAATGAGCTGGCTCGATCGCTTTCGGAGCTTGCGTGGGCGCAACTCATGGCTGAACACTACGGCGAAGCCATTGGAACGTCGATGAACCTCCAGGCAGGAGGACTGCGCCATACTTTCGCTCCCGAATCACCGATGGTCATGGCCATGGCAATGGCGGAACTCTGCCAGTACCCGCAATCCGTGAATGCGATCAAACTTTTCCAGAAGTACTATGAACAGTCATATCGATGGCTTTCTAACTGGATCTCGGCCTCCGATCAGCGTCTGCTTTACCCTTTCGCCGTCCGATATCTCAGAAAAAGCCAGAAAGACGTCGCGCCCGAGCGAATTTCAAGCGAATGGGTGCGCTCGCCGTTATTCATCTCACATCAGGACGAAATCAATCTCCTCTTCGATGAAAAAGATTTCGCGCTTGGTCTGGGAAAATCCGGTGCCCAGGAGCAAAACAGGCTCGTTAACGAGATTCTCGCGCTCATTCGCGACCTGAAGCCGCGGCTCCACCTCGCGAAAATGAAGCAAAAACCCGGAGAGGAACTGCCAACGAAAATCCGGAACGATCTGACGGTTTTAAAACGGCAGATGACCCGCCTGAGAAGGCTTGAACGGGCCGCGCCCGTCTGGCAAGTCATTCTCAAAAATCACCTGAAGCAGAGCCCGGTTCGAGAAGGCAAGCTCGTGGCCGCGATCAACGCCGATCTGGCAAACCGTTCGCGTCGGATGCTCGCCCAGCTGGACGAAATCGGCGAGAATCTGCAGCTTGTTGAAGTGGAAATTTATAACGGCGCCAGTCACGACATCATCTGGCAGAACGCGCATCCCGACTACAAGGACATCGCCGAGAAGATCAAGGACGACAGACCGCAACGGGACGAGAAGAACTGGGATTGGGGCCGGTCCGCAACCGGGTCTGACGAAGAAGGCGGCGAAATCTGGGAAGACGAGCTTGGGTCTTTCAAGGCAAATTTGTTCGACAATTGCTCAAGCAAGGACAAATACCTGGCGATTAAAATGAAGAAGGTGTCGCAATGAGCACGCAAATCTATCTGGGCAAATCCGGACGCGCGTTCGGACCCTATACGCAGGACGAGTTCGACTCCATGAAGACCAGCGGAAAACTCCGCGATTTCTCCTGGACCTGGAATGCGAAAGCCAAAGAATGGTCGCCACTGGACCCCGCACCTCCGCCTCTCTCCCTCTCCACCGACACTGCCGCGGGCGGGCCGGCAAAAAGCTCCAAACCCGTCCTGAGACACGACTCCATTCTGCCGCTTGAGGCAATCTGCCATGACAGGCGAAGCGCGATCAGCGGACAGCTGCGTCTCGCCTCCGAGCATGGATGCGAGCTGATCAGTCATCACGCCCTGTCAGCCCCCCCCTTCACGGAAGGCTCGAGCATTCTTGTCAATCTGCTCGACCCCAAGTCCGGCCGGTCGATGGATACCCGCGCGAGAGTGGACGGGATTCAACAAAAAGCGGGCAGTTGGCATTACAAACTGAGCTGGACGGCGAACTGTCCGGAACTGGTCATGGAAAATATTTCCGGATAGCCAATCCTGCCGGAAATGCGATAAGACCTGCGCCTACAGGGAGAATTCTTTTTGACCAAGAAGGCGGAAATCCGAGCTGATGATGGAAGTGTCCTGGAACTGAAGGAAGGCGTAGTCCTCGATCGCCAGGGCGAACCCGTCAGCGCAGAGACCCGCTCAGAATATTCCGGCTACTCGGGGCAGCGGCAAACTCGCGTTCACATTTGGAGAGCCGGCCCGCTGACTGCTTTGCTCGTCCCCGTTCTCGTGCCTGTCTTCGCCGTCATAATCGCGTTCATCGGGTTTGCGGCTTTTGGCGGACTATTCACGATCCTGTTCACGGCCGCGCTCGCAATCTGGCTTCTGCGTTCCATTTTGAAGCTGTTCAGCTTCAGATCCTGATGAACTGCACTTACCAGTCTTCAGTCGGAGGTGCTTCCTCGGTCGGCGGATTATCCCCGGCTGCCTGAACCGGCTCAATGATCTCGGGCGCCTGTCTGAAATCAATCGCCTTTGACGGGACCCATCCAAGCCTCCCATCAGGGGTGCGGACCTTGTAAAAACCGTTCTTCAGACCTTTGCTGGAGGTCACCCAAGTGCCTCGGGCGAGCGTTGCGATTGCCGGCGTGGCCGCCGTAGGTCCCTGACGCACTTCCACGTTCCCGGCAATAACAACTGCGGAAAAATCGACGAATACGGCAGTCGCGGGAATCCAGCCGGCCTGTTCAGAACCGTTACGAATGGCCACCCAGCCGTTCACAGGGGTTCCCATTGCGTTAATCGCGGCCCCTTTTTCCAAAGTAAAGAGCACTTTCGCTTTCGTGTTCGTACCATTCCGGACGAGAACCGAATCAGTCTCAATCGTGGCTCGGTAAACAGTTCCAAAGGCATCCGCCGACACCCAGCCGACCTGCCCTTTGAGTGTTCGGATTTTATAATAGCCATCGATGGGGTAATTACTCGCGGTAACCCAGGTTCCCGCCGGGAGCTTCGCCAAGCGGGAAAACTTTTTTCCAGGGCCTTGCCGGAGCTCCGCATCGGGATTCTCGATGACCGTCTCCCGGGCAGCCCAAGCCGAACAGGAAAATTCCAGAGAAGCCAAAACTCCAAGCAGAAGACAAAACCAAAACCGGAAACGTTTCATTTCATCACCTTCGTCAAATCAAGGGGGTTCACTTTCATTTTATGAACGACTGCCTGCCAGTGGAGATGCGGCCCGCTCACTCGCCCCGTTTCTCCTGAAAGACCGAGGAGAGTGTTCAGATCGACCATCTGTCCCCGCGTCACATCAATCTTGCTCAAATGAGCATACAGGGTGAGCACCCCATAGCCGTGGTCGACCATCACCGTATTGCCGGTAAAAAAGAGATCTTTTGCCAGAACAACCTTTCCTGGAGCCGAGGCGTATACTCGCGTTCCGACGGGGGCCTTGAAATCGAGTCCGGAATGGAAGCTCGCGAATTGACCATTGAACACTCGCTTCGTGCCATAGACACTCGTAATCGCACTCTCGACGGGAAACCTGAACGGCCCCTTCCAGTATTTCCGCGGGATGAGCCGCGAATAAATTTTTCCAACCTCCGCCTTGTCACGAAAGATCCGCTTGATGTCCTTTTTGGTCGGATTGAGATGGCGCAGATCGACGCGAAGGGTTTCTGAGGCATATTGCCCGCTCAGAACGGTGAGCGGCAGCTCCTTGGAATATTCAATCCCGTTCTTCAGAACCCGAATGCTTATCTTCGTTTCACCGGACTTATGATTGTACGGAACCCCGAGAACGGCATGGTACTCGCCTTTTACTGAATCGGAAAAAAACGGGATCTGAATACCTTCAAAATCCCCCTTCACCAAGGCATCCTCAAGCTGCTCCGGAAGACCGACAGAGACGATCACGACCGAACCGTCTTTGACTTGCGAAGCTGAGAGCTCCGCCCGAAAGTCAGCGGCTTTCACGGCCTGCTCAGGCAATTGCGCCGCCCTCAATTCGTGGTTCTTCGCGCCCGTCGCACACACCACGAGATAACAAAATCCAACGGCAAAAAAGGCGCTAAATCGCCCGAACCGCTTTCTGTCCATCATGGAATGTCACCTGCAGCTCCTGCCCGGCGCTGACTTCGGCCGCGCTCCTGACCACGAACCCGCCCTTGGCGGGATCACGAATGATCGTATAGCCGCGCTCGAGAACACGCAAAGGGGAAAGAGCATCGAGTTTGCCAGCCATTTGTTCGACCACCGACTTTCGGCGATCCAGGCGGGCCTTGAAAGCACGCAGGAGGCGCATGTAGAGCTCATCGCAGCGTTGTATCTGCTCACGCAAGCGGTCCTTCGGGCTGATCAGCCTGGCCGCGACATGCTGAAGGAGCGTTTTTCTCGTTGTGAGATCGCGCCTGATCCCGGTTTGAAGCCGCTGGGTGCACTCCCGAACCCTCGCCACGGCCTCCACCCAGTGACCGGAAACCAACTCCGCCGCGGCCGAAGGTGTCGGCGCACGCAAATCCGAAACGAAATCCGAAATCGTGAAATCGATCTCGTGCCCGACCGCGGAAATGACCGGAAGCCGGGATGCAACAATAGCGCGAGCCAAAGCCTCATCATTGAAACACCAGAGATCCTCGATGCTGCCGCCACCGCGCGCGAGAACAACCAGGTCGCCGAGATTCCAGCGATTCGCGCATTGCAATCCGCGAATAATCTGCCGTGGCGCCTCCTCACCCTGAACCAGCGCCGGAACAATCGTAACGTGAAGGTGCGGAGCCCGCCTCTTCAGAATATTCAACATGTCCTGAATCGCCGCTCCAGTGGGAGAAGTCACTACCGCGATCCGTTTCGGAAAGGCGGGCAGAGTTCGCTTCCTTTTCGAATCGAACAGGCCCTCAGCCGAAAGCTTGGCTTTAAGCTGTTCAAAGGCGATCTGCAGGGCGCCGGCCCCGAGCGGCTCGATGTGGTCAACCGTGAGCTGATAACTGCCCCTTGGAGCATAAAGTGATATCTTGCCGCGACAGAGGACCTGAAGACCATCCTTGAGTTCAAATGACCTGCGGCGCGCCCCCCACCCAAAAGCGGCGGCCGAGATCATGGCGTTCTGGTCCTTCAGCGAAAAATACGCATGACCCGACGAAGCCGGTCGGCAGTTACTGATTTCGCCTTTTACCCAGATGAGCGGAAACGCCGGCTCCAACACCCCTCGGATGCGAGCCGTAATCTCGGTAACCGTCCAATGCTTCGGCTGCGACGACTCTCGGGCCTGTGCGAAAAGGGGCAAGTCGTCGTGGGCCATACGATCGATTACTGGTTCGCGGCCGTCTTTTTGACCGCGCCGCTGCCCGGCTTCTGTTCGATCGCGAGCTTTTTGAAGACTTCATACGACTTCAGGTAGTTCAATGCCTCGCGGACTTGGAAATCCTCCTTCGGATTGAACTTCATGGGCGCCATTTCATCTTCCTCTTTGGCTTTATCCGGTGCAGCCGCTTTCTCGGAGCCCTTTTTCTTTTCCTTACTGTTGCTGAGAGCGTCCAATTCTTCCTTCTTAAATTCCTTCGCTTCATCGTCCGTATTGACCATATGACCCTTCAGGTCCTTTTCGCGGAAGTAGTCCTGCTTGCGCCGCGCCTCGGCGAGAAGCTTCGGATCAAAATCATCCAGGAGAATATCGGGCTGAACCCCTTTTTCCTGAATGCTTCGGCCGCTCGGAGTGTAGTAACGGGCAATCGTGAGCTTAAGGCCGAGATCCTGCCCCAATTCAATGACAGTCTGAACCGAGCCTTTTCCAAAGGTGGGCTGGCCCATGATGATCGCTCTGTTGTGATCCTGAAGAGCACCGGCGACGATTTCAGCTGCGGAAGCGGTACTCGAATTCACGAGAACGGCGACCGGGAAGTCCTTTCGCGCGTTTCCTTTTCGAGCGTATTTGACTTCCTTCTGGTCTGGGTTGCGACCGATCGTGGAAACAACGACGCCATCATCAATGAACAATGACGAGACTTCAACCGCCTGATCCAGCAACCCGCCCGGGTTCATGCGAAGGTCGAAAACGAGCCCCCTCAGTTTGTGCTTCCCTTCGAGCTTTTCGATTGCTTTCTTCACGTCGGCAGCGGCGTTTTCATTGAAGCTGGAAAGACGCACATACCCGAACTCAGGCTCGAGCTCCTCGTTTTTAACGGCCTGGATTTTTATAATGTCGCGGGTGATCGTGACTTCGCGGATTTTTTCGAAAGTTTCACGGTAAATCGACAACGTCACATCGGTGCCCTTCTTGCCGCGCATCTTCGAAACCGCTTCGACAAGATTCATCCCCTTCGTGCTCTCGCTGTTGATTTTGACGATCCGGTCATTCGGCTTGAGGCCGGCCTTCCACGCCGGTGTGTCCTCAATGGGCGCAATCACCGTCAGAATGTTATCCTTCATTCCGATCTCGATGCCAAGACCGCCAAACTTCCCGGAAGTGTCTATCTTCATATCCTTGAAAACATCAGGAGGAAGAAAAGAAGAGTGCGGATCCAGGGTTTCCATCATTCCTTTGATGGCGCCGTAGACGAGATCTTTGTTCTTGATCTTGTCCTCCACGTAGTTCGCTTCGACGAAATGGAGCACCTTCTGAAAGAGCTCCAGATTTTCATAACGGTCCTGTTTGGAGTCCTGCTTTGAAGACCCGACGCCGGTAAGGGGTGCCGCCTGAACGGTCACGGCCGCGACTTCACGGCTAAGATTCTGACCGACAACGATGCCGAGCCAGGAGACACTGAGAACTAACCCTAGAAGCGAGACTTTTCTTGTGAATTGGATCATTAGAAAAGGCTAAACTAATTGGAGAGCCACTGCAATGGGTTCACAGCAACGTTTCGGGCACGAATTTCAAAATAAACCGGAGTACCCGAGTCATCTGTTACACCGATCTGATCACCGCTCGCTATCGGATCTCCCATTTTTTTGGAGAGCTCACCTAAATGAGCGCAAAGCGAGTAAAAGTGGTCACCATGGTCGACGATCGCGACTCTCCCATAATCGGGAAGATTCCCGGAGAATGCGATTTTGCCTGCTGAAACGGCGCGAACAGGTTTTCTTTTCCCCGTAAAAATCTCAATGCCCTTTTTGAAAACATAAAGCCCGGATTTCGAGTCATAACCACGTCCGAAGGCGCCTACGATCTTGCCGTCCGCGACGGGCATCGGCAGGAGCCCCTTCTGCTTCGCAAAAACCCCCTGGATCATCGCTTTTGAAACGACCCGCTCGGTCCGGATCGCCTGCTCAAGTTCAAGCCGGGCGTTGAACTCTTTCAAAAGCCTTTCAACCTGTGCTTCGGCGTTCTTAAGTTTGCGATAATTCTCGAGCTGAACCAGACGCTCATGATGTTTCTTCTCGAGAAGCTCAACTTGAAGCTGCCGGTTCAGCTCAAGAACACCTTCCTGCTCGTTCAGATCCTGGAATAAATACACAAGCTGCTGTTTTTCTTCCTGAATTTGACCTTCCAGCTTTTCGGCATCAGCTAAATCGACCCTGAGCGCTTCGGCTTCCTTCAATCCGCGGTCAACAAGATTTGCCAGAACCTTGCGGTGCGGGGCCTCCGACCGCTCGTTTTCGATAATATCGAAGCCGGACTCCCCTTCAGAGGCAGCTCGGTCGGAACGCTCAAGCACTCTTAAATTCCGACGAATCTCGTTCTGTTGCGAACGAATCCGCTCTTTCAGAGTTTCACGGCGGCCTTCCAGATCACCGATCGTCTTCTCGATCTCAACGAGCCGCTTGCGACCAAGCAAACGCTCCTCTCGTTGAAGTCTGATCAGCTGCTGGAGCTTCTTCATGTTGGCGCGAGCCTCTCGCTGCGTTTTCAGGCAATCGATCAGATTCTGCTCGAGATCGAGCACCTCAATCCGAAGTTCGCTCAACCTTTTGGAAAGTTGCGCCGGCTGACGTCCTGTTTTCGAAACAGCAGGTTTCGGAAACGCCCAGAGTTCATTTTCGGCCGCCAGTCCCCCGATCGTCAGAATAAGAAAGAAGACACGAAAAAGGGAGCTTAAGCGTTTCTCGCCAGCCTCGGGGACTACACCCACGCATTCCCCCCAGAGCCGGTCTGAATCGAACGACCTCCGGCTGTTCTTGCGACAAAGAGGCCCGAAACTAATCCAAGCAAAATTCCCGCGATCCAGAGTAGAACGGCCCATTCGAGCCTGGGGGCCGCCATGTCGCTGAAAAGGGGCGACAAAGCGCGAATATGAGATGCGAGCCAGCGGGACCCGAGAATCCAACCGGAAAAAGCAAACCAGCCGCCGACGAAGCCGATACTCATTCCGGCGAGCAGCCCCGGAGCCCGAGCCGCGCCCCGTCCGGAACCCCAGAGCCGCAGGAATGAAATGACATCCTCATGCATTTGCGAGTTCATTCTGGCCAGCTGGAGCAACCCCGTCAGAAGCGCCAAAATCAGGCCTCCGATAAATAACAGCGAGACTCCTTTTAATGCGCCGAACGCTCCAAGAATCGGGCGATAACGATCTCTTGAACTTTCCGCCGATTCGACGCCCTTGATCGTTCGAATGGCGTCCAGGGCGGAATCGGAAAAGTATCCGGTTGCAGAAACATATCGTGGAATAATGAGCGACATTTCCGAACCGAAGCCCTCAAGGTCATCCGCGAGGACGGGGTGCTTAGTTTTCAAATTCCTAATGAACCGTTCCGAATCGACGACTTCGAATTGGCGAATCGCTTTTGCCCCGAGGGAAGCCCGGATAGAATCCGCGATTCTCGATTCCTCGGCCTTTTCGACGGATGCCTCCAGATAGGCGGTGATCACCTGTTCGGAGTTGAGTCGAGTCAACACCGGCTCAAGTCCGACCTGAAGCCATGCCATGAAAGCAGCAAGCAAGAGGAGAATGCCCGAAGCCAAAGCGGAAAGGAACTGGTTCCACGGTGCCCGACGCCAGGGGCGCAGAGCCAATCTCAATAGGTACACAGAGATTCCTCCAGCAACAATCGTCCCGACTTCAGAACTGCACAACGTTTTCGCACTCGACGTACAATTTCACGGTCGTGCGTAGCTAAAATTACGGCAGCTCCGGTGAGATTCGCCTTGAGGAACAGATCCATCAACCCCCACGCGGAATCGCGATCCTGCGCGCCAGTCGGCTCGTCGGCGAGAATGAGTTCGGGACATCGAACGAGGGCTCGCGCGACAGCAACCCGTTGCGCCTCGCCACGCGAAAGTGTCATCGCCATCTGATCGCGCCTGGGGCCAAGGCCGAGGCGTTCCAGCAAATCATTGATTCGCGCACGGGCCTGAGCAGGCAACGCACGCCTGCCTCCGAGCGAAACAGATAGCGCAACATTGTCGAGTACCGAGAAATCCGGAATCAGGCGGATATCCTGAGGAATGGTCCCGATGCATTGTCGGATTGCCCTCAAGGCCGTTCCCGAAACCTTCGCGAGATCGTAACCAAACAAGGAAGCGGTCCCCGCATCGGGAAGCTCTTCCGTGCTCAAAATCCGGAGAAGGGTTGATTTGCCGGCTCCGGTCCCACCCAACAGATAAAGGAATTCCCCTTTTCCCAGCTCGAGATGAATTTGATCGAGCACACGGGCACGGTCATAAAATTTCGTGACACCAGCAACAGATATCAACGGATCGGTCCCCCGCCTAACAGTATCCTACCAAATTTATCCGCAGTCCAATCATGAGTCGAAGCCGAGAGATGCCTTGAAATCTGTGCCACACCGCGTTATATGACGCTCTGTTTAGTTGACAAAAACACCACCCAATTTTAGGCTTGGCCGCTATTCGCATTGGAGATTCTTATGATCCGTCCGGTTGCATTTTTCGCCTTGCTGCTCCTGCTCAGTTCATCAGCCCAAGCTGACGCATTTGGCGCACCGGGAATTCCCCATCGATGGGCATCGGCACTGAAGCAAGCCGTTGGGACCTCGTATGAGCCAACGACCGCGAACTCCCCCGTCTGGTTTACCGTGGCAGATGGCGTTCTTACGGAAGTCTTTTATCCGAACATCGACCAGGCACAAGTAGGCGATCTGCAATTTCTGGTAACCGACGGCCAGAGTTTCTTTTCGGAACAAAAGCGCGACACGATTTCGAATGTCAGCTTCGTAAACGAAGGGATGACAGTCAGAATCTCCGGACAGGAACGCTCCGGCCGCTACGCCTTTGAGCAGGAGATCGTGACTGACACCGCGGCACCCGTCGTCAGGATTCACACGACGTTACGCAGATTGCAGCCGGGACTGCGCCTTTTTGTCCTCTTCAAACCAGCCATCAACAATACGGGTTCACAAAATCTCGGCTTCGCCAGTCACGATGGCCTTTTCGCGACGAAACTAACCGCGAACACCCGGAAGGTCCCGCATGAATTCAAGCCCGTGCATGCGGCGCTCCTGAGCTCGAACCCCTGGGTAGCGACTTCCGTCGGCTACGTCGGGTTCTCGGATGGTTGGCAGGATATTTCGAAACATTTCAGTCTGACAAACATCTTTTACGAGGCCGGTCCGGGCAACATCGCTCTCACAGGCGAAGTGAGAATGTCCCAAGCCTCGGATTTCAGTTTCGATTTGGCCCTTGGCTTCGGAGGAACCCGTTCCGAGGCCCAGACTTACGCGCAAACCTCGCTTCTCATCCCGTTTGACCAGGTCCGAAGCCAGTATGAAGGTTCGTGGAAAGGCTATCTTCAGGAACTTCAGGATTCCGTCCTGACGCGCGGAACGCGCTTCATCACCGAAAGCGTCTTCGCCCGTCGATCAGCAGAAATCATCAAGATGCACGAAGACAAATACGAAAAGGGAGCGATTGCCGCCTCCTTTTCCAAACCCGCACCACTGGATAATGACCACGCGATGGACGGCACCGGCGGTTATCATGTGGTCTGGCCCCGCGATCTCTATCACGCCGCGATGGGCCTGCTCGCCGCCGGGGATGTACGGACTCCAATAAATGTTCTTCATTACTTCCTTAAAACGCAACGAGCAGACGGCTCATGGCCGCAGAACTTCTGGGTAGATGGCACCCCTTACTGGCGCGGACTGCAGATGGACCAAGTCGCGTTCCCCATTCTTCTTGCCGCGCAACTTCAGAAGAGAAAAGTCTATGCGCTCACGCAGGACGATCTCGAAATGATACGGAAAGCAGCCGCTTTCATTATTTCACACGGCCCATCGACCCAGCAGGACCGATGGGAAGAGCTGGGCGGCTACTCGCCTTCGACTATCGCCGCTGAAATCGCAGCCCTCAAAGAGGCAAGCCTCTTAACGAATGATCCAACAGCAAGTTCAGTTGCCGACCGCTGGCAAACGTTCATCGAAACCTGGACTCTTGTACAAAAGGGGCCGCTCGGGCAAAACTATTACTTACGAATCAGTCCTGCCGGGAGTCCTGATGAACCGGAGCCGATCGACCTCGCAAACGGAGCCGGAAAAGCATTCGCGGCAGAAATTATCGACGGCGGTTTCCTGGAATTAATTAGAATGAGACTTCGATCACCTTCAGACCCGAGAATCCTGAACACGATGTCGATTTACGAGTCACCACAACTCGGGGTATCAACCAAAGATCCCACTTCGCCAGGTTCCATGGTCTACCGCCGCTACAACCGGGATGTTTATGGCGCGGAACGCGAAGGAGGCTTCTGGCCTTTGCTCGCAGGTGAACGCGGCCATTTCGCCGTCGCGGCGGGCAATCTGGACAGGGCCCGCGCGCAGCTTTTCACTCTGGAAAGGAGCGCCATAGAAAGCGATTTAATACCCGAACAAACAATCACGCCGCCCTTGCCGAATATCGCGGGGGCAATGGTCGGACGCGGAGTAGCCTGCCCCCTGGTATGGGCACATGCTGAAGACATCCTTCTCCACAGGAGCATTGAAGAAGGCAAGGTTTTCGACGCCCCGGTGATTGATCCATTAAAGCCGCTTCCAGCTCCCTCCGAAATTCCAAATGGCAGTTAGGTTCCATCAGGACCGATCCGATTCAATCACGCGATTTGCCAAATGGAGCAGAAAGCATGATTGGCTGATCCGTTCCGGAGTCCTCACGATTGCATATTCCGTCTGGACGCTGCTTTTTCGGCTCCTGATCCTGAGTTTCATCACCTACTTTCTGATGCCATCAGCTTCGCAGCTCGGCATTTGGGGCAACAACGAAGCTGCCATGCCTACGCCCGCGGTCCTTCCAAGGTTTGAAGAGATCGGAGAGGTCTTTAGCTCGAATGAACTGCCTTTGATCGGTCTTTCAGCTTTGGTGTTTGTGGCATTTCTCTGTTGGCTTAACCCGCTTACATCGACCAAGAGCACCGATCTCATCTCATTCGAGCGATTACGGAAGCGGTTCATCCCCGGAGCGCTGCACGGAATCGTGTTTGCCACCGGAATCGTGGTCGCCTTTCTGCTCAGCGGGCTTTACCGCTATCTTGGCTTTTTTATCCAGCTCGAAGATGTCGCGCTCGCCCTGCCTGGGCTCTTCCTGCGGATCACGTTGATTCTGATGTTCGTTTACTGCGAAGAATTCATTTATCGGCAGAAAATCATGGGCTCTCTTCGAAGCGGTTTCCTGAGCCCCGAGTACCGCATGGACCGCCTGCAGGGCGAGATGATCGCGGCAACCCTGACCGGCATTCTCTATTGCTCGATCAAAGCTCTCCAATTCGATCTCGGTGTGATGCATCTCATCAGTCTCTTTCTTGCTTCAATCGCCCTATCGCTCCGAACCCTCGCCGATCGCGACTTCGTCCGGGGCGCCGGATTCTGGGCCGCCATTCTCATCGTTTTTCATCCGATATTCAGCCTTCCGCTTCTTGGAAACGACTTTTCCGGAATTCTGCTTTTCAAATACCAGGCTGGCGCCCAGGATCTGGTGGGAACTTCCGATTCCGGACGGTTTTTGACCGGTGGATCCGGCGGTCCGCTCTCCGGTTTTGCCTTTCAAGCCCTGCTGATGATCGATATTGCACGTAGCGGCTTCAGATATAAGAAAATCCTTTTGAGACCTCAGCAGAGTCGCTAGAATAGCCGGGTCACCAGAAGGAGTTCATTATGCCAAGTACACACATCCAAGCGGGGGTGGTCGGGCTCATTGCCGACGCGGGACCCGTCGCAAAACTCGTGCTTTTCGTATTACTTGCGGCATCGGTATTCTGCTGGGCCATCATCCTGATGAAATGGCGATCCTTGAAGAGAGCAATTCAGCAGAACACCGAGTTCCTGAACGTCTTCTGGCACGGCAAAAATATCGATGAAATCATCGAAAAGGTGGGCAAATACGGAAGCTCACCCATCGCGGCCGTTTTCCAATCCGGCGTGAAAGAGCTGAAAAAACTCTCCGCAACGGATGCCGCGAACGCCTCCGAACGCGTCGAGAATATTTACCGAGCCCTCGTCCGCACCTCCAATGCTGAAATCGCCGCCTACGAGCACCATGTAGGCTGGCTGGCAACAACGGCGAGTGCCGCTCCGTTTGTGGGACTGTTCGGAACGGTTTGGGGCATTATGAACTCCTTCCAAAGCATCGGAGTGACGGGCGCGGCCAATCTGGCGGTCGTAGCTCCGGGAATTTCAGAGGCGCTCATCACGACCGCGACGGGAATCGCGGCCGCTGTTCCCGCGGTCATCGCTTACAACCATTTCGTGGGGCAGATCAAACGGCTTTCGGTTGAAATGGAATGTTTCACTCATGATTTCCTGAATATCATCCAACGCAACGTCCTTGCCGGACGAAAGGGTCATTGAGAGATGGCGGCCATGGGAATGAGCGGCACCTCCGGAGCTTCTGGATCGATTTCCAGGCGCTCGGTTCCGACAACGCTGGCTGAGATCAACGTGACCCCGCTCGTGGACGTCATGTTGGTTCTCCTGATCGTCTTCATGATCTCCGCGCCACTGATGCAACAAGGTGTTCAGGTCGACTTGCCCAAAGCGAACGCGCAGAGCTTAACCGAAGTCCCCGACCAGGTTGTCCTCGTAATCAACCGATCACGCCAGATTTCAATCAACGGGAACACGATCCAAAGCGGCTTATTGCGAATGAAGCTCGACGCCATTTCGTCGGTAAAACCGCAGGTCGAAATTTTCATTCAGGCTGATCAAAGCATCCCTTATGGTTTCATCGCTCAGGTCATGGCCGAGGTGAAAAAGGCCCGGATCAACCGGGTCGGACTGGTTACGGAACCGGGAGATCCGGATCTTAAACTGTGAGGCATGATGTTCGCTCTGTCTGGGCGTAAATCAAGAAATTCTCCGGCAGCCAATGGTTTGCTGCTGCCCGGCGCCGCGGATTACTCCGCAGCGTTCAAATGGTCCATCATCGGACACGGAATGCTGATGGCTTTCGTCATTCTGAAGAGCCTCGTTTTCCCTGGCAATCCCGTTCCCTATATTCCAACACTCCGAGTCGATATTGTGGGTCTCCCGGACGCGCTCCGGAAGGATCTCTCAAAGCCGGCCACCTCCGCATCTTTAACGGATATCAAAAAAGCCTTGGACAAAGTCGATCAGGAGCTCCGCCGTGCCAAGTTGAAAACGCCCGTAGCCCCGGCAAAAGACACTTCCGAGAAACCGGTTACAGACGAAATGGTTCTGAAGCCAAAGCCCCCGGATTCGAAGGGTCTCGACAAAAAACTCAAGGGCGCCCTGGCCCGCATCAAGGCGCTCGAAAAAATCTCATCCTCCGACGGGGAAACCCGGCCGACGGTCATCAAGGGCAATTTTATCTCAAAGGGCTCGAGCCTTTCAGGTGATGCCCGCGAGTCCGCAGAATCCAACTATTACGACAATCTCCGGTCCAAGCTGCAGGAATCCTGGGCACTCCCGGTCTGGGTTGCACGCCAGAATCTCTCGGCACAAGTGCAGATCTATATCGACGGGCGCGGCCGGCTGAGAACATACCGTTTCGTGAAGCTTTCCGGAAACCCGCAATTCGATGGAGCCGTTAAACAGACGTTAATGGAAAGCCAGCCGTTTCCGGCACCGCCGCCAGAGCTGGCTTCATCGATTCTGGTGGATGGAATTTTGGTGGGCTTTCCCCTATGATGAAATGGCGAGAACACAGGACAAAAATGATTCAGAAACTTGGCTTAGTCACCGTCACCCTGGTCTGCTGCTTCGGCTTTCTGCTGAATGAAACCGCCTTTGGCCAAAGCGCCCCCTATATCCCGGTGGGCAGCGCGCGGACAAAAAAGACGGTGATCGCCTTCCCTGAAATCAGGACCGCCGGTACACGAGACGGAAGCTTCGCGAAAACAATCAGCGAGACCGTGGTGAACGACCTTTCCTTCATGGATCTCTTCCAATTCCTGAGCCCTTCGGCTTTCATAGAAGATTCGGGAAAAGCCGGCCTGACAATCGGAACTTTCAAGCTGACAGACTGGACCAGCATCGGAGCTGAATTCCTCGTCAAAGCGACGCTCCGATCCGAGGGTTCGAATTTGACTCTCGAAGCCTATCTCTATGACACGCATGGTTCAAAGCAGATCCTAGCCAAACGCTATGTCGCAGCCCAGCGTGAAGCAAAGACCGTGGGCCATACGCTGGCCAACAACATCGTCGAAGCCCTGACCGGACTGCCCGGCGTTTTCCAGACGAAAATCGCGATGACTTGCGACCGGACGCGAAAAAAAGAAATCTACGTCATGAACTTCGATGGCACCGATGTTAAACAGATCACGAATCATCGGTCGACGGCGTTTGCGCCCGCGTGGAGCCCGGATGGCACCCGCATCGCCTATTCGCTCTACACTCGTCATCGGAATAACATCAAAAACATGGACCTTTACGAATTCGACTTCGGAACCGAGAGCTTTCGGATGCTCTCAAACCGAAGGGGCATCAATAGTGGCGCGGCCTATTCACCCGACGGAAGGACAATCGCGCTCACGATGAGCTTTCTGGGTGACCCCGCGATATTCGCGCTTGATCCCGCCAAAAAAGAAGTGACACGCATGACGAAATCCTTCGGAACGGACGTCGATCCGAGCTGGAGTCCCGACGGAAAAAGCATCGCCTTCGTCTCCTCCCGGACGGGCAAACCCATGATTTTTTCGCAAAACTCCGACGGCTCGCGGGTCCAGCGACTCACATACGCCGGGATTTACAACGCGACCCCCACCTGGTCGCCGCGAAACAACAAAATCGGGTTTGCCGGCTGGCTGGACAGGCATTTCGACATTTTTATCATGAATCCCGATGGTACAAACATTGAACGACTTACGAAAGATCAGGGCAACAACGAAGATCCCCATTTTAGCCCTGACGGAAATTTCATCGTTTTCAGTTCGAACCGGACCGGACAGCAGAATATTTACGTCATGAATATCGACGGTACTTTCGTAAAGCGGCTAACCTATGGGCTGGGGAATTGTGTCACACCGAAGTGGTCCAATCCCCCGGTTGTCGCAAGCACGCCCTAAAACTCGCCAAGGAGAAATCAATGAACGCAACAGATCGAATCGTCGTGGTTAACGGAACCCGAACCCCGTTCACACGTGCCCGGACAGTTTTTAAGAAATTGCCCGCCTCGACTCTGGGCGGCGCGGTTCTCCGCGAAACAGTTACCCGAAGCGAAATCGATCCATCGCTCATTGACGAAGTCTACTTCGGGATCGTCAGTGCGCCAGCCGATGGACCGAATGTCTCTCGCGAAGCCCTGTTCGACGCCGGTCTGCCCTCAATCATCCCCTGCACTACCCTGAACCGATACTGCGCATCCGCGGCCGAAGCCGCGGCGGGAATTGCGGCTAAAATTCTGGCAGGTCAGATCGAGATCGGGATCGCCGGCGGGGTCGAGTCGATCAGCTCGATTCGAGCGCTATTCAGTCAGGATGCGACGGATTTTTTCCAGGATTTCGGGAAAGCCAAAACTCCCGCTCAGAAACTGAGCCATTTCAGCAAATTCAAACCAGCTCTCATGATGCCGCATGCACCCGGGATCAACGAGCCCACGACGGGGCTGTCGATGGGACAGTCCGGCGATTTGATGGCCCGCCAGTTCAAAGTGAGCAGGGAAGAACAGGACCGCTATGCCGTGGACAGCCACCGCAAGGCCCATGAGGCATGGGAGCGTGGTTTTTACAAAACTCACGTGATTCCTGTCGGTACCCCCGACGGGAAAGTGGTCGACAAGGACACGGATATCCGTTCCGATACTTCAGTTGAAAAATTGGCCTCCTTGAGACCGGTCTTCTACAAAGACGGCACGATCACGGCGGGCAACGCGAGCCCGCTCACCGATGGCGCCGCCGCAATTCTCCTCATGCGGGAATCAAAGGCGCGCGAACTCGGATTAAAGCCCCTCGGTGCGATCCGAAGCGTGGCAGCATCAGCCGTCGATATTTTAAAGGAACCTCTTTTGATCGGCCCTGCGTTCGCGATACCGCGTGTTTTGAAAAAAGCGGGCATCACCTGGAACGACCTCGATCTCATAGAAATGCACGAAGCCTTCGCAGGCCAGGTTCTCGCGACGATACGAGCCATCGAATCGAAGGAGTGGGCGAAAGAAAAACTCGGAATGGATCAGGCCATCGGCATGGTCGATCGCGCCAAACTCAACGTGAATGGCGGAAGCATTCCCCTCGGCCATCCGTTCGGAGCGACGGGGGCCCGAATGATTCTGCAGACGCTCCATGAGCTCCGGGACATGAAAAAAAACCTGGGTCTCATCTCGATCTGCGCTGCGGGCGGAATGGGGATGGTTTTGGTTGTCGAAGCGATTTAGAAAGCGGCCTAAAACGGGACGTTGATCATAAAACGAGCCCACCCGTTTCCTTTTTTCTGATTGCTCAACTCGGGAGTCACCATCCCGGGTTGCTCAAAAAGGAAAAAAGGCCGTTCAGCCGTGGCGTATCCCACTTCAACCCCGGTACGAAATCGTCTGAAAGCTTTTTCCCAAAGCAACCGGACGCTCTGGGCTCCCGGTACTTCGTAAAATGGATCTTTTGACGCATTCGAAACCATGGTGCCGATATCGTAAATTACCGAAAATTCGCCGAGCTTTGCCGCGGGAACCGCTGCCTTGATTCGGTTCTTTATCCCGACAGCCGAAAGTTCATCCACGCCCTCCATCAGATAAGCTCCGGTTTCATTCACGATATAGACTTTCCTGAGGGCGGAGCGGGAATCCACGATCACGTTGATTTTATCGTATGCCGTCCGAAGCACGGGAGAAATGTTCGTGGTTGTCTTGGGACCAATCTGATACGTCCGCGCCGCCTCGATCGACATCCACGGGGTCGTCCGGTGCTTAAGCCCCGCGATCAGTTCGTGCTGAGGCGCTGAAAGGTTCACCAAACCATCTTTGACAACGGGCATCCCGATGTCGATCATGTTGGCCCGCACCTCAAGCTTCCCCGTCAGCTTATCGATGCGGGCCGCCCCCATGATATTTAAACCGACAAAGGCTTTTTGATCCTGCCAGGTCTCGCCCACTCTTCCGCTCAAAAGTAACGGATCCTCGATCGAGAGGAATCCGGCATAGCCTTTGGCCAAGTATCCGATCTCGTCAATAACGCCGTTCACGAGCACTTTTGATGAGCCCGTGGACGCCGAGAGGCCGACCGCCGTCAATTCGTAAGGTCCCTCTTCGGCCCGGTACCGCGAATTCAGAAAGAACGCTTTTACGGCTGACCGGCCGGATCGCTTGCTCACCTCGGCGGCAATTCGATTCTCACGATTCCCGATCGTCACGTTCAACAGAGATTGGTCCGGGCGGAAGTCAGCACTTTCCTCGATCAACGAACTCACCCATCGGGAGTTTCTTGGTTGATAAAGATGCATCTTGCCGGGGCGACTCTCGATGTAAGACGTGCCGGTTAAAGGATTCATGACCTGGGTTGAAACATCTACCGCCTCGTCGAGCCGCTTCTGCCGAGTATTGATGATTCGGTCGTAATTCTGAACGTAAAACTCGCCCGTCTTTGGATCAACATAGTGCGCGACAACGTGAGCAACTCCTGAAATTCCGCTATGAGTTCCGACCGCCCGAAACCCCAGCGCATCGGCGACTTGGGAAATAAAAGAATGAATATCCCGGCAGACTCCGCCTTTTTTTCCTCCCGAACGCATATTCACAAAAACAGCCTCAGCCCCGGTTTCTCTGAATCCCGCGCCAAAATCGTAGCCGTCTGACGCCTTATTTCCGAGACTCGACAGCAGGCTGAGTTTGGCCTCGTTCGAGAGAATTCCCGCACTACGCCTCACGAATTGAAGATAATCCTGATAAGTTTGTGGAAACGAAGTTTCGGGTAGCCCAAACCAGTTCGCACCATATGCGGGGAGTGTCGCCATCGTATAGAGCTGGATCATCGTAATCAGCTCAGCCGAACTCAAATTGGGATTCTGATGAAAGTTGCTCACCTCAATCCGCTCGGGCGTCTTCTTTACGTCGAGAAGAAAATTTAAATCGATCAGGTGCGTGTAATCGGTATTCAGCCGCTTTGCTTTGCGCAAGAGCACTCCTTGAAGATCAGGCAGCTCTGATGCTAGCAACGGTTTCGAATCCGCCGGCATGACGCAGTATTCAGCACCGATCGCCTTAGACGGGAAGCACAGTGCGCATCCGATCGCGAATAAGATTTCGAAAAGTCTCGAATATCGCAAAGCTTTCCTCCAAAACTCTTTTCGGCCAGAATTCGTAGTTAATTAACGGACACGCCCAGTCGCGACACGGCAGCGCCGATGGTTCACTCTTTTCGCAAAGACAGTCCTCGAATGTGTTTTTTCTAAATACCTTTCAGCCACTTACAAGACCGCACAGTTCCTTACCAAATAGGTCAAGATTGGTTGACAGGGGCGTGTAAAAACTATATGTTCGGTGCGGCTGAACGAAGGCCGAGCGCCTCGGCTCTCACGGCGATACGGCAGGCCAAAAAGGAAGTCTCTGATGTTGACTGAAGGATCCTCCCAACAGAACGCTCAAAAGAAACGGGCAGTTCAGTTACGCCTTCTCAATGAACTTTCAGCAAAACTTCAGAGCCTCTTGGAATCGGAAGATTTTTATCAGCAAATCGTTAACATTATTCAAAGCCGGTTCAATTGCTACAGCATCAATATCTGGAGCGTCGAGCAACTCGGCTTCACACTTCAGGCGCAAGCAGGTGCGTATCGCAATCACCTGAAAATGGGGCACCTCGTCCCCTTCTCAGAGGGCATCACCGGGTTCGTACTCCGCACCAAGCAGAGCTATTTGTGTAACGATGTGTCGAATGATCGAAACTTTACGAACCTTTCCGTCCCCGTTGACACGAAATCCGAGCTTTGCGTCCCGATCATAAAGGATGGAGTTGTCGTCGCAGCCCTCAACATTGAGAGCGATCAGATCGACGCCTTCGATGTGGATGACGTGATTACGCTCGAAGCAGTCGCCTTTCAGGTCGCTGTTGCAATCACGAATCGCAGGCTCTATAGCGACGCGAGGACCTTTAATAAAAAACTTCAGCTCGCGGTTGAGGAAAAAACCCTCGAACTCCGTCGCGCGCACGAGAGAATTCTCGAGCAGCAGCGGCTTCTTCAAAAGGAAAACAAAGCTCTCAAAACCTTGGTCTCCAGTCAGGACAGCAAAGGCATGGAAATCGTCGGTAAAAGTCCGGCGATCCTGAGCCTCATCGCGATGGCCGACAAGATCGCCCCGACAACGGCAACAGTCCTTATTCAGGGCGAGAGCGGCACAGGAAAAGAGCTGATCGCGCGACGGCTCCATTACAAAGGAGATCGGGTCGGCAAGCCTTATGTCACCGTGAATTGCGGCGCCCTTCAGGAATCCTTGCTTGAATCGGAACTTTTTGGGCATGAAAAAGGTTCCTTCACGGGCGCGGTGAACCAGAAGATGGGGCTTTGCGAAACCGCCGACGGCGGTACGCTTTTTCTCGACGAAATAGGCGAAATGTCCCTGGGCATCCAAGCGAAGCTTCTTCGGTTTCTTCAAGAAGGCGAATTTTACCGGATTGGGGGCAAAAGGCCCATAAAGGTGGACGTTCGCGTCATCAGCGCCACGAACCGCGATCTCGAACGCGAGGTCAGGGAAAACCGCTTTCGCGAGGACCTCTTTTACCGTCTGAACACCATCACGCTTCGAATGCCGCCCTTGCGCAAACGCAAGGAGGACATTCCAGCGCTTGTCGATTACTTCCTCAAGAACTCACGATTCGGAGGAGCCGCTCAGCAGATCCGACGCGTCGATCCGCGGGTGATCGAGGTTCTGACGAACTACCATTTTCCAGGAAATATCAGAGAACTCCAAAACACCATCGAACGCCTCAAAATACTGGCCGACAACAATGAAATCCGTCTCGAAGACGTTCCCTTCAATATAAGAATGCCGAAAGTAAAGTCGGAGGCGGGCGATTTCCCGATCGACATGCCGCTCGAAGATCTCGAAAAAAATCATATTTTGCGCGCACTTGCCTACAATCACGGAAATAAAACGAAAACCGCACAAAGTCTGGGAATCACGATAAAAACGCTTTATAACAAGCTTCACCGTTACGGGTTCTTACAGGCGCAGAACCCGGATTCAACAGTCGAGCTATGCGATCAAAAAGGAGGACCGGACATTTCAGCCTGAGGGGAAAACGGGGCGCTCGCCTTCGCGGCGGGCTTTTTGGGGAGAGTTATGAAAAATAAGGGAACGATCCTCGCGACAGGGGACCGGAAAACAGGTAAGGTAACTTCGAAACTCAACGCGAATTCATCAGGTGAAGCAAACAGCCTGGCAGACCAGGCGTCGTCCGATGCTGGCATCGATGGATCGAGCATTTCGGCCGGACTTGCAAGAAAGCTTCACGGTTACGGTTTTGAGTTGGAATTTCCGAATGACGGGTCCGATATCACCCACTGACGGAACAAGGAGAACGCAAATGAGTCCAAAAGGTAAGCCAAAAGGGAAGCAGGAAACCAAAGCTGACAAAAAACCGGCAAAGACCGTCACCGCATCAAAAGCACCTGTACCGGCCCCCACCGACGCGCCCCAGGTTGACCTTGAGGAACTCGAGGAGCAACAGGAAGAGGCCGCCGCCAGCGCCAGCAATAGCAACGCCGCCGCACTTGCTGCAGCGAGCGGTTCAACTGAAATGTCTGCCTCGTTCAAGAACTTTCGGCATCATCCCGATATGGAGAATTTCTACCGATTCATTTACGACAATGATTTGCGGCACGAAGCGCTGGCGATTATTGACGAGATCATGACGGAAAAGCAGAAGCGTCGTCAGGTAAAGTCCGCCAAGTTGCAGGCCAATTAGTTTTTAACACACTGACGCGGGGATCGCACCGCCCAGCGTTGGCTTGACAAACCTTTCGATGTCGGGAGATGTTCGTTCGCCATGAAGAAAACGTATCTCCTCACACCCGGTCCAACACCCATTCCTGAATCCGTCAGTTCGGGTTTTGCACGTCCCATTATTCACCACCGAACCCCTGCTTTTCAGAGTCTCTTTGACGAAGTCCGGTCCGGGCTCAAGTACCTGTTTCAGACCCGACAGGACGTCCTGATTCTGACCTCGAGCGGGACCGGGGCGATGGAAGCAGCCATTTCGAACTTATTTAAGCGCGCGGACAAGGTTCTGGTTGTGAACGGTGGAAAATTCGGCGAGCGATGGGCAAAGATCGCCAAAGAATTCGGCCTGAATCCCGTTCTGATGACACCCCCTCTTGGAGAAGCACTCGATCCAGTCGAGCTTGAGCAGACGATCCGTTCCAATCCCGACGCGCGAGCAGTCCTTTTCCAGGCGTCCGAAACGTCCACCGGTGTTCGCATGCCGACACATGAGATCTGCAAAATCGCGAGAGCCGCTTCAATGCTCTCTGTTTGTGATGCAATCACCGCATGCGGCGTTTTTGATGTACCCATGGATGACTGGGGAATCGATGTTCTGATAACAGGGTCACAGAAGGCCTTGATGATTCCGCCTGGACTCTCAATGATCGCACTCAGTGAGCGTGCATGGACGGCAACAGAGTCAAGCGACCTTCCACATTTTTATTTCAACCTGGCAAAGGAGCGCAAAACCCAGGTAAAAAACCAGACAGGCTGGACCCCAGCAATTTCCCTCATCCAAGGTCTTCAGGAAAGCCTGAGGTTAATTCGGGAAGAAGGACTTCATAACGTTTTCAAGCGTCATGAGCTTTTGGCCCGCGCCACCAGAAACTCAGTCCACGCGCTCGGGCTGGAGCTCTTCGCCAGAAAAGCCCCCTCAACAGCCGTGACCGCTGTCAAAGTTCCATCGGAGATCAAAGACGGAAAAATGATTCCGAAGTTGATGAGGGACAAATACGGTGTCACGATCGCGGGCGGTCAGGACGAACTTGAGGGCAAGATTTTTCGCCTGTCTCATTTCGGATATTGTGACAAGTTTGATGTCACTACCGCCATTTCCGGCCTTGAGTTGGTTTTGAACGAACTCGGATACAAAGTTGAATTCGGAAAAGGCGTCGGCGCGGCCCTTCAGACCTTCGCCGAAGGATCCTGATCAGGAGAACACATGAACAACGTAGCGATTATCGGAGCTCAATGGGGAGATGAAGGAAAGGGCAAAGTTGTCGACCTTTACAGCGCAAACGCCAAGTATATCGTTCGTTATCAGGGCGGCAACAATGCCGGACACACCCTCGTCGTAAATGGCAAGAAGACCGTACTCCATTTGATTCCCAGCGGAGTTCTTCATCCGGGAAGGATCTGCTTAATCGCGAACGGAGTGGTCTTTGACCCTCATGTCTTTTTCGAGGAAATTGAATCTCTTCAGGCCAATAACGTCCTGTCGGCGCCCGCTCCCGAGATCATCCGGGTGAGCGAACGGGCTCATGTCATTCTCACCTATCATCGCCTACTCGACAAGCTGCGCGAGGAATTCGCAGCCAAGGGCAAGATAGGCACAACGGTTCGCGGAATAGGCCCGGCGTATGAGGACAAAGTGGCTCGCCGGGGAATTCAGGTAGTCGATTTGCTCCACCCTGATCTTCTGTTCAAAAAGCTCCAGACGGCGCTCGAGGAAAAAAACGTCCTCCTGAAACACTATTTTAAATGTGAACCGATCGAAGTCGGTCCCCTGTTTGAAGAATGCCTGCGGCTCGGGCAGCGCCTGAAGCCCTATGTTTCGGACGTCCGGGGAATTCTTGTGGACGCAATGAAACAGAAGAGCCCGATCCTTTTTGAAGGAGCCCAGGGCACCCTCCTCGACGTCGACCACGGCACGTACCCCTACGTCACGTCATCGAACACGATCGCGGGTGGTGCGGCGACCGGGACGGGAATCGGTTTAAATCGCATCAGCCAGGTTATCGGGATCTCAAAAGCATACACGACCCGTGTCGGAACAGGACCGTTTCCAACAGAACTGGAGCAAACGGAACCAGCCACGGCCGAGCGCATACGCCAAGTGGGCGCGGAATTCGGCGCCACGACCGGTCGACCGCGACGTGTCGGCTGGCTGGACCTCGTTGCTTTGAAATATGCCGTTCAGGTCAACGGCCTGACGGGGCTGGCGTTCATGAAAGCGGACGTTTTGCAGGATTTTGAACAGATCAAGGTCTGCACGGCTTATCGCCTCGGAACAGCAACAATTCACGAAATTCCGTCGTGCGTTGAGGACCTCGAAAACGTCGAGCCCGCCTACGAGGTCCTTCCCGGTTGGGAGGCCTACGATCCCACTAAAGTCAAAAATGTAAGCGATCTACCAAACAATCTTCAGCAATATATGAAGCGCATCGAATCCTACCTAGGTATTCCCATTGTTCTGATGAGCACCGGTCCGGGCAGGGAAGAGACTCTGATGATTTCCAATCCGTTCCAGACCACTTGACACTTGCGCTTGAAACGACTCTTTGGTAACCCCTGGTTTCCATCGTTCTTCAAGAGAGGCATTAGCTCAGTCGGTAGAGCATTACACTTTTAATGTAAGGGTCCACGGTTCGAATCCGTGATGCCTCACCACTTTTAAAAGCCTGAATCGTAAAAGATTCAGGCTTTTCGCTTTTATGCGTTAGAGAAGACATTCGCAGCATCATGTCTCGAGAAGCATCCACAGGGTCACCTGAACCGGATAAGATCCCGAATTCTCCCCCAGATGCATTGCCGGAGAGGAGGACGTATCGAGAGAGTACGGGTGCGCGCCACGAGTTCTTCCAAACGAAATTTAAGGCTCGCGTCAGAGTTGAAACGGGGTATCTTCGAAACCGCCCCGAAAAAATCCTGAACGGCATCGGCATGATCGAAGCCGGACCGCGCGACTTCGCCGACTTGATTCATCAGCTCTGATGCGGTTTCGGCCGGAAGTTTCGGATCAGAAAACGCCTTTAACAGATTAGCCCTGGCCCAGCGCGAAATCGTTACATTATTCGCAAGCTGCCGCTTTATCATTTCGACTTGTGTCGCCTCCCTCCAATTGATTTCGCCTTCGAGGATCTTCTGAATATGACCTGCGTTCAGAAGGCGCCGAACATCGGAGTCCAAAATGTCTTTGTAGCGCTCCCAGTTAACGTCCATTTCCTTTACGTACCGATAGAATTCCGCAGCCAATTCCGCGACGGAATAGTCGGTTCGAGCCTGTTTCTTGATAAACAGAATAGAGTCCCTCGAATTCCGAATATATTCCATGCGACGTTGGGTCAGCTCGGCCTGAAGATAATACTCCATGGCTGTTACAGGCATCCTCGTCGCTCGCAACTCCATGGGCTTGTCATTGGCCCGGGTCAACCCCGAATTTAGGTATTTCAGGCCGATCGCCTGATAATGCTGTGCGGTACTCAATCGACCCTCCGGGTGATCAGGACTCAGGGTGTAAACGTTGTTGTTGATGGCTTTCGCGATTTTCGGGACAGAGAGCCATTTTCCAGCGTTCACCTTTTCGATCAGTTCTTGAAGCGCCTCATGCTGGCTTGAACTCAGATGATTCATGGGAGGCGCGTTGTGAAGATCGATCGACCCCAGAATGCCAAGACCGAGCCCCGGATGGTTCGCGTAATCCGCGAAGTAATGAAGAAAGGCTTTGGGATTATCTCCGAAGGCGGACATCGCACCGATATTCAAATGAGCGGCCATCGGTACCCAAAGATGCCCTGTAGCTCGCGGATTCAGACCGACGTATTCAGCCGTATCGAAAACAAACTTTTGGATTCGCGGTAGTTGTTCATTGAGCTGTTCGAGAGTCAGGGGCGAAATCTGAATTTCCACCACCGCAGGATCGACGGCGATATTGAAATAAAACCCATCTTTAAAGGTGACCTTGTATTCCGAAAAGAATTTCCCCTGGGTTTTCGTAATCGTACAAGCTTCTTTGCACCGAACCTCAATCACCTTCTTTAGATGCTCAGCCCAATACTGCTCTACTTCCCGCGTTGGAGTCCGGATTTCCGGGGGCCGTCCTCGAAAGTCCTCCAGGATCTCAGTATTCGTAAAATTGAGCTCCGTCCCGAAAGTCGGAGGCCAGGCGTAGGCGGGCAGATTGCCAATCAAGGCGATTGAAATGAGAACTACCCGAATGAAATACCCGAAACCGATAAACATGACTCTATTTTGACCATTGGCTGGAATATTCGCCAGGAACTTCTAACAAGTTGTAACTCCGATGCATCACACAGATTTCTTCTCGCGCTCTGAGAATCGTATCCCTCTTCAAAGTGGACCTGGGATACGCAGGGAACCTTTTTAAGCATTGACACTCCGCATTATATCTCATATGAATGCAATACTTTGAGGTAAAGCGCCCTATGCCCAAACAAGGTCAGTCTTTTCTCGCGATTCTAGCTTTTTCCGTGGTAACGGCGTGCGCTCCCGAATTGGAAACGACGCCAAACAGGCAGACCCGCTTTTACACGGCCTCCGAGTCCTTACAAGCAACCTTGACCTTTGAGCATCAAGTCGTGTTCACAAGTCCTCGCAAACCAACAATCGAAAAGGCTGAAGAAGCGATCGAAGACCAGGTAAGCCATCTCTTTGGGCCAATGAGCGGTGCCGAGTATCCCGCGGTCCCCAAAGCCGACCATCGTCTCACAAAAATTAAAATATCACCCAAACCCGGCTCACCACGAACTTACATTGCCTCATATCGGTACCGAGGCACTATCGTCGTGTCAAAAGACGCAGGAGAGGAATACGAGCTTATTCTTCCGATCAGTCCAGAGACAATCTATAAAGCCAGCACGCCGAAATCGGGAAATCAGGAGTCTCCCTGTACCGATTCGCATTACAACTCTGAAGACGACTTCTGGTATTTCTGGAACCCACGAAATCGAGGTTGCCCATTGAAAGAAGGAGTCGATTACCTCGTATTTACCGGAACCCTGGAAAAAATCGACAACATGAGACTGAGCTATCCCGAGTATGAACGACTCGTGGATTTATCCGGAACCCTGCTTATATCGGTGCTCGTAGGCATGGATGAATCCACGAATGGACGAGACCCGATGCAGTCATCCGATCTAAATGCCAAGAGTTTTCGCGCCATACGGTCAAAACTGATCAAAACCGGATTCAAAGGCCGTCGATGGGAACAACCTGATTATCGCGCCAAGATTTCGGGATTTCCGAGTCGTTTGAAGCAACTCCCCTATGTTGAGGAATTCTCGAAAACAGGCAAGAACGCTCGACTTGTCGTTCGGATGATTTTCGGCCCCAGCGGCATCGACGAACCGAGTACAGCATTTCACTACCTTTTCAAAGATGCTCTCGAGAACGCCTCTGCAGTCATCTACAATGGCCACTCGGGATTAGGTGGACACCTCGATCTTCTGGCAATCGAAGAATCGGAAGGTTTCGATATTAACCTCCCGCGCGACCGATATCAGATTTACTTCTTCGACAGCTGTTCTTCGTATACTTATTACAACTCCATCTATTTCGAGCGGAAGAAGTCAGCAACGGATCCGGACGGAACGCAAAACCTAGACATCCTGACGAACGGACTTGCTTCGGATTTTGAATCCGGAGCGAAAAACAATTTCGCGTTGATTCAGGCACTCGACGCCTGGGCATCCGGCACTGCCGAAACGAGCTACCAACAGCTCGCAACGACTATCGCCGGTGACGAGTTCTTCGGCGTAAACGGCGACGAAGACAATCCAGTACGGTAGAGAGTCCAGGCGTCAAGTATCACGGAGGAAATCCGTCAAGCAACATGACCGGAACAGGAGACCCTTTTTCGCTCGGTTGACTGAATTGAATATCCTCCAGAAAAGCGTCCCGACACTTCATCCCAAGAACCGCGTTCAACGAAGCGATCATGACATTATGAGTACTCGTGATCGGAATTGCCGCATTGGTCAGAATCAAAGGGATTTTCGGAGCGACGGCTTTTATGCTCTTTCTGAAATGCGCATTCGAGTCACAGGCAAAGATACCAAATACGAGCTTCGACTGGGCATTGAGAGCCGAAAGGACCCCCTTCAGCCCCGGCCGGCGCTTTCGATACCAGGCGTAATCCACTTTTTGGTCGCTATTCAATCGGGGTGGAAAGAAATCCGGCCCGCCGCCGTCCCGGGCGTGTCCGCTGTAAAAAACGATATTTTCGGTCCGGAGCGCTCGTTCGAAATCCTGCTTCACGCGTTCGCTCAGATCCGCTTGCTCCCGTGCAAAGACACGATTTCGCAAATCGCCAGAGGTCACGGACGAACTTATCAACCGTATTCTGACCCGCTTTGCTTTGCGGTCAGGCCCGATGAGCGGTTTCACAAAAGAGGACGCATCATCGGGGTCTCTCTTGAAGCCGCAGGCGAAAGGCAAAATCACGCCCCTCGCGCAAACTTCTGGCGGCCGTGTAAGGAGCTGTTCGAGATCGGCCCGTTGATACCGCCCGTCATCGACAAACTCGTGGTCATTGTCATATCCAAAAAAAATACTGATATTCAATTCGCCGTTTGAATAAAGATCTGAATACGCTTTTGTACATTTTCGATCGTTTCCGGCATGTGCGGTCCGGGCAATGATGGGAACAGATGGTTTAATCGCGGGGCGACAGGATGCGAGACTTTGATTGTTACGATACCGCCCCCCTGCACTGAAGTCGCTGACCACCGGCGTTCTCGGTTTTTGGGCAATCCAATCCTCAAGCCATTCGTTGTTTCCCTTAGCCGACTTTCCGATTGTCGCGATCGCGAACGCCACGCCTGCGATGTAAAAGATTCGGCCGAGTCTCACTCTGAGCCCCTTTCGACGAGGCGTCGACAGGCCGCCTTGACTTCAGGATAGGGATCATTCAGGCAATGTTGAGCGGCCAGCTGAACCAGGCGTTTTCGGCCCTGCGGAATCGAACTGAGCAGCACAGCGGCCTCGATCCTGATCTGGTGAGGGGTCGACGCAAGAGCCGAAATGAGAATTGAAAGATACTCAGGTCTTTTCTCCTGTTTCAAAAATCTCGCCGTATAGTGCAGCGTGCCCAGACGAATTTGCGAATTGGGATCAGCGATAAGGCCTTCCAGAACCGATTTTTCCAATTCGCCGCCCATTGAACCGAGACCGTCTATCATAGCGAGAATCGCTCCCGCGGGAGTTGCCCCCCCCCTCCTGATAAGCTGCTCACGGTAAAAGCTTGCGAGATCCGGAGTTCCTGCCCCCGCGGCGATCAATGCATTCAGTGTCCGAAAGAGATCAGCACCGGGCTGAACTTTCGCGGCCTGGATCAAATCCGGTGTAATCGCGACAAGCTTCAGGGCTCCGATGACTTCAAGAGCCGCCGCGCGCCCTTCACCCGACCGAACAGCCTCCCGAAGCGCCTCTTCTATTCCCGGATAACGCCGCAGCGATTCCAAGGCGGAATCGCGCTGTCGCCCAGACTCCGATGAAATGAACGGAACGAAACGTTGCCAGTCTCCGGGAGACCCGAGACAAGGGGTACAGAGAACCGAAAACCAGGTCAAAAGGAGTAATCGCAGCACACCAACAGTTTAGGATTATATCCGATCAAAGACAAACGATTGCGCTATTGAACGTTAGATCGAAGCAACCCCTGCATTTCGAAGTGGAAAATAGGCTTCAAACACATTCCCCTTACCGGGGACGCTCTCGACGAGACTCACATTACCGCCATGCAATTGGGCAATCTGACGTGAGATAAACAACCCCAAACCAAGCCCCCCCAAGCGCGCCGTCCGCTGTGCCCTTTCAAATGGCTGGAAAATACGATCACGATCCTCAATTGGAACACTCGGACCCTGATCCCGCACTTGCAGCTGAAATGAGCCGGAATCTTCCTTAAGTCGCACCGAAACAACGCCTCCTTCGGGAGAAAAACGGATCGCATTCATGATCAGATTGGTAACGACTTCCTCAAAGCGCACAGGATCTACCCAGGCATTGAGCGCAGGCGGAGCGTCGAGATTCATATGAACTCCTGCTTCCTCGGCAATCGTGGTCAAACGAGCCCCGAGCGTCTCGCGCAGAACGGCAGCCGCATCCGTTTCAGACGGCTCCACCATGAAACGGCCATTCTGAATTCTCGATATGTTCAGAAGCCCGTCAATCAGTTCGTTCAAACGTTCCACCTGCCGGATCACCATTTTCAGAAAGGATTGCTGCCGCTCCAATTGGGTCGACTCCGGCTCGTCCTTTTTAACTCTTAGCATTCTCTCTTGAAGTTGCAGCACGCCGTAAATCGAAGTTAAGGGAGTTTTAAGCTCATGACTTGCTATCGAAAGAAACTGGCTTCGCAGAGCGATGATCGATTCTAGATGAGCGATCTCGCCGACTTCCGCGAGCCGTCGGGCTGCAGCGTTCAAGACGAGCTCCTGAAAGGCGGAAAGAGGCTTTTCAGATCCGATCAGAATCCATCCAAATTCGGAGGGTGCACGGGTGGTCCCGAGCTTGGACAATTCTCGAATCTCGCTATGAATCGGAACAGAACTGATGGTTCGCAAGTGAGACAGGTTGAAAATCGGGAGATGTTCTCGCGTGATCGTCATCTGGTGCACGCCATCGAACTGGTGGCGGCTTTCCGCTTTCACAAATCTCCTAATAAATTCCCGAAGAGGAATTTCAACAGGCCTCTCACCCTCGAGTGCTCCCGAGAAGCTGATGCCGAATCCCTCAGTTCCACCGCCTCTGGGATCACCGAGCGAGTAAACCGCGACGAAAGGAACCCCGGACAACGCTGAAATTTTAGACGCGACATCCTCCAGCTCTGGATCTTTGGCGGGCCAAGTGGACACCGAGCGGTAAAATGCGACGAGCTCATATTCGGGTCGACTGACGCGCTCTTCAGATCTTTTCTCATCGATATTTTCAGCAGCTCTAGGAGGAACCATAAAAGGTGATTAGCACGGTTCGTTCCTGGGCGAAGATGCGCAAACTGGTTGCCATTCAAGCGAAACCAGGGGCATGGAAATTGAAGTTTCGCAGGCTAATTGGTCTCACCCGAGTTTCTCAACGTGAGCGACCAACAAATCGAGGAAGAGCGTCGCATCGGCAATAACCGCCCCCAAAACCGACGCGACCCACCTCGAGAGGGGCAAGTTTTTACTTGCCCCTTTTTTCTCAGGCACCCCTTATACGGTGCGTCACCAAACACTTTCGAAAAGAGTTAAAATCCTTTCAAAAAAGTGCCGATCCGTTAAGTACTCGAATATGGGAACACCCGCTCGACCCACAACTACCCCGAACGTTCAAGCCACAGGTCAGCAGACCAGACGGCTCAAAAAAGGCGAGCTGCTCTTTGCTGAAGGTGAAACATCGCGCTCGATGTACTTCGTCAAATCGGGAATGCTCCGCATCTATAAAAAAAAGGGTGATTCGAATATCGAAATAGACACGATTCATGCGGGTCAAGTCGTAGGAGAGCTGGCCTTCCTCGACGGGAACCCGCGATCCGCATCGGGCGAAGCACTTACCGATTGCGAAATGATTGAGGTCTCCGGCCCGGTATTCCAAGACGTGCTGACCAAAATGCCGGACTGGCTCAAGATCCTGTTAAAAACCGTAGTCGGCCGTTTGCGCACAGCGAGCACACGGATTCGACAGCTCGAAACCGCAAGCACCTCGTTTGACTATTCCAGCAAAGACGGGAAGCGTTCGTCACACTACGTCTATCTTTCACCGATCGATGTCTTGAAGATTTCGACCGGCTTGCTTCTCGTCGCCTCCCGCAACGGCACGAGCGTGGCCGGCGGTATTGACGTGCGTGTCGGTCTGCTTCAACGCTATACGAACCAGATCATGGGAGTACCGGTCGCGAAGATCACGACCTTCATGGACATTCTGGAGCAGTCAGAAATCACCAGAATCGTCAACGAGAACAATTCGACGAAAGTGATCCTTGAGGATATCGACTTCCTGGAACAGATGATCACCTATCTGAACGAGGAAAATCTTCTCGAACCCTCAAAACGCCATGACCTGAGCGTTCGCGGATTCCTCATCATGGGTCTGATGGCCAAACACATGGATCGCTTCGGCGTGGACCAGGCAACCGGGATGAAGCTCGTCAATATCTCGGAGATCAGAAAATTGGAGACTCCCGAGGGCGGCAAGGAACCGTTCCGGATGGAAGAGTTCACGGACCTCGTCAAACTGGGTTACGCGAGCAGCCTGAATATCAAGAGCCAAGAAGAAATGTACACTGCTGTCAAAGCAGAAAGTTTTCTTCAAGCATACCGGCTTCAACGAGTCGTGATGTCGATTCAAGCGGTGAATGAGCAAAAACGAAAAGCCGGGGCTCGCTAAAAACAGTCAGCTTACACCAGATCAGGTCTGGTATTTTTTAACTTGTCGACGATGAGCTTAATATCCTGCGCGCGTCTTTTATCCGCGACTAAAATAGCTCCGCCCTGCTCCACGACTATTAAATCGCTCACCCCGAGCATCGCCACAAGCCTGTCCGGAGCGTCTACGATATTTCCGTTCGCCTCTATTCCGAGAAGATCCCCGCCGATGACCACATTTCCGTCGCGCTTGGCACCAATCACCTCTGCTATGCCTTCAAGGGAAATCCAGCTACCCAAGTCATCCCAGCCACAGTCCAGTGGAAACGATACGACGTTCCTGGCCTTTTCCATAATTCCATAATCGATCGACGTAGCAGTCAGTCCCGGATACGCGAGATCGACATTCCCACGAACGGCATCCCAGGTCTTTCGCATCTCCGGCATGAATTCATCGAAAGCACGCAGAATCACCTCCGCGCGCCAGACAAACATTCCTCCGTTCCACAGATAATTCCCTTGAGCCAGAAACTCCTGAGCCTTCGTAAGATTGGGTTTCTCAACAAAAGCCTCAACTCGCCGACAAGGTACTACCCCGGAACTGGATTCCGACTCCCGCATTGGACCGACCTTCAGATATCCATAACCGGTCTCGGGACGAGATGGCCGAACGCCAAGGGTGACAAGATCGTCGTGAACAGTCGCCCATTCGATCGCCGAGCGTACAGCCTCGATGAATTTCTCCGGAAAGGCGATGTAATGATCAGCGGGCATGACTAGCATCACGCCCGAGGGATTCGACTCAGCGATCAGCCGAGCTCCCCAGTAAATGCATGGAGCGGTATTTCGACCCTGCGGCTCCGCATAAATCGAAACATTCTCACATTCATCCGAGACGGCCTGATTCAAATGTCTGGTTGTGATGACCATGCGATTATCTGGATTTTTGGGCACCAAGCCGTCAAATCGATCCAGAGTTTGGCGAAGTAAGGAGGGCGAAGTTGTTCCACTCGCCGATTTCTCGCGCCTTGCATTTCCAAATGAGAGAAGTTGCTTCGGGCGCCTGGCAGTGCTTTTCGGCCAAAACCGAGTACCGCTCCCACCCGCAATGACGGTCAAATAGAGATCAACCATTCACGTCGCCCTACCCTCAGGATTTGGTTGTGCCAATACGACCATAGCCGTCTTCGAGGCGAACAACATCGTCCAGGTGAGGCGTCGAGACTTCGAAGACATCGCAATCTTCTATTGCGATCATCCTATGCTTGCGCCCCGGCGGAATATGGTGCGCCTGCCCCGGACAGAGAACACGCTCCTGCATTAACCCGTCGTCCGTCTCGAAAATCAGGGTCATACGACCAGACTGGACGAAAATGGTTTCCTCCTTTTTTTGATGAAACTGCAAGGAAAGCTTGTGCCCGCGATTAATGTGCAGGACCTTGCCAACGTAGTCCCGAGTTTTGGCCCAGATGAGCTCGTAGCCCCAGGGCTTTTCAATTTTTTGGATCCCAGGTGCATCACACGTTTCAAGTTTGGAAATCGCCATGGACGACCGCCTTCCCGGAATCCGACTGTAGATTATTCCACCCCGTTTGCAACCACGAAAGAATCGATGAGGTGCTGATCCCGGTAAAGCTGTCCGGTCTTTTCTGCGGCTTCGCGAGTGGGAAAACCCCCCACATAGAGTCGAAACCACTTGCCTTTGCCTCTAATTTCGGCCGACCTCAAGTAAGGCTGCAATCCAAGCGCCTCGACCGTATTGGCCTGCTCGGCCGCTTCTTTCAATGCTGGATGGGAGCCGATTTGAATCGTGTATTTGCCCGCGGGAGCAGGCCGAAGTGCGGCTGGAATTCCTTTCAGATCATCAGCGGAGCTCCGACTAGCCGCGGCCCCCAGATCTTGGGCTGGAGCGGTTTTGAACTGAGGCCCCTCTGGACTGGTCGCGCCTGCATTGTCCGACTTAGCGCCGCGCGGAAGGCTGACCTGGCGCCCGACTTCAAGCTTCAGCCCCGTCCGCGCCACCTCGTCATGAGCGGATTGATCCAGGGACTCATCCGCAGCGTGATGAGTTCCTTTCAAGTGTTCGGCAAATTCCTGAGGATTCGGAATCTCGTCTTCCACGGTCGGAACAGTAGCCGGAAAAGTCGCACTCGAAACACTCGCTTTTGGGCCCACCCGTTTCCCGAGATGAACCCCTAAAGTGAAGGCAAAAGTAGCGATCAGAACCCCAAGTAGGACCAGGACTCCCATTTCTCTGCGGCTGTAAATAAAGAGGCGCTGTTTTTGCTGCATTTTCAACATCATAGCGACACGCTTACCAGGTGTCAACGCAGCCAGCAGGCGACCGAGCGCAAAAGAGTCCGAATTACGGCAAACAGTCCGAAAATGTGCGGCGCAGTCGCCGAAAACCGGCGAAATCCGGCCTCGATCTTTCATAAATGGCGGCAAAATGGAGGTAATCAGAAATGCGTCTCGATGAAAAAGGACAAGGCTTGACCGAATACATCACACTCTTGCTCCTCATTTCCGTACTCTCAATCGTAGCGACGAGATCCCTCGGCAACACCATTAAGGACAAAATCCAGCAAGCGCGTGATCACATCAACAAGGACATATCACTGAAGTAACATGCCGAGTTCTCAACCCCGCGAAGCAGTCCGGCGCCTTTTTTGGAAAATCCCCCAGATTGGCAGCGACGGACAGACGATTCTGGAGTTCACGATCAGCACCAGCCTGGTCGCGGCTCTTCTATTGGGCTGTGCCGGACTGTTTCGCGAACAATGGGTTCGGGTTCGATGCGCACACGAGGTTTTCGAGGCAACACACGAAGCCAGGCGGCGCTCAGCCGGTAGCCGTTCACGGCTACCATATGGAATCACAATCACGGACACGGGAGGTTCAATTCGGGGTGAAACCCGCTGCGGAAAATCCCGCGAAATTGTCGAACTCCCGAAATTGGAAACAGCACGATGGAATTGAAATCGCTGAATGACGAAACCAGGTGGTCTTATCGTCTGGGGGAACGGGGATCTCTTCACGCTCCACTCTTGATCGCGACCTTACTCCTCACCACTGCGGGTTTCGGCATCTGGGGTGTGATGAGGAGCTGGCAAAATACTATGAAGCTGCAGTTACGTTTAGATCGTTGCGTGGGAGAAGCGGCCCTCGAATTCCGGAATCGTCTATACATTATCGAATCCGCAAATACCAGAATCAGGGCTCTCCGCATTGCTCTCGCGGCAGCAACGATTAAACCCATATTGAAACCACCTCTCAAAGTGGCGCTCACGATTGAGGCGGCTCGGCAGGATTACCAGATTGCCCGCTGGAAGCTCAAACAAGCTGACTGGCTACTTAAACGAGGATGCGGAAAACCGGGTGATCTTGCACTCCCGCTGCCCGCTTTTCAATGGACTCGACTCCCAGCTGATCCGATAGGCCAACAACCGCTTTCCTGGCCCGGTGAATATCCCAACGTCTTCAGATTCCAGGCTGCGCATTTTCCCCGCATTTCCGCAGCTCAGGTTCACCCGTCTCAAAAAGGAGGGAGTTTCAATGGAAAGCCATCGGCTCATTGGGCCACGCCAGTCGGATCGTGAATCAGGTCAAATCTTTGTCGAGGGCGTCCTATGGATCTTTTTAATCAGCTCTGTCGTATTGCTTCTCTCAGCCGGATTTCGACACGAGTACCTGCTCTACAAGAACGCCTTGTCCAGACAGTCAGGGCTCGATGGCTTCGCCGGTTCTCTGGTCCATTATTAATATTATTCGCGATTATCATCGCATCCTGGGCACATTCTGAATCCGAAAAAAACGCCTATCAGGCATGGACGCGTCAGCATTCCCCCTCACCCGTAATCTGGAAACACGCTTTGGGATCACGAGGATTTCAGCTGTATGAAGGCCGAAATAGCACCCAAATGATTCGCTCATTCATTTCGAATCTTCCGCTCGACGTAGAACCGGGCGAAAGACTCTGGATTGATCGAGAAATGAACTGGGCACTCGCATTCCCAAAAACCGACCCTGGGGCCTCGGACCCCGCCCCTCCGACTCTTTATTGCCGAATCTGCTCTCCGCGATTCCATGGGTTAGCGGAGCCCGCTGCGCTATCCTGGGAACTTGTCAGGAAGGGCTGGGAGGAATTCGAGAACATCCTCGCGCGACTGGATCAAGCAGCCCCCGGAAACAACAAAATAGAAAAAGTGCAAAAAAGAGCACAACCGACCGACCCGAGAGAGATCCGTTATTGACAAAAACACTCCTCCCTGGCTTAACTTCGGTTATTCATGAAACCTAATATTGATTCGATTTTAACCGTTGGTTCATTGGCATTTGACACAATCGAAACTCCGTCCGGGAAAGCTGAATCCGTTCTTGGCGGCTCGGTAAATTATTTTTCGATCGCCGCGTCATTTTACGCTCCCGTGCAAATCGTAGGAGTTGTGGGCGAAGATTTCCCGCAATCCCATCTGGAATGGCTCGCCAGTCGAAAAATCGATGTCCGAGGCATTCGTGTCGAGCCAGGAAAAACCTTTCATTGGGTCGGATCTTATGACCAGAATTTTAATGAGGCGAAAACCATTCACACGGCCTTGAATGTTTTCGAGACCTTCGATCCAACGCTTGATCAAACCCACCGCTCCGCACCCTACCTGTTTCTGGCCAATATCGATCCGACGCTCCAGCAAAGAGTATTGGATCAAGTCGCGTCTTCGCGGCTTGTGGCATGCGACAGCATGAATTTCTGGATCAAAGGAAAGCTTGAGGAGCTTAAGAAAACCTTGAAACGCGTCGACATTCTTTCGATAAACGAAGGGGAAGCATTCATGCTTTCAGGCGAACGCAACTTGGTCCGCGCGGCCGAATATGTCCGAAAGCTCGGACCGTCCGTCGTCATCATTAAGCGCGGCGAGCACGGCGCCAGCCTCTTCACTCCTTCCGGAACCTTTATTGCCCCGGCCTTTCCGGTCGGACAGGTCGTCGACCCAACCGGCGCCGGCGACAGCTTCGCGGGGGCGTTCATGGGGTATTTAGCCCAATCCGGTGCACACCGCGATCTGGCGTCCTCGAATCCAGCGCAATGGGATCACCTCCTCCGACGCGCCGTTCTCGCCGGATGCGTGATGGCAAGCTTCACGGTGGAAGACTTCAGCGTTCACCGTTTAATGCGGTTACAGAGCGAAGAGCTGCACGCGCGTCAGAACGCGTTAATGAAAATGATGGCGGTCTGATCGAAAATTCATTTCAAAGCCGAGCTCGCCCAGCCGGATTGGATCAGGTTTTCAAGCGCGCCTCGATCCTTGCCAGCCTCAGTCCACGCGTCGCAAACGGCGCCCGCGAACTCGCGCTGAAAACGTTCCTTTGAGAATTCCCGCGCTCGAACACGGCAATCCTGCGGAGAAAATTTCACTTCGCCGTTTTCGAATTTCAGAACCGCCTCAATGAGCGCTTCTACGGTCTGGGGCCTAAAAAACAAGCCGGTTTTGTTCGTTACCGACTCGGAAGCGCCACCTTCTCCATAAGCGATAACCGGAGCACCTGACGCCATTGCTTCAAGCGGCGTAATCCCGAAGTCTTCCAATCCTGGAAATACAAACGCCTTGCACTTGGAATAAAATTCCGTAATTGCAGAATTTGAAAGCGCCCCAAGAAACTCAATGGTCGGCCCTGCAAGCTTGGATAATTTTCCGCCCTCCTGGCCGCCTCCAATCACAATAAGCGGGAGCTTAAGTCTATTGAATGCTTCGACTGCGATATCGACCCGTTTATTCGGAGCGAATGCCCCGACCATTAAATAGTTTTTCCCCTGATCCCGCGGCAAAACGAACCGACTCAAATCAGCGAAAGGATAAATAACCTTGCACTCCCGGTCATAAGCTCGACGGACCTGTTCGGCGATGAAACGGCTGTTCGCGATGATCACATTAATCCGATCGAAACCGCTCACGCCGCGATCCCAGTTCTGAAGTGGCTCCCGAAGCATACGCGCAGCGAAACGAACGGGAAATGAAGCGCGTCCTGGACCGAAGTAGTCATCGTAGCGATCCCAAATATAGCGCATCGGGGCGTGCACATAGCTCACATGCACGGCTCCCGGGTCCTTTCGGATCCCCTTCGCGACACAATGGGAAGACGAGATTACGAGATCAAACCCGCGCAGGTCGAACCGCTCGATGGCCTTGGGCATCAGCGGCAAAAAATGACGATAGCGTTTCTCGATTCCGGGAACCTTCTGCAGAAAACTCGTGTGTCGCTTCAGCGTTGTCAAAGTCGGCGAGATCCGGCCGGGCACATAGAGCAAGGTGAAAAGTTCAGCCCGGGGAAACAACTCGGCAATAGCTTCGAGGACGTACTCCCCTCCTCGCATTCCGGTCAGCCAATCATGAACGAGGGCGACTTTGATAACGGAGCTCACGTCTCTTTCCTGAAATAATCTAGGCTAAGACGCAAACCTTCCTCCAACTGAACACGAGGAAGCCACCCAAGAAGGTTTCTGGCACGATCAATCACCGGGCAACGCTTTCGAGGATCATCCGGCCGCGCGGGAAGGTGTTCGATGATCGACCGATTTGAAGTAAGCCGCTGGACGGCTTCGGCAAATTGCAGGACAGTCTGTTCAACAGGATTACCGATATTTACCGGCACATGCACGTCGCTTTCGTAAAGCCGGACAACTCCGGCCACCAGATCAGACACGTAACAGAAACTCCGCGTCTGCAAACCATCGCCGTGTATCGAAAGCGGCTCCCCGCGCAGCGCACGGATACACAGCTCAGGAACGATACGACCGTCATCCGGCCGCATACGCGGTCCATAAGTATTAAAAATGCGCACGATCCCGCCATTCAATTCGTTCTTACGAATAGCCGTGCTGACATAAGCTTCGGCAAACCGCTTGGTTTCGTCGTAACAGGCGCGAGGCCCGATCGAATTGACATTGCCGTAATAATCCTCGGTTTGGGGATGAACGAGCGGGTCCCCATAGATCTCGGAGGTCGATGCGACAATGTATCGTGCATGGTACCGGAGTGCCATATCGACGGTGTGCATAGTTCCAAGCGAATCGACCGCAAGAATTTCAAAGGGTATTCGGTCGAAATCCACTGGACTTGCCGGGCAGGCAAAATGGAGAACTCCGTCTAAGCCGTGCTTTTTCAGAAGAACGAACGATTCTTCCTCTCCCGGCGCCATAGGCCGACTCACATCACGTTCGATCAGCTGAAAATTAGGGTTCTGAAGACATTCCTGGAGATTTTTTCGCCGCCCCGTAACGAAATTATCCAACGCAGTGACTGCATACCCTTTCTTGAGAAAGGCTTCGCAAAGGTGAGAGCCGATGAATCCACTTCCGCCGGTGATCAAGACGTGCTTCATTTGAGATCTCCTACGCTATCCCTAACACACGCCGATAGATCCGGTCCATATTCTGTCCGATCGACGAAACGCTATATTGCGACAAAAGCGCGAGCTGCCCCTGACGCGAAGGAGCGCGCAATTCACCAGCGACCGCCCGCGCAAGAGTATCAGCCCAAGCAGTTACATCCCGTGATTCCACCCAAAAGATCTCATCATCTTTCAACACTGATAACGCTTCCCGATGCGGGGGGATTTTAGAAACGATCACCGGGATTCCCACCGCCGCCGCTTCGACAGGTGGAAGCCCGAATCCTTCGTAGAGTGACGGAAAAACGATAGCTCCCGCCCCCCTGAGAAGCGCCTGAGTTTCGATGTCCTTGATCCCGCCCAGTTGGATCACACCCTCGCGTTCGGGAAAAGACTTCATACTGAGAACAAGGGGCCAAGGGGACTGATCCTGTGCAAGGCCAGCCCTCATCTTCGAAAAAGCTTCCAGGAGGAGTGGGACGTTTTTGTGTGGCTTCGGATTGGAAAGGCAAAAGAAATACGAACCTTTCTTCAAACCATAACTCGACAGAACACGAGCAACCTGATCAGCCGAAAACGGCTCTCCGAGCTCCGGGGCTAACGCGTTTGGGACGATTCCGATCCGCTCACGAGGGCACTTGAGCCATGCCGCGATCTCACCTCTCGAAAAATCCGAAACACTGAGAAGCATTTGAGCACGCCGCGCGAAAGGCTTCAATAAAACGTTGTAATAAGCGCGTTCCTTGAACCCTCCAAACGTAAGGTGATTCAGGTCATGAATAGTCACGATCCAGGGACAGGGCGAAAACAGAAGGCTCGAAAAAGTAGGACTATGATAGAGATCGGCACGAAGCGACTTGAGTGCCCTCGGGATTTCCCATATTTCAGAAAAACTCAAGAAAGGTGCTTCAAGGGGAACCGCCTGAAAGCCATTAAACTCAGATTGTCCCGGCTTTACCAGGAAGACCGGCTCGTACCGTAACTCGGAATACTCGCGGATCCAGTTCAATCCATCCGCTATCCGGGTTACGTACCGCGCAAAACCGTGCGGAACAGGGCCGACCATTCTCGCATCGATAACAACTCTCACGCCCTCGTCTCCTCAACACGTTCCCGATCGGAAGTTGCCCAGAGAAGAGACCAGGCAAGCACCCAAGCTAGCTGGTGCTGAACCTTGGCTTCCCAGAAATTCACCTGTGTAAGGCCATTCAGGTGGAAAACCAGCCAAGCACAAACCAAGCCGCGCCAAAACGATTGAAAACGGTAATGCCGCCCGGCAAAGGCAAGCCAAACAGCCCCAAGACACCAGGCAATCCAGGCCAAAGTCCCGAGTATTCCAGTCCCCCCAAGCATATCGATAAAGTTGTTGTGCGCATGACCACTGAATACCCGCGCCCCTGAAGATTTCGAGGAGAGATAAAATCCGGCGAGTTCCTCATTATGTCTCCAGCCGGCGCCCGTGAGCGGCCGAATCTTCAAGAATTCGGTATTCGCCTTCCAAAGCTCGAAACGTTCGGTAATTCCTATTCCAGCACGAATTCGGGTCTGAATCGACGGTAGCTGAACCGCTCCACCCAGGATAAGAGCACACAGTATAATGGTCACCCACCTGGCTCGACCGGTCAGGCGCCATCCGAGCCAAACAAACAGACCGACAGGTAAAGCGATCCACAGCATCCGCGAATACGTCAAAAAGAGCGCGACGAGACCGATCAGCCCTATGAGAGCCAGAATTCCTTTCGGGAACAACGGAACTGATCGGCGTGTCAGACCGTCACGCGCGGCGAATCCATCAAATGCGAGGTCCATTACGGCGAAGAAGGGGAAAATGAGGATACTAGCGACCGAAAGATGGTGTCCCAGAAAAAGGGTCACATGATAGCGAACGTCTGGTTCTGATCCGGGAATAACCTGAGGCCGTGGCCACCCCGTGAAATACTGAAATAGACCAATAACCGAGAGCAGGGCAAACCCGGTCAGCCAGGATTTCAACACAATGCCTTGTTCTTGCCGAGAGAGCTTTCGAAGCCCAATCACGAGAAGAATGGGCCAGAAGAGATACCAGAGTTTAGCAATATCTCTGAAAAATCGGACTTCAACAAAGTGCCCGCCGAATCCGAGCGGCCAGAACTTCGCCACGAGAAGGCTTAAAATGCACGTCAGCGCCAAGATCATTGAGAGTTGGAGATAACGACGGGTCACGGCCGAGTTCAACTCGCTCTGCAGATCTTTACGGATTTGCTTCGTTTTGATCATGACCAAAACGATGATCAAGGCCGCGGCGCCGATGCTCATGGCGGCCATTGAAAAGAGAGAAAATAGCGCATAAGCGGAAAGCGCAGCAACCAAAGCTGTACTGTATTTCATGATTCCGCCTCCTTAAGACGCAGCGGCAAGGGCGGCGGGGTGCAGACCTGATCCAGCGGACACCTGGAACAGATCTCCTTATTTTTAGACTTCTGACACAGATCGAGAATTCCCAGCCGGGAAATTGCGAAATCATAGCGGACCGGATCGTTGGGGTCACATTCACGCAACCGCTCAGTCACTTCAAGGGCAGCCTTCCAGTCAGCGTTTTTCCGAGTAGTCAAGCCGAGATAGCGGCTGATCCTGCCAGTATGCGTATCGAGTGGAATGACGAGTTCCGCAGTCCTCAAGTATCTTCCCTCGGGAAAGGTACTGAGCAAGGGACTCTCCATGCACCAAAGGCCCGGATCGAGGGCGTCGCGACGTCCCATCCACCTCAGGAACATGCACCACCGCTTACAGCAACTGCCCGATGCTGGCGCGGTCAGAAAAAAATAAAACGAGGAATGTTTGGCAGCCCCGGTTGCCTTGGCCCAGCTACGCCATTCAGCAATCAACTTATTCAGGGCCGTCTCGATGTCCGAATCATCAGGGTCCTTGTAAGAAAGAAAGTGTCCCCCGAGCGAACCGTGGCGCTCCCAACTCCGGGCAAGAAGCTCGAGAAGGCGAACCAGATCCGAACCCGTGTTAAAACGATGAACCCAGTCGCGAAACACCTTGAAAGCTTGTCGCCTGAAAGCGGGTTCCTGCAGATGAAAAATGAATTCCCGAGGGCTCGTCGCGATGGAACTCATTCGATCTATGGCGTTCTGAATGGATGATCGTATCTGCCGGACGTTCCCGTACGCCAGCAAGGCGGATATGAGCGCTATGACCTCGCGATCGCGGGGATCTTGATACCTGTGGACAAATTCCAGGGGGTCCGTCGAAAGAAGGAAATCCCGATGGTACTCATCAAAAAGACGATTCAGAAAATCGCTCAGCCGCTCCAAAATCTCTCCTTTCCTTTGCTATACTGCACCGGGCTCTTCCAGGCAATGTGCCCCTCTCCCATTCTACTCCATCATTGAAAAACGACGATCTTCCCCGTATTGAAAGAGAGAGGAGCAACTGAATGTCAGTGATGAGGAACGCCTGCAGTCTTATTCCCATTCTGGTTATCTTGAGTCTTGCGGCCGCTCCCTTCGCGAACTCCCCAGCTGAGACAGTTTGGGCGGCCCCGCCCGAAAAGAAGAAATTCTCCTTCGAGGAGGAAGAATCCAAAATCCCGATAAAGCCGACCGCGCCCGCCCCAATTCCCGGCAGCACGGCGAGCGACCTGTTCCATTGCGAGCGCTATTTTATCTTTGAAGGCAAGAAGCTGAATTGTGACTCAATGGTGCGCCAGGATGGAGAGGAATTGCGGCCAATCATCGAAGACGTTCCCGAAGCCATCGCCGAATTAAACATTTACCAGCGAAACCAACGGAACCTTCGAACAGCCGCCTACGTAGGCAGCACGGGCCTCGTGATTGCGGCGATCGGCATGTTTATCAAACAACGTTACAGTGACTCCTCCAAGGACCTGGCTACGAGTGATCCCGCGACAGCTCAAAGCTACAGCTCCAAAGCCGACCTATTGCAAGCGCTAGTGTATACAGGGCTGGGCCTTACAGCTGGAACCGTGATTTACGGCATTAGCCTTCTGCGAACAAACGAAACTCACCTCGGCAATGCGGTTCGCCATTATAATTCGGCTAATCCGGCTCACCCCATCGAGCTTCAATTCACGACTGAAATAGCCTTCTAAGGGGCTCCAAAACCTGCCTGGTTTCTTCCCATTGCCCTGAGGCAATCAAGAGAGGTAAGTTGGAATATAAGGAGAACTATCCATGGGCTACGACCAAGGCGGAAATTGTTGGAGCTGCGGAAGAACGCTCACCGTGCTTGATTACGGAAGGGCGGATACCTGCCCCAAATGCGGCCGCGACACCAAAACGTGCAAAGGCTGCCAATTTTATGATCAACACGCGAATAACGAATGCCATGAATCGCAGGCCGATCCCGTTCTGGAAAAGGAGCGCTCCAATTTTTGCGATTATTTCAAGCCCCGTTCGGGAACGGGCTCCGAGACATCCACCCGGGACGCCCTAAAAGCCGCGGCCGAAGCCCTATTTAAAAAATAGGGGCAGCCAGCTACCCCGGTGTCTCTCTTTGCAATTCCTTTAGATTGTGTTAGCTCTGAGAATCTATGGCTGAAGACAAGATCCCGATGACAATAACAGGGAAGCGCCTACTCGAAGACGAACTCAAGCAGCTCATGACAGTCGAGCGACCCGCGATCATCAAAGCGATTGAAATCGCCCGAGGGCATGGCGATCTCTCCGAGAATGCTGATTACTCAGCGGCCAAAGAACGCCAAAGCTTCATCGAAGGACGAATCCAGGACATCAATGGGAAGCTCGCCCGGGCACAGGTGATCGACCCTGCGACCATCAAATCCGAAAAGGTCGTATTCGGCGCAACTGTGGACCTCGAAGACCAGGCAAGCGGCAAGCGAATGACATACAAGATCGTCGGAGTCGACGAGGCCGACATTAAGAACGGAAAAGTAGGAATCACCTCACCCATAGCACGCGCTCTCATCGGAAAAACAGAGGGAGACGAGGTAGTCGTTCATGCTCCCAAAGGCGAAATCCGTTACGACGTTGTCAAAATCACCTATCAAT